>Ga0265329_10000895_pt1 | contig 14941 bp, 10 predicted proteins | sample 41627metaG_FD_202091 | JGI IMG/M metagenome (GOLD analysis project Ga0265329, IMG submission 202091) | Rhizosphere microbial communities from Carex aquatilis grown in University of Washington, Seatle, WA, United States - 4-16-27 metaG | ecosystem: Host-associated > Plants > Roots > Rhizosphere...
GCCGTGAAGTCTGCATCGAAAAGCGCGCCGGCCCGCGCATCAATTCCCGGGCCACGATCCCAAGCCTTGGTTGCCGCGGAAGGCGAATACATCGCCCCTGGCATCCAACGCATCGCACAGCTGTCGCAGCTGGCCATGGCCTCGGGGCGTGGCTGCACGCTCGTCGACGCGGACGGCAACGAGTACCTCGACTTTTTTGCCGGCGTCGCGGTCGCCAGCCTGGGCCATTCGCATCCGCGTTTCGTCAAAGCCTTGGCGAGCCAGATCGAGCGCCTCGCGGTCGGCAGCTTCACCACCGAGCCGCGCTTGGCGCTGCTCAAGCTGATCGCCGAGATTGCTCCGGGGGCACTCAAGCGGACGCAGCTGTACAGTGGCGGGTCGGAAGCGGTCGAGGCGGCCATTCGCCTGGCCAAGGCCTACACCAAGAAGTTCGAGGTGGTCGGGTTTTGGGGCGGCTTCCATGGCAAGACCGGCGGCGTCATGGGCCTCATCGGCGACGAGTGGAAGCAGAAGTGGGGCCCGCTGGCGCCCGGCACCCATCTCGTCCCGTATGCGGACTGTTACCGCTGTCCGTTCAAGCTGACGTATCCCGACTGCGGGATGTTTTGCCTCGACTTCATTCGCCAGGCCATCAAGACGACGACAGGCGGGCAGATCGCCGCGGTGCTCATCGAGCCCATGCAAGGCACGGCGGGGAACATCGTGCCGCCACCCGAGTTCTTGCCCGGCGTGGCGGATATCGCGCGCGAGAACGAGGCGCTGCTGATCTGCGACGAGATGATCACCGGCTTCGGCCGCACCGGCCTGATGTTCGGCTGCGAACACACGGCGACGGAGCCGGATGTCATGACCATCGGCAAGGGCTTTGGCTGCGGGTTTCCGGTCACCGGACTGATTTCGACGGACACGATCACCGCCGCGTATCCGTTCGCCAAGCCGAGTTCGTCGTCGTCGAGCTACGGCGGCAACCCTCTCGCCGCCACGGCGGCGCTGACGACCGTCGAGACGATCATTGATGAGGATCTCGTCGACAACGCCGAGCGGGTGGGTGCGCTGCTGCTGGATGAATTGCGCGGCTTGCAGGAGAAGTACGAGTTCATCGGCGACGTCCGCGGCAAGGGGCTGCTCCTCGGGATGGACCTGGTCAAGAACCGCGCGACCAAGGAGCCGCTCGCGCCGGCGGTGGGCGAGCAGATCTTCCTGGGGGCGCTGCGGCGCGGGCTGCTGCTGATGGGTTATTTTTCACGCGTGCGCATCAACCCGCCGCTCATTCTGACCGAGTCCGAGGCGCGCGCCGGCGTCGCTATTCTGGACGAAGTCTTTGCCGAGGTGGCGCGGTCGGGCGTGTACCGGCAATGACCGTTGCCCCGCACCCCACGACGCGACGGTCCGCAGTGCGGCGCGGTGGCATCATCGGGTTCGGCAACGTCGCCGCCCACGGGCATGTGCCCGGGTGGCGCGATGCTGGCGACTTCGAGATCATCGCCGTGGCCGATCCGGACCCGGCGCGCCGGGCCCTGGCGGCCGAGCTGATTCCCGGCGTGCGCACCTACGCGGGGGGCGACGAACTGCTGCGGCGCGAGCCGCTCGACTTCGTCGACATCGCCACCCCGCCGGCCGGACATGCGCCCGCCATCACGGCGGCGGCCGCCGCCGGCGTGCACGTGCTTTGTGAAAAGCCGCTGACGACGTCGTGGGATGAGTATGTCGCGCTGCGTGACGCCGCGCGTCGCGCCGGCATCGTGCTGCACACGGTGCACAATTGGAAATACTCGGAAGCGTTCCGCGTCGTCAGTGAGCTGCTGACCGACGGCGCGGTGGGCGCGCTCAGCGCCATCTCGTTCGACACGGCGCGCAACGGCTGTGCGGCGGCCACGGCGGACAACTGGCGCGTGCGCGCCGCGGTGGCCGGCGGCGGTATCCTGGTCGATCACGGCTGGCACGCGTTCTACCTGCTGCTGGCGTTGGCGCAGGAGCGCCCGCTGCGCGTCCGCGCCACGCTCGAGCGGCGCCGCTACGTCGATGCCGAGGTCGAGGATACCGCCCTGTGCGCGATCGACTTCCCGTCGCTGGCGGCAGAGATCCGGCTGACCTGGGCGGCCAGTGAACGGCACACCCGCTGGTCGCTGATCGGACGGGACGGGCAGCTGACGATCGACGACGACCGCCTGGTGCTGCACGGCCGCGGCGGCGAGCACACACGCCAGCTGACGACTGCCCTGTCCGCGGGCTCGCATCACCCGGACTGGTTTGGCGGTGTGATCGCCGAATTCGGCCGGGCGCTCGACGATCCGACGCGGCCGGCGGCGAACCAAGCCGAGGCCGAGCTCTGCGTGCGCATGCTCAATCTCGCGTATGCGTCCGGCGCGCAGCACTCGCGTCCGCGGCGGCGCTGTAGAGGAGCTGCATACACCCGTGAAGACTGCATTGATTCTTCCCCCAACTGCCTCGAGCTTCCGGCCGGTGGCCGGCTTGCCGCTGATCCAGCGCACCGTCCTGGCGGCGCTGCGCGCCGACTTCGACCGTATCGTGGTGGTGGGGCGCGAATACACCGCGGAGCTGCGGGCGCTGTTGCGCAGCGACGTGCGGACCCGCGCCGTCGAGGTGACCGAGGCGGTGCCCACCATCGAGGGCTCGGAGGTGACCGTCATCGCCAGCGATCACGTGCTGACCCCGGCGACGCTCGAGCGCGTGCACGCCGTGCCGCTGGACGGCCGGCCGTTGCTCTTCGGGGGCGCCAGTGGCGACAGCGTGGCGTTGTGCCGGCCGGCGATGCTGATGGCCGTCGACGCCGACAGCTTGACGAGCAGCGGTGCGGAGCACCTGTGGACGGCGCTGCGCGCCCAGGGCGGCGAGCGCCGGGATCTCGACGGCGAAGTGTGCGTGCCGATCAGCGACGAGCAGTCGGTCGCCGACGCCGAGGCGGCGCTGTGCCGCCGGCTGCGTGCAGACAGCGCCGCCAGCGACGGCCCCCTGGCGCACTGGATCGATCGCCGGGTGTCCTTGCGCATCAGCCGCTGGTTGGTGCGCCACACCCGCTTGCGGCCGAATCACATTACGATCATCGGCACTTCCACCGGTCTCCTGTCCGCGGCCTTGTTGGGCGTGGGCACCTACTGGACGGGTGTGGCGGGGACGCTGCTCTTCCTGTGCACCACCATCATCGACGGCTGCGACGGCGAGGTCGCCCGGCTGACCTTTCGCGAGTCGTCGTTCGGTCAGAAGTTCGATGTCATCACCGACAACGTCGTGCACGTTGCCATCTTCATCGGCCTGGCCGTCGGCCTGTATCATCAGAATCCCAACGGCCACTACGGCCTGTTGATTGCGATACTCCTCGGCGGCTTCGCCTGCACGACGGTCGTGACCTATTTCTTCCTCGTCCGCCGTCCCGGGTTTGCGACCAGCGGCGGGACCCCGGTGTCATTCAAGGGCAAGCTGCGCCAACGCCTCCTGGCCGGGATGGAGGCGCTGATGAATCGCGACTTTGCCTACCTCCTCGTCGTGCTGGCACTGATCGATCGGTTGTACTGGTTCTTCTGGGGCACGGCGTTCGGCACGTACGCGTTTTCCATTGGCATCATCTGGATCTATCGCTGGCGCGACGCGAAGTGAATCGCGTCGGCACACCCGCGGGGGCGGTGTGAGCGGCTGGATCGGGGAGCAGACGGGACCACATGTTCACCACGCGGGCAGTGCGGATCGCCGAACGAGTTCTGCTGGTAGCGGGGCTCGTCCTGCTCGGGTTTCTGATCCGCGAGCTCGGTGCCGCGAGCGTCCTGGACAACCTGCGACTGGTCGGCTGGGGCATCGTGCCCATCGTCATGCAGGAGCTGGGGGCCTTCGCGGCGAATACCGCCGGGTGGTTGGCGGCCTTCCCGAAGCCGCGCCCGGCCATTCCGTTCCTGCAACTTCTCGCGGCGCGCATGTCCGGCGATGCGGTGAACTACGTCACCCCGACGGCGACGCTGGGCGGCGAGTTCGTACGCACCCGCTTTCTGCGCGGCCAGGCCACCGGTACCGCGCTGGTGGCGTCGGTGGCGGTCGCCAAGCTGAGTCAAACCATCGGGCAGATCGCGTTCGTCATTCTCGGGCTCGGCATCATCCTCGACGAGACCCCGCTCCCGGATCCCATCCACTACGGTCTGCTCGCCGGGCTGGGTGCGCTGTCGGCGGGCGCGATCGTCCTGCTCTTCGTGCAGCGCCGTGGCATGTTTGCGCCCGCACTGCGTCTAGCGCAGCGCTGGGGGCTGTCGGCCCGCGCGCCGGAGTTGATGCGCCGGCTGCAATTCCTCGACGAGGAGATCGCGCGCGTGCACGTGAACGGCAATGGCGCCGTCGCGTTGTCGGCGGGGTGCTTCTTCGTCGGCTGGTGCATGGGGGTCGTCGAGATCTACATGATTCTCTGGTTCCTCGATGTCCCAGTGAGTGTGCATCGCGCGCTGACGGTTGAGGTCCTGTCGGTGGCCATCGACGGCATGCTGTTCTTCGTGCCGTTCAAGGCCGGGACGCAAGAGGGCGGCAAGGTGCTGATCTTTACGCTGCTCGGATTGGATCCCGCCAAGGGCCTGGCGGTCGGCATCTTGCGCCGCATTCGCGAGTTGACCTGGGCGGTTGTCGGCCTGCTGCTGCTGTCGCGCCAGCAGCTGACGGCGCGCGCCGAGATGGAGCCGGTGGAGCCGGCGGTGCCGTGAGCCGCACGTGGATTCGGCGCGCCGGTTGATCCTTTCCGCCGACGACTTCGGACTGTCGTCCGGTGTCAACAGCGGGATCATGCGTGCGCATCGGGATGGTGTGCTGACCGATGCGAGCTTGATGGTCAACGGCGCCGCGTGCGACGAGGCCGTCGAGCTGGCGCGCGCCACGCCCGGGCTGTCCGTCGGGCTGCACCTGGTGCTGCTGCAAGGACGCGCGACTCTGCCGCCGAGCGCCATCCCCGGCCTGGTCGACGCCGCCGGGATGTTTCGCAACAGCCCGGTTGCGGTCGGGTTCCGGTACTTCTTCACGCCGGGGCTGCATCTGCAGCTCGAGCGTGAGATCTGCGCGCAGCTGGAGAAATACCTCGACACCGGCCTGCCGCTGTCGCACGTCGACGGACATCTCAACATTCACGTGCACCCCACCGTGGTGAACATCCTCATCCGCGTGGCGGCGCGCTACGGCATCCGCGCCGTGCGGCTGCCGCGCGAGCCGCTCGACGTGTCCTTGCGCCTCGACGGGCGCGAGCGCCTGCGCAAGCTCGCCGAGTCGCTGGCCTTCCGGCGCCTGACGGCATTCGCCGCGCCCCGCCTGGCGGCGTGCGGAATCCGTTCGCCCGATCAGATGTTCGGGTTGCACCAGAGCGGCCACGTGACCGAGCCGTACCTGCTCGGGGTCATCGACGCGTTGCAACCGGGGGTCACCGAAATCTATTCGCACGCCTCGCTCGTCGACGCCGAAGCGCGCCGCTGGCGCCCGGCGAACTACGAAAGCGAAGGCGAGCTGGCGGCGCTGACCGGCCCGCGGGTGCGCGCCGCGCTCAGCGAGCACGGCATCGCGCTGACGAGTTATCGCGCGTTATGAGCGCCGCGGGGCGGCCGACGGTCCTGGCGCGCTCCCGGGGACGGCGGGGCGCGTGTCCGCGGCGTGTCAGCCGCGCGCCCGCGCGCGGTATGCCGCGTCCAGCGTTCCCAGCGCGGTCGCCGGCGCCGCGCCGTGCCAGAATTCCTCCGCGATGTTGCGCCAGGTCTCGGTGGTTTCCAGGCCGCCGAGCACCGACAGCAGGCCGAGGTTGATGCGGTTCAGGAAGACGTAGCTCGGCGGCATGCTGAAGCGCTTCTGCAACGGGGCCCATTCACTCGACGGGTCGACGTTGGCGCGCACCGCGGCTTCCGCAAACTCGCGCGAGAAGGTGAACGGTTCGCGTCGCAGTGCCGGGCGATACCAGAGCTGAAACCATTCGAGGATGCGCGCCGGGTCGCTGGGGTCGTCGGCGGCCAGGAAGCGCTGGCGGATCAGTTCGGTGCGCAGGCGCAGCGCGTCGCCGGCGATCGCTGTCAAGACCACCGCTTTGATGTCCGCCAGTTCCTCCGGCGTGAAGCTCTTGACGCAGCCGAAATCCAGGAACGCCACACTGCCGTCGGCGAAGAAGCGATAGTTCCCCGGGTGTGGGTCGCCGTTGAACAGCCGGTCGCGGTAGAGCGAGCCGAAGACGAAGCGGTAGATCACCTCGCCCCAGACGTTGCGAATGTCGGCGGGCGCCTGCAGCGCGTCGCGCCAGGTCAGTCCGTCGACGTGCTCCATGGTGAGCAGCCGTCGGCCGCACAACTCGGGCAGGACCTCGGGAATACGAATGAACGGGTGGCCGCGGTAGAGCTCCAGGAAGCGCTGCTGATTGCGCAGCTCGATGCGGTAGTCGAGCTCTTCTTGCAGCCGGTCACGGATCTCGGTGACCAACGCCTTCCCGTCGAGGTTGGGGAACACCGGCGTCATCATGCGGTACAGCAGGTCGACGTTGTCGAGGTCGGCGCGCATGGCATCGGCGACGCCCGGGTACTGCACCTTGACGACGACGGCGCGTCCGTCGTGAGTGCGCGCCGCGTGCACCTGACCGATCGACGCGGCGGCCAGCGGCTCCGGATCGAACCAGGCGAACGCCTGCTCGGGGGGTTTGCCGAGTTCCTCGCGGATCACCCCGGCGGCTAGCTCGTAGGTCATCGGCGGGGCGTTCTCCTGCAGTTGGGCCAGGACTTGTTGGTACGCCGGCGGCAGGCCGGAGTCGACGTACGACAGCATTTGCGCCAGCTTCATCATGGCGCCCTTCATGGTGCCCATCGTCGCCGCCACGTCTTCCGCGGTGCGCATATGGAACATGGTGTGCAGCCGTTCGCGTTCGGCGCCTTCCTGGCCGGCGGCGCGCAGCCGGTGCGAGACCCAGCGCACCGCGGTGCGCGACGCCAGGCCCACCGTGCCGGTGGTGCGCCGCAAGCGCCGTCGGAGCCTTCCCCCTCGGCCGTCCCAGCCGCTCATCGTCTCTGCCTGCTCATCGGAGCCACGTCATAGCAGGCCGCCGCCGAGGAGAAAGAGGCAGGGCGAGACTCCGCCTCTCGCGGCCGAGCGCTTGTCACGGGCGCCGCGAGTCGACTACAAGTCGACTGACGATCCCGATCCCCGCTGCGAGACGAGGGCATGGAACTCAACCCGTTTGCGTACGACTTTCACGAAAATCCCTACCCGATCTACGCGTGGCTGCGCGAGCACGCGCCGTTGTACCGCAACGACGCCCTGGGTTTCTATGCGCTGTCCCGCTACGCCGACGTGCATGCGGCGATCGTCGACTCGGAAACCTACAGCTCGGCAAAGGGCACGGTCCTGGAAATTTCTCCCGAGATGATCGACCAGTTTCCGATCATCCTGTTCATGGATCCGCCACGCCACACCCGGCTGCGCCGGCTGGTCAGCCATGCGTTCACCCAGCGACGCATTGCCGCGCTGGAGCCGACCATCCGGGCGCTCGCTGCGGGCTATCTCGATCGCATCGTCGAGGCCGGGTCGTGCGACTTCATCCGCGACTTCGCCGCGCTGCTGCCGATCGAGATCATCAGCACCATGATCGGCGTTCCGCCGGGCGACCGCACTATGGTGCGCGAGCTGACCGACGCGGCGCTGCACCGCGAGCCCGACCGGCCGGAGTTTCCGGAGTCGTCGATCGCCGCGAACATGCAGCTGGTACAGTACTTCGCCGAGTTGGTCGCCGACCACCGCACGCATCCGCAGGAGGACATGACCAGCCTGCTGATCGACGCCGAGGTCGAGAACGACCGCGGCGAGAGGGAACGCCTCGACGACTTCGAGATCGTGGCGTTCTGCGGCTTGCTCAGCGGCGCCGGCAACGAGACGGTCACCAAGCTGCTCGGCAACGCCGTGGTCCTGCTGGCGCGCCATCCGGACGCACGCGCCCAACTGGCGCGCGACCCGGCGCGGATTCCGGACGCGGTGGAGGAGATCCTGCGCTACTGGCCGCCGGCGCAGTACACGATGCGCACGCTGATGCGCGAGGTGACCGTGCACGGGCAGACGATCCCGCGCGACGCGCGCGTGCTGCTGCTCCTCGGTGCGGCGGGGCGCGACGCGCGCGCCCACGCCGAGCCGGACCGCTTCGACATCGGCCGGCAGATCCCGACGCAGATCGCCTTCGGGTACGGCCTGCACCACTGCCTGGGAGCGTCGCTGGCCCGTTTGGAAAGCCGAGTGTCGCTCGAAGAATTGCACCGGCGCATCCCCGCGTACGACATCGACGAGTCCCGCCTGGAGCGCGTGCACATGAGCAACGTGCACGGCTTTGCCAGGGTGCCGATGCGCTTCTGAGCAAGGTGCAACGGAGCGGAGATCAGGTTGCGTGGCGACCGTCGTCTCCGGGGTGGTCGTCGATGGGTTCCACGTTGATTTCCCCGAGGCCGCCCAACAACCCGGCGCCGCCCAGCGCCAGCAGGATGGCCAGCGGCCGCAGCAGCCCGGCGGCGCCGTCACCGGCGAGCGCTTCGCCGTAGACGAGGCTGCCGCCGATGATCGGGACCAGGTTGGAGAGCACCGAGAAGATCGGCACGACGACGACCCCGCGGCCGGTTTGCATGGCGCCTTGCATGAGCGCGAAACCGACCATGTTGGTGGCCAGCGTCAGGGGCAGGGCGAGGCTCAGCAGCGCGTCGGACAGCGACGCTTCATTCGCGAGCTCCTTGGCGAAGATGCCGCCCAGTCCGAGGATGAGGCCGCTGGCGACGCTGAGGCCGATGGCGCGCCCGGGGGCGCGATCCAGCGGCGGCGCCGCGACGGACGCGAGCACGAGCACCAGCGAGAAGAGCGCGGTGCCGTGCGGCGGTTGTGTCGGCGCGCTCTCGCCGGACAGCGACGCGCCGAGCGCGATCAAGCCGGCGACGACGGCGGCGACGCCGGCCCATTCCAGCCCGCGCACGCGCTCGCCGAGACCGACCACCGCGAGGACGATGAAGAAGGCGACGCCGGCGTTGAGCGCGGTGTGTACCACCGACAACGGCGCACCGCGCAGCGCGGCGAGATACATCGCGTACCCGACGATCTGCAGCACGACGCCCGCAACCCACCACGGATCGCGCACGAACGCCCACCAGGCCGACGGTCGCCAGCCGCCGCCCAGCGAGGGCAAGCGCTCGGCCTCACGCTTCATGAAGTACAGGCCGACGGTGAGGGCCGTGCTGGCCAGCACGGCAAGCCCGGTGGCGGCAAAGACCGTCATGGCGCGGGGGATTTCCTGCCGCCGACGAATTCCCCTGGTTTCCCCTCTTTCAAAGCGGGAAGCGCAGAGGTGTTCCTGCCGGCACGTGTGAAGAGCTGAACGGCGGTCAGGCCGCCGCCGGCGGCTGGCGGCGCTGGGCCATGAACGAGAAGAACTCACGCGCCTCGCGCAACCGGCGTTGCATCACCTGGCGGTCGCGCAGCATGTCCTTCACGATGCGCAGGATCGGCCGCGGCCGCAGGTAGTAGGCGCGATAGAAGCGCTCCAATGCGGCGTGCATCTCCTGCGAGGACAGCCCGTCGTAGGACAGCACGGCTTCCTGAATACCGTGTTCCTCGACCAGGCCCGACTGGCGCTTGGCGAACCAGCCGTTCTCGGTGGCCTGGCGATACAGTTCGGTGCCCGGGTAAGGGGCCGCCAGCGATACCTGCAGACTGTAGGGGTCGATCATCTTGGCGAAGCTGATCGTCTGCTCGATCGATTCGCGCGTCTCACCGGGCAGCCCGACGATGAACGTCCCGTGCACGAGGATGCCGAGCCGATGACAATCGCGCATGAACTCGATGGCCCGATCGACGCGCGTGCCCTTGCGGATGTTGTTCAAGATGCGCTGGTCACCGGTCTCGAAGCCCACCAACAGCAAACGCAGCCCATTCTCCTTCATCACCTTGAGGGTCTCGAGGGGCACATTGGCTTTGGCGTTGCACGACCAGGTGATGCCGAGTTTGCCGAGGCCGCGGGCAATCGCTTCGCAGCGCGGTCGGTCGTCGGTGAACGTGTCGTCGTCGAAGAAGAACTCCTTCACCTGCGGAAAGAGTTTCTTGGCGTGGGCCATCTCGGCGACCACGTGCTCGACGCTGCGCGTGCGGTACACGTGTCCGGCAATGGTTTGCGGCCACAGGCAAAACGAACACTTGCTGCGGCAGCCGCGGCCCGTGTACAGCGACACGTAGGGGTGTTCGAGATAGCCGATGTAGTAGTTCTCGATCGTCAGGTGCTTGGCGTAGACGTCGGTGACGAACGGGATGGCGTCGAGGTCGTGGATCGGCGGGCGCGGCGCGGTGCGGCGGATGCTGCCGTCGGTGTCGCGGTAGGCGATGCCGGGCACCTCGTCGAACGACCGCCCGTCGGCCAGATCCTTGACGACGTAGTCGAACTCGCCGAGCGAGACGAAGTCGACGGCCGGCGCCATCTTCAGCGTCTCGTCCGGCAGCACCATGGTGTGGGCGCCGACGAAGCCGATGCGTACGCCCGGCAACGCCGCCTTGAGATCGGCGGCGGCACGGCCGTCGGCGGCGATCGACGGGGTCGAGGTGTGGAGGATGATGAGATCATGGCCGGCGGCGCGTTTGATGACGTCGTCGAGTGTCAGCCCGTCGGGTGGGGCATCGATCAGGGTGCTGTCGGGAATCAGCGCGGCGGCTTGCGCCAGCCACGTCGGATACCAGAACGAGCGCACCTCGCGCCGCGCTTGATATCTCGATCCCGCCCCACCGTCGAAGTCGTCGTAGGAAGGCGGGCTGAGAAATAGCGTCTTCATGCAGTTCCTCCGTTGCGCCCCGTCGGCACCCTAACCAAGCCTCCCCGGGCAATCAAGACCGACTGGAGCCCCGCTCCGACAGGGGCGCTGCGTTCAGTGAAACAGCACCTCGGCGCGTTGCAGACACCACAGCACGGCGATCGAACCCATTGCGTAGGCCGGAATCAATGCGCTCCAACCTGGGAGCCGGGTGCGCACCCGCCGCAACGCCCAATCCAGCCCCAACGCGGCGGCGATGAACGCCAGTTGCCCGCATTCGATCCCGACGTTGAACGAGAACAGCGCGCGCGGAATGTCGCCCGACGGCAGTCCGGCCTCGCGCAGGGCCCCGGCGAACCCGAACCCGTGCAGCAGGCCGAACGCGAAGGACATGCCCCACGGGAAACGCCGCAGGAGCGAGGGCGCCTGCCCCGGGCCGCGTGCCAGCTCGACGGCGAGCACGAAGATGGTTACGGCGATGGCCACCTCGACCGGCCGTGACGGCACGTTCGCCACACCCAACACCGCCAGGGATAGCGTGACACTGTGCCCGATGGTGAATGCCGTCACGGTTTCGAGCACGCGGCGAAAGCTGCCGGCCAGCAGCAGGAGACCGAAGACGAACAGCAGGTGATCGCGGCCGCTGAGGATGTGCTCGATGCCCAGTCGAAAGTAGCCGCCGACGATGGTGGCGGGCCGGGACGGCGCGGGCACGACCACCATGGGTTCGCTGCCGCGCGCCACCGCCTGCACGACGCGGCCGTCGGCGAACGCGATGCGGATCAGCGCATCGGTCTTGGCATCACCCAGGCCGTCGACGCCGACACTCTGCCCGATGATGCCCCGCGGCCGGCAGTCGACCGTCCACCGAGTCGTCAAGCTCTCCACCGCCTCGGCGACCGCCGCATCCGAGACGGCGCGACAGTGCGTGGGCAGCACGGGCCGGAGTGCCACGCCCGGGGAGCGGACCGAGGGGATCTTCCACGTCACCTGCAGCAGGCCGTCCGGGGTCTCTCGCAGGTCGAGCAACGCCGGCGACAGCCCGTGCGCCCAGGCGGTCGACGACAGCAACGCCGCGAGTAGTGCGACCGCAGTGGTCCTCATCCGTGACCTCGGGGTGGGGCGCCGGGCGCGGCCGCCGCATGGTCGACCCCGTATGCGGCACGCAACTGCCGAATGAACTGTCCGTAGGCCTGTTCGCCCTGCTCGATACGAAAGGCCTGCTCCACTTGCTGGCGTACCTGCGCCAGCGCCGGCACCTGTCCCGGTTCGCGTGCCTCGATCCGCACCAGGTGCAGGCCGTAGGCAGAGGTCAGGGGCCCCGTCCAGTTTCCGGGTTCGACCGCCATCACCTGTGTGGCAAAGTCGGGACCGAAGAGCTTCTCGACCTCACGGGCGGTCATGAAGCCGCTCCGCGACGCAACCGGCAACGGGTCGCCCAGCCGCGCGCGCGTTGGCGGCGTTGCCGAGCGCAGCGTGTCGAGCAGCACCGTGGCGTCGTGCGCCGCGGCGCTGCCGCGCAGCGCACGGCTCAGGAACACTTGCGAGAAACGGATGCGCGCGGGTTGGCGGTACTGGTCGGCGTGACGATCGAGGTAGTCCTGCAGCGCCGTCTCGGTGGGCGCGGCCTGGGGGATGGCGCGCCGGGCCATCAGGCGCATCTTCTCGGTCAGGGCGCGCCGGACGATGGCATCATCACGGTCCAGCCCCAGCGCCAGGGCCTGTCGGTACGCGGCATCTTCGTCCTGTCGGTCTTCGCCGTCGTCGCTCAGAAAGCGCATCTTGTCGGCCAGGCGCCGGCGGATACTCGGGTCGCCGCGGTCGAGTCCACGCGCCAGCGCCTCGCGGTAGAGAATCTCCAGGTCCAGTTCGTGCGCCACCAGCGCCGCTTCCTGGTCGGCCCGCGGCGCGGCGCCGGTCTGCCGCGCCAGATCGGCGCGCAGTTGCGCGACGCGCGCGGCGGAGAGGGCGAGCGTCACCGGCGCCGGCGGCTGCCGCTGCCAGAGGAACAGCGCCACGCCGATGACGATGAAGTGGAGGGCAGGTTGCCTGACCAGCGACACGCGCGCCTCAGGGGGTCGATAGGGTGCTCACGCCGCTCTTGGATGTCTTAAATGTCCACAGCCGCGTGTGTGACGTCTGATAGAGGTTGCCGATTGCCAGCTTGAATTCCACCATGTGGCTCAGCCGATCGGCGTTGCTCAGCGTCAGCTGGGGCGCGGTGGTCAGTGCCAACGCCCCGCTCTTCGTCGAGTACGTCAGGCTGGTGATGCCATGGAGCAGGGTGCCGGTCTTGTCCTTGAAGACAAACAGTCCCGGGGTCTTCAAGGGCGGCTTCATCGTGCCGGCCGGAACCGTCACGGAAAAAATCAGGTTGTCGTCCTGCAACGTCAAGACGAGATCCTGGGTCTTCGGGTCCACGGTGGGTGGCACGCTCCGGCTCTTGGCGGTGAGCTTGAGCGCATCGGTGCCCGGGGTTGCGCCGTAGCGGATGGTGGAATGGAGTGGGCCGATCGCCTCCGGTCGGTACCAGATCGGCGACGTCCAGGCACGCTCCTGGATGGTCTTCGGATACGACACGCAGCTGGCCGGCACCGCCAGCGCCCCTCCGCCGTTGGTGCAATCGGTGTCGAGGGTGCACGGGGTGCCGGAGTTGTTCCCGGCGCCGGTGCCGGACTGGCAGATCTTGCCGCAGCACGCTTCGAATCCCGGCGGCGGTGTGGTGCTGCAGTCGATGTGGTTGGCGTTGCACAGGTACGTACTCCACCGACAGGTGGGGTTCTCGAGCACGCGCGCGTAGTAGAAGGCGCGCTGGCTCGCCTTGAAGTGGGGATCGCTCCATACCTTGCACAGCGAATCGAAGCCGGTGCCCTGCGGCGTGCACGTCGCGAGGTCGACGCCGGCCCCGTTCTTCGGATTGCCGGCGATGTCGAACACTTCCTCCTGGGCCGCGCCGGTGTCGTCGATCCAGCCCTTGACCATCTGGATGCGTTGCAGCGGCGTGCTCGGCGCTCCCGCGCCGCCGGGGTCTTTGTTTGCCAGTACCACGAACTTCGGGCTGGACCTGCCATTCAAAGGGCCGATCTCCGATCCCATCGGTACCCCTTTGGTATACCCCGTGGCAACGAATTCGTCGGGGACAAAGCCACCCTTGGGTTTGCAGAGCGTGGCCGGGAACTGGCCGGCGAACATACGGACGAGCGGCCGCGTGCCGCTCGTCGCGTAGACCTCCCGCCGCCGCATCGCCGAGAAGAGCGCGTCACGTGAATTCTCCTCGGCCCACACCGCCGTGAGGCCGCCAGGGTTGCTCTCGATGTTTTGGTTCCACGACAGCCGGTAGGCATCGGTGCCGTCCTGGGTGCCGACATGGCCTTTCCAGGTGTCTTCATCCACCTGGCTTGGGGTCGCATTGTGGCTGTCGGTGCCGCCCACGAAGCCCATCTGCATTGGGTTCACTCCGAGGAGCTGCTCCTGCAGGAGCCCCTCCTTCAGCCCGTTGCGGACGAAACTGAGCGCCGGGAAGGTCTGGCTCGGAACGGTTTGCGAGAACAGCTCTCTGCGGTTGACCTTCTCGAAGCCGCAGAGCTCGTCGGTGGTGTCGACGCCCGGCCGGCATTCGGAGTCGCCCTTGTGCTGGAACATCTCAACCAGCGGTTCGAAGGCTTGCCGTGTGGCGGCATCCGCAGCGGTGTAAGGCACGGGAGACCCGGTCCCCTTGCCGGGTTGACCGGCAACGTTGGTCTTGGCTTCGAACATGAGCCCGCCGCTGACGTTCGAGTTGTGCGGAATGGCGAGCACATCGCACTGGGTGTCGCCGTTCGCGACGACATTGGTGCCGCTGAGGCACTGGCTCTGCAGCTCGCTCCACAGCCCCTCGGCGGTTGACTGATTGATGTAGGTGATGGGCAGCACCGGTACCTTGGCGTTGCGGAAGATGACGTTGCGGTGCAGGTTGTTTCCCAGTCCGGTGACCGCCGGGGTGCCGGTCCACTCGTAGCCCACGAAGGTCGTGAAGTTGCACGCCGAGGTGCGGTCGTAGAACTCTTCGGCGGCGTCCTGTTCCGCCTGCCAGATGACCGAGCTTTGCGCTTCGCAGTAGGTTCCGTCGGTGTTGCCGGGGATATCCGTGCCGTTGGCGCACATGGGCAACGGCTGGCCGGGGTAGTGCAGCA
>Ga0265329_10000896_pt1 | contig 14933 bp, 9 predicted proteins | sample 41627metaG_FD_202091 | JGI IMG/M metagenome (GOLD analysis project Ga0265329, IMG submission 202091) | Rhizosphere microbial communities from Carex aquatilis grown in University of Washington, Seatle, WA, United States - 4-16-27 metaG | ecosystem: Host-associated > Plants > Roots > Rhizosphere >...
GCAATCACGCAGGGAAACTGCAACACTCTCGACACTGGAAGCCTTCAACGAAACGACACCGTGTGGGGGAATACTGATGTGAATAACACGCACAAAATTATTTGCGAGATCAGATGGGGCACGAGATAGATCTATTGGTGTGCCTTGTTGTCCAAAAACCGCCGGTACGGCCAACAAAGAGACCAAGATCGTAGTTAACAATAAATTACCACAGGGCATCCGCATTTAGTCTCGAACCCCAGTCCCGTACCCGAGTCCCGTTGCTGGTCTACATATTCACCAGGTACATGTTTGACCTTCCTAAGTGAAGCGGATACTAGCATAAGTCACGCGAGGCAAGTTGTGATAAACGGGGCGTTATCGGCAACCGGCCCACCGATGAAATTTGGGCGTGCAGTCGCTTCGCCGTGCGTTATCATTGAGCAGTCAAACAAATGTCATCTTCCGAAGCCACAACCAGAAACGTCAGGGTAAGAGTCCAGGCGCAATACGACCCCAGCCGTTCCAGTCCAAACCAGAGCCAGTGGTTTTTTCTCTATACCGTCAGCATAAAGAACGAGGGGCCGGAGACGGTCCAGCTGATCAGCCGTCATTGGATCATTACGGACGCAATGGGCAAGATAGAAGAGGTCAAAGGGCCGGGAGTTGTCGGCAATCAGCCGGTATTGGCCCCGGGCCAAAGCTTCGAGTACACCTCAGGCTGTCCGCTCACCACGCCATTCGGGTCGATGCACGGCACCTACCAGATGGTCGGCAGCGGCGACGAAAAGTTCGATATCGAGATTGCGCCCTTCACGCTGATGGAACCGAACAGCACTGTGAATTAGACTTATGAAACTACCTGCGTGTCTCGGATCCAATGTTATGGAAATGATGTTGCAGGAGCCGAGCCTTGGTCTGAGTTTTCAAAAGTGGAGTTCACGGGAGTTCCGTCAGTATATATTTGTATCTCTCACGCTTTAGCGAGCGCGGCTTCCCGTCCTGAAATGCGCCCGAAAACAGTAACCCTCGGCAGGCCGTGCAGACCGAATCCGCCGGCAACTTCCCCTGCAGCATATAATCCCGCTATTACCTGCCCGTGCGTGTCTATCACCTGACATTTCGGATTGATCTTCAGGCCAGAGCGCGTGTCGTGGAGAATCGGCGTGGCCCACGCTGCATAAAATGGCGGAGTCTGAAGTTTGTGGAGGGGAGCCGGCTTTCCGAACTCGGCATCTTTCCCGGCGTCGGCATAGGAATTGTATTTCGACACGGTTTCTTCCAAAGTTTTTCCCGGCATCGGATGGAGCTGATATGGATTGGAAATTTTTCCGGCCAGTTCCGCCAGAGTATCCGCGCTGAAAAACCAGCCGTTGGGATCGACGTCGGGCGGGTGCGGATTCCAGCCTTCGCGTTTCACGGCCTCCGAATCGAAGATTGCCCAAATGGGCCCGCCTCCGTTGGTTTTCCCATTCCTCCCGACGTCACCCTGCGTTCCGAGGCAGGCATCGAGAAAGGCAAAGGATTCGTCCGCTTCATTCCAGAATCGCTTGCCACCACTGTTAACCAGGATCAGGTCTTGAAAATCCTTCACGGTGAGGCCCGAAGCTCCTACTTGTTCGAAAAGGGGACTTTCGGGCAGCCACTTTAAATTGGCGTAGCCATATCTGCACCCGATGTGTTTGGTTTTCGCAATGGGTGCGCCGGCCTCGATGGTTTGGTTTGCCACCGCCCATAGGGCCGCGCCAATATTCATCGCAAGAATTTCGCTGTCGCCGTTCTGGAACGACCACGGCACGCCCGCGACCTGGTACTCCTCGGTCAATCGCGGATCCCACATTCTGCGGAACGCCACATTCGTGGTGTGCCCGCCGGTCGCGAGAATGACGCCTTTGCGCGCTCGAATGTTGACCTCTTTGCCGTCGACTATTGCTGTGATGCCCAGCACTCTTCCCGACAACGGATTTTCCCGGATGAGATTGGTCAGCTTGTGCCGCAGCAGGAATTCCACGCCCTTGGACCTCGCGCTGTGTTCGAGTGGACGCACCACCCCGGAGCCGGGCCGTCCGTTGATGGTTTCCTTGAAATTATCCGAAAATCGTTCGGCCACGAATAACCGCGGAACGCTCCCCCCCTCGACAATTGTTGGCGCAACATCGTGGAATTTGACGCCGTTCTCGACCAGAAATTCGAATGTGGGCACGTTTTCATCGGCCCAGACGCGGACGAGGTCGCGGTCACAATATCTCATCTCCGGATTCTGGAAGTTGGTGTGGTCCAGGTAAACCTGATCGGGAGAATCGACGATGCCGTATTTCTTCTGCATACTCGTGCCGCCGCCAAGCGGAATCCTTCCTCCGCTGAGCATGGCGTGTCCGCCGATATCGTGATTCTCATCGATCACGATGACCGCAGCTCCATGATCGCGAGCCATGATTGCTGCCGGAATTCCCGATGCCCCTGCGCCCGCAACGACGACATCCGCGACTCGGTCCCATTTGATGTGAGTTTGCGCGGCTGCCGAGGAATCCAGTGTGCCCAGTCCGGCCAACGCTCCCACGCCGACGCTGACTGCACCCTTCTTGATAAACTCTCGACGACTATTACGCGGCGCTGTTTCGTCCTTAGCCATAATTCGTATGCTCCGATCACACTGATTTCAGGCGTTCCAGTTTCTTAAATATTCCAGACATTCATCGTTTCCTTTTGGTTTTTCGATTATTTCGGAAAGGTATACTAAACACACTTCGCGTGCAAGGTTCATGACACATTGGGAGCCCTAAAATCCTGAGCGCTACCTGAATGTCTGGACGGAAACCGAGGAGGGTACATCAACTTATCGAATCATTAGATTTTTTTGGCCATCACTCTATTCGTGTCGATGCCTTTCCCTCGCCAGAGATGTCCGATGCAGGCGGCACAGGTGTTCCGGCAGTAACAACCTGCTGCACAGCGTCAAAATATACGGTGCCGACGAAGCGTTGATGATTTATGCCTTGATAACCGTTCTGTTCCTCATTTTGAAGTTCCTCGTCCTGCAAACGGCAGTAGGCCGGGAGGCCTCCCTTTTGGAAGCCAGATGCCAGATCAAACATGGACATATTCAAAGCATGGAACCCTGCCACGGTGATGAATTGAAACTTGTAGCCCATGGCGGCCAATTCGACATGCAGATTCGCAATCTCTTCTTCCTTGAGATTTTTTCGCCAGTTGTAGGAGGGAGCGTAGTTATACGCCAATAGTTTGCGAGGATGCGCGGCGAGCACGGCTTCTGCAAACTCTTTGGCTTCAGCCAGATCGGGCTTCACAGTTTCCGCCCACAGGATATCGGCATAGGGCGCAAAGGCCAAAGCGCGCGCAATGGCCAGCTTCACGCCGCCGCGAACCCGGAAGTAGCCTTCACTGGTGCGCTTGCCAGGAATAAATTCGCGATCGCGGGGATCGATATCGCTTGTCATAAGATGGGAGCTAAGTGCATCGGTGCGCGCCATTATTAGTGTGGGGATGCTCAGCACGTCTGCTGCGAGCCTCGCGGCGACAAGTTTTTGTATTGCCTCATTCGTAGGGACGAGCACATTGCCGCCCAGGCGGCCGACTTTCTTGATGGTCGCCAGTTGGTCCTCGAAATGGATGCAGGCAGCTCCCGCTTCGATCATGGCCTTGGTGAGTTCGAATGCGTTGAGGTTTCCACCGAAGCCAGCTTCACCATCGGCCACAACCGGAGCAAACCAGTCCGTCCACGTATTTCCTTCCGCCCGCTGAATCTGATCGGCGCGAACCAGCGCCTGGTTGATGCGGCGTACAAGATTCGGGACGCTAGAGGCGGGATACAGGCTCTGGTCGGGATAAACCTGCCCGGCATCATTGGCGTCGGCTGCCACTTGCCATCCACTCACGTAAATGGCGCGCAATCCGGCGCGGACCTGCTGGATCGCTTGATTGCCGGTTACTGCACCGAGACCAAGGATGTAAGGCAGTTCGTGAAGGAGCTTCCAGAAGCGTTCAGCGCCTAGCCGGGCGATCGAATGCTCGATATGAACCGAGCCGCGCAGCTTGTCCACATCCGCCGGAGTGTAGGGGCGAGTGACGCCCTCCCAGCGTGGATTTGTGCGCCATTCCGTTTCGATCGCTACTACGCTGCTGCTTTCTGCCACGCGGATTCCCCTGAATATGAATTAATTTGCACTTGTTTATTGCTCGACGCTCTTGACAGCCACACTGCCCGGCGCTTCGCGGACCCGCTTGCTTGGCAGCGGCATTGCGATCAGTCCGAAGGCCATCAGGCCTGCAATCAACGCAAGCGTTGCGCTGCCATAAAACACAACAGTCCAGGTGCCGGTTCTTTCGAATAGCCGCGCGGCCAGCCAGCCCGCCACGATTGCCGACACACCCTTCGAACTGTAGAGGAAACTATAGTTCGAACTGGCGTTGCGCCCCCCGAAAAAATCCGCCGACGCTGCCGGAAAAATGGAGTAAATCTCGCCCCACGTAAAGAACACGATGGCGAGGCAAACGATGAATCCGACCGGGGAATGACGCCCCAAACGCAGAACGCTGACCAGCGCGAGTGCCTGGATCAGAAATGCGACAATCATCGTTCGTTCGCGGCCAAGATGATCAGACACCCAACCCCAGAAAATACGGCCGCTGCCGTTCGAGATGAGGTTAATCATGATCGCCAACGTAAGAGTTATTTTTCCGATCCCCAGCGTATCGGCGACCGAGCTGACCTGCGCGGACACCATTAGTCCGCCAATTCCCATCATTAGCATCATCGCGTAGAGCACATAGAATTGGGGCGTTTGCAGCATCTCAAACGAAGTGAACTGCTCCGCGTGGCTGCGCAATTTGAACCGGCTCACGGGTTTCTTCCCCGCGATTTGAGGATCGTCCGGCTTGGGGTTTACCAGGAACTGCGCTGCACAAAATATGATCAGTCCTTGCCCGATGCCGGTATAAAGAAACGCCGCGCGATAATTTTCGGCGTGAATAATGTAAGCGATTACGGAAGTGAATAGAGCGGCCCCGGAGCCGAATCCGGCGGCGACCAGGCCAGAGGCAAGGCCCAGCTTGTCAGGGAACCATTTCAGTCCCACGGTGGTCGAGCCACAATAAATCATTGCCGCGCCGAGTCCTGCGATGGAATACAAAGTATAAAGTTGCGGGAGCGTTGTTGCATGACCCAGCCCGGCCCATCCGAATCCGCAAAGCACTGCAGAAATGGACATGAACAGGCGCGGGCCGAACTTATCCATGAACCAGCCCGACAGCGGCATCATCCAGGTTTCGAACGCGATGAAGAGCGTAAATCCCAATTGAACTTCGGAGAGCTTCCAGCCGGTTGCGCCGATAATCGGCTTTACGAATTGCGTCCAGGAATACTGGAGGTTCGCGATCATGACCATCGCGACCACCGCGGCTATGAGCCGCACCCAACGGTTCATTTTGATTTATCCTCTTGCAGCACTACTGGTGCTGCGCCCCGGCTAGTGCTTAATCGACGTTTGCCCCAATAGTTTGGTACAAGAATACACAGCCTGGGTGTTCGGCATGGGGACGGCCAACCGCTCACCGATTTCGAGGACAGCTCCCACCACAGCTTCCAGTTCCATCGGCCGGCCTGCTTCGAGGTCCTGGAGCATGGACGTTTTATGCTCGCCCACTTTTTCCGCGCCGGCAATCCTCTTGTCAAGCGAGATGGGAAGCTCAATGCCCAGTTTGTTGGCGACTGCTTCGACTTCCATCATGATGTTGCGAACCAGCACCACGACATCTGGATCGTGGACCATCGCGACAATCGTGGCCCGCGTCAGCGCGCTGATTGGGTTGAAGGCGACATTGCCGAGAATTTTGACCCAGATTTCATGGCGAAGCCGCGCGGTTACCGGAGACTTGAATCCGGATTTGATCAACGCATCGCCAATCGCTCGAATCCGGTCTGACTTGCTGCCGTCCGGCTCGCCAAGAGTGATGCGGTTTCCTTCGGTATGGCGAATTACGCCCGGCTCCACAATTTCCGTGGCCAGATAGATGATCGATCCCACGACGTTCCGCGGGTCGAACGTCTGCCCAATTATTCCACCGGGATCGATCCGCTCGATGCGAAAATCGGCGTATTCGCCCGCGCCGATCTGAAAATACCACCAGGGAATTCCGTTTTCCGTGCTGACGACGACCGTATTCTCATGAAGCAGCGGCTTGAGTTGCGGAGCGAGCTTGGTCAAGCCGTGCGCCTTCACGCCGAGGAAGATTACGTCCACCGGTCCGGCATCTTCGAGCCGCTCAATAATTTTCGGACGGACTTCGAAGTCGCCTTCAGCACTCAACACGCGCAGGCCATTCGCCTGCATCGCGCGAAGATGCGGGCCGCGCGCGAAGAGCGTCACATCTTCGCCGGCCCTGTGCATGCAGGCTCCGAGATAGCCGCCGATGGCTCCGGCCCCGGCAATCAGATATTTCACTTTTGTCCGCTCGCAAACGAGGCAGCGACTGCGCCACGCTGGATTTTTCCGGTCGCCGTTCGGGGAATTGCTTCCACGATATAAAGCTTCTTGGGGCGCTTGAAGTCGGCAAGTCGTTCGCGGCAGAAGTCGAGGATGGCCGTCTCCGTTTCAGGAGTTCGCAAAACCACAGCCGCAGCGACTTCCTCTCCCCATGTAGGATGCGGGACCCCGAACGCCACCGCCTCGGCCACGGCGGGATGAGCAAGCAGGACTTCATCGATTTCCCTCGGCGCAACTTTTTCGCCGCCGCGGTTGATCAGCTCCTTGATTCGCCCCGTCAAGATCAGGTAGCCGTCTACATCGAGATATCCCTGATCGCCGGTACGGAACCATCCGTTGGTGAAAGATTTCGCATTCGCCTCGGGATTGTTCTCATACTCGCTGACAACGTTGGGTCCCTGAATAACGACTTCGCCGCGCTGTCCCTGCGCGAGATGGTTGCCGGCAGCATCCATGATGCTTACTTTGACTCCTGTTCCGGGACCGACCGAGCCACCCTTGCGGGCTTTGGGCGGGACAGGATTCGAACACATCTGGTGCGAAGCCTCTGTCATGCCGTAGGCCTCCAGCACAGGCGCGCCGAAAACGGTCTCCATCTGCTGCATCATTTCTGCAGGAAGCGCAGCGCTGCACGAGCGGATGAATCGCAGATTCTCAGACCCTGCCGGGCGCTCGCCGCCTGCGCGCGTCAGCAGAAGCTGGTGAATCGTGGGAACTGCCGAATACCAGGTAGCGTGCGATTCGCGCACGATCCGCCAGAAAGAGAGGGGACTAAATTTGGTGGGAATAACAACAGTGCCGCCCGAAAGAAATGTGGAAAGCACCGACGCCACCAGACCGTGAACGTGAAACAGCGGCATCACACACATTGTGACGTCATCGGGTGTAAGCGCGTATGTGTTTGCGATATTCTGCGCGGAGGCTCCGAGGTTCGAATGCCGGATCGGTACGCGTTTCGGACGTCCGGTACTTCCGCTGGTGTGCAGGACCAGAGCGATATCATCTGGCGAAGGAGCCATCGCGCTGCTATGGTTTCCAACGACATCCTCGATGCGGACAAACCCATGCTCATCCATTCGAAGCGAATATATCGGAACTTTTCCCTGAGCTGCGCGCCGCGCCTCTTCCGCGCCGTCGGGAGGGCAGAGGAGAATCTTTGCGCCAGTGTCTTCAAGGTAGAAGCTGAACTCATCTTCGCGGTATCCCGGATTGAGAGGGGCCGCCGTTCCTGCTACCGACGCCGCAAGGAAACTGACAATTGCCGGCAGGCCGCTGGGCAATACCGTGGCGACCCGGTCACCCCGCCGAATGCCCAATGCTGCCAGCGTATCGGCCATGGTCATCACCTGTTCGCGCAGGTCTTTGTAAGTAACGCGAATACCCGCTTCCGGGAGAAGCACCGCCGTACGATCGGCAGGTGCAGCATTCAAGACCTCAATGAGGCCATTTAGATTAGACATAGTTTATGAACTCACTCCGCAGGAAAAACATGATATCAGATTTGCGTCAGCCTGCTACGGGGTTTGGCGATAGGGAATTGGCAAGCGCCTCGATCTTTTTCAGCCGAACATCTCCGCCAATTACGATCAGGCAATCGCTCACGCGAATCGTAATATCTTCTGCGAGGCTAAAAATCATTTCGCGGTCGTCATTTTTTACGACTAATATAATCGCACCCAGTGTTCGAGGCAATGTAATCCAGCCGTCCCGACAAAGACCATTACAATAAGCATGGAGATAGCCAGAAAAAGGCGGCCCACAATGTTCATTTCCGAAATCCTCGGCTGCCTTCCACACCAGGTCAAGGCGCCTTATCGGCGTCACACGCTCAAGACAGGAATGTTCGATTCGCGAATGATTCCATAACCAGTGGCCCGCAACCGTCCGCCGGTCGGGCGGCCAATAATCAGGACGTCCGCGCTCGATTGCTTTGCCGCGTGGCTCAAAAGTTTGGGCACATCGCCACTACCAATGAAGACTTCAGCCTTGCTGCCAACCTTCTGTTGAAGCTCCGCCAGTTGGTGGTTGACGGATTTTACAAGGGCTTCTGTCCAGGAGGGATCGTCTTGATATGGGCCTGGCCCATAGTTTTCCATTCCGGCGGTCACATGAGCCAGCGTCAGTTGCGCGCCGAAATCAGCGGCCAGTTGCGCCGCCCACTCGACAGTCTTGGGGCTATGTTTGCCCAAATCGACCGCACAAAAGATGCTGCGAATCGCGAAATCGCGGACGGTCTCTTCCTCCAGATGGGCCCCGGTCCAGACGGGGCAATCGCTGTCGTGGAGCACTTTCGCCGTCACTGAACCCAGAAGGAAGCGGCGAAACGCGCCGTAACCGTGGGTCGGCATGACGATCAGGTCGGCCTTTTCCGTTCGCGCTGTCTCTACGATTGTAATGGCCGGATCGCCCGCCATCAGCACTCGCTTGACGGCAACGCCATCAAGCTCGGGCCCTAATGACCGATCCAATTGTTTCTGCGCCTGATGCAGGAGTTCCTTCATCAGATCGCCCAGATTGACCGGCACATAACTGCCCTCAATCATGGCCGCGGAATAACTCATGGGCGTAACGACATGCAATATCACAATCTCGGAATGGAAGTGGCGGGCCAGAGTTGCAGCCTGATGAACCACATGCTTCGAGGAGCCTTGGAAGTCAATCGGGAGAAGAATTTTTCCTATTCTTACCATCACTCACCTGCTGAAATATCAATGCGTCTTTAGTCGGTGAATTTCACATCTGAGGTTCCCGAACCATTTGGAGTATATACCAACCAACCAACCAACCAACCAACCAACCAACCAACCAACCAACCAACCAACCAACCAACCAACCAACCAACCAACCAACCAACCAACCAACCAACCAACCAACCTGTAAACCATTGGCACTCATATCAGCAGCAACGATTGCGTTCTACGACGAAAGTAACAAGAACATTGCCACGCTGTTAAGGTAGGCCTTTGATTCACAAATACAGAAATACGGATTTGTGTACTTCAGCCAGGTAATGGATTAGGTTAAAGCCTTCCAAATCAGCAATAGTTTACTGGTTACCGCTCGGACCTCCGTCTCTTCAACCACCATTTTCGGGACAGGGGCAGTTTCAGCAAACGGCGGCACCCATGGAATACTCTGGGCTGTGGAGATGGTGTCTAGCAATACGGACGACATTTCTGCTACTAGAGTGTTTCATGCCTACGATGCGTCGAATCTGGCCGCCGAACTCTACAACAGCAACCAGGCAGGCTCGCGAGATACACTGGATTATGCGGCCAAGTACGATGTTCCGCTTGTGGCGACCGGAAAGGTCCTAGTCGCCCACGGCAGTGAATTGGGTTCATACGATCTTTTGCCGTAGAGTTGGGATCCATTTCTACGATGCGCGTTAGGCTTGACATAATGGGGAACAATCAGTTCCCCGCCGCCCGGAAAGCAATCATTTGGATGACCCAGGGCCCTCCAGGAGTGAGTGCCGCGCTACTCCCGCTGTAACTTCCCGTCGTGGTAACCATGCGGTCTTCCGCAATGTCCGCATCCGGGGTTGTGAGGAGTCGAAGCGTGAAGCCATTGCCTGCGCCCGGGGTGGAGGTTGCAACCATATTGGCGGCAAAAAGCAGGTCGGATGCATGAGTGGTGGTCACCGATGTAGTGCTATCGGTGGCGCTATTGCCGCTACTTGCGGCCGTAACATCCACAGGGGTGGTCAGATCCGCACCGTTGTATTCCAGAATTCGAACGTCAGGAGACGACGCCGCCGAAGAGAAAGTGATGGTGACGACATTTGCTCCCGCGGCCGCTGCCTTGATATTCGGGGCGTAGTAAATGGACTGGGACAAATAGGGGCTCATCAGAGTGGGGCCAACTGCGCGCGTGTAGACATTGCCACTCTTGTCAGTAATTGTGCTTATTGAAGAAGTCGCGTCATTCCACCCAACAACAACGACGTTGAGATCGCCGGCTGCCTGGACACCAGTGAATGTAACGTTCACCGAGCTCTGGGATGACTGTGGCGTCGCAAAAGTACCCTGCACGTAACTGATGAGATTTGTAGTTGACGAGAAAGTTGACGCGGTGGCTATACTTGAAAATGCACTCGGAGTGCCCCCAGAATCGATAGCCTTCACCTGATAACTATAGCTGGTGTTGATTACCAAACCTGTGTCGCTGTAGCTTGTCGAAGTTGGTGTGGCGATCTGGCCAAAGTTGGTGCACCCCACACCCTGGCAGCGTTGGACCACATAGTTGGCGATACCTGCTCCACTGGTCGAAGCGGTCCAGTTTAGGTTGATTTGGCTCACGCTGGAAGCAGTTGCGGTGAGATTCGTGGGCGCCGTTGGTGGCTGTGACGAAACTGTAGAATTAGCCACGTTCGAATAAGGGCTCAAGATCCCAGCCGAATCTTTCGCTCGCACCCGATAGCTATAAACACCCGGCCCCACAGTTGTGTCGCCGAACGTAGTAGTGAGTGAAGTGCCGATCTGGGCGAAGTTAGTGCAGCCGGCATCCTGGCAACGCTCCACCAGATAACTGCTAACTGTTCCTCCTGTTTCCGTTGAAGCTACCCAAGCGAGATTGACTTGCGAGCTCGAAGCTACCGTTGCCGTCAAGTTGCCTGGCAGAGACGGAAGTGTAGCTGGGATGCCAAAAGTCACCACGCTGGAGTATGCACTGAGTGCATTGGCGGAATCCATTGCCCGGACGCGATAGCTGTAACTTGTCGATGGCGTCAGACCTGTGTTGGTGAATGTAGTGGATGTCGAAGTGCCAATCTGGGCAAAGTTCGTGCACCCCGCCCCCTGGCACCTCTCGACCAGATAGCTGGAGATTGTTGCACCGCTGTCCGAGGATGGTATCCAGGATAGAGTTACCTGATTCGGATTATTGGCTACAGCGACGACTGCCGCCTGCCAGAAATTAGCCTGGCTAAGTGTAAAGGTTGCATCGTAGGTCCCCGGGGCTGCGGCCGGTCCTGTCTCGGTATCCAGGAAAAGACTAGTCGCCGCAGGCTGTTGCACAAAACCAGGGCCAGATACGACTGTAGCCCCGTAAGAAGTTTTCACAAAACCAACCAGCAGATCGTTCGCGACATTTGTGACGAGGGTCGAGCTTACGACGTTTGTCGTAAGCGTGTCATTGTCGTCGTTGAGAGGAGATACGGCGTCAATGGGAGACGAGGTATTCGATCCTTTGACCACGACGACGGCGATCACGAGCGCTTGTGCCGTTGTTAAATTAAGCGTAACAACATGTCCCGGACCAACGATCGGATGAGGGGCGTACCAAACCTGAGTCCGCAGATCGTAAAAGCGGTTATTTGTCGGGCCAGCGATAGAGATCCAGGTGTTGCCGAAATTATCGGTAGGAGTAAGCGTAACCCCCGCGTGGGAAGAGGCGCACAATACGATTCCATCTCCCCCCGTGCTGTCGAAGGGTGCGGTCACGTGTGTAGTTAGGGAAGTTGAATTGATGTACTCCTGCACGGCGGCCACAATCGGACCAGGGCCCGCGGTAACCGCGAGGCTCGATGGGGCAGTAGGTCCGACGAAGGCGGTAGTGGTTGCCGTGGCAGTGTTCGAGTATGGGCTGGTATTGTTGTTCACATCGGTGGCGCGAACTCGATAGACGTAGGTAAACCCGCCCTGCACGCCCGTATCGTTGTAACTAGTCGTAGCAGAAGTGGCAACCTGCGCAAAGCTGGTGCAGCCCGTTCCCTGACAGCGCTCGATCAGGTATTGCGTGATCGTGCCGCCGGTTTCGGTTCCCGCCGTGAAGGCAAGATTGATCTGCGTGTTTGCGACCGCCGAAGCCGTCAGGTTAGACGGAGCAGTAAACGTGGGTGCCGCAGTCGTGGCTGAGGCTGTGCTTGAATACGATCCGAGATTGTTCGAAGCATCGGTGGCACGAACGCGGTAGCTGTAAATTGTCGAACCGAGCAGACCGGTGTTGTTAAACGTGAGTGTCGCAGAAGTTGCTACCTGCGCGAAATTCGTGCAGCTAGTCCCCGCGCAGCGCTCAATCAAGTAGTTGGTAATCGTCCCGCCGGTCTCCGTCGCAGCCGTCCAGGAAAGATTAACCTGTGTGTTCCCAGCGGCTGTGGCCGTCAGATTCGAAGGAGCCGTGAACGTCGGAGCCGCCGTTGTGGCTGAGGCGGTGCTGGAATACGGGCCAAGGTTGTTCAAAACGTCGTTCGCTCGGACGCGGTAGAGGTAAACGGTGGAACCTTGCAGATTGGTATCGCTTAACGTGGTGGTCGCGGAAGTCCCTACCTGCACAAAGTTAGTGCAGCCAGTTCCCGAGCAGCGCTCAATCAGGTAGTTGGCAATGCTGCCGCCATTCTCTGTCGACGCTGTCCAGGAAAGATTAATCTGCACCGGCCCTGCAGCGGTCACTATAAGTCCGGTCGGAGCTGTGGGAGTAGCAACCGGCGTGGTGGCACTGGCAGTACCGGAATATGGACCAAAATTGTTCGAAACGTCGGTGGCTCGAACACGATAACTGTAGGGTGTTGTGGCAAGCAGGCCCGTGTTGTTGTAGCTGGTAGCGGCTGAAGTGGCGATTTGCGCGAAATTCGTACAGCCCGTTCCCTGGCAGCGCTCGATCAGGTATTGCGTGATCGTACCGCCGGTTTCGGTTGCCGCTGTCCAAGCAAGATTGATCTGAGTGCTAGCAACGGCCGTGGCCGTCAAGTTCGATGGAGCCGTGAAGGTCGGCGACAAAGTTGTGGCTGAGCCGGTGTTGGAATACGGGCTGAGGTTGTTCGATGCGTCGGTTGCTCGAACACGATAGCTGTAATTCGTTGAACCGATTAAACCTGTATCGTTATATGTGGTCGTGACCGAGGTCGCCACCTGCACGAAGTTCGTGCACGATGCTCCCGCGCACCGTTCAATCAGGTAGCTACTGATCGTGCCGCCAGTTTCGGTTCCCGCTGTCCAGGAAAGATTGATCTGCACAGGACTGGAAGGCGTTGCCGTCAGGTTCGAGGGAGCTGTGAAGACTATTGCCGCCGTAGTCGTTGAGGCAGTGGTGGAAAACGCGCTGGCAGTGCCAACGTTATCGATAGCTTCCACCCGGTAGCTGTAACTGGTGCTCGATAGCAGACCTGTGTCGCTGAAGGTGGTCCCGGTCGGTACGCCAACCTGCGCAAAGCTCGTGCAGGCCGCCCCTTGGCAGCGTTGCACTACGTAATGATTGATTCCAATGCTACTGGTCGAAGCCGCCCAGCTCAAATTGATCTGGCTCGCGCTAGCCGGCGTTGCCGTCAGGCTGCCCGGCACCGTTGGCGGGGTTATGCTGCCAATAGGCGTGCGGAAAGCAACCATTTGGATAACCCAAGGTCCGGCTGGAGTCAGAGTCGCAGTAGTGGCCGTATAGCTACCGGTGGTGGTGACATTTCGGTCTTCCGCGATGTCCGCATCGGGTGACGTGATCATGCGGCTGGTGAAGCTTGTACCTGCTCCGGGCGTGGCGGTTCCTACCATGTTTGCGGCGAAAAGCAGATCGGTCGGATTGGTGGTGGTCACCGCAGGAGTAGTGTCGGTAGCCGTAGTGCCACTGGCCGCAGAGGTCACATCCACGGGGCTAAGTGGATCGGCACCGCTATATTCCAGAATACGAATATCAGGGTATCCCGCGGTTGTGGAGAAAGTGACGGTGACGATGTTGGCTCCGGCAGTGGCCGCCTTGATGTTCGGGGAGTAGTAAATGGATTGTGACACGTAAGGGTTCGAGATTGTTGGACCCACCGCGCGGGTATATACGTTACCGCTCTTATCGGTGACCGCAGTGACCGTTGCGGAAGCGTCGTTCCAACCGACAACAACAACGTTGAGGTCTCCAGCCACCTGCGCCGCTGTGTACGTAACGCTTACTGTGGCCGGAGATGATTGCGGCGTCGCGTAGTTGCCCTGTACATATGCGATCGGCTGAGGCGCCGTTGCATTGGTTGTGCCAGTGGCCGTATTCGAGTAAGCGCTCAGGTTACTTCCCGCGTCTGTCGCGCGAACACGATAATTGTAAGTCGTTCCAGCCAGCAGTCCCGAGTCATTGAAGGTGGTTGTCGCAGAAGTGGCGACCTGCGCAAAGGTCGTACAACCTGAACCCTGGCATCGTTCGATCAGGTATTGGGTAATGGTTCCGCCGGTCTCGGTTGCCGCTGTCCAAGCAATATTGATCTGCGTGTTACTTGTGGGTGTGGCGGTCAAATTGGACGGAGCGGTGAATATCGGTGCTGCTGTGGTGGCGGAAGCGGAGTTGGAATAGGAACTAAAGTTACTGGAGGCATCGGTGGCCCGTACGCGATAGCTGTAAATGGTTGAACCGAGCAAACCAGCCGTGGTGTCGTTGAACGTGGTGGTTGCTGAAGTGGCTACCTGAACGAAGTTGGTGCAAGCGGCTCCTGTGCAGCGTTCGATCAAGTAGCTGGAGATCGTGCCGCCGGTTTCGCTG
>Ga0265329_10000910_pt1 | contig 14856 bp, 12 predicted proteins | sample 41627metaG_FD_202091 | JGI IMG/M metagenome (GOLD analysis project Ga0265329, IMG submission 202091) | Rhizosphere microbial communities from Carex aquatilis grown in University of Washington, Seatle, WA, United States - 4-16-27 metaG | ecosystem: Host-associated > Plants > Roots > Rhizosphere...
TTCTCGGTGCGCGCGAACCCGAGCTGATGGCGCAGCAGATCGACGAGGTCGGCCGAATCCTCGCGGTCGAGCACAGTGAAGGAAGGATCGAGTCCAATCGAGGAGGCATGGAGCCGCAGCAGCCGGTTGGCGACCGAATGGAAAGTGCCCGCCCAGGTGATGTTGGCGGCGCCACCGCTATTGCCTGGCATCTTCGATCCCGACTTGCCAATGATGAGCTGCGCGCGCCGGATCATCTCGGCCGCAGCTCGCCGGGTGAAGGTCAGCAGCAACACGCGCCGCGGATCCGCGCCCTTGGCGATGATCTTTGCCACTCGGTGGGCGAGGGTCGAGGTCTTTCCCGAGCCCGCCCCCGCGATGATCAGGAGCGGCCCATTCCCGTACTCGACGGCCGCGCGCTGGGCCGGGTTGAGCTTGTCGACCTGTTTGTCCACTTTGACCCAAGACTAGTCAAATGTTCAGTGCTAGGCAAGGAAGGGTGAATTCGATTCTGCTGACGGCGTCGACCGTGATGGTGAACGCGCCGTAGTCTTCTTCGACTTTGCCGTCGATGAAGTACGGGCGCTGGTGGTCGAGCATGTGGCAGAAGCGGCGGTAGGTTTCGGGGAAGAAAGTGCATTCCATCAGGCCGGTTTCGTCCTCGAAGGTGATGAACTCCATGGGCTCGCCCTTGATGGTGGCGACCACCTTGCCGGTGACGAGGAAACCGGCGCAGCGCACACGGCGGCCGGCGAAGCGCGAAAGATCTCTTGCTTTGACGACGGGATGGCGATGGACGGTCGCCGAACAGAGGCTCATGGGGTGCACGTCGCACAGAAAGCCGAGGGCGCGCATTTCCTCGCGCAGGCGATCTTGCGGGTCGTCGGGCGCTAACGACGGACGCGGAATATCCGTGGCGCAGGTGAACAGATCGGCCGATTTGCGCTGGGCCGCGACTTTGCGCCAGGCTGCGATTTGCCAAAGCTGGGCCTTGTGGCTTTCAGCCGCAGGAAGGACCGAGGAAAGTCCATCGAAGGCGCGTGCGTGGACGAGAACGCGCGCCTCTTCCTCGTCGGGGCGGACGCGTTCGAGAAAATCGACGAGGTCGCGGTACGGGCGGTTGGCGACGATGCGGCTGCGCGTTTCCGTGCCGAGGTGATGCAAGGTCAGCCAGCCCACGCGCAGGGTGCCGGTCTTGCCCTTCCAAAGAATCTCGCTGTGGTTCACATCCGGCGGCAACACGCGCACGCCCAGGCGCCGCGTCTCCGAGACATAGGCGGCGATGGAATAGAAGCCGCCCTGATTGCTGATGACCGCGGCCATGAATTCCGCGGGGAAATGCGTTTTCAAGTACGCGGCCTGGAACGACACGCGCGCGTACGAGGCGCTGTGCGGTTTGCAAAATGAATAGCCGTCGAAGGACAAGATCATTTCCCAGACCGCTTCGATCTGTTCGGTGGAAACGCCGCGGGCGCGCGCGCCGGCGATAAAACGACGAAGGTAGTCGGGCAGGCGTTTGGCGCGATCCTTTTTGCTCATCACCTTGCGCAGGCCGTCCGCCTCGACGTGGTCGAAACCGGCCAGGGCCATGGCGGCCTTGGCCACGTCTTCTTGGTAGACCATGATGCCGTAGTTGTCGTCGAGCACGCCGTCGAGCAGCGGGTGGATGGGCTGCCAGGCGCCGCCGTGCAAGCGGCGCAGGTATTCGTGGATCCACTTGTTGGCGGCGGGCCGAATGATGCTGCTGTGGATGACCACGTGTTCGTAATCGCCTCGCCGCGCCTTCTGCTGCAAAAGCCGCGTGGCCGGACTCTCGATGTAGAAGCAACCCATGGTGGCACCCGTCGCGATGCTCGCCTGCGTGGCCAGATCGTCCTCGGGCTCCCAGTGGGATTCGTCGAACGCGATGCCGTTTGCCCGCACATTGGCCACCGCATCGCGGATCACGGCCAGGCTGCGATTGCCGAGGAGATCGATTTTCACCAGACCGGCGCTTTCGGTGCTGTCCTTTTCCCATTGGATGATGGGCACGCCCTTGGGTGCGATTTCGACGGGGACGTAGCCGTCGATCGGTTTGGGCGTGATGACCACGCCGCCCGGATGCACGGAGATGTGGCGTGGAATTCCGATCAGGCGCTGGGCCAGTTGCAGGATCTCGGGCCAGGGTTCGGGGAAATCGAGATCTTTCAATTCCGGAAGATCCCGGAGACGTTCAATCAGGTCGTTTGCCATGGGAACCCTGGGAGGGTTCCCATCCCCTCCCGCGACGGTTCGCGGCCGGCAAAGCCGGCCGGCTTCCCACGCGATGTCGTCGTTGCCGACCTCGCGCCAGAACCAGGGCAGGCGCTTCGATACCTGTCCGATCTCGGCGTCGGTCAGGCCAAAGACCTTCGCGGTCTCGCGGATGGCCATGCGCGGTTGGAAATTGGCGAAGCACGCGACCATGGCGCTGTGATCGCGAAATTCAGCAAGCACCGACGCGATAGCGGCGTCGCGTTCGTCCCAGGCGAAGTCCACGTCGATGTCGGGCGGATCCTTGCGGCCGGGATTGAGGAAGCGTTCAAAGTAGAGGTTGAACTTCACCGGACACACGTTGGTGATACCGAGGCTGTAGGCCACGATGGAGGCGGCGCCGCTGCCGCGCCCGCAGATGCGCGGCGAGCGCTTCACGATCTCCTCGACCACGAGAAAATAGGTGGAAAAGCCCATGCGCTCAATGGTGGAAAGTTCATACTCGATGCGGTCGACCACGGTTTCGTGCAACTCGGCGCCGTAGCGTTTACGGGCTCCGACGTAGGTACGTTCGCGCAGAACTTCGCAGCTTGGCCGGCCCGAGGGATCTGTCCATGGTGGCATCACCAGGCCGAGTTTGGGACCCGTGAAGGTCAGTCGTTCGGCGATCTCGTCGCTGGCGGCAAGGGTTTCTGGCCAGACCTCGAATCGCTGTTGGTAATGCGCGGGAGGCGCCAGCCAGGCGTCGGCTGGCGCGACGTCGTCGGCTTTCAATCGTGACAGACTGGTGTTGCGGGCGATAGCGCGCAGAAGTCGGTGAAGATCGTGATCGCCGGGCACGAGAAAAAAACTGGAAGGCACGGCAACCGCGGGAACGCCGAGCCGCCGGGCTTCGGCTCTCGCCTTGGCCGCATTCTGAGACGGCCGGCGCGGCAAGGCCGCGGCCACTGCCACGCCAGCCTCGTGAAAAGGCGCAAGAAGATCTACACCAGGCGCCAGCACGAAAAGCCCGGCCGCCAAGGTAGGGACATCTTGGACCAGGGTGAAATCTTTCTTGCAATGCCGCCGCGTGATGAGCCGGCACAGATTGCGATAGCCTTCATCGTTTTCGACCAGGCAAACCACGCGTCGCTGCGAGCCCGGCTCGGTGATCTCGGCGCCGACGATGGGCGTGACGTCCTGTTCGCGGCACGCCTGCAAGAATGGCCACAGCCCATAGAGGTTGTCGGTGTCGGTGAGGGCGACACGGCGATAACCGTGCTGGCGTGCCACGATCGCCAAGTCCTCCGGCGCCGATGTGCCCCACATCAGCGAACCATGCGAGCGCGCGACCAGTGGGAGCACGGCTGCTCCGATTATCGGGAATGTTGTCGTTTGTAGGCGTCGCGAATCGCTTGCGACAGCGCTGTGGATCGCGATTTGTACTTAGCGAATTCTTCGATATTGTCTCGCCTGAAGTGCAGCTGACCTTCCCCGACATTTCCCCGGTGCTGGCCACTTGAGTAGTACTTGTTGCCGGCAACCTCCCTGGAGGCCAGTACCCAATAGCGAATCTTGTCGCGCCATACGCCAACCCAGAGGAAGACGTCACAACAGGCGGGCTTGACCTGCTGGAAGTTCATATCGAAGTCTTTGGGGGAATCGGTGGCCAGTGCTTTGACGTAAAGGGGCTCCTCACTGTGGAAATCCACCGCGCGGGAGGCCTTGACCTCGATCTTGATGGCCCCGTCCAGAATGAAGTCGTATTCGCCACTGTAACTCTTGTCCAGCTTCTTGGATGGCTTCACGAGGTCGGGAACTAATTCCGATAGATGGCCCTGTGCCCAAGCTTCGCCGAAACCTCGTGGTGCGCTGATTTCGAAGACATAGAGAAACCGATTCCGAGCGACATAGTCTTCCCTCAACTCGACATATTCATCGAATGTCAACTTGCCGGCACTTAATAGTGCGGAGATGATGTATTCGTACTCGCTGAACGGATAGACTGAGAAAAGATCCTCCAGCTTGCGACGGAAATCGGCCTCGTGAGGTAGTGAAGCAATCAGTCGGTCGAGTTCGAGTCTGAGCTTTTCCATGGTGTGGATCAGAAGAGGACGCCTTGGACTGTCTGAGACGTATCGGGTTTTGCGGACGGTGTTTTCACGGTGTCTGATTCGTCGGGAACTGGTTTGAATTGCACTTGAACGTCGTTCTCGAAGGCATGGCTGTTCTGCCAGCCGAGCTGACCCGTGGTGCGGTAGTGTTCGAGGCGGCGGATGGCCATTTCGCAAAATACCGGATCGGTGTCGATGGTGAAGCATCGCCGCTTCAGGATTTCGCAGGACAAGAGCGTGGTCCCTGAGTGGGCAAAGAAGTCGACGACAAGGTGTCCGATGTTTGATGATGCCCTGACGATCCGGTCAATGCACTTCAGTGGCTTCTGTGCGTAGCAACCGCTGACGTTCTCTTCCATGCGATAGAACACCTGCTGGATGTCCACCCAGACGTTGCCTGCGCGAATGTTCTCGGATTTGCCACGCTCCAGATTCTCGGTCATCGCGCCGTTAACCTTTTTGTAGTAACCACGGAGAATTTTGGGAATGTCGGTGTACTCGGCTTCGACGTTGAAGACCGGATTGCCTACGGTGTAGTAGAGCAGCTCTTGCCGAACGGCCATCCAGTTTTTCTGCGTGCCGTAGCCGCGTTGGTTGCGCATAGTGATGAAGCTGCGGGTGGTTAGCGGAAACGACCGCATCATGATCATGAAATCGGGGAGTGGCTGAAAGCCATCCTTTTGGTCTGCTCCAAGCCAGACGTAAAGCGAGCTGTCGGCGGCCAGCCAGTCCAGGGTGGTCCGGACCCATCGTTTGCACCATGCCGTGAACTCGTCGATGGTTCTTTCTTTGAACGCAACAAGATTGTAGGGCGGGTCATGGATAGCTAGTGCTGCCTTACTGCCATCCATGAGTTGGGCGACTTCATCAGGATCGGCTGCGTCCAAGCAACCCACCTTGTGACCAGAAATCGCGTCGATCCAGATGTCTCCGCGACGAAGCCGGCAGTGTGGTAGCAGCAGCTCCTGGATGTCGGGTCGGTCGTCGAGTCGCGGTAGAGGGTCGTTTTTCATTTTCGGTGACGCTACCTTTCCCCAAGCGGTGGTAATTTTCTACGACGAAGTTGTCCTTGTCCCTAGTTGTGAAAGAAATATTCCGGGCGCCCGTAGCCCACCGCCGCCGCCCCAAACTTCCCGCGGATGGCGTCGAGCGATTGCATCAGGCGATCGTCTTTCTGGCTGCGGTCGACGAATAGGTCGAGCTGCGCGGGTGGGAAGGTCAGGCGATCCAGGCACAGGCGCAGGTGGCGGATGCGCACGCGGCGGGTCCAGGCGCGGTCGAGCACCCCTTGCGCCAACTCGAAAAGGCGCCGGTCGTTGGCGGCTGCTGGCGCGAGGCTGCCTTGCCGGGCCACGCGCACGCCGTCGGAATAATCGAGCACGATGCCGAGCCTTTGCGCGGCCAGGCGGCGCTGGCGCAAGTTGCGCCCGGATTTTTCGATCAGCGAAAACAGCGCCGCGTGCAGCGTCTCGATGTCGTTGCTGTCGTTGCCAAAGTCGTGGTCAGCGGTGATCGTGGGGCGTTCGGCGCCCACCGGCAGCACCGGCGAGGCGTCGATGCCGCGCACCGATTCGTAGAGAAAGTGCCCGCGCCCCGCGAATACCACTTCCAGTTGTGGCAGGCTCCACGCGAGTACCTGGCCGACCCGGTCGAGGCGGAATTCGCGCAAGCGAACGAGGTCGCCGTCGTCGAGGCCGGGCACGAGATCCACGGGCAGCGGCGCGAGGAACGCCTGTTCTTGCCCTTCTTCCAAAATGTATTCGCCGGCCGGCTTCACCACCCGCGTGGCTACTTTGGCGAGCAGCTTGTTGTGCGCCACCGACCAGATGGGATCGAGGCCCAACTCTTTGCGCACGGTTTTGCGGATCCGCCACGCGACGTCGTAGGCCGGGCCGAACAAGCGGCGCGTCCCGGTCGCGTCCATGAAGATGTGGCCGTTGCTGTCGGTCATCTCGATGAGCGGCGAGTAGGGCAGGGCGCGCGCCAGCAGATCGCGCATCGCCTGCTCGTAGCGATCGGCGTGCGGGGCGATGACCACGGTGTCCCGGCACAGTCGTCGTGCGCGTGCCAGGGCCATGCCCTTGCGAATGCCGTGGGAAAAGGCCTCGTCGCTCATGTCGAACACGGCGGCGCGATTGGCGCCCTCGGGCGCGATGACCACCGGTCGGTCACGCAGACGCGCGTCCAGCACGCGCTCGACCGCGACCGCGAAGTCGGCGACGTTGAGGTGGATGATCGTGCGCGCATCCATTTTTACGCTGCCAGCAAGCCGGCCTTTTGCAGAAGTTCGAGCAACCGCCGCGCGTTCCGCGGCGCCTGGCCGCGCACGTGGTTGTTGAAAAACAGCACGCCGGTTTTCGCGGCCTCGATGAGTCGGCGCAGCCGCTGGTCCATCCACGCTTCCAACTCGCCGTCGGAATAGTCGTAATCGAACTGCGTCGCCATCTTGTTCGACCGCCAGCCGAGGGCGTTGCGGCCATGGAAGCGGACGTAGAAAAGTTCAGGATTGGTCACCACGTCGAGGGAAGGAAACAGTCCCGGCAGCTCCGGCTCGTCGACGGTCACCAGGGAAACCCGGCGCCGCTCTAGCTCGGCGAACACCTTGTCGTTGGCCCAGGCAGCGTTGCGGAACTCGACCGCGAGCGGCAGCCCTTGCAATTCGGACAGCAGCGCTCCGAGATATGACCGATGTTTGGGCGAGCGATCGAAGCTGGCACTGAATTGAATCAGGACAGCGCGAAGCTGGCGCGATTGCACGAGCGGCGCGATGCCCAGGCGATACTTCGCGGCCTCGCCCTGCCAGGCCTTGGCGTCGACCTCGTGGGTCAGCGTGCGGGTCAGCTTGGCGCAAAAAAGAAAATTCCCTGGCACGAGGTCGCGCTGGCGTTCGACCGCCTCGGCGCGCGGCATCTGGTACCAGGTGTAGTTCAGCTCGGTGACCGGGAACTCGCGTGCGTAGAGCGGCAGCATCTGGCCGGCCTTGGTGCCGGGCGGATAGATCCCGGCCTCGACCCACTCGGGATAGGAATAGCCGGACGTGCCGACCCACAGCGCGGACTCATGGCTGGCGCTACCAACTTTGTTTTTTGAAGAAGCAGCTGACATCGCGAACCGCTTGGGCTGGACGAATGTTCAGTATCCCCAAGCCGCCCGCATCCGTCAAGGCGCGCCGCTCGATTCTTCAAGTTGAGATAGCGCAGATCGCAGCCATAGTGAGAACCAAGATGAGAACGCCGCGAACCCTGGTGACTGGAGTGACGGGCCTCATCGGCAGGGCGCTTCTCGCGCGCCTTGGCGGCGCGGTGGTGCTGAGCCGGGATCCGGAAGACGCCAAACGCAAGCTCCCTGCGACTCAAGCGCACGCATGGTCGCCCGAGGCTGGTTTGCCCCCTGCGGTCGCGCTGGACGGTGCCGACGTGGTCTTCCATCTTGCCGGCGAGCCGGTCGCGGAAGGGCGCTGGACGGCCGACAAAAAGCGCCGCATCCGCGATAGCCGCGTGCTTGGCACGCGCAACCTGGTCGCAGGGCTTGCCGCCTTGGAGAATCGGCCGCGCGTGCTCGTGTCGGTTTCGGCGGTCGGCTACTACGGCGATCGCGGCGATGAAGAGCTCGTCGAGACTTCACCGGCCGGCCGCGGTTTTCTCGCCGACGTCTGCGTGGACTGGGAGCGTGAAGCCCTGGCCGCTGCAGAGCTGGGCCTGCGTGTGGTGTGCGCGCGCATCGGCATCGTGCTGGCCCAGGGCGGGGGCGCGCTGGCCAGGATGCTTCCTGCGTTTCGCCTCGGGGCTGGCGGCAAACTGGGCGACGGTCGGCAGTGGATACCGTGGATTCACCTCGACGACGTGGTCGGCATTCTCTTGCACGCAAGCCAGGTCGCGCGCATCCATGGCGCCATCAACGCCGTGGGGCCGCGGCCAGTCACCAACGCGGCCTTCACCCGCGCTCTCGGCCAGGCCGTGCATCGCCCGGCATTCCTGACCGTGCCGAAGATCGCGCTGCTCCTGGCGTTTGGCGAGATGGGTGAGATCCTTACCGACTCGCAGCGAGTCCTGCCCAAGGTCGCCGAGCAAACCGGCTACGTCTTCAAGCACGCCGACCTCGACGGCGCACTGAAGGCGGCGCTCGGCTAGGTATTTGGGTTTATAAATAGCGATCGATCTCGACCGCGCGCCAGAGATACCAGCTCGCCACCGAGGCGTAGGGCGCCCAGGCGCGCGCCGCTCGCTCGATGGTTTGGGCACTGGGCAGGTCGCGGCGACGGTAGGTGATGGCGAAGCCCTTCTGCACGCCGAGATCCGCTACGGGCAGGATGTTCGGCCGGCCCAGGTAGAACATGAGCAGCATCTGCGCGCTCCATTCTCCGATGCCGCGGATCTGGGTCAGCCGGTCGATGATGGTCGCGTCGGACATCGCTTCCATCTCGGCGCGCGTGGGCAAGCTGCCGTCCTTGGCGTGTGCGGCCAGATCCAGGAGCGCGAAAGTCTTGTTTTGCGACAAACCCGCGCCGCGCAGTTTCGCCTTCGGCAGCGCGAGAACAGCGACTGGGTCGTCGATGTTGCCATCGCCTAGCAGCGCGGCCACGCGGCCATAGATCGTCGCTGCTGCTTTGCCAGAAAGCTGCTGCGCGATGATGGCGCTGGCCAGGGCCGCGAACGGCGCCGGGCCGCCTCGCGACTTTGGCGCCGTGGCTTGCATGGTGAATGGTCCGACCCGGTCGATCAGTTTGCCGAGGCGCTGGTCGGCGTCTTTCAGGTGCGCGATGGCCGCGTGCTCGTCGAAGGATACGTTCGAGGTACGGCCGCGGTAGCCTTCACGCCAGAGCAAGCGCAGCTTGGTGTGCACGCCGCTGCCGGCCGAGTATTCGCCGAAACCCGAGCGCGCGAAGACGCGGTGGCAAGGCACGATGATGGGCCAGGGGTTGGTCGCCATGGCGCGGGCAGCGGCCCGAACCGCCTTGGCCGATCCGGCCAGCGCGGCCAGCTCGCCATAGCTGCGCGTTTGCCCGGCCGGAATGGCCTGGGCCGCGCGCTGCACGCGCAGCAGAAAGGGCGGCAAGCCATCCGTGTCGAGGGCCGCGCCCGAGAAATCCTGCGCATTGCCCGCGATGTGCGCCTGCAAGGCCCGCGCGACCTTGGCGATCTCGGGCGGGGCCGGGGCTTCGGTTTTCAGCCCGGCGCGGTCGAGATCCGCAGGCCCAAGGTCATGCCAGTCAGCGCCTGGCAGCAGAACGCGCGAGATGCCGCGCTCGGTGAACCCGACGGCAAGCGTGCCGAGGTCGGTTCGGACTTTTGTGAAAAGACTCATGGATCCTGAGATGAACCTTTCGGGCGCAAGGATTTGTGGACCGTGCCGAAAGGCACACGACTCTTAGCGTACCCATGAGTCTGGCCACGTTCTCTGACCCTTTTGCGAAGATCTTTTGCTGGCCTCGCGGCGATGGTAGCGCCGCCATCGCGCTTTACTGAAGGACGACTTCTGGCAGGATGGCATGGAGGTCGCTCTTTCCACGATGGTTGTGTCGCCCCAGCTGGACCAAGCAGCCGCGTCCGCGCCGGATTCTTCCGACGCTGGCTTGGTGCGCGCAGCTCGGGCGGGTGATCGGCGTGCCTGCTTCGCCATCTGGTCGAAATACGCGGCCCTGGTGCAGCGCCTGGTGTGGCGCTTTCTTGGGCCGGGTCCCGACTACGCGGACGTTTGCCAAGAGGTCTTTCTGCGTCTCTTCAAGCGCCTCGATGAATTGCGCGAACCGGCCGCGCTGCAGGGATTCGTGGTCAGCGTTACCCTCGGCGTCGCCCGCAACGAATCCAGGCGTCGTCGCATTCGCGCCATCGTTGGACTCGTGCCGGAGGACGTTCTTTCCGCAGCGCCCGGTCTTCCAGCCCAAGACGAGGCGCGCGAAGCTGCGCGCGCTCTCTACCGGCTGCTTGGTACTTTGAGCGCGGAAGATCGCTCGCTGTTCGTCGCCCGTTTCGTCGAGAAAATGGAACTGACCGAGGTGGCGGCGGCGCACGGTATGAGCGTGTCGACCGCCAAGCGCAGGTTGGCGCGGCTGGTGGCACGCGTGAACGCGCGCCTGGAATCCAGCCCAGTGCTGATGGAGTACGTGGGCCCTCTTGGGCAAGGGAGGGATCTGTGAAGGACAAGCGCGAATCCGCGGCCTCCGCCGAGGCGCGTTGTCAGCGTCTGGGCGATCTTGCGGTTCTCGCGGTTCCGGCAGATGCCCTGGCGTCTGGCGCCGAGCAATGGGACGAGATCGAGCGCCGACTGCACTGGCGTGGACTGTCGCTGCGGCGGCTTTGGCCGGCGCTGGCGGTGTGTGCCGTGGCCGTCTTGTGCGCCGGCGGTTGGCTGGTCGCGCGGCGGCCACTTGGCTATCGCGTAGTGGACTGCACGTTGGCGGCCGATGGTGTCTTCGCAACAACCGCGAACCGCGAAGGCGCCGTTGCGTTTGACGACGGAAGCCGAATGTCGGTCGAGAAGGGCGGGCGCTTTCGTCTGGGCATGCTGCCTTTTGGGCACGGGGGTGAAATCAACATCGACGATGGTGACGCGCGCCTGGCCGTGGTCCATCGTACAGGTGCACGCTGGTCGGTCCTGGCCGGGCCCTTCCGCATCGACGTGACCGGTACGCGCTTTGGCGTGCGCTGGTCGCGCCGGCTTGGCCGTCTTCACGTCACCATGCTAGAGGGCGAGGTGCTGGTCACGGGTGGTGCCATTCCGCCCGCGACCCATCTGCGCGCAGGCCAGACGCTCGATGCCGATTGGACGGCGTCGACCTTCGCGATTGCGAACAGGCAGACTTCTCCTGCGCAAATGCCGCGCGCGGCGGCCACCAGCGCAACTTTCCCGGCCGAAATGGTCAAGCTGGATTCCACGGGACCGCGCGGTAGGCGCCCGCCTTTTCCAACAGCGTCACCTCGTAGGCGGACCGAGGCTGCTGCGCGAGCACCGCGTTTCGTGCCGCCCGCGCCTAACGAACCGGCGAATGCCGAGCCGCTAGCTGCGCCGATGGTGCCTCAACTCTTGCCACCATCGCCTCTTGCCGTTGCACCGATGGAGCCTTCACCAACCGCCAACCCCAAGCCGGCAAGCGTGCGCGTCGTTCTTGGCGAAACCGGGCAGCTGGCGAATGGCTTGACCGGCGCCACCTGGGTCGCGGGCGGCGAAGGCACGACCTTCTCGGCGCCAGCTTCGTGGGATGACCGGGCCCACCTTCGGCCCGAGGCAGGCCTTTTGTGCGCGAGCGGAACCGTGGCGGGATTTTCCTGTGTGAACGAAGGAACCCCGAGGATTCTGTGCAACTGGGACCGCAACTGGGGCGTGGCCATCGGCTGGAACACGCGCGCGGATGGGAAGGCCTGGGGTGATGAGGCTATGGGGGCCATTGCGGTCGAGTTTCGCGGCCGCTCGGCCAGCTATCGCCTGAGCGCGCACCTTAAGGGCGATCCCAACGAGAGGCTCTACTGCGTCGAGAACTACAAGTCCGGCCAGGTGGTGCGGCCTTCGATGTTCAAGTCGGAATGCTGGTCCGACAAAGGCGATACCCTCGCGGATTTCACGCGTGTCGAACTGTTCAACTTGCAGTTCGTGTCGGGAATGAGCTACGTCGCCTTCAGATATTGCATCTCGGGCATTACGCTCTACCCGTGACGCCCGCGCTACATCGTGAATGCGACGTCGTCGATCCAGAATCCGAAGGTGGCGTTGACGGGGATCGCGAACTCGATCTGATAGAGGGTGGAGGGGTCAAAGGCAGTCCCCAGATGGCCCCAGCCGTCCTGGGTAAGCTGGCTAAAGCTCACGGTATACTTGGTCCAGGTTGGTGTCAGGGTGAGGCGATAGCCGTAGTGGTCCCAGCAAGTGCCGGCCTGGCAGATGTTGCCGTCTGGATCTGTGTCTTTGTCTGGGAAGTCGACGCGTATTCCCGGCGAGGTTCCGGCGTCGATCTTGGCCCAGAAGCTGATGCCGGTGTACTTAGATGCATTGTAGGGGCTGCCAAGGCCGAACCAGAATTCGGCACCCGTGATCACGTAGCCGGTGCCTGCGACATAGGCCGCAAACTTGCGACAGACATCGCCGGTGTCGGTGGGCACGAACCCGGTGTTCGGGTCGGGATACATCTTGCCGCTTGGGCTGGCGTCGTGGCCGTCGGTCCACGCGCCGACGCGGCCATTGACCATCGGAATGAAGCGATCGCCATCGTTCAGGTCGTCGATCAGTTCCTCGTTGCTCGCCAGGCCCTGACAGGTGCTAGTGTCGGTACCCAAGGCGCCGTCCAGTTTGATGATGCTGCCAGTTTCGGGGATGCTACCCACGCCGTCCGGGAAAACATAGGCGTCTGGCTTGATGCTCGATCCCCCGCCGCCGCCGAAGCCGCCGTCAACTCGGATAGAGCCGGCCGATCCGCCCGCGCTACCGCCCGCATTCGGGATGCCGCCGGAACTCTGCGTGCCGCCGTAGATTGGCGTGCCGCCGTGGCCACCAGATCCGCCCGAGTTGGAACCGCCTGTCGCGATCCTGCCACCCATGATGGAAGAGCCGCCCATGATGAGAGATCCGCCCCTGGCGTAGCCGCCCGAGCTGTAGTAGTAGGAGCCGCCGGAATTGTAGTAGTAGCCGCCCGAGCTGCTGTAGTAGGACCCGCCTGAGCTGCTGTAGTAGTAGCCGCCTGAGCTGTAGTAGGAGTAGCCGCCTGAGCTGTAATAGTACCCCCCGGCAGTAGGACTGCCGCCCTTGGTAGGAGAGCCTGCGGCACCGCCAGAGCCGGGTCTTCCCCCGCCGCCGAACGGGCCGCTAGTCCCTCCCTCGCCGAGATCGCCGCCGATGCCGCCCGTCGAGGCAGCGGATTCGTTGTCGAGCACGTCGAGCGGCGAGCGCGCTCCGCAGCCCACGGCAAGGAATAGTGCGAAACTTGGAATGATTCTTTCAAGTCTGAAATTCATGGTCATGGCCTTTGTCAGAGTCGCCAATACTATGGCACGGCTCAGTCGATTTGGGCATCCGGCGAACTTGCAGGAATACGCCGAAGAGAAATCAATCATTCTTTCTCGCGCGGCAATGTGAGCTGCGTGGTGCCTGTCATCACATAGCTCGACGGTGTTCCTTCCCCTTTGCATGCAAAATGAGGTCTAATGAAGTCCATGCGGCCTCTAGCCCTGCTCGCGATGGTAGCACTTGCGGCTACATGTGGGCCTTCGCCAGATGCGAAGCTGCCTGGCTATATCGCGCCTAGTGGAGGTGTGGTCTCGGCGGGGACAGGAGGCGCGACGGACACCGGCGGGACGATGGCGATTGGCACGGGTGGAATCACTAGCACGGGCGGGTCCTCAGTTGTTGCCACGGGTGGCAGGATGGGCACAGGTGGTGCGCCTGGGACTGGCGGAGCGCCTAGAACTGGCGGCTCAGCAGCAAGCACGGGTGGTAGGCAAGGAGCGGGAGGTGCGCCGGCAGCGGGCGGACGCAGCGGCGCGGGCGGAAGCATTCCAGCTTCGGGTGGCGCAATCGTCGACACCGGCGGAAGCACGACCGGGAGCGGTGGCAGAACGACCGGCGCCGGCGGTTCCGGTGCTGGCGGCACGACGATGCCGGATGCGGGACGCGGGGGCAGGGGCGGAAGTGGTGGTGGAGGATCGACCGGGACGGGTGGAACAACGGGTGGTCGCGATGCCGCGATTCCGACGGGCGACGGTGGCTCGGGTTGCATGGCGAAAATCGTCAGCAACGGCTACGCCTGCGGCAGCACCCCAGCGTGCAGCGTGTGCAAAGACCAGAACGGGAATTCGAGGGAGCCGGGCTGCACGAAGGCGATCGACTGCCTGGCGGCCGCCGGGGCAAACTGCGACTCCAACTGCAAGCAGAATTGCCTCAATCTGGCCGGCGACAGCCCGGCCATGGCGTGCGTCAGCGCCTTCCTGGCGGCGTGTGCCGGTTCCGGCTGCTGAAGCACGCCGTCCCCTAACGGCGGCTAGCCTATCGCGAACTGCGTGACAGACTGGTGGCAATGGCCAAGGATCCCGCGCAGTGAGCGACCTGGTTCGCACAAACAAACTGCCCTACGTCGTGAAGCTGGCGCGCGGGGACTACTACTGGTGCGCCTGCGGACGTTCCAAGCGGCAGCCCTACTGCGACGGATCGCACCGAGGTACCTTGCATTCACCGATGAAGATCGAGCAAGCCGAAGCCGGCGAAGTCAAACTGTGCGGCTGCAAGCAATCGGCGACGAAACCCTACTGCGATTGCACGCACGAAAAACCGTAGTTCCCGCGCGCGACGAAATGCTCAACCCTGGGCGGAAAGCTGCCGATAGCGTGGCTTACTGCTCGTCGCCATGTTCGGGAAATCACAGAAGCCGCCTGAGAGCAAACCGCCCGCCGATGTGGCGGGGGGAAATATTGCTGGCGACATGGCCCTCGACACCTTGGCCGGCATCCTGCGCAGCATGGCCGAGTTCGCCCTCGAACAAGAGGCCACGGACATCCCGACCTTTCGCGCGACCGCCGAAGGTTGGGCCAAACACGTCACGTTGGCCACGGCCCCGCCTGGCGCCGCCGAG
>Ga0265329_10000917_pt1 | contig 14810 bp, 17 predicted proteins | sample 41627metaG_FD_202091 | JGI IMG/M metagenome (GOLD analysis project Ga0265329, IMG submission 202091) | Rhizosphere microbial communities from Carex aquatilis grown in University of Washington, Seatle, WA, United States - 4-16-27 metaG | ecosystem: Host-associated > Plants > Roots > Rhizosphere...
GGCGAGGGCGGGCTGGGCAAGGACTCGAAGCGCGCCGTGGAACTGTTCCAGAAGGCCTGCGACGGCGGCGACATGGACGGGTGCACGCGCCTCGGCATGATGTACGAGAATGGCGAGGGCGGGCTGGGCAAGGACTCGAAGCGCGCTGTGGAACTGTTCCAGAAGGCCTGCGACGGCGGCAACATGAGCGGTTGCGATTCCCTCGGTGTCAGCTACTGGAACGGCAAGGGTGGGCTGGGCAAGGACTCGAAGCGCGCCGTGGAGCTTTATCAGAAAGCCTGTGACGGCGGTGAGATGCACGGATGCTTCAACCTCGGCATCATGTACCAGAACGGCAAGGGTGGGCTAGGCAAGGACCCGAAGCGCGCTCGTGAACTCTACTCGGATGCTTGCCGGGGTGGCGAGGAATTTGGCTGCCAGACCCTGCATCGTATGAACCGAGGCCACTGAATTCCATCGAACGAGGCTTACTCTGGCTACGGTCGCAGCCGTGCGTTCGCGTTGGGCAGTCCGAGCAGGGTTTCGCAGGCACCATCGAAGTCACGAGTCAGCAACTCGCGCAGGGCATCGGGCGTGTGGAAGTCAGCCACGCGCCAGCACCGGCTTTCCGGGTGTCGCACGTCCCGGGCTGGCCACGCCTCCTTGCTCTCGCACGCCATCCGCCGGGAGGTATTTCAAGGGACAGCCGCCGCGTCGCACGGAAGATCGAATGAGAGCCCGGGAGCACAGGGCGCCAGAAGAGGGTAGAGTCTCCGCCAGAACCGGGAATCGCATGTCACAGCGGCTTGCAAAGCTTTTCGGTGACCTGCTCGATCAAGAGGTCAAAAGGAATTTTGATCGATGCTGGCAAGCCATGTGCCGCGACCTCAACTACCTGTTCGAGCAAAAGGATACCCGTGTGGTTCAGGCCAGCGCGAACGGCTGGACGCTCGAACGACTGCGCGTCATCGCGATTTTGAACTCTTTCAATCGGGTTGTGGTCGGCCCGCTGTCCGCCGCCTATCGCACGGAAACCAAGTCAGGCTTGGGACGTGAGACTCCGATTCAGTATGGCGAGCGCCTTGAGATTTCCTCGAAAACTGCCGGGAGGGTTAGGCCAGCGCTTGACGCATTCGAGCGGCTCGCGACAGAAAGCGGACTGAAGCGCCATTGGCTGAACATCAGCCGCACGTCGGATCTGGTTTGGGCAATCGGCTCACGCGACGACGACGGGGAAGGGAACGACGGTGGCCAAGAAAGCAATGAGTAGTCCAGGTGGCGACGATCGATGGGTCGCTGCTGTGGAAGCTAGGTCGGCTGAATTCGTTGAACGCTTCGGAAAGGTGTGTTCCATCTCGGACAAAGCCCTCTCCGGAATCTTCGAGGTGGGCTGCTTTCTGACGATCGTCGGGGACTATGAGCGGCAAGGGCTAGTAGTTGAAGCTCGCAATCTCGTCGAGGATGGGTTTCGGTATCTTACGACTCCCAACGGTAACCCGGCGAACTTCAGTCATCTCAAGCTGGTCGGTGAGGGCGCTTCGTGGGAGATTCGTCAGCAGGTGCGGGTTTGTTCCCATTGGCACGACGACGTGAACTTCACGCCGGACATCGTCGTGGTCGATGAAGACGCCGAGATTCGCACCGAAAAGGATCAAGACTATGCGGCTGGGAAGCGCAGGTTCTTTCGAGTAAATGCTTCTTCCGTCGTGGCGGCGCACGAGTGCAAGAGCATGACGGGATTTCCCGAGCTTTACGTCTCCTTCGTGGGGATGTTCCTGATGGGGCACGCTTGGTACGGTGATCCGGTCAGCAAGTCTGTGGCTCGCCAGAGCCGGGGTCACCTTGCACCGTCCCTTTTCGTCGGCAGTGAAGCCTCCAATCTTCACCGGCGCATGATGACTGCCCTGGAGTCTCAGTTTCCCATCAATCTGCTTAGCGGTCTCTATCGTGGCGCGTGGGCACTAGAACGAAAGGCAGGGCAGGTGAATAGGATCCCGTTCCGTGCCAAGATCGGCGGAACGGCGCCGCAGTGTGGAGACGATCACGTCGAACCGGAACGCGATCGCGCGACTGCGATCGCCGGATTGGACATTGGCTCGGGGGGCGAGCAGCCGGCGCATCTCGGGACCGCGCTCTTTCGTGATCGTCGTCCCGCGCTTCGATGCTAGTTAGTCGGGGAGGCCCGTTTCCACCGTCGGTATTCCTCGAATTGATGGGCATCTTTCGCGAAGGAATCCGTCACCTCAAGACCATCGACAAGTAGACTTGGTCTTTTGCGACGAACACTTGCCCCCGGCCGTCGAAATCAGAGAAGGGCACCGGAAGTACCCAGGTCACGCCCGAGCCTCATTCTGCCCGACACTCTCGGGTCGCCGTGAGCACAAAGCTAGAATTTGGTCGATTAGATCAAGCGCACGATGCAGATCAGCGTTTCGGACTGCATTTCCCGCGAGAATCGCGAGTTTTGCTACTTTGCTACCGTCTCGCTTCGTGAAGCGTTTCTTGGGTTGCGGCGGTAGCAAACTCTCCGTCGGAGAACCGGAATTCTCGTGATCTTTCGCGGTGTTTGGGACGCATTCAAGTCCCGATGGGGTCACAACGATTCTAGGTTCCTCCTCCAGGTACTGAAGCGGCGAAGTGTTCGCGATCGCGACTGGGCGCTCGTCAGGCATTCTGGGCGTCTCGGGCGATCTCGGCTTCGGACAGCTTGAACACGGGCACGCCGTAGTCGGCCAGCTTGGTCATGAAGACCGGCTTGGGCACGCCGGCAAGCTGTGCAGCGGCTCCACCAGACAAGCGTCCCATTTCGTACAACTTCACGGCCAAGACGAGCAGCACCTCATGCTCAGCGGCATCGCCACTCAGCTTGAGCGCCAGGAGGGTCTCATCCGGGATGTTGAGTCGCACGACCATTGCCCAATTATCTTGCCACCAGTTTGCCACGACAGCCGACTTTTCGGCGGGTCACAAAACCACGCATCCCGGCCTCTTGCCGGCCAGAATATTGACGAGGGCCTGCTGCATCTACTGTCGGCCTGAAAGACGCTCGGCGATCTCGGCGTGGACTTCGTCGGCGTCGATTAGGGTGACCTTGCCGTCCGCCACCTCGCGCGTCCGTCGTTCAATCTCTGCCGCCCAAAGCGCCTCGGCTTGCGGGTCGGTCGCGGCGGGCTCACTGCGGGGCACTGGTCCCCGCGTTTCCCTGGGCCTCACACCCATGGGCCGCACCAGTGGAAGGAATAGGCTGGAAGGTGGCCGTCTGCTTCCCTGTTGAATCTTGCTCCCAGCCGTGAAGGATGGGCACATATCTGGCTCGCACCCATTCCGTCTCGACGAGGTAGCTGTATCCGGCCTTCATTGCGAAGATGAAGGTCGTCGGTACGAGGGGCTGGACGAGGGGTCCTGAATACGACGGACCCCGCGCTCGCACATCGAGTTCTACAACGTGGCAGCCGGGCAAGAGTTCGAACGTCCAACCCTTCGCCAAGACATCCACTCCATCCACCATCTTGATGGGAACTGCCGCGTCGTCCCGGATTGGACGCCCCTCGCCCCTCGCCAGCACACCCAGTGTTGCCACTTTGCTGGCGGGAAGGGACGCACCTGCGTAGAGCGGATAACCCCGGGACGTCATCGAGGGGCCGAGGCACCCAGCGCCGAGGATGGCCACGGAAACTCCGACAAAACGTGAAATCCGCACGCCATCAAACATGGCGCCAAGATACGCCGTCATCGAATCGGGTCAAGTCGCGGACGCCGCGGTCGCGCTCAGATCTCCCGCCGGTGGCGACGGCGGCGGGGCTGGCCGTGATGAGCCCTGGAACGCATCCACCCAGGGCCTGGACAGTTCTGGCGCGTTCACGAGCCCACGACGATCGCCATGGCCAAACCAAAGCGATAGGTGAAGGCACTGTAGCGCTCCGTTTTGTGGACAGCGGGGCTGGCCACCTGACCGTAGGACCATGCGGGGGTGGCGAAGGCCTCGAGACGGAACCACTGCCACACGTGCCCGAGCGAGAAATCCGCACCGAAATCAAAAATGGATGTGCCACTGTCGAGTCCTTCGGGCGAATGGCCGTTCGAGATGGCAGGATTGGCAAAGGTGAAAAGTGGGCCGGCCGCCCACGACATGCCATGGTGAGCGGCCCCGCCGCGATACCAGGCGCCGGCGCGAAGGCCCGACATGACGATGGGCTTGTGTCCCACGTTTTTCGAGGTCCACAAGATGGCATCGTAGTCTTGGAGCGCTTCGTATCCCGCGCCGGCCCACAAGTGCCCGGTCAGCGAGAGCGCCAGCATCGGGCAGAGGCTGGGAAAACCGTTCGGTCGAACGAAAGGTGGCGTGAGCCGCATTTCGATGCTGAGTTGGGTGGCTTCACTTCTGCGCGGGGTGATTCCGACGAGGCCCGAGACCAGGAGTGTGGCGATGAGCAGGCGGCGCATGGGGGGCAGCTCGCGCCTATCGCCAGCGACGCCAGCGACGCCAGCAGACCAGGCCGACCATGGCCAGGCCGCACAGGGGCAGCACAAAACTGTGCGGCGACCGGCCGCTCCGGCTCACCGAGCAGGCGGAGTCGTCATAGACGTAGACGTTCTCGGTCCCGCGGTAATCCTGAGGGGCAGCTACGGTCAGGCCGACGTCCGGATCCGCCGACGTCGGATAGAAAGAAAGCATCAACCGGGTCAGGCGATCGCCAGCCTCGGCCAAGCCCGAGAACGAGGGGACGTCCCCGGCATTGATGGCGCCCGAGTACATCAGCACCAGATTGCTATTGCTCCCGTCCGAGAACGCCAGCTGCGAGTCACCATGGGTAATGCCAAAGATTCGCCACGAGAACCCAGAGCCGGAAGAGCTGCCGGCGCTTGCCATGCGCGACGGCACGACCGGCGCCGGGGTAGGGAAGGACAAGGCGACCGGGCCCAAGGCCCGGCAGATCGTTCCGCCATCGGGCGCCGCTGCCTGGCTGATCCGGAAGGCAACGAAGGACCATCCCTTCTGCACGTAGTAGGAGAACACGTCGGCAGATGCGGTCGAATACGGGTAGCCGTTGGCGGTTAGCCAGTCGGTGAAGGACGACTCGGTGTCTGCCTTGAGCTCCACCCAGTCGAGAAACCCCACCTGGCCGCTGGCGACCACCGTGGTGTCCTCCGTCGGACCTTGCACCCCGCCGGATGTGGACCCGCCGCCAAGGGCGCAGCCGTTGTGTTCATTGACTATCTTCTTCGTCGGTTCGGACAAGGCGGCTGCGGTCGTGAAGGCCTGCTTGTCGGTCAGCGACGGGTTCTGCGACAGGGTCGCGGGCACGGGCAGGATCAGGCCGAAGTCGGTGGACGTGCCGCAGAAGATGGGTTGGAACACGTAGGTTTCGACGTTGTCCTTCCACACCAGGATGATGTCTTGGTGGGGATCGATCGTGACGCTCGGGCCGAAGGCAGCGCCACAGGCAAAGGCCGCAGCAGCCCCGAGGAGCACCGCCGCGCCAGCCGCGAACGCGAACAAGCGTTTCATGGCAGCACCTCCGCGTAGGCACAGCGGAAGCCGACGTTGGGCGCCCACGAGGCCGGCAGGCTCGGTTTGCGACAGCTCGTGCGCAGCGTGCTCTCCCCACTCACCCAGCAGCCACCGCGCATGACCTTCAAGCTGCCTTGCGCTGGCCCCGTTGGATCCTGAACCGGGCTGGTGCGGTAGTACGCGGCGTCGTACCAATCCGCTGTCCATTCCCACACGTTGCCCGCCATATCGAACGCGCCGTAGGGGCTCTGGCCCGCTGGCCGCCGGCCCACGCGATCGGTGTCGCCCACGCACCCGGCGAAATTGGCCTTCGAGCAATCGGGCGGGCTTTCGCCCCAGGGGTAGGTGCGCGGAGTCTCGCTCCCGGCTGCGGCGCGCTCCCACTCGGCCTCGGTGGGCAGCCGTCCGCCGACGAAGGCGCAAAAGGCCTGCGCCTGCTTCCAGGAGACGAAGATCACCGGGTAGTCTGCGAAGGTCGGATCGTCGAAGTAGTGCGCCCGAGTGTTCGAGCTGGACAGAGACGGCGCCGCACAAGCCCCGGCGCGCACGCACGCCTGATAGCGGGCGTTGGTGACCTCGTAACGATCAAGGACGAATGCCGAACCCGTCACGCGGTGAACCGGCTTCTCGTCCGCAGCTCCTGTCTCGCTTCCCATCAGGAACGAACCCGCAGGCACGCGCACGGGGCTTGCGTCGAGGGCAGGCGCCACGCAGCCAGGCGCCTCGTCAACCAGGCCATTGCAGTTGTCGTCCTTGAAATTACAGGTCTCGACCGCGCCGGGATGGATCGCCGGATCGCGATCGTTGCAGTCGTTCCCGGCGGCGCAGCCGATGCCATAGCCGTCCCCATCGAGGTCGGTGCAGCCCGAAGCCGCCATGCCACCGAGCGAGCCTGCCCTGGCGCCAGACCGCGCGAGCAGGGCAAAACCGACGACTCCCGCCCCTGTCACAAGCACCGTCCAAAGCAAAGGTAGTTTCTTCATGGTCGGTATCCCCTTCAAAGAAGACCATATTGCCACCGAAGCCGGGCGGAAGGCGAAATTCAGCAATCGTGGTCAGAACCAGGTCACCTCCTGCGTCCGGCCACAATCTAATGATCGACAGCTTCCCCATCTCCTGTCCTCTTTCGAAATGAAGCCCACCATCGAATCTGGCTCACTCGTAGCGGTGGAGGGGCGCGTCCTCGATAGTTCCTTCTCTCGACAACGCCGTCTGCTCGTCACGACGAGTTTCCTCACCAGCTTCGCCGAGTCGATGCTGGTGCCCATGTACTCTGCCTTCACCCAGAGAATCGGAGGCAGCATTCTCGATGCCGGCATTGCCTTTGCCTGTTTCTCAATAGCCACCGGAGCCTTTGTCAGTCTGGTAGGCACGCGGCAGTGGTTTCAGGACCACATAAGGGCATTCCTGGTGCTTGGGTTTCTTGGGTCAGCTTGTTGCGACATCTCGTACATCTTCGTGCAAAATCGGTGGCAGCTTTTCGCGGCTCAGGTGATCGCCGGGCTGGCGACGGGACTGCTCGAGCCGGCCTGGGACTCGCTTTTCACCGACGCTGTCGAGCGCACGTCGGCGAAGCATTGGTCGATTTGGTCCGGGGGCACACACCTAGTCGCAGGAGTGGCAGCGCTCCTCGGCGGAATTATCGTGGCCTACTTTTCCTTCAAGACGCTGTTTGTGAGCATGGGCCTCGCCGACACCTTGGCCACCTTCCTGGCGTGGAGGGGAGACCTGCCCAGCGGCACCAGAAACCCTTTGAAAAATGCGCCTGCCTCCGTGACCGGCGATTAGGTATCAAGCGGCCACGCTGCCGATTCGTTGCGGCGACGTCTCTTCGTGGGTTGAGTTCGCTTGCACGCGCTTGCGCAGTTCTGTTCGCCCGAAAGCCCGCTGCCGCGCCAATATGCGTGAGAGAAGAACATCTAGCTCCCCGCGATCCTCAAGCGAGTCGATGACATCCTGAGCACAGGTCCATTCGGTCCAGCCCGATCGATGCACTGGGATCACGGCAAGATCCTTTGCCCCGCGCAGGAGCAGGTCGCTAAGGTTGACCGGCGGCATCTCGAGACAGCCTGTCGCGACCGCGCTGGCAAGTGACGGCCTTCCCGCCCAAAGACAGGCCACGGCCTCGGCCTGCATGGGCATCTGGCGCGCAGCCAAGTACCACAGATACTCGGCACGGGCCACGACCGTCGACGTATCCCAGAGCGCGCCCGCGGCCTCAAGTTGCGCCGCCTGCGCAGACGAGGCACGTTCTCCCCACCGTGCCAGGGAGAAGATTCGTCCTCCCAGCGGATTTCCTGGCACGAGCCATGCCTGTTTGCCTTTGCGATGGCAACCGCTCACGCCGACGAAGATCGCCGCAGCGTGGTCCAGGGCCTGGTTCGCAGCAACCACCGACTCCACCAAGGCCTCGGGACGGGGAACATAGTGATCAGCCGGCGTCACCACCACGCGCGCGTCAGGTGAGCGCGAGAAGACGCGTCCCAGTGCCAAGAGCAGGTCAAGACCCGCGCCGCAGGCCGCCGACCTGACGACGAGGTCAATGCCAGGCCATTCGCGCAACTGAGCGTGTGCTGCAGCCTCGTGCGCTGACGACACCACGACGATCATACGTTCGGCGGGTATCTCGTTCGCATAGCGCGCGACGGTCTGCTGCAACAGGGAACCGGTCCCCGCGATCAAGGCAAACTGCTTTGGGGGCGCCACGCCATCAAGCGCCTCGGTAAGCGACATCAGGCGATGGTCCTCTCCACTTGCCAAAATGATCGCGTGAAGGTCTTCAGAATGCGACTGCGACATGAGCGCTCTCCTTGTGACGGATTCGCCGGACGTTGTACGGCTGCTTGTTGTTGCAAAACCGGGGCCACCCTCACGGCTCGGCAGCCGGCATGACACAAGTGAGCGCATCTGGCGACCGTCCATTGCGGGCACATGAGACAGCGTTACGGAGTGGTAATTCCGCGTCGGTCACGCGACACGGAATGGGGACATTTCCACGCGGGTCACCGCTTCAGCGCAGGCAATCGCGCAGCCAGCTCATCGTAGGCCTGGCGCGAGACCTGCCGGCGCACGTGGGTCAGCTCGTGCCAGATCTCGGCCTCGTGCTGCTCGGCGCGGGCCAGTTTGCGGAGATCGAAGGCTCGGGCGGGCGGCAACGGACCTAGCATGCGGCCCCGCGCTTGGCCCGCTAGTTCCTTGAACACGCCGGGGCCGAAGTGGTCGTAATAGAAAATGGTGTGCGCGGTGGAGAGCGAGCCGGCCCAAGGGTAGCTGCGCAGCAGCCAGCCCGATGCCAGCCTGTCGAGCGCCTTTTCCAACTGGACGCGCTCACGGCCGCGTTTGCTCGTCTTTCGTTCGGCGAAGAACAGCGCCGTGCCCAGCTCGTCGCCTTGCACGGTCCAGATTTCGCGCAGTCCAAAGTGCGTCGGATCTCGCGCCACGCGCGAGCCGCGGGTCAGCTCGAACTGACCCACGATGAAGGCCGCAATATGTGGGGTGTGTTGTTCTACAAATCCCAAAGTCATCATGGCTTCCGCGAATGTCTCCGTCGGAAAGTCGGTGAAGCACATCACCTCAGGGGCAATACCCGCCCGGGCCAGATTGCGCACAGCCGCAGCTGCGCGGGTCGGCGTGATCCCCTTGTCAATCAGACGCAAGACCCGCGGGCTGGCCGATTCGATCCCCAGGCTGCACGCCACGGCGCCGCCCCGGCGCAGCCCCTGACAGCGCTCGACAGTCAGAAATGGCTCGGGTCGCAGGTCCGTGCCCCAGCGCAGGTCCAGGCCAGCCTTGGCCAGCGCGTCGGCCAGCCGGCAGAGCGTCGCGGGCGCGACCGAGTCCTGCGACAAGTAGAAGAAGCGCGTGCCGTGGCGGGCGGACAGCGCTGCCAGGTGCTCGACCACAGTGTCCATTGCGCGCTCGCGGTAGCGGGCCGCTCCCGTTGCCGCCAGGCCGTAGTGGCAGAAGGCGCAGCGGCCCCAGTAGCAGCCGCGCGTGGGGTCGTAGGGCAGAAGCAGATGAGGCGACAGATAGCGATCGAGCGGCAGGCCGTCGAAGTCAGGCGCGGGCAGGGTGCGCAGATCCACGGCGGGCGGTCCAGGCAGATAGCGAGCCCCCAGCCCCGGATCACGCAGCACCAGGTTGGGGATTCGATCGAGCGCCCGCGAAGGTTTTTCCGAAAGCGCGCGGCACAACGCCAGCAGAGTGTGCTCGCCCTCGAATACCACGGCGCTGTCAAAGGGCCCGAGCGCTTGCGCCAACGCCAGTCCCTGCAGCCGCAGCAACACCTGCGTGATGGCTGGCCCGCCTGCCACCAGGTGCGCCTCGGGAAACGCGGCCCTGAGCTTGCGCGCGAACGAGTAGGCGGGCACGAGCTGGCCGGGGAAGCAGACCGACAGGCCGATGCAATCCGGGCGTGCCTGGCGCAGGCGCGGGATCAAGTCGTGTGTCAGGTAGTCGTCGAAGGGATTGCGCGCAGGATCAGAATCGCGCGCGATCTCGTCCGGCGTGGTCAGCGCGAAGGGCGTGCGGTACGCGGTGAAGTCGAGCTGCAGAGGCGTGTGCGCGGCCGCGACCACGCGCAGGGCCGCGCTGACCGTAGCCACCGCGTCGGCATAGAGCCCTGGATCATAGAAGCGCTCGCCGGTGCGCAGGATTCCCAGCGCGACGCTGATCGCGCCCGGAACGGCACGGGCGTCGTCTCTCACCCGCAGGAGCGCCAGCAATTCGAGTTGTGTCTGATGGTCGAGCGCGCGTCGGCGTCGCAGACTGGCGATGCGCCGCTCGACGTGGCCGGCCAGCCGGGTCAGCGGCTCGCGCCGGAGGAGGGCCAGGAACCCATCCAGATTGGCATCGATGGGCAGAACCTCGATGCCCTGGGGACGCAGAAATCCAGCCAGCGCCGGAATGGCCGGATAGGGCGCCGTGGGATCACAGGCCGGCGGATAGATGAGTGCAAGCTTCACGCGCGTCGGACCCGCGCTGTTGGCAGACCATCCGCAGTCGAGTTTTCCGCTGGGACTAATGCTGGCACGAGACTTTCCGCCGAGGGCAACACGGAATATACTTGGCAAAGAAGGGAGCTTATCATGCGCAGGGCAGCCCTCATTCTGGCCGTGCTTGCAGGAGCCTGTGGCGGCGATTCTGCCGCCAACGTGGCCGGGACCTATACCATTGCCCTGACCATTCAGCAGAACGATTGCGGTATCCTGGCCAATGATCCGGGAACCTCTTCGACTGGCGTCACCGTGGAGGTGACCCAAGACGGCTCCAACGTGACGGCCAAGGTGCAAGGTGCGGCTGGCTTGGCTCTCGGGTTGGCCATGGGCAGCGCCACCTTCACCGGCAAAGTCTCGGGCAATTCACTGGACTTGTCGATCAGCGGAACCGTGTCCGGTTCCAGTGGGACTTGCGCCTTCACCCGCAACGCCCACCTGGTGGGAACAGTGGCTGGAGACGTGCTCACCGGCACCGTAACCTACACCTTCGCCACCAACAAGACGGATTGCGGAACCCGCGACACCTGCCAGGACACACAGGTCTTCAACGGCACCCGGCCTCCCACGGTAAGTTTGTAGCCCTTGATACCTGTGGCCTAACCGGCGTGCGTGTGCCGACGCCAGGCGTTCGGGCAAGCTTTGGCTAATCCCGCGGGCGAAATCTGCCGATATAGCCCAGGCTGGATGAGTTCTCGACCACCATCTCTCCCGACACCGGCCGTGCGGCCGTCCCGCGTAATCGGGCGCTACGTCATGTACGACGAGATCGCATCCGGTGGAATGGCAACCGTCCATATTGGGCGGCTGGTGGGCGCCGCGGGGTTCTCGCGCACGGTAGCCATCAAGCACCTGCATCCCCACTGTTCGCGCGATGCCGAGTTCGTCTCGATGTTTCTCGACGAGGCGCGCTTGGCAACCCGGATCCAGCACCCCAACGTGACGGTGCCGCTCGATGTGGTCGTGCTGGAGGAGAGCGAAGAGATCTTCTTGGTCATGGAGTACATCCATGGCGACAACTTCGCGTGCCTACTCCGGGGAGCACGCCTGTTGAAGACATCGGTCCTCCCCGCCATAAGCGCCAGCATAACGAGCGGGGCCTTGCACGGGCTACACGCCGCGCACGAAGCCGTGGATGAGCGGGGCACTCCGCTCAACATCGTTCATCGTGATGTGTCACCACAAAACATCATGGTCGGCATGGACGGAGTGTCGCGCGTCCTTGACTTCGGCATCGCCAAGGCGGTTTCGCGATTCCAGTCGACCCGGCAAGGACAAATGAAAGGCAAGTTTGCCTACATGGCCCCCGAGCAGGCCGGCTCCGGCCCCGTCGATCGCCGGGCGGACATCTTCGCAGCCGGCATCGTCCTCTGGGAGGCGCTCACGAGGAAGCCCCTGTTCCATGCCGATGATCCGGGCCGCGTGGTCGCCAATGTGCTGAACGCGCCCATTGCGCGTCCGAGTTTCATCAACAGCATGGTGTCGCCAGCCTTGGACCGAGCCGTGATGAAGGCCCTCGATCGGAACGTCAACACGCGATTCCAGACGGCTCGCGACTTTGCCATGGCCATCGAAGAGGCCATTACCGTTTCGTCGCCGCGGAAGGTGGGCGAATGGGTCGAGCGAATGGGCGGCACGGATCTGGCCCGGCGCGCCGGCACGGTGGCGCAAATTGAGAGCTCGTCGTTCGACGCCATCGTGTCCAGCGATCCGCTCCAGGCGCTTCGATCCAAACGAGCGCAGCGCGCGTCGGACACGGACGCCAAGACAACCGGGAGCGCCAGCGACAGCGAGGCCGTACCAACCGTCTGTCTGAGCCATACCAACCAACTCTCAGGCACCGGCCGGGGCGACCTGCTGCCGACGCCGCCCACTGGCCTGTCGACATACGTTCCGCCCGTGGCGCACAGAACCTGGCCGGCCGTCGCAGTCGCATCTCTGCTCGTCCTCGCCCTGGGTGCGGGGCTTTTCGGTCTGTCACATCGGTATCGCACGAAAGCGGCAGTCAAGATCGGCCTCGGGCCGTTGGTCCCAACCACCATGGGTCCAAGAATTCTGCCTGTGACGAATGCGGCCAAGGCAGTTGTCGCCGTTCCGGCGTTCGTGCTGGCGACAACACCGGACGCGGCACCGCCTGTGCCCGCCATTGTCGCGTCGCCCGCGCCCGCCATTCCGACGCCGGGAGCCGCCGCGACCGCGACTGAGCCGACCAGGCTGACGGCCACAACCGAGCGCCGTTCGAACCCGAAGACCCTGGCCACCAGACCGTCGAGCACCAGCAAAGCGCACAAGAATTGCGACCCTCCCTACACCATCGATCCCAAGGGCATCCGCCGGGTCAAGGCCGAATGCCTTTGAGTTCAAACGAGAACTGACATGAGGATTCATCCAACGTTTATCGCCGTCTTCGTGGGGGGCGCATCGCTCGTCTCAGTTACCGCGGCCGCGGGATCGACGACCTGTCCCGATTCCTACGAGAAAGCGCAGGAGGAGAGGGCGGCAGGGCACCTCAAGGCTGCGCTGGTTCATCTGCAGAGTTGCATCGACCCGAGTTGCGCCAAGTTCATTCGCGATGATTGTGTCCGGTGGATGGAACAGGTGGAGAGCGCTCTTCCCACCGTGGTCTTCGCCGCTCAGCGGGCAGGACAGGATCTGACGAATGTCGAGGTTTCGTGTGACGGCGAGCCGCTGATGAGCACACTCGGCGGCAAAGCGGTTCCTATGGATCCCGGTCCCCACGACTTCTCGTTCACGGTCCCGGGCCTGGCCCCCATCCAGCGGCAGACGCTGATTCGGGAGGGCGAACGAAATCGAATGATCGTCGTCGAGTTCGGCGTCGCGAACGAGAGCATCGCATCGACAACCGCCAGCGCGGACGCCAATCTTCGCACTGAACCCCGCCCACACAAGACGATCGCATACTACTTGCCATACGGGCTGGCGGGCCTGGGCGTGCTGGGGGGCGCAGGGTTCGCCCTGTTCGGGATTCAGGGGAACAGTCAGAAAGGAGATCTCGAGCGTACCTGCTCGCCCCACTGTCAATCGAGCCAGGTAGACAGCGTGAGGACGAAGTATCTGCTCGCGGACACGTGCCTGGCGGTGGGTCTCGTCTCCCTCGGTGTCGCAACCTATCTCTTCCTAACGAGACATTCGCGAGGCGCAAGCGACCGCGACCATGCGCTTTTTATCGAATTTGTTCCTCGAACGTCCGCTGCCGGCGGCGTCGTACGGATCGCAGCACCATTCTAGCCATGCAGGGCGGAGGCAATTGATGACTTTGGCACCGACGGGCACGCGGATCTTGTCACCGCTTGTCGCCGCGATGGCGAGCCTGGTTTGCGTCGAGGCGGCGTGCAGCCTGACGAACCTCGACTATCTGCAGAACGGGGCCGGGCGAGACGGGGCGATCGAGAGCGACCAAGGCACAGACATGTCCGCCGCAGACACGGCGGGCCCGGATGGTGCTCTCCTGGACTCGAGTGACGAGGATGGCATGGTCCTCGACCTGGCGGTCATCGATGCACCTCCAACCCTGGACAGCTCCAAGCTGGACAGCCTGATTCGCGACAGTCTGGTCGTCGACGCGCGCGGCGAGATTGTGATCAATCAAGGTGCGGACACGTCCACGTCAGACACGAGGGGCTCAGACGGCGCTCTCCTCGATGCAACTGCGGCGGACCAAAGGGTCCTCGACGCTCTGGTTCTCGATGCCTCGCCACCCTCGGACAGTTCCAACCCGATGACACCGGATGCGCCCTTGAGAGCAGACACGGCTGCCGGAGGAGGGACGGGCATGGCAGATGCCGGCACGGCGCAAGGTGGCTCTGGTGGGCACGCTTCTGGTAGCGGGGGGACTTCGAATTCGGGCGGCACCGCAAACTCCGGTGGCACATCAAGCACCGGTGGCGCCTCAGGGGGCTCCACAGGCGGAAGCGGCGGAAGCACAACCACCCCGACTTGTTCGGGGGTGCTCTACGCGGGCATCTGTTGGTACCTTGGCGCCAAAGGATCGAGCTGCCAGGACGCCTGCGCGAGCCACGGTCAGCCGGCGCCTGCTGCCGCCAGCCACGTGGGTACGACAACCCAAGGCGGCAGCCTTGCAGAGTGCGGACATATTCTCGGTCTACTGGGTATCAGCGGCACACCCTTTGCTGGCACCCGACTTGATGGGCGCGGACTCGGGTGCCACCAATGGCTAGGCAGCCTTTGGTGGCTCAGCACACCCGACTTCAGTGCCACGGCCAGCCTGGGCAGTGCGAGCCGGGTTTGCGGTTGCACGCAGTGAGCGGCTCTGCGGTGAAGTGAGGAGCCTGAAAACGCGCCCA
>Ga0265329_10000918_pt1 | contig 14809 bp, 10 predicted proteins | sample 41627metaG_FD_202091 | JGI IMG/M metagenome (GOLD analysis project Ga0265329, IMG submission 202091) | Rhizosphere microbial communities from Carex aquatilis grown in University of Washington, Seatle, WA, United States - 4-16-27 metaG | ecosystem: Host-associated > Plants > Roots > Rhizosphere...
CAACGCCGTGTACAACGAGTGTACGTCGCTGATGGGCGGACCGTTCTCGTCGTTCGGATCGTTTCTTCGCACGATCGGAACGTGCGCGCTCTGCTTCAACTGCAATCTTTGCGGCGCCGCCGCGGATCAGATGGTCAATTGCTTTTCCAACAACGACTGCGGGTCGAGCAACCCATCCGAATGGCGCGGCATCGTGGCCAATGGGACCGCCGTCTCCATCAGCCCCGACGACATCGCGTGCTGGAACAACCCCAGCAACGGGACGGGCGCGCCGTGCGCGGGCGCCGGTTCGAGCGTTTGGGGATGGGATGTCAACGAAACGGTGCAATGGAATAGCGGAGGAAATGCGTATTCTTGTTGGGATTGAGTGATTGAGTGACGTCCACGTCCACGTCGTTTACTACGTCTAGCTCGAGGCAGGTGTTGCCATGGGGGTTGGAGTCCGTCGTCGCAGGCCGGTCCGGCGGGCAGTTGCGCTCGCCCTGCTGGGGCTGGCCGCGCTCTGCGCAGTGGTTCTCTTCTACTCAAGACGCCGCTCGGCGCCGCGTGCGCGGCTGGTCGCGTCGGACGTGCCCGAATCGCCGGGCGGGTCCCCGATGGCCTCTCTCCCGCCAGTGACCGCAGCGCCGACCCCGCCCGCACCGCCGGCGCCGCGCCCCTCCGATCCGCCGCCGGTCATCGACGAGATCGCGGTCGAGAAGACCGAAGTGTGCTCTGGAGAAGAAAACCTGGTCACGGTGCACGCGCATACCGTCGACGGCACCGATGCCTTCCTGCATAGCGTGGTCGACGGCGCCATGGGCGCGTCGGTGCCGGTGCGCCTTTGGCTCGACGAGAGCGGCCGGGTGCAGGGCAATCACTCGGTCACCGTGTTCGGAAAGGCGAATACGGCGGTCACCGTTGCGCTGCCCGATGTTCGGGTGAAGGACTGCCAGCCGGCGCGCGTCGTCGGCGTGGAGGAGCATTTGCTGGCGAACTCCTGGGCCGACTTCGACTTCGTGGCGAGGGTCGTCACCCTACCACCGCGGGGTGCGACCGACGCTCCACGTAGCCCTGGCGCGGGAGACACGTTCACCGCGACGTCGTACGCATGGTCCTTCGGCGACGGCGAGACGGCGACGACGTCCGCGCCCATCGCCACGCACAGTTACGAAGGGAGGGCCCAGGAGACGCTCTATTCGTACTTCACGGTGGGCGTCGAGGTTCGAAGCAAAGACGGCCGCACGCTCACGGGTCGCACGACGTTGCCGCTGATCAATGCCGCGTTCGAATCGCTGGCGCGCAAGGGAATCGTCCAGTTGCTCATCGCGCTCGACCCGCGCTTTCCGGATCTGGGCTCCGATGGACGGATCGTGCAGCGGGTGCGCATTTGGCACACGCGCCCGGACCCGGTGACGATCGAGAGCGTTGCGGTCACGAAGTATTTCGAGACCGGTTCCGGCCAGGCGCGTCCGGAGCCGGTCGATTCCGCCGGGGTGCTCGGCACGAGCGTCATTCCGCCGGGCAAAGAGGGGGTCACGGCCACCGTGGTGCTCGATACCGTCGCCGACCCCGGCGTGTTCTCGGTGACGTACCGGCTGGCGGGCCGGTCGCGCGAAGGACTTCCGGTGATGGGCAGCTTTTCGGTGCTTCGACCTCCGCCACGGCCCACGGCGGAGAACAGTCAGCGGGTGAACGACCCGACCCTGACGGCGAAGATCCGCGCCGCGCGCGAGATCCTGGGCAAGGATGTCGTCAGCGACGAAGACATCTGGCAGCTCGAGCGCGAAGGCCGCTTTCCGCTCTCCGCGCCGACCTCGCGCTTCGTGACCGCGCCGCCGCAGCCGCCGCCGACTCTGCGCGACCCCGGGGTGCCTTTGCACGGCCCGCCCGTACCAACCTCGGTCACGCCGCCTCCGGCCGTCACGGCGGCGACCGGAGCGCCCGCGGAGGGACGGTGATCGGACGAAGACTGGCACCAGCCCGACCTCCCGAACGGCGCGCGCATGCGGCCCGCGGCGACGTGCAAAGCCCGATTGGCACGTTGCGAATGGGGAGACCGACCGCACTTGTGCATTCCACAGCTACCCCGGGAAATCGCTGCGGCATCCCTCTTGCTCACGGTGCCGCGGCGTGGACGTGCTCTGTCTCGGGGGCACGGACTCAAGAGACCGAAAACGATGAGAATGCATACCAAGGCATTTCGAGTGGCCGAAGGCGACGACGTCGATCTCGACAAGCGGCCGACCAAGGTCGACCCGGTGTATGCGTCGACGGAGCAATACGAGGAGCTGCTGAAAGAGCACGTCGGCAAGCTGAGCGCCAAGCAGCAGATGTTCTACGCCGACAATCGATACGCCATTCTGCTGATCTTTCAAGGGATGGACGCGGCGGGAAAGGACGGAACGATCCGGCACGTGATGTCGGGGGTCAATCCGCAGGGCTGCCAGGTGTTCGGCTTCAAGCAACCGAGCGCGGCGGAGCTGGAGCACGATTTCTTGTGGCGAGCAGCGCTGGACCTGCCGGCGCGCGGGCGCATCGGAATCTTCAACCGATCCTACTACGAAGAAGTGCTCGTCGTCCGAGTCCATCCCGAGATTCTTGGCAAGGAGGGTCTCCCGGACCCGACGCTCGACGAGAAGGCGATCTGGCACGACCGGTATCGATCCATCGTGAATTGGGAGAGACACCTTCACGTCAACGGAACGCGCATCCTCAAGTTCTATCTGCACCTCTCCAAAGACGAGCAACGCAAGCGCTTCCTCGAGCGAATCAACGATCCGGAAAAGAACTGGAAGTTTAGCCTTGCGGACATCGCAGAGCGAAACTTCTGGAAGACTTACATGAAGACATACGAGCGATGCATGGCTGCGACCAGCACTCGGCACGCGCCATGGTTCGTCGTTCCGGCCGACGACAAGGAGAACGCCCGGCTGATCGTGTCTCAAATCGTGCTCGACGCGTTCGATGACCTCAGTCTGGCATACCCGGAGACAAGTGCGTCGCGTCGCGCGGAGCTCTTGGAAATCCGCAAGCAGCTAGAGAAGGAATGAACTACGAGAAGGCCCTACCCTCGTGCGCCAGGAGCCACCGCTTGCGCTCGATGCCGCCGCCGTAGCCGGTGAGCGAGCCGTCCGCTCCGATCACGCGATGGCACGGTACGACGACGCCGATCGGGTTGGCTCCGTTGGCCAGACCGACCGCGCGCACGGCGGCGGGACTGCCGATTCGTCGTGCGAGCTGTCCGTAGGAGCACGTCTCGCCGCACGGGATGTCGCGGAGCGCGCGCCAGACGCGGCGCTGGAACTCGGTGCCGTCGGGGAAAGCCACGGGCAAGCCGTCGATCGCTCCGAGGTCGCCGGCGAAATAGCCGCGCAGCGCGGTCGTAAGCCCCGCGGGGTCCGTCGCGGGGACGATCGCGACGCCTCGCCCGCCCGGTCCGCCGCGAAGCAGCCGTTCCATGCGCGAGTGGCCGTCGGTCCATCCCACCGCGCAGAGTCGCCCTTCGTGGTCGGCGACGACGGCCAGGCGGCCGATGGGCGTCTCGACATGGTCGAGGCGGAAGACGTGCGGTTCCTTCATGACAGGCCCTCCGTCGGCGCGGATCGCGGCCCGGCGTCCGCGGCCCATAGATGCTGCGCGGCGTATCCCCGCCATGGGCGCCAGCGTTCGGCGCGAGCCAGGAGCTCCCCAGGGGTCGGCCTCACTCCGGTCACGCGGGCCGCGCCGCGCAAGAGCCCGACGTCGCTCGCGGGGAACGCGTCCGGCTCGGTCCCTGCGCGGAGCGCGATGTAGTGCGCAGTCCATTCTCCGATACCGCGAATCGTTCGGAGTCTCTCGACGGTCGCCTCGACGGTTTCGAGCGGTTCGATCAGACGCGGGTTGGCGAGGACCGCCTGCGCCATTGCCGTGAGCGCGCGGCGGCGCGCACCGGGCATTCCGAGCGCCTCGAGATCGGCGCGCGCCACCTGGGTCGCCGTGGGAAAGGCCAGAACCAGGGCCGGGTCCGCGCTCTGCGAGACGACAAGCGCCGTTCCGCACACGCGCGCGAGCTGGCCGGCGAGGCGGCGGGCGGCTTCCACCGTCACTTGCTGCCCGAGGATGGCACGAACCGCGAGCTCGAATCCGTCCCACCCCGCCGGGCTGCGGAGGCCGGGACGCGCGGCCACCAGCGGCGCCAAGAGGGGGTCTTGCGCGAGGTGCGCGCCGATCGCCGCGACGTCCGCGCCCAGATCGAACGCGCGCCGAACGCGCGCGATGATCCCCGGGAGCGCGCGGACCGACGGACAGCGGATCGTGGCAGCCAGGCTGTGGCTCTGCGGCCGATGCACGATTCTCACCGTCGACGGAACCCCGTCCACGAGCAGGACTCGAGCGTAGGCGTCCCCGTCCACCCGCTCGATCCCGTCGATCGCGCGCGCTCGCAGGTGGGCCAGGACCGACGACCAATCGTACGGCGGCCGGTACCGCAGCCGAACCGTCACGCCCGTCGCAGCGACCGAGCCTTCGGGCACCGCGACGACCGACTTGCGGCGAAGGCCGCTCGGCGGCCGGTCAAAGAGCTGCTGGAAGGTCTCGTTGAACCGGCGAACGCTCCCGAACCCGGCGGCGACGGCGATTTCAGCCATCGGCAAGCGCGTGTCATGGACGAGCTGCTTCGCGAAGAGCACGCGCCGCGTCTGGGCCACCGCGACCGGCGAGGCGCCGAGATGATGCTGGAACAAGCGGCGGAGCTGTCGCGCACCCACGCCGAGCCGCTCGGCGAGCGCGTCGACGCCCGCCTCGTCGCCGTCGAGCGCGCCGTCCGCGATGAGCGCGAGGCCTCGCGACACGGTGTTGGACGTGCCGCGCCAGGTGGCCATATCGGGCGCCGTCTCCGGCCGGCAGCGCAAGCAGGCGCGAAACCCCGCTTCCTCAGCGGCCGCCGCGGACGGAAAGAAGCGACAGTTCTCGAGCCCGGCCGTCGCGGCCGGGCAGACCGGCCGGCAGTAGATGCCGGTCGAGGTCACGCCGACGAAGAGGCGCCCGTCGAAGCGCGCGTCTCGCGTTCGAAGCGCCCGGTAGCAGACTTGGGGATCGAGCCGGTCCATGCGCGGGTGGATCCTTGGGTACTACCGGCGGGCCGCGCGCGCTCGCGGTTTTCGGACATCGTCAGCCTTGCGGCAGGCGGGGAGGCGTCATTTGGCCGCACCGCACGACGTCGGAAACGACGCGACCTTTTTCGCTCCCACGGGCACCTGGAACTGGAAGACCGAATCGGCGAGCGCGGCCCGTGGCTGCCAGTTGGACAGCCGAACCGTGAACTCGGGTTTGTCGGTCATCGTCTTGCTCGTGATGACGTATCGCAGCGGGAGGGGCTGGGGTCCGGCCTGGATCCAGACCTGCCAGTCGACCTCTTCCCCTTGGAAGGCGAGGTGATTCGCCAGTACGCCATCGACGGTCTCTTTGCCGATGAACTGCCCGGCGGTCACCTGCTCGGTCAAGACCTCGTACGGGCGGCTGTAGAGTAGGTCCGCGCCGGGCGCGTCGAGCTGGTAGCGCTTGTGGAGCGTGTCGATCGTCGCGTCGATCGTGGCCGGGGCGGGGGCCGTCGCGTATTCGTTGTTCGCTTTGCAGTAGAGCGTCATCGTCTTGCCGTCATCGGCGAACGCGAGCCCGTTCGCGGCCGTGGCCTGGGCGCTCCGCAGCCGGCTGGGCCGCGAGACGAACACGTCCTGATCGCCGGTGATCTGGATCTTGCGACCGTCGTTGGTCAGGACCTCGTCGACTGTGGAGCTCGTCACTTCGAAGGTCTTGAGCGCTGCGAGGTAGTCGGTCATCTGCCGGAGCATTCGATCGGCCTCCGGATCGACGTGCTTCTCGTGCGGAGCCGCCTCCGCCTTGGGCGGACCCTCGACAGCCGCGGCAGTCGTGGGCAAACCCATGAGCGCGAGAACGAGTCCATATCTCGTCATGACCACCTCCGCATCGAGGGGATGCAAGGCCGGAGCCGTCCTCTGCGGTTTCTGCGCAGGGTCCCCGCGAACGAGGCAAACGGCCACGCACGCGCTCCGCTGCCTCGCGACCCCAGCGGGCTGGCAAGGTCACAGCGCGCGCACCGACTCCGCAATGGCTCCGGGAGTCCGTACTTTCCGTCGCGTGCAGGTCGCGACGGCGCCCTATCGGTTGTGTTCTTGCAGTCGCCGATTCTCCGCGAGGAGGGGCCGATGGCGAAGTTGTGGGCAAGAGCAGGCGCCTTTTGCGTGTTGTCGTTCTCGGCGGTCGCGGGTTGGATCGCTTGCAACAGTTCTCCGCTGTCCAGCGGTGTCGGACTCATGGCCGCGCAGGGCGATGGCGGATCGGCGGCGACCCCCGGATCGCCGAGCGCGACGACGTCGCTCGACACCAAGCACCTGCCGCCCGCGCCAGCTCCGTTCGGCGGCGTCATCGGCACCAGCCCGGCCCAGTCGAGGCCGTGGTGGCCGCCCAAAGTCGTGCCGCCGAAGGGCGCGCCGAACGTTCTCCTCATCATGACCGACGACGTCGGCTTCGGGGCCCCGAGCACCTTCGGCGGTACGATCCCGACGCCGGCGCTCGACCGCATCGCGAAGATGGGGCTCCGGTACACGGCGTTTCACTCGACCGCCCTGTGCTCGCCGACCCGGGCATCGCTCATCACCGGGCGCAACCACCACTCGGCGCACACGGGCGCCGTCGTCGAGCAGTCGATGGGATATCCCGGGTACGACACCCTCATCGGCAAAGACACTGCCACCCTCGGCGAAATCCTCAAGGCGAACGGGTACGCCACGTCCTGGTTCGGAAAGGAGCACAACACGCCCGTGTGGGAAGCCACCGCGGCGGGCCCCTTCGAACGGTGGCCCGTCGGCTATGGCTTCCAGTATTTCTATGGATTCGTCGGTGGCGACACGAGCCAGTGGCAACCGAACCTCTTCCGCAATACAACGCCGATTCAGCCCTATGTGGGGCACCCCGGATGGAACTTGATCACGGCGATGGCGGACGACGCGATTGGGTACATGAAGGGGCTGAACGCGATCCAGCCCGAGCAACCATTCTTCGTTTACTACGTCCCCGGCGGCACCCACGCCCCCCACCACCCGACGCCCGAGTGGATCGACAAGTTCAAGGGCAAGTTCGATCATGGCTGGAACGCCCAGCGCGACGCGATCTTCGCCAATCAGAAGAAGCTCGGCGTGATTCCGCAGAGCGCGCAGCTCACCCCTTGGCCAAAGGACCTGCCCATGTGGGACTCCCTCTCGCCCGTGGAGAAGAAGCTCTACGCGCACCAGGCGGAAGTCTACGCGGCATTTCTGGCGTACACAGACAACGAGATTGGGCGGGTCGTCCAGGCCGTGCAAGACATGGGAAAGCTCGACGACACGCTCGTCATCTACATCAGCGGCGACAACGGGGCGAGCCCCGAAGGCGGCCTCACCGGGACGTTCAACGAGATGGCCTCGTTCAACGGAGTGAATCTTCCGGCGGCCGCGCAGATGAAATTCTACGACGCATGGGGATCCGATCAGACGTATCCGCATTTCGCGGTGGGGTGGGCGTGGGCATTCGACACGCCGTTCAAATGGACCAAAGAGGTGGCGTCGCACTTCGGCGGCACCCGCCAGGGCATGGCGATGGCCTGGCCAAAGCGGATCAAAGACGCCGGCGGAATCCGCCCGCAGTTCCATCACGTGATCGACATCGCCCCGACCATCCTCGAGGCGTGCGGAATCGCGCAGCCTGAGCAGGTGGACGGCGTCGCGCAGCGGCCGATCGAAGGCGTGAGCATGGCCTACACATGGGACAAGGCCAATGCGAACGCCGTGACCCGGCATACCACCCAGTACTTCGAGATGTTCGGCACCCACGCGATCTACCACGAGGGCTGGATCGCTTCGGCGGCGTCCCCCGTTCCGCCGTGGGAGTTTGCCACGGCGAAGGCCCCGGCGGACCCGTTGAACGACTTCACGTGGGAGCTCTACGATTTGAGCGCCGACTTCACGCAGAACGACGATCTCGCGGCGAAGAACCCCGAAAAGCTGCGCGAGCTGAAAGACCTCTTCGTCGAGGAGGCGACCAAGTACAACGTCTTTCCGCTCGACAGCGCCGTCGTCGAGCGGCTTCACGCCCCGCGGCCGAATCCGACCGCCGGTCGCAACGTTTTCACGTACACGGGGGAGCTCGCCAACGTTCCCTGGGGCGCCGCGCCGAACGTCCTCGACAAGTCGTACGCGATCACCGCCGAGATCGATGTCCCCCAGGGCGGCGCCGAGGGTATTCTCGTGACCCACGGGGGGAACATGGGCGGATACGCCTTTTACGTGCTCCGCGGGAAGCCCGTCTTCACTTGGAACCTCCTCGGGCTCGGGAGTGATCGCTGGGAGGGCGCCGACGCCTTGCCCGCCGGCAAGCACACGCTCGTCTTCGACTTCGCGTACGACGGCGGGGGGCTCGGCAAGGGTGGCGCGGGCGTGCTCAAAGTCGACGGAAAAGAGGTGTTCCGAAAGCGCATGGAGAAGACCATCCCGGTCATCTTGCCGTGGGACGAATCCTTCGACGTCGGCATCGACACCGGGACCCCGGTAGCGTCGGAAGACTACGCGGTCCCGTACCGGTTCACCGGCCACCTCACCAAGCTCACGATCGAGCTCAAGGCCGCACCGATGAGCTCGGAGGACACCAAGACCATCGAGCAGAAGGGGCAGCGGAGCAACAAGGCGAACGAGTGATCCGACGCTCTCGCCCTCCCGTTCGCTTCGAACGATTAGTCCGCCTTGGCGTCCGACTCGGCCTTCGCGTCCGACGCCGCGTCCGTGCTGGGGCTCGGGGGCGGGGTGATGCCGGCATCGAGCGACAGCGGCGTGACGTTCATGAGGACGTACAGCATGTCCTGGTAGTCGCCGTTTCCCGCCTCTTCCCAACCGATGAGGTATGCGTTCGGGACGAGGTGACCGGTTCGATCCTTCAGCGGCCAGAAGCGGACACGGTGAACCGGCGACTTGGTACCGCCGTCCCCGGCTGAGATGATGTTCAGCTCGTCGTACGAATAGTCGTAGTCGCCGTTGAGGAAGTTCGGGGTGACGCCGCCGTCGAAAGCGACGGTTCCGTAGCTGCGCTGGGCGGTGAACGACCAGATACCGAAGGAGGCGTCGCCGGGCTCGAAGGTCCCCTTGAGATTGTCGGTGACGATCGGGAGGACCATCTCGCTGTGATCCGACGTATACGTGTCGGTGTTGTTCTTGCTGATCATCGTCGCGACGACCTTGAGCGGCGAAGGGGCCGTTCCGCCATCTTCGACCGGCGGCGGCTGCGCGGTGGCCGCGGTGACCGATTCACTCGGGAAGTACCCGAACGGATAGTCGATTTTCGGCGAGAATCGTCCGACCGCGAGCAGCACAGCCGGCTGCGACTGGTCGGCTTTCACGAAGTCACGGACGAGCAATTCGTCGGAAGGACTGTCGCCCAGCGGAGGAGGGGAGAGCACGTTCACCGGGTCGACCTGATTGACGTTGAGGAACGTCTTCAAGTTCTCGCCGACATTGATCTGGTATCCGAGCGTGGCGAGGATCTGCCCCAGCGTCGGTTCGTAGCGCGCGTAGTTGATCGTCGGGCCCGTGGTGGGGCTGATGCTCTCGCCGGTGTTCCACAGCGACACGCCGTAGAGGCCGGCCTGAGCACAATCGGTGGCCGTCTGCGCGACAAGCCACGCCGCCACCGCCTCGCCGCCGGTGTTGTCGAACCGGGTCGGCGGGCTGGTGTTCGTCGAGAGGAACTGCACCTGGATCGCCAGGTCGCCGCCGGCGGGGATCGTCGCCGGCAGCGCCAGGGGCGCCGCTCCCGCGTCCGCCCCGGAAAGGACGGTAACCCCGAACGCCTTCGGGTTGCTGTGTTGCCGGTAGTCGACGGGAAATAGCGTGGCGGCGGCTTGGTCCGCGACGCCGACGCTGGTGACCGTCACCGCCGTGGTGCCCGCGTTGTGCAAGGTCATGACCTGCAGGTTCGGATCGTCGATCGTGTTGATGCCGCTGAAGAGCGCCTCGGCGGGCCGAACGCGCGGGTCGCCGAGGTACGTGTGGTTCGTGAACGTCAACGTCGTGGCGCCGGCGTCGGACGCGGGGCACGCCGGCACGACCGGGGTCGACGTCGAGCCGGCATCCATCGGGGCCGAACCGGAGTCCACAGGGGGTGAGCCGGAATCCGTCGGGGTCGAGCCGGAATCCGTTGCGGTCGAGCCGGAATCCGTCGGGGTCGAGCCGGTGTCGGCAATGGACGCGTCGCCGCCGGGCGCCGGCATCCCCGCGTTGGTGTCGGAGCACGCGGCCACGAGGCACGCCGCGAGGCTCGCCGCCGCGGTCAACGACCACTGGCAGGTGAGCGAGGAAGGCCGGGGTGCGAGCATGCTGTCGCTTCGAAACAGAGTCGAAATACGATTGGACCTCATCGCCGAAAACCCCTTTCGCGAAGCGCTCGCGGGCACTTCAATGCAACCAGTCCAAACAGCAGGGCGCCAACCTCTACGCGCGATCGCCCCAAATGCGCAATAGCTTAATTCGCGCGTTCAACCGCACTGGAACGCGCACCCGCGGACTCGGTAGCCGCCGCGGCACTCAGGGGAACCACCCCCTCATGCGGAAATGACGCAGAATCGCTGCCGGTGTTCCTCCGCGGCGCGAGGGACGCTCCGGAGTCGCCAGCATGGCCCTCATCTTCCATCTTTCCGATCTCCACATCGACACGCGGCGCGACAACCAGCGCCTGCTCTTCGACGTGCTCGTCGACACCGTCGGCCGCGAAAAGCAATCGGCGAAGACGGACAACGTCGCCCTGGTGATTACGGGGGACGTCTTCGACTCGAGCACGATGCCTCCCGGCGAAGCGGTGCCGTTCTTTCTCGACCTCCATGCGCGTATCGTGGCCGCGGTCGGGGGCGCGCTGCCGTCGGTCGTCATTCCGGGCAATCACGACCGCCGATGGCGCGGGCTGGTCGGGCCGAATCGGTCGATCCTGTTCGACGCACTGCGTGACGCAGTCGACCCGCACGCGGTCTACGTCGGTGGTTGTCGCTTTCCGTTCTTGGCCGAAGTCGTCCCGCGCGGGTTCCACGGATTGCCGGCTCATCTGGTGGCGTACGACTCGACGTACGTGCCGCACGGACTGTTCAGCGCGGGGGGCCTTATCCGGCAGGAAGACTTGCTTCATGCCTTCGCGCAGATCGACGAAAGCTCGCCCGGTTTGCCGCTCGTCGTCCTCGTACACCACCACCTCATTCCGACGCCGGTCACCGACGTGAGCTTCATCGGCGCGGGTCGGGCCATGGCACGATTCCCGCGCTGGCTGATCGGCAAAGCGCTTCCGACGCTCGTCGCGAACGCCGATCGCGAAGAGCTGACGATGACCGCCCTCGGCGCGGGAACGGCGCTGTCGACACTGCAGGCTTTCGACCGGCCCGTGCTCCTCTTGCACGGTCACAAGCACTTTCCGACCGCACGGCTCGTGCGGGGGCTCTCGGACCGCTCGGGCGACCTGCTCATCGTTTCGGCGGGCAGCGCCGGACTGCGCGAGCGTCTCGACGCCTCTCAGGACCCCGAGGCCGCCAGCCTCTGGCCGTCTTTCAATGTGCTGCGGATCGACGAGGACCGGGTGAGCGTCCAGGCCGTATCGTTTCCGTCGCGACGTTCGGGGCGTACTCCGGTGCGGCGCGATCTGGCCGACGTGACCCGTCGCGCCTCGCGCTGGGATCCGGACGCGTTGTCGGGGCGGGTTAGGGACGGAGCGATCGCCGTGGAGCGCGACGAAGCGCGATTCGTTCTGACGCCCAGCCGCACGGCTCCGGAAGCGCGCTGGGACTACACCTGCGAGCGTCGCGTCGCCGTGGTTCCCGGGGCCGACCTCCATCGCTATGTCGAGTTCGTCCACGGGCGACTGGACGCCACGCGAGCGCGGGCGCCTGGGCGGCGGCGGCGAATCGAGCTCGCGCTCAACGGCGTGACGCGGTACCGCGTCGCGGACGCGCTTCGTCGGACGGCGGAGGATGCACGGCACGCGACCGGGGCGGCGACCGCCTTCGAGTGGGTCGGCCTTCTCAGTCGATACGGGGGCGCGCGCGTCGTCCTATCGTTGACGCGGGACGCGGGGCCCTTGGCGCCGTTCGGGAGCGTCACCGACCTCGCGACCGGGCGGGAGAGCCCTGCCCCCGTCGAGGCGAGAGAGGACGGATGGTGGCTCGAAGTGCGCGACTGCGCGCCTCGTACGATGCTTCGGATGTATTGGCCCCTTGGGGGATAAGTTCAGAGCGCCTCGGGCGCGCCTGGGACGGGCACGAGTCAGGGCGAGAGGTGCGCGCACCACGCTGGGACGGGCACCGGTCAGCGAGGGAGGAACGCGTACCACGCTGGTATGGGCACCGGTCAGCGAGGGAGGAACGCGTACCACGCTGGTATGGGCACCAGTCAGCGAGGGAGGAACGCGTACCACGCTGGGACGGGCACCCGTCAGCGAGGGAGGAACGCGTACCACGCTGGGACGGGCACCGGTCAGCGAGGGAGGAACGCGTACCACGCTGGTATGGGCACCAGTCAGCGAGGGAGGAACGCGTACCACGCTGGGACGGGCACCCGTCAGCGAGGGAGGAACGCGTACCACGCTGGGACGGGCACCGGACAGCGAGGGAGGAACGCGTCTCAACCCGGGACGCGCATCGGCCAGCGAAGGAGGTGCACGTACCAAGCCGGGATGGGCACGGGTCAGCGAGGAGGTGCGCGTTCCGAGCGAGCCCGCGCGCGGTTACGAAAAAATCGACCCGGTCATGGCAAATCCGGTTGGCCCGGGACTTAAAGGCATAGGAAGCATCAAAGGCCGGGCACGGTGTCCGGCCAGGCTCCCCCCAAGCCAAAGCAGCCGCGTCATGCCCGAGCGCACGTCACAAAACGAGCTCATCGCAGCGGCCTTTCCGCGCCTCGTGAACATCGCGGTCCGCTGGACCGCGAGAAACCACGCGGACGCGGAGGATCTCGCGCAGCGCGCGCTTACCGATGCCTGGGCAGCGCATTCTGGGCCACCGTTCACCGACGTTGCGGAGCTTGTCCGGCGCGCCGCGTCGATCATGAAGGGTCTATTCCTAAACGGGCGTCGCGCGCAGAAGCGCCGCGACGATCCGCAGTGGCTTCCGGCCGCCGCGGAGATGTCCCGCGGCCTTCACCGATCGCCCGAGGCCATCGTGGCAACGAGGCAGGTCAAGGCGCTGCTTCTCGAGCGGTTGATGAAAAGACTCGAGGACGATCCGCTGGCGCGTTCGCTCGTCAAAGCCACGTGCGGCGGCTTCGACACGCCTGCCGACCAGGCCCAAGCCTTGGGTGTGGACATCGCAGAAATCCGGAAGGCCAGAAAGCGCCTGGCGCGGGCGGTCGAAGCGGTCGCGGCCACGGCGGGGTTGACGCAGCGCGCGCTCGATGGGGCGGGCGGCGAGCACGTGGGCCAGACGGAAGGCTATGGAGAGTGGGCCGGCGCAGGCGAAGCGGCCGACGACGAAACCGGACCGATTGGGTGAGAATCATGAATCCTCCGAAGAAGCGAACGCCCGAGGAAGCCTGGAGTGCCCTAGAGGAGGTGGGGGAGGACGACGAGGTGGAGCGCGTCCTGCGGTTGAGCGACGAGGCGCTCGATCGGGAGCTCGCCGATGCCGGCGTCGACGCGAAAGAGGTGCGCGAGCGCGGCCGAGCGATCGCCGGGAAGCTGTCGGGGGCCGGCAAGGGGGAGCCTGGTGCACCGCTTGCGCGGGTGGCCCCGTTTCGGCGCGCTCGGTGGGCGGTGCTGATGGCGGCGGCCCTTGGGTCGATCTCCTTGGCCGTGGTGGGCGGCGTCGAGGCGGTGGGTCGCAGTCCGCACCGCGATGCGGCGGCGTTGCGCGCGAAAGCTTCCGGTGAGTGTGCGGGCGCGCGCTGGAAGGCGTGCCTCGATGATTTGAACGCGGCCAGGGCGCTCGATCCGGCGGGGGATGAGGACGTGACTGTCCGGGAGACGAGGCGGGCCGCCGAGGCGGTGGTGAAGTTGGGAGATGGGGGGTGAGGGGGGGCGCAGGATGATGGCTTCATGGGGGCCCAATGATCGCGCGAGCCATCGGTGAGGTCGTTCGGTCCGTTGCCTTGATCGCTGTTCTGTCGCTCGCGGGGGTCAGCTGCCGTAGCAGCGACAGCGACGCCGACGCCGGCATTGACGTGGACGCCACGAGCGACGTGGGCAGCCGCAGCCACGCCGACGTGAGCACTTGCCCGCCCAACGCCTGGTGCGATTGCGTCTGCCCTCCGGTGAACGAAGGCGGGGTCTGCATCTGCGATAACTTCTCGATGCCGCAATGTCCCGCCGGCGCCGGAGGGGGAACGAGCTGCTCTGCGGGCAGCGCATGCATGGGATGTTTTGAGAATGCTGGCTTCGGTTGCAATTGTGCCGATGCCGGTCCCCCGCATGTGCCGGACGCGGCTGGCCCGTGGTGGGCATGCGTAGGCAGCGGACACGCGTGCATGGGTGGCGGCATCTGAGGAGTCGGGGGAAAGTGGCCAGGTAAGGGGGAAAGCGCGGGAGCAGCCGCCTACGCCGATCGCGTCGGCGCCCATGGGCATAGAGATCTCCGGGAGCGACAGCGGCGCCGGGGGCGTCTTTTTCAGTCACTCGTCTCTCCGATCGCACGGCCCGTTGCACATTCGCGCCGGCAAGGGAGGTCCCAACGGCCCGGGCGGCAACGTCGTTTTCGAAGACGGCCCTGTCGAGGGCCTGCCCGGCGCGCCGCAGAGACCGTAAGCCGTGTCTCCCGCCGTAATGCTTGGCTTGGCACTGG
>Ga0265329_10000936_pt1 | contig 14665 bp, 2 predicted proteins | sample 41627metaG_FD_202091 | JGI IMG/M metagenome (GOLD analysis project Ga0265329, IMG submission 202091) | Rhizosphere microbial communities from Carex aquatilis grown in University of Washington, Seatle, WA, United States - 4-16-27 metaG | ecosystem: Host-associated > Plants > Roots > Rhizosphere >...
GAGCGCACCCTGCTTGAAGAGGGTGCCCCGCTCGGCGGAGAGTCTTTGCGCGCGCAGCTCCCGGAAGGTGGTTTTCAAGCCGCTCGACTATACCGGCAGGAGCGGCGGTCGCCGCGGACATTCGTCGTCATTCGTCGCCACTCGCCTGGTGTGTCGGTGAGAATTGTCACGTGTGGCCGGGTCGGCAGCCTTGAACCCCACGAAGCTTGGGGATTATAGTCGCGCGCAAGGTCCAAAGCCCAATGGAAACCGACATTTCGACAGCCCTCGCGACCCTTCAACTCGACCCCGACAACGCGCACGCCCTCGGTGCCTTGAAGGGGGTCCGGCCAGGCAACGGCAGCGGGGTGGATCCGGCGGCGCTGGCCCGCGCGCTCGCCGATTCGCGGCGGTGGCACCGCGAGCGCGGAGACTTCCAGCTGTGCGTTCAGCTGCTCGATCTCGAGCTGCCCTGGACCACCGATCCCGCGCGCCGCGCCGACCTGCTGCACGAAAAAGGCCGTATCCTGGCCGACGAGCTCCTGGCCGAGGAGGCCGCGCAGGCTTGCTTCCGGGAGGCGCTCGAGAACCTCCCCACCCACGCCCCTTCGCTCGAGGGCCTGACGCAGATGGCGCTGATCGGCGCCAACTGGAAGGCCATCTCCGCGCGCTACCTGCAGCAGGCCGAGGCCGCCACCGACAACCCGATGGCCGCCAGCCTCCTCGTCTCGGTCGGCGAGATGTACCTGAAGTACGCCCCCACCGCCCCGGAGGGCGAGAGCTACCTGCGCAGGAGCCTCGAGCTCGATCCCAAGAACCGCCGGGCCAGCTGGCAGCTCGAGCGGCTGCTCCGCGAGCAAAATCGACCTGACGAATTGGTCGGGCTGCTGAATCAGCGCGCGGCCCAGGCCCAGAGCCGCGAGGACCGGGCCGCCGCCGAGGTGGCCAACGCCGAGCTCGCCCTCAAGCTCGGCAACACCGACGCGGCCTTCGGGCACTTCCGGCGGGCGCTCGAGGCCAATCCGGCCGAGCCCAAGGCCCTTCGACCGGTGGTGGCGGCGCTGACCGAGCGGCGCGACTGGGCCGAGCTGGCCAAGGCCCTCGACGCCGCGGCCCGCTCCAAGCGCGGCGAGACCGACACCTTGCTCTTGACCCAGCTCGCGACCTTGCAGTGGAAGAAGCTCGGGCAGGCCGCCCAGGCCGAGATCAACTTCCGCAAGGTCCGCAAGTTCGATCCTGCCAACCGCCCGATGGTGGAGTTCTACCGCGAGCTGTATGCGCGCCCGGAGGATCTGCCCCAGCTGCTCACGGTCCTGACGGCGGCGCAGAAGGCCGAGCCCGACGTGGACCGACGGGTCTCGATGGGCATCGAGATGGCGCGGGCCGCCGAGGCGCGCCCGCAGAACGCCGAGAAGGTCATCGACATCTGGAAGGGACTCCTGCGCCTGCGCCCGCACCTGCCCGAGGCGGTGCAGGCCCTGCGGCGCCTCTACGTCAAGACCCAGAAGTGGAACGCGCTGCTCGATCTCCTCAAGGAGGACCTCGAGGCCCTCCCCGAGTCCGCGCGCGACGAACGCATCGAGCGGCTGCTGGAGATCGCCGAGATCTACCGCGATCGGCTCAGCCTCGACGTGATGGTGGTGAACACCTACCTGGCGGTCCTGCAGATCGATCCCAGGCACGTGCCGTCGCTGGCGGCGCTGGCCCAGCGGTTCGAGGCCCAGGGACGCTGGAACGATCTGATCCAGATCCTCGGCCGGCAGGCCGACCTCGCCACCGCGCCCGAGGAGCGCCTGCGCATTCACCGGCGCATCGCCGGGCTGTGGGCCGACAAGCTCGGCAAGCACCAGAACGCCGTCAGCAGCCTGGAGAAGATCCTGGAGGTCGAGCCGGGTGACGTCGAGACGCGGGCCCGCCTCCGCGATCTGTACGGACGCAGCCGGTCCTGGCGGGCCCTGGTCGAGCTCACCCGACGGGAGGCTCCGCTGCTGGCCCCGCCCGAGCGCCGTCAACGGCTGGCCGAGGCGGCCCGCATCTCGTCCGAGCGGCTCGGGGACATCAAGGAGTCCATCAACCTGTGGAACCAGGTGCTGACCGTCGAGCCGCGCGATCCCGAGGCGCTGGCCAGCCTGGCGCTGCTCTACGATCGCGAGCGGCGCTGGGCGGCGCTGGCCGAGATCCTCGAGCGCCAGCGCGAGCTGGCGGTGGCCGCCCAGGATCCGGCGGCGGAGGCGGCGCTGCTCGAGCGGCGCGGGGTGCTGCTGTTCGAGAAGCTCGGCGCGACCGAGGCCGCCATCGGGGTCTTTCGCCGGGTGCAGGAGCTGCAGCCGCAAAACCCGCGGGCCACCCGCGCGCTGCGCGAGGTCTACGCCCAGTCCGGGGACTTCGAGGCGCTCGAGCGCCTGTACACCGGGCAGGGGAACTTCGAGGAGCTGTGCGACGCCCTGTCGATGCTGGCCGATCGCACCAAGGATCCGAGCGCGCGGGCCCGCATGCTCGAGCGGGTGGCCGTGCTGGCGGCCGAGAAGCTGCGCCAGCCCGAGCGCGCCATGAAGGCCTACGAGCGGATCCTGGCCGCCGAGCCGGCCCACCTCGGCGCCGCGCAGGCGCTGGTGCCGCTCTACCGCGCCAGCCAGAAGTGGCCGCGCCTGCTCGCCATCTACGAGGTGCTGCTCGGGCGCAAGGACGCCGCCCAGGAGGATCCCGCGGAGCGGCTGGCGATCCTCAAGGACGCCCGCCACATCGCCGAGCAGCGCATGGGCTCGAAGGGCCTGGCCTTCCAGTGGGCGGCGCGCTGCTTCGAGGCCGCGCCGGCCGACGAGGCCACCCAGGCCGATCTCGAGCGCCTGGCCGGCGACGCCGAGGAGTGGGATCAGGTGGTCGCGCTCTACGCGAGCCGGCTCGAGGCGCCCATCCCCAGGATCGATCGGCACGCGCTCTTGCGCCGGCTCCTGCGCATCGCCACCTCGCGCCTCAGCCGCCCGGCCGAGGCCCGCGGCTTCGCCGAGGCCCTGCTCAAGGAGCTCCCGGGTGACCCGGAGGCCCAGGCGGTGCTCGAGCAGCTGCTCACCCAGGCGCAGGCCTGGCCGGCGCTGACCGCGCTCCTCGCCGAGCGGGCCCACCGCACCGAGGACCCGATCGAGCGCGCCAAGCAGCTGTTCCGCATCGCACAGATCGAGGAAGAGCGCTCGGGAGATGGGGCGGCGGCGGCCGCCACCCTGCGCGAGATCCTCGCGCAGGGCGGGAGCTCCGAGATCTCGCACCGGGCCCTGCGCTCGCTGGCCCGCATCCTCGAGCAGCGCCAGGACTGGGCGGGCCTGATCGCGGCGCTGCGCGGGGAGCTCGAGCTGCGCCCGAGCGAGGATCACGAGGACATCCTCTTGCGCATCGCCGAGATCGAGGAGCAGAAGCTCGGGGATCTCGCGGCTGCCTTCGCCACCCTCGAGGCCGTGCTCGGCGCCAACCCGTACAGCCAGGTGGCGGTGGCGGGGCTCGAGCGCCTGCAGGCCCACGGCTTCGCGCGGGTGGTCGAGATCGCGACCTTGAGCCTGCCGCTCTACGAGCGCACCGACAACCCGGTCAAGCTGGCCGGGGCCCTCGAGATCCTGGTGGCGAGCGGGGCCACGGCCACCGCCACGGCAGGCGCGACAGACGCGGCGGCGGCGGAGAAGCGGGCCGAGCGGCTGCAGAAGCTGGTCGCGCTCTACGGCGGCACCCTCGACGACCCGCGCGCGGCCTATCGCTCGGCGCTGCAGATCTTCGAAGCCGCCCCGGGCGATCGCGCCAACCGCGAGCTCCTCGGCCGCTTCGCCGGGGATGTGGGCCTGATCCCGGATCTGGCCCGGCGCCTGCGGGTGGAGGCGGATCAGGCCGCGGATCCGGCCTTGCGGCGGGAGCTGCTGGTGGAGGTGGCGGAGCTCCACGAGAGCAAGCTCGGCAACCTGGGCGACGCCGAGCAGGTGTACCGGGAGATCCTGCGGGTCGAGCCGCTGCACGTCGGCGCCTTCCGCGCCCTGTCGCGGTTGTTCCGCGACGGGGAGCGCTGGAAGGAGCTGCGGGAGCTGCTGGAGGCCCGGCAGGAGCAGCTGCGAGAGCCATCGGCGCGCCTCGAGCTCCTGGCCCAGGTGGCGGAGATCGATGAGACGGTGCTCGACGACGGCGACCACGCCATCGCGACCTACGAGGCCATGCTCGAGCTCGATCCGGAGGATCCCCGTGCCTACAAGGCCCTCGATCGCCACTACGCCGCGCGCGAGCGCTGGAAGGAGCGCGAAGAGCTGCTCGAGCGGCGCCTGCGCTTCGCGCCGGAGGGGGAGGTCTCCGAGCTCGAGATGCGGCGGGCCGAGTCGCGCTTCGAGCGCTTCGGCGACGTCGACGGCGCCATCGACATCCTGGCGTCGATCGTCAAGTCCAAGCCCGGGCACGCCGCCGCCCGGCGCCTCCTCGAGAAGGCGCTCGCGCTGCCCGAGCACCGCCTGCGCGCGGCCCAGGTGCTGGAGCCGCTGTACGAGGGGGCGAGCGCCTGGAAGCCCCTGGCCTTCGTGCTCGAGGTCCAGGCCCAGCCCCAGGCGGCAGGTCCGGGCGGCGGGGGGGCAGGCCTGCCGTCGAGCGCCCAGACCGCGTCGGCCACCCGGGCCACGCTGGGCGTCGACGGGCGCAGCACCACCACCTTGCTCGGGCGCCTGGCGGGCCTCTACGAGACGCGCCTCGACGATCCGCCGCAGGCGCTCGCCACCTGGCGCCGGGTGCTGGCGCTCGACAGCGGGAACGCCCAGGCCCTCGGCGAGGTCGAGCGGCTGGCGGCCAAGCTCCTGCGCTGGACCGATCTGGTCGACGTCTACCAGGAGATCGCCTTCCGGCGGGACGGTGCGGATCTGGCCGGGCGGGCCGAGCTCCTGTCGCGGGCGGCGCGCCTGCACAGCGAGCGGCTGGGGAACCGCCGGGCGGCCATCGACGCCTGGAAGCTGGTGGTGAACCTCGATCCCGAGAACCCGGTGACCACCCGGCCCGCGCTCGAGGCGCTCGAGACCCTCTACGTCGAGACCAGCAACACCCCCGCGCTGATCAAGATCCTGCGCCAGCGCGCCGAATGGGCCGAGCCGCTCGCGGCCCGCACCGCGCTCCTGTTCCGCATCGCCGATCTGGAGGAGAACGGGATCGCCGATCTCGACGCCGCCGTGGCCACCTTGCGGGCGGTGCTGGAGCTCGACCCGTCGAGCTCGGTGGCGCTCGACGATCTCGAGCGCATCTTCGAGAAGAGCGGGCAAGCCCGGGCCCGGGTGGAGATCCTGCGGCGGCGGATCGACCTGTCCGGCGAGGTGGGGCAGCGGCGCGAGCTGTGGCGGCGCATCTCCCAGATCTTCGACCGCGACGTGGGCGATCTCAACGAGGCCATCTCGGCCAACCTGGCCATCCTCGACGAGAGCCCGGAGGACGTGGGGGCCCTCGACGCCCTGGCCGAGCTGTACGGGCGGCAGGACCGCCACGCCGCTCGCCTCGAGATCCTCGAGCGGCGCCTGGCGCTGTCCACCCGGCGCGATGGAGCAAACCGTCAAGAGCAAAATGAGCGCGTGCAGACCCTGCGGCGCATCGCCGAGCTGCTGAGTGGCCCGCTCGGCAGCCCGGCCGAGGCGCTCGGCCGCTGGCGCGAGCTGCTCGGCCTCGCGCCCTCGGATCCGGGCGCGCTCGCGGCGCTCGAGCAGCTGCTCACCGCCGAGGGCGGCGAGCCGAGCCTGCGCCTGGCGGCGGCCCAGGCCCTGGAATCCACCTACGCCTCGGCCGGGCGGTTCGCCGAGCTCGGCACCGTCCTTCGCATCTACGTCGAGGCCGAGGAGGACGCCCGGGCCCGGATCCCGATCTGGGAGCGCCTGGCCCACCTCGAGGAGGAGCAGCTGGGAGATCCGGCCGCCGCCTTCGAGGCCTACGGGGCCGCGGTCCGCGACGCCCTGGCCGAACCCCAGCTCCCGGCGCTGCTCGACGCCTACGAGCGCCTGGCCACCCCCGAGCGGGTCCCGGTGGTGATCGACCTCTACCGCGCGATCTCCCCCGACCTCTACGACGAGGTGATCCGGCAGCGCCTCGATCGCTGGATCGCCGAGGGCGCGCTCGCCATCGGCGACCGGGCCCTGGCGGCCGATCGCTACCGGCGGGTGCTGGAGCGGGCGCCCGACGATCTGGCCGCGATGGAGGCCCTCGAACGCATCTACCTCGAGGAGGGCGACGACCAGCACCTCTACGAGATCCTCGATCGGCGCGCCGGGCTGTCCGCCGGCACCCCGGCGGAGCGCAAGCGCCTCGGTCAGCTCGGCCAGCTGGCCGAGAAGATGGGCCGCCGCGACGAGGCCATCGGGGCCTACGAGCGGGTCTTCGAGCTGGCCCGGGACGATCGCGAGGCGATCGAGGCGCTCGACCGCATGTACGTGGCGGGCGAGCGCTGGTCCGACCTCGTGAGCCTGCTCGATCGCCAGCTCGAGCGCCGCATGCCCGAGTCGAGCGCCATCGAGATCCGCTACCGGCTGGCGGAGATCCAGATGCAGCGGATGGGCAACGTGGAGTCCGCGCTCGGGCACCTCGGCGCCGTGCTGCGCGGCGATCCCGATCACCCGGGGGCCATCGCCGCCCTCGAGACCCTGCTCGCCGATCCAGCGGCCCAGGGGACCGCCGCCGAGCTCCTCGAGCCGGTGTACGCGGGGCGCCAGGACTGGGTGGCCCTGATCCGGGTGGGGGAGATCCGCCTCCAAGGGGTGGAGGAGCTGCCCCACCGGCTGGCCCTCACCAAGCGCATCGCCCGCCTCTACGAGGAGCAGCTCGACGACTACGACAACGCCCTGCGCTGGTACGGCCGGGTCTTCCACGAGAACCCGAGCGACCGTCAGAACCTGGAGCAGCTCCTGCGGCTGGCCGGCAAGCTCAACCACTGGCAGGAGGTGGGGGCCCAGCTCTCGGATTACCTGGCGAGCGTGGTCGACGAGACCCCGGCGGTGCTGGACGTCGTGCGGCGCGCGGCGGAGATCTTCGATCAGCGCCTCGGCAACCGCACCGAGGCCCGGCTGCTCTACCGCCGGCTCTTCCAGGCCAAGCCCGAGGATCCCGAGGTGGCCGCCCTCTTCGAGGGGGCGCTCGAGCGCTGGGGGGAGTGGCTCGAGCTGCGCGAGCTGCTCGACGAGCAGGCGGCCCGGGCGGTGGCCCTCGACGCCCGCGTCCGCCTCTTGCGGCGGAGCGCGCAGATCGACGAGGAGCGGCTCGACGACATCGATCGTGCGCTCGTGACCCTGCGGGAGATCCTGGCCATCGCCCCCGAGGACCGGACCCAGCCCGGGGCCGCCGACGAGATCGAGCGGCTCCTGCGCGGCCAGGCCCGCTGGCACGATCTGGCCGACCACCTCGAGCTGGAGATCGGCCGGGCCACCGAGCTCCGCGAGCGCGACGCGCTCACCATGCGCCTCGCCGATGTCCTCGAGGGCAAGACCGAGAACGCCGCCGGCGCCGTGGATCGCTACGCCGAGATCCTGCAGCGGAGCCCGACGCACCGAGAGGCCATCGCCGCCCTCGAGCGGCTGATGGGAGATCCCATCTTGCGCGCGCGGGTGGCCTCGGTGCTGGAGCCGGTGTACCGGCAGTCCCAGAACTGGGCCCGGCTGGCCGCGGTCCTCGAGGCCGAGCTCGAGAGCGTCGACGATCGCCGCGATCGGGTCCGGCTTCTGCGCGAGGTCGCCGACATCCAGCAGCGGCTGGCCCACGTGGACAGCGCGTTCGAGACCCGGGCCCGGGCCTGGCTGGTGGACGTCTCGAACGCCGACACCCTCGGCGAGATCGAGAGCCTGGCGCTGTCGGCCAAGCTCTATGCACCCTACGTCAAGACCCTGCAGGAGGGCGCGGCCATGGCCGGCGATCCCGAGCTCGAGGCCCGCCTGTGGGCGGCCTCGGCGCAGGTCCTCGAGCACCAGCTGCGCGACCCCGGCCAGGCGGTCGAGGCCTGGCGCGAGGCGCTGCGGGCCCGCCCCGACGATCCGGAGACCTTCATCGCCCTCGAGCGCCTGCTCGGGGAGAGCAAGCGGACCGCCGAGCTGGTGGAGGTGCTGGAGCAGCACCTCGAGGTGGCGCAGGGGGCCCACGAGCGCAAGGACATCGCCAAGCGCATCGCGAACCTGCAGGACCACACCCTCAAGCAGCGCGACCAGGCGGTCGAGGCCTGGCGGACGGTGCTCGAGGTCGACGACGCCGACCTGGATGCCCTCGATGCGCTCGGCCGGCTCTACATCGGCGCCGGTGCCTGGCGGGATCTCGCCGGGATCTTGCAGCGCAAGATCGAGCTCACGCCGGATCTCGCCAACCTGCGGCTCATGCGGCTGACCGCCGCGCGCCTCTACGAGGAGAAGCTCGGCGAGCCGCAGGAGGCGGTCGGCCAGCTCCGCGCCATCCTCGACGTGTTCCCCGAGGACACCGAGGCGCTCGGCCAGCTGGATCGCATCTTGACCCACGAGGGCCAGCACGCCGAGCTCCTCGAGGTGCTCGACCTGCGAGCGGCGGTCGAGCCCGAGGAGGCGGTCCGCGACACCATCGCGGTGCGCGCCGCCCGGTTGCTCGGCGACGAGCTGTCCGACGTCGAAGGGGCGGTGGCCCGCTACCGCGAGGTGCTCGGGCGCAGCCCCCGGCACCCGGAGGCGGAGGCGGAGCTGTGGAAGATCGCCCGCGGGGATGACTACCGACGGACCGCGGTGGCGGTGCTCGAGCCGGTGCTGCGGGCCGAGGCCCGCTGGCCCGAGCTGGTCGAGGTGCTCGAGCTGCGCCTCGCGACCGAGGACGCCGCCACCGCCCGGGTCGCCACCTTGACCGAGATCGCCGAGATCGAGGAGCTGCAACGCCTGGATCTTGAGGCGGCCTTCGCCGCCTGGTCGCGGGCCTTCGCCGAGGATCCGCTGGAGAGAGCGCCCCGCCAGGCGCTCGAACGGCTGGCCCTGGCGACCGGGGACTGGACCGCCCTCGGTCGGGTCTACGAGGAGGCCCTCGGCAACGCCTTCGACGGGGAGCTGCAGCGGTCGCTCGCCATGCGCCTCGGCGAGATCAACGAGAGCCCGGGCGGCGATCTGACGGCCGCCCTCGACTACTACCGCAAGGCCGCCGATACCCCCGGCGAGGAGCTGCCGGTCCTGCTGGCGCTCGAGCGGGTGCTGACCGTGCTGCACCGGCCGGACGAGCTGGCGGACGTGCTGCGCCGGCGCGTGGAGGGCGCGGGCACGCCCGACCAGCAGGCCGAGCTGCTGGTGCGGCTCGGGCGCATCCGGGTGAGCGATCTCGACGACGTCGACGGGGGCCTGGCGGCCTTCCGCGAGGCGCTGGAGAAGGCGCCGGAGAGCGAGAGCGCGCGCCGATCGCTGCGGTCCTTGCTCGATCTGCCGGCGGCCCGCGAGGGCGCGCTCGATGTCCTCGAGCCCATCGCCGAGGCCCGCGGCGACTACGCCGAGCTGGCCGATCTCCACGAGCACCGGCTGGCGACCCGCGACGATCCCGCCGAGCGGGCCATCCGCCTGCGGCAGATCGCCGAGCTCTACCAGGAGCACCTCGGGCAGCCCGAGCGGGCGCTGGCCGCCCTCGGCCGCGCCCTGATGGACGAGCCGGCCCCCGGCGAGACGGTCGAGGCGCTGGAGCGCGTGGGCCTGGCGCTCGGCAAGCCCGCCGCCACCGCGGCGCTGATCGAGGCTGCGATCCCCAAGGCCGACGCCACCGCGGCCCGCGAGCTGGCCTTGCACGCGGCGCGACTCTACGAGGCCGAGCCGGCCGGCAGCGCCATCCACCAGGGCGCCGCCGAGCGCCTCTACCTGCGGGTGCTCGACGACGACGACGAGAACCTGGACGCGCTCCAGGCGCTCGAGCAACTCTATCGCCGCCAGGGCAACCCCCGGGCTCTGGCGGGCGTGCTCGAACGCCGCGCCGAGCACGAGTTCGATCCGGCCGCCCGGCACGCCCGCCTGATGGAGGCGGCGGAGCTGCGCGTCGGGCTGCAGGATCCCGAGGGGGCGCTGGCGGCCCTCGGGCACATCCGAGAGGCCGAGGAGGGCAACGCCGAGGTGCTCGACCGGATGGCCGAGCTGCTCGAGGCCCTCGGCCGGCCTGCCGAGCTCGCCGAGGTGCTGGCGGAGCGGGCGCGCTTCGAGAGCCTGCCCGAGCGCCGCTCGGCCCTGCTCGGGCGGCTCGGTGCGCTGCGAGCCGGCGCGCTCGCGGATCTCGACGGGGCGGCCGAGGCGTACCGCGAGGCGCTGGATGGGCTGTCCGACCAGCCCGACCAGGCCCGGATTCCGCACCTGCACGCCCTGCTCCTCGCCTGGGAGGAGCTCGAGCAGAAGCGCGCGGACTGGTCGACCCTGCAGGAGGTCCTCTTGCGGCGGATGGGCTCGAGCGAGCCGACCGAGCAGATCCCGGTGCTCTTCCGTCTGGCCAGGAACGCCGAGCAGCACCTGTCGGACCTGGATCAGGCGGTGGGGTTCCTTCATCAGATCCTGGGCATCGACGCCAGCAATGGCATGGCGTTCCTCGAGCTCGAGCGCATCCTGCGCGCGAACGAGCGCTGGTACGATCTGGTCGACGTGCTCGGCAAGCACGCGGACGCCGAGGGAGAGGCCGGGCGGCGACCCACCGAGCTCGCGCTGCGGGTGGCGACCGCTGGCGTCTGGGAGACCCAGCTCGATTCACCCGACAGCGCGGTCGAGGCCCTCGACCGGGTGCTGGAGATCGCCCCCGATCACCTCGGCGCGCTCCTGGCCCTGGCCCGCATCCACGAGGGAGCCGAGCGCTGGGACGAGGCCACCGCGATGTTGCAGCGTGCCGCCGCGCAGAAGAGCGCGGGACCTCAGGCGGCGGAGATTCATTACCGCACCGCCCAGATCCGCCGGGCCCAGGGCGCCGAACCGGCCGAGCTCGAGGCGATCTACATCCAGGCGCTGGAGGCGGATCGCAGCCACGTTCCATCCCTGCGCGCGCTCGAGGCCGCCTGGCGGGCCAAGGGCGACTCGGAGCGGGTGCTCCAGGTGCTCGAGCTGCGCCTCGAGGTGACCCCCGAGGCGGCCGAGCGGCGGTCGCTCCTGGCGGAGATCGTCAAGCTGGAGCGCGACACCCTGGGGAACGCGACCGCCGCGATCCCGTACCTGCGGCAGCTCGGGGAGCTGTCCCCCGACGATCTCGGGGTCAGCGAGGAGCTGGCGGACGCCCTCACCGTGGTGGGCCAGACCGACGAGGCCACGCAGATCCTCGAGCGGGTGGTCGACCGGCTCGGGCCCGCCAAGCGCAACAAGGACGTGGCCCGCATCCAGCAGCGACTCGGCGCCATCGCCGAGAAGAAGGGGGATCGGGTGGGTGCGCTCGAGCGCTACGGCGCGGCCTACAAGCTCGATCCCGGGCACCCGGGCACGCTCGCCGCGCTCGGGCGGCTGGCCATGGCGGCGCGGGACGTGGAGAACGCCCGTCGTTACTTCCGCTCACTCCTGCTGCAGACCTTCGACGAGAAGGCGGCCGGGATCACCAAGGGTGGGGTCTACCTGGCCCTCGGGCAGATCCACGTGATGGCGGGGGAGATCCCCAAGGCCCGCAACATGTACGAGCGCGGGCTCGAGAGCGATCCCAGCAACCCCGAGCTGAAACAGGCGCTGGCGGCCCTGCCGCGCTGACGGTGACGGTGACGGGGCGATCCGCGGGTGACCGCGGATCGCGCCGGCGCGTCAGGCCTTGTGGTTGGTGGTGGGGATGCTCGGGGGCTCCACCCGCGAGGCGGGCTCGATGTCCACCAGCAGCTGAGCGCGCTCACCGGTGATGCCTGCTCGGCCTCCTCGCTCCCGGAGCTCGGAGTCGTCGTCCTCCGGCTCGTCCTCGGCGGCCTCGTCGAGCTCGTCGGCACCCGCGATGGCCAGCGACCCCACCGCCTCCGGCAGCGCGCTCGGCTCGCCGTCCTCACCGGGCTCGCCGCCCCCCTCGACGTTCCCCTGGCGCGCGCTGCGTTCGCCTGGCGGCTTGCGCCGACCGACGCCCGCCGTGGACCGGCCCGTCCCGCGCGCCTGGGCACCCGAGATCCCGCGCATGAAGCCGCCCCCGCTGGCCTCGCCGAGCTCGGGCTCGAGGCTCGTCCCGAACTCCTCCTCGGGCCCGCTTTCGATGAACGGGCCTCCCATCTCCTCGGCCAGCACCTCGTCGCGCGCGTCTTCCTCCATGTCCTCGCCGCTCGATGCGGAGCGCAGGAACTCCTCCGCCAGGTGCTCGGCCAGATCATCGGGCGTGCCGTTCACCTGGTCGGCCTCGGTGATGAACGCGTCGGCGCCATCCTTGCGCGTCTTCGGACGGACTATCTTTCGCATGAGAGCTCCTTCGGAACGATGTCAGTGTTTCCCAGGCGAGGTGCAGGAGCATCCATCGTGCCAGCACCTGCGCCGGCGACGCGCGCCGGTCGGTCTCTTGACTCAGGGCGCGGTCGCGGGGGCGCCTGCGCCAGGGGATTCCGGAACGGTGGATGCCGGCGGAAGGGGCGCCGCGGGCGGTGGTGGCTCCGTTGAATCGAAAGGCGGTGGCCCTCCGACCGGATTGATGGGCGCCGGTCCGGGCGCCGCGCTTGCAGGTGGCGACTCGGCCGGTGGGGGCCAGGCCGGCTGCGCGGGAACCATCTGCTGGAGCCGTGGCGACCAGATGTATCCGTGGAGCGCCGTCGAGCGCGGGCGAGGTCGATTGCGCGCGGCCGGCGGGTTCCCCGCGCGCGACGAGGCTGATGGCGCGTTCGCTCCGCCCGCCTCGGCGGCGGGATCTCCCGGGTCGCGCCTCATGGCAGGGGCGCGCGCGCCGCGGACGGGCGAGGGGGCCTCGGCGGGGGCAGACCGGGTGGGCGCCGCCTCGGCAGCGGGCCGGCTCTCCGTCGTCGGCGCGGCCGGCGCCTCGGTCGCCTCGACGCGGGGGTCGGGCTCGGCGCCGGCGACGGGTCCCGTCGCGGCAGCTGTCGCTGGCTCGGGGCCCGGGGCGGCGGGCGCCTCCACCGCAGCCGACCCGGCCACGGGCTCGGTCGTCGTCGGGCTCGGTGGCGACTCGGCCGGCGCGGCCGGCGGGGAGGGAATGACGGGGGCGACGCCTGGGGGGGGCTCATCGGGGGCGAGCGCCCGCGTGCCGCGATCCGGCTCCCGGCTCGCACGCAGGCCCCCGAGGCGGCGCGCCAGCTCCGAAGCCGCCCAGGAGTTGCGCAGGCGCGGGCCCTGCCAGATCACCACCCCGGCGATGGCCAGGGCACCGGCGACGAAGAGGCCAGCCCACAGCGGCGTGCGCCGTCGGGGGACCCGATCGAACGAGTCGAAGGCCAGGCTGGTGCTGGACGGCTGACGCTCGAACCGCGCGTTCTTGAAGCGCGTCGCCTCCTGGCGTTCGCCCTCCGCGAAGAACTGCTGGGTCAACGACGTGCGCTCGCCGGTCTTGTGCGTTCGCCGCCGCGGTTGCCGTGCGTCCCCCGAGCCCGATGGGAAGACCGCGTCGTCGGTCGCGAGGACAATCTCCTCGGTCTTGGCGAGCCCGGACGAAGGTGGCCCGGCCGCCAGCACCCGCGGCCCGACCGGCACCACCGTCGGTGCCGGCGTGAAGGAGACGGCGGGGGTGGGCGCCATCGCCGGCGCCACGCTGGCTGGCTCGGGGGCGAGCTGGGTCAGGATGGTGGCGCCGCTCACCGAGTCCTCGAAGGCCCGAAAGAAGCCCGCCACCGAATCGAACCGCTCCGCGGGATTCGCGGCGAGCGCCCTGGCGAGCACCGACTCCAGCGCCGGCACCCGAGGCGCGAGCACCACCGGCCCGGCGACCGCGCCGGTCTCGGTTCGACCAACCGGCGGCCTGCCCGGAGACATCAGGCGATAGGCCAGGGCCGCGAGCCCGAACTGGTCGGTGCGCGCGTCGCCCACCGCGGTGCCGGTGCGCCATTGCTCCGGGGCCAGGGACCAGCGGCTCCACGGTCCTGCCGCCGCGTGCGTGCCCGAACGGCGGGCCTCGCCCCGCGGGCGCGCCCCGGCGGCGGCATCCGCGGCGGCGTCGATGTGGCAGACCCCGAAGTCCATGAGCTTGGCGAAGCCGACCTTGTAGCCCGCCAGCTCGGCGATGAACACGTTGTCCGGCCGGAGCTCGAGGTGCACCACCCCCACCGAGTGCGCCGCCGTCAAGGCCGACGCCATCCCGCGCACCAGGGCGAGAGCGCCCGAGGTGATCGGGCCCTCGCGCTCCTCGAGCGCCGCCTCCAGGGTCTGGCCGCTCAGGTACTCGGCGACCACGAAGGGGGTTCCGTCGCGCAAGACGCCCGCGTCCACCACCTGGACGACGTGGGGGTGTCGCAGGCTCGAGGTGCGCGAGGTGTCCGACAGGAAGGCCTCGACCACCTGGGGCTCGAGCCCCCGCGCCCGGCGAAAGAGCTTGATGACGAGCCGGCCCTCGAAGCGCGGATTCACCGCGTGGTAGACGTCGTCGCTTCCGGGCAGGCGCCTCCCCAGCCGGTAACCAGCCGCCTGTCCGTCGAACAGGATGGACGCCGACTCGGACGTCGGCGACGGGGTCGCGCCGGACGAACGCGTGGGCTCGGGCGTGAAGCCCGCCGGAGTCGGGGTTCGCACCTCCAGCGCCGGCCCGGTTGGCCGCGCACCGTCCTCGAAGCGCAGGGTCGCTCGACGCCTGACCACGCCGCCGCCCA
>Ga0265329_10000952_pt1 | contig 14571 bp, 12 predicted proteins | sample 41627metaG_FD_202091 | JGI IMG/M metagenome (GOLD analysis project Ga0265329, IMG submission 202091) | Rhizosphere microbial communities from Carex aquatilis grown in University of Washington, Seatle, WA, United States - 4-16-27 metaG | ecosystem: Host-associated > Plants > Roots > Rhizosphere...
CGGGCGTTCGCGATCGCGGCCTTCAGCGCCCGCCGGTAGAGCGCCTGCTGGTCGGCAGAGGTGAGGCTGGGGCCGTTGACCTGGTTCGCGCCGGCGCGGACGGCGGCGTCGATCACCGGTCCCGCGTCGCCGAGCTTGCGGATCCGTGTGGTGACGGAGTTCGCCGCCGTGTAGCCGATCACGCGGTTGCCGACCTGGTTCATGTTCGGCGAGAGCGAGATCTGAGCGGTCTGGATGTCGCGCGAGGCGATGCCGCGCTTCTTCAAAGCGTCGATCAGCTTGCGCATCTGGCTGCTGTCGGCGGCAAGCGCCGCCGTCGCGGTCGGAGCGGTCGCCGAGACGCCGAACGTGAAGTCGGCCCGGTTGGGGACGCTGTTCACGATCCCGGTGCCGCTGACCGTGATCGTCCCCTTCGCCGCCGCGGTCGCTCCCGCAGCCGGCGAGGCGCCGAGCACCGAGACCGCGAGCGCGATCGTGAGGCCGTATACGAGTTTCACCGGCTCCTCCTTCGGACGAGCGTTGCCGTGTCCTTCCTGGTACGGCACCGCGCCGGAAAACGTCACACGCGCGGCCGGTTTGCTCAGAACCCCCCGCCTGCGTCCGTCACGAACAGGTTCGAGCTGGCGGGCCAGCTGGGTGTTACGGCGCCCTCCGTGATCGCAGATCGCCTCGACGCGTTCGAATTCGCAGCGTCAGCGCGAGCAGAGCGACGAGCGGGAGGGTGAGGCTCAGCGTGCTCGGGATGAGGAGCGGAATGATCATGCCCATCCAGCCAATCATCCGGAGCCAGTAGCCGACGCGCCCCTCCCACCACAAGACGCCGGAAACGTACAGGCACCCTCCAATCGCAAGAACGATGAGTATCGCTGTCCCAGCTGTTTGGGCTGTGTGTCGGGAGAGTTGGATGAGCCCGACAGCCGCTAGTGCTGTGCCGATCAGCGCCGCGATGAGCCGCGCCGGCGCTTCCGCTCGCTTATCGACCGGTAGCGCGTCTCCGCCCTGGAACAGCCAGATGACGGCTGCGAGAAGACAGAGGTAAGCGACGAAGACCATTGCCTATTCAAGCTCCAAGCTCTATCAAGGAACCGTCAGCATCTTGCGGCGGATCGTGGTGGCCGCGCCTCTTCTCAGCGAGGCGAGGCCACCACGAAGCGGCGCTACGAGAGCGATTCGCCGTAGTGGAGTGCTGGGCAGAGCGGTGCGTTCTGCTCATACGTCGAGTTGACCCAACCTGAGTAGGCATATGGACTTCGGAAGACGCTGACGGCGTTGTAGTAGACCCACACGGTGCCAGGCCACACGACGCCTGGCGAGCGAAGTTCAGATTGTTCACCAACTCCTACTGGGCCTAAAGAACATCGACGAAGTTCTCACCAGGCTCGCAAACGAATAGGGCAGACCGGGCTACTCGCACTTCCATGTGACCGAAGTCGGACGCTGGGTGGGGGCGTTGGGGCTCTGTGTTGCCTTCGCCACCTGGCGGCAGGAGGATGATGGCTCGGATGACCGCTACGACGCTCTCGATCGTGCGACTGGACGGGGGGCGCCTTGCACTGGACGGGGCACTGGCCCGAGCGTTCTTCGAGGTCCAGCGCGGGATCGGCGGGTTTGACGAAATCGCCGGGAGGACGCGCCGCGACATGATCACCGCGTCGGACGTGGCAGTCATCAACCAATTCATGGGCGCCCGTACCGCATATGCGAGGTGGGAGCCAATCCTTAACAAGCGACGCCGTTGGATCCAAGAGCTCGACCCGAGGCTCGACCTGATCGCGACCGGCGATCGCAACTGGCGCTCGCGAGAGGGCGATCGCCTCGTCCACCGCGCGCTCGCCGGCATTCTCGGCCCGGGCCGCAACATCGCCGTCGCCACGAAGGTCCTCCATCTGAAATGGCCGCGCCTCTTCCCAATCCTCGATCGCTTCGTCGTCGAACTCCTCGGCGGCCGCTTCTCGGCAGAAGCCGACGAGCGAGCACAAGACGCCGCGGAACTCATCCTTCACATGCGCCAGGAGGCGAGAAGGAACCTTCCAGTGTTACGGACGGTCCAAGTGGGCCTCAGAGCGGACGGGCGAACGCTTTCATTGGTACGCGTTCTCGACTCGATTCTCTGGGCTGCGCACCCCGCTGCGAACAGTGAAGCCCTGGCAGGAAGAGTCATTGCGTGCCGGCTCGCAAGATAGCTCCAGGTCATCGGCAACTAGGGGCCCGCCCGCCGTGTCTCTGATCCATGGCGAAATCGGCGGTCTCGGCGGGGCGACGCGACGAGTTCCGAGCTCTTGGACACGACAATGCCTTGCGGGGAGACGCTTCTGAATAACTTCCTGCTGGCACCTGCTCGGCGCGTGCCCGATCCGACTTTCACAGACGGTCGCCGCGCTGCCGAGCGTCCGACTTCGGTCGATCCCCATAACCCGCGGGCCGGATATCCTGGCTCTGCGGGCCCCCATCGACTAGCGGTCCAGGTCGCGGCCCTTTCAAGGCCGTAGCGCGGGTTCGAATCCCGCTGGGGGCATGCTGCGCATCGCGCGAGCTGGTGCCGGGGAAGCCGCCGTGTCTGCCGGTCTGCGCCTTCAGCGCGCGCCGGAGAACGGACGGCGCGCTACGAGGGACGCCCTGCCAGCGTCGGCGCTCCCCAGCGGGCGGCCGCGGGGAGCGGCATCGCGGCGTCGAGCCCGTGGTTCGTCTTCTCCCAGTAGAACGGGCGATAGCAGAGCTGGAGCACGCCCTTCCAGGCGGCGAGCGAAGCCAGGCCCCAGTAGATCGGCGAGAGCAGCGCGTACTTGACGAGATCGCGGTGGCCGCGGCGGCGCGCGCCGAACATGTTCATCGCGACGAACGCGAGGTTCCCGACGTAGAAGCCGGCGGCCGCGGGGATGTAGACGAAGCCGGGAAACAACGAGCCGACGACGCCGAGATGCGCTGCGAGCCAGAGCGCAGTCAGGAGCCAGTAGACGGGGTTCAGCAACGCCACGAGGACGGTGCCGCCGATGGTCATCTGGAACGAGAACCAGCCGCGCCAGCCGATCTGACGACGCAATTGCAGCGGCCGCCGCATGTGCACGAGCCACGTCTGCGTGTAGCCCTTCATCCAGCGCGAGCGCTGCCGGATCCAGTTGTAGACCTCCGAGTTCGCCTCCTCGTAGGTGGTCGAGTCGACGATCGCCGTCCGCAGGCCGTGCCGGTGCAGACGGACGCCGAGGTCGGCGTCTTCGGTGACGTTGAACGGATCCCAGGCGCCGAGCTCGACGAGGCTGTCCCGGTAGAAATGGTTCGACGTGCCGCCGAGCGGGACCGGCGCGCTTGTCGAGCCGAGGGCGGGGAGCAGCAGGTCGAACCACGTCGCGTACTCGATCGTGAACCAGCGCGTAAGCATGTTCTGCGTGCGATTGAAGTAGCTGAGCTTGCACTGGATGCAACGGACGCGCGGGTCGGCCTTGCGAAACGCGACGACGACCTTTTTCAGCTGGTCGGGATCGGGCCGGTCCTCCGCGTCGAAGATGACGACCAGCTCGCCCCTGGCGTGGAGGAGGCCGACGTTGCAGGCCTTCGGCTTCGTCTTCGGCTGTGAGTCGGGGACGACGAGGAGGTGGAAGTGCGGCGGCAGCCGCAGCTCGCGCGCGGCGGCGAGCGTCTCGACGTCGTCGGCCTCGAACAGGAGCTCCACGTCGAGCTTCGAGCTCGGATAGTCAAGGCGTGTAAGCGACTGGACGAGCCGCGGCAGGACGGACGCCTCGCGATAGAGCGGCACGAGGATCGTGTAGACGGGCAGCTCGTCGTCCTCCAGCGCCGCGACTTCCTCGTCGGTGACGGGAAGCTCGAGGCCACAGCGGAGCGCCCGACGGACGAGCGCGAGCTTGTAGAGGGAGAGGCTCGCGTAGAAGAGCGTCGCGAGCGCGTTGAAGGCGACCACCGCGGGGATCGGGTCGAGCGCGAGTCCGGCGACCGCCGCGCAGACGAGCAGGCCCGCCACACGCACCTGCGCTCCGGTGACCACGCGGTGAGCCGACTCGTCCGGGGAGCAAGCGAGCAGCCCGTCCGCCGCGACCGCGACGTTGCGATCGCGGCCCGCGGCGGCGAGCGCGCCTTCGAGACCGACGGCCTCGTGGAAGCTCCCGGTGGAGGTGCTGAGCTCGCTGGTGAACATGACGCTCCTCGGTGTCGGGACGGACACAGCGTCCGCCGTCGAGGAGCACACTCGCGACCGACCCCAACCGCGCCCCAACCCGGGTCCAACGCGACCGCCGCGCGGTCCGGGTCATGACCCGGCTTGGCGGCACCGACGAGCGAAAGCGCTGGAAACACGCCTCTTCCAGCCCTGACGCGTGCAGGCTTCAGGAGCGACGCGTCGCAACCCGCGGCAGCCGAGTACTCAGCTGCACGGCGTGGTTCGGGTGATGGCCGGTTGGGAGCATTCGATCGCGAAGTCGCTGGAATTGTCGGTTGCGCGGCATAACCGACATGGACAGTGGTCGAACCGCGCGCCTTCAGCCACCCTGACGAGGAACTGGGAACGATCGTGTGGCCGAACGGCGCGGACATGGACCCAGATGTGCTTCACGGCGACTTCGAGCCGACCGACACAGCGACTACCTCGCACGCCTCGCACGCGAAACGCTGAGCTTCAGCCTCGCCCCGGCCACCGTCGCGTGGTTCGGGTTCTGACATGCTCTCCTCTGCAGGGATCTTGAATTGCATCGACACAGCGAGAGTTCCAAGACTCCGAGCGCGGACGTCAAACGGAGCGGCTGGGCGTTCATGGCCTGGGCCGCGACGGGAGCCGGCCTCTGCGTCGCGGCGCTCACTCCGTTCACGGTAGGGCTGTTCGTGCTGGTGCCGGCGGGTGTGGCCTTCACCGGATTGCTCCTCTGGCCGCCAAGCCGCAACGAATCGGCTGCCGGTCTCCTTTCAGGAGTCGGCCCCGTCGGACTGTACGTGAGCTACCTGAACCGCAATGGGCCCGGCAACGTGTGCAACGCGACCGAGACCCACTGCGTCAGCGAGTGGAGTCCGTGGCCGTGGCTCGTTGGTGGCGTATTGCTGATCGCCGCCGGCATCGGGCTGTTCGTGTGGCTGCGAGAAGCATCTCACGAGCCACGCTGATTCGCGCAAGACGGCCTTCGCTACGGTGATCCCGTCGCGCCTCCGGCAGGCGTCGAGCCGGTGGCGCCCGTCGACCCGCCGCCGGAAGCCGACGCCGGCGCACGGTAGACGACCAGCCACCGGCCGCCCGATTGGCGCATCAGATCCACCTCGAAAATAGGGCTGCTGCCGGCGGGATCGGTGTTCGTCACGCAGCGCTGCACCGACTTCGATGTCTTGCCTGCCGTACTGCATACCGTGCCGGTCAGGATCGCGACCGCCGCCGAACCCGTGACCGTGGTGCGACCGACGGCAAGATTGCGAGCCTTCACCGAGGACGAGCCCAAGCCGTCGGTCAGGATGAGGAATGCGCCTCGACTCGACGGCGCGACATACCGGCCGGCGGCGGCGAAGTCACCGGCGAACAACGTCTCGGCATAGCGCAGCGCGACATCCCTTGGACCGCTGCTGCCGGCCGGCCGTCGACCTGCGGCACTCGACCCGCACCCTGCGAGGATCGACGCAACCAGCGCGCAGCCTACGGCTGCGAACACCCAGGACGCGAGCCGATCACGACGTCCAGCCGTAGTTGTCCCTCAACATCGCGATCGCGGCGCAGCCGGGTTGGCACCCGCCTTCGCGGCTGCGCGACGTGTACGGACTCCTCGTCCCACGCGCGGAGCGGCACCATGTCGCGGCGGTGGGGATCGAGTCGCGCAAGAGCGCGTTCCACACGCGCACCGGCGAGCTGCTCGACGTCATGCTTGCCGGCGACGTCGCAGGCGCGCTCCTGAAGCTGCCTGACGATGAGGTCGTCCGAAGCGTCCTACGGGAGCTCGAGCGCCACTTCCCGGACCTGCGCGACGCCGTCCGCTTCACCCGCTGCTTCCGCTGGCCCGAGGCGGAGCCGTGCTCGCCGCCCGGACGAAGCCGCGCGATCGCGGCGTACCGGCGGTCGCTGCCGGCGAACAGTCGGATGCTGTTAGCCGGCGACTACACAGGCATGCCGTTCACCGAGGGCGCGGCCGAGGCCGGGATCTGGGCGGCGTCGCGCCTCGCCGCCGCGCCCTGACACACCTCTCAACGGCAGTCTCTCGGTAGACATCGCAGGTAGCAGCGACCCCTAGTCCGCGGTCAGCTCTCTGAGCTTCCGCAGACAGATCTCGTCCTCGAGCTTCGTTCCCGGCCCCGGATTGCCCACCGGGTCGATGAGGAGCGTCCTGCCGTCGTCGGCGGCGACGATGTTCGACGCGTTGAGGTCACCGTGCGGCAGCGACTTCGCGTGGAGCGCCGCGACGGTCTTCTCGACCGCGTCCAGCCGCCTTCGAGCTTCGTCGAGAGCGCCGAGGTCGATCAGGTTCTGCAGCGTCTCCCCTTCGATGCGTTCGAGGAGGTAGCCGACGAGCTCGCCCTCGACGTTCCTGACCGTCGCCAGAGGCATCGGAACCGCAGACGGCGCCTCCTGGTGCATCGCGATCAGGCGCTCGAACTGCAAGCCGAGGTTCTCGGACTTCACGAACGACCGGATTCCGGAGTCCGCCGGCGGCTCGTATCTCGGCCAGAAGTACTTGAAGATGACCTCGTCCGGAGCGAGTCCCTGCTCGAGCAGGCGATCGCGCAACTCGGCTCCGTTCGCGAGCGCGATGTCGACGACATAGACCGGTCTGCGTCGCCCGACCGCCGCCGGGCGCGGCTTCCGCCGGCGCGGGCGCGGAACCGAGAGCCCCGTCACCCAGGCGCGCTTCCGTCCGGAGTTCTCCATGCAGTCTCTGCGACGACCCTACCGGCTCGTCGCCGGCTGCGGGCAGCTCCCGGCTAGAAGGCCGTCTCGGGCGGCGCGTTCGTGCTGTGGTCGGGCAGGCGGACCCGCAGGACCGAGAAGAACGAGGCGACCCCGACCGTCAGGAGAAACGCGGCTGCCGCCAGCACGACCCTGTCGGGCGAGAACAGGCGGTTGAGGATCGGAGCGAGCGCGACCGAGAAGATCATCGTCGTCCGGACGAACGCGGCGGCGAAGCCGAACACCGAGCCGAGCACGTGCTGCTCGGCCTCGCGCTGGACGACCGTCTCGAACACGATGTCCGTCGTGCCGTCGACCATCCCGACGCCCGCCAGGACGAGGAAGATCGTAGGGACGTCGCGACCGAGCGCGAGGAAGGCGAGCAGCGCCGACATGACCACGAGACCGCAGCCGATCCAGCGCGAGGCGCCGCTTCCGAGCTTGAGCGTCCCGACGGCCGTCTCGCCGACGGCCAGGCCGAGCATGATCGCGGCCAGGCCGTAGCCGTAGCCGCCCGCACCGGCGTGCGTGCGCAGCTCGAGGAGTCGCGGCAGCGTCGCGTTGACGAGGCCCGTTGCGAGTGTCGCGGCGGCGAAGGCGGCGACCAGCACGAGCAGGCGGCGCCGCCTCAGCAGATAGCGGAGGCCGTACAGACGGCTCGCTGCCCGCGCGGCCCGTTCCACCGAGCCCGGAGGGACCCGCACGCCGATGTAGACGAGCGCGGCGAGTACGAAGCTCCCGATGTCGACGCCGATCGCCGGCCGGATGCCGAGCAGCCCGACGACGACACCGCCGCCGGCGGCACCGAGAGCGGCCGCGGCGTTGTCGGCGACACCGAGCAGCGCGTTCCCCGCCTCGTAGAGGTCGTCCGGGAGCAGCCGCGGGACGAGCGCCGGCACCGTCGCCGTCGAGAGCGACGCGAGCAGCCCGGAGACGGCGAGCACGACGAGCATCTCGATCGTCCGTCCCGTCGCCGCCGCCGCGAGCGCCAGCACCATCACCGTGCCGCGGGCGGCCTCGACGGCGATGAGCAGCGGCCGTTTCGGCAACCGGTCGACGACGAGCGCCGCGAGCCCGCCGCCGATGACGGGGGGCGCCAGGCGCACGAGGAGCACCGCGGCGACGTTCGCGGTCGAATGGGTCGTCTCGAACATCCAGCCGACGACCGCCGTCATCGTCAGCCAGTCGCCGGCCTGCGACAGGAAGCGCGCGCAGGCGAGGCTGCGGAACGAGCCCACAGCGAGCGGCGTGACGAGGCGGCGAGCGCCGACGGAGCCGTCGGCGGCCCTGACCCCCAGCGAGACGGCGGCGATGAAGCCGATCATCCCCAGGCCGATCAGGACGTCTCCGACGGAGAAGACGTTCGCGAACGGCATCCTGGCCGGCAGCGCGAAGACGTCGCCCAGCACCCGAAGGTGCGTCGCGTCGAGTGAGACGTTCGTGTTCCCGGAGATGGAGATCCCCGCCGCGGCGACCGCTCGCGGCGACACCGGCATCGACCCGCGGTTCGCGGCGATCGCGAGCGTGTTGAGCATGAGCCCGGCGGCGACCGGAAGCAGCGCCACCGTGCGGGCGTTCGCGAGAGCGAAGGCGACGAGCACGGCGTAGCTGAGGAGGTGCAGGGAAGCCCTCTCCCCGGTCGTCAGCCCGACGTGTCCGGAGAAGATGACGACCTGGACCGCGAGGGCGATCGGCGCCGCCCAGGACAGCCGCAGCGGATAGTCGAGCAACCGCCGCAGGTCGCCGCCGAGCGCGAGCGCAAGCGCGAGGCCGGCGGCGATGCTCGGGAGCAGGAACATCAGCGAACGGCTTCCACCGCAGCCAGCCGGAGCTCGGGCTCACGCAGCAGGCGCGCGACCCGCGGCGCAGCCGCCGCGAGCGCAAGCTCCACATGCCGCGGCGGCGCCGCCGAGAAGAGGACGACGACGTAGCCGACGGTGTCGCCGTCGCGACGCGCGGGCACCGCCAGGTACGTACCCGCGCCTTCGAGCTCGGCGACCGGACCCTCGACCAGGCCGTCCGCTCGCTCACCGTCCCGAAGCAGCCAGCTCGTGAGCGCGTCCTCACTCGGGGTGTCGCCTCCGAGCGAAAGCTCCTCCCCGATCGAACCGGAGAGAAGATCCTGGTGCCACCGCACGAGGCCGACCCAGCGCACGCGGGCCGCCCCCGCGATCGGCGCCGCAAACTCCCGGAAGCGCCGGGAGGCGGGCTCGGCGTCGAGCGCAGCGTCCAGCGTCTCGGCGAGGCCGCGCGCGCGGCCGTCGCGCCTATGGGCGAGCAGGAGCCCGGCGGCGACCACCGCTCCTCCGAGAGTGGCGAACACCGGCCGGCCGAGAGTCACTGCGGCCAGGATCTCGGCGACGCCGGCGATGGCGAGCAGCTCGGGCCGGCCGCGCACGAGCACGAAACGGCCGGCGCGGGCGCGCTCACGCGGACGCCACAGCGTCCGCAGGAGAGCGCGCTCGCCGTGGTCGAGCGCAGCGAGCGGATCCTCGTCGCGGATGAGCGCGACGAACGCCTTCGCCGCCACCGGGTGAAACTGCGTTCCCGTACCGCGCTCGATCTCCCCGAGCGCGTGCTCGACCGAGAGCCCCCGCCGGTAGGGACGGTCGCTCACCATGGCGTCGTAGCTGTCGGCGACGGCGACGAGATGGGCCCCGAGCGGAGTCGCGGCCGCCGTGATCCCGTAGTAGCCGCTGCCGTCGTAGCGCTCGTGGTGGTACTCGACGGCTCGAACCGCGGCCGTCGCGAACCGGAAGTCGAGGAGGAGGCGCGCCGACAGCCTCGGGTGCCGCCGTACCGTCTCCCATTCGCCTTCCTCGAGCCGGCCCGGCTTCCGGAGCACGGCCGTGTCGACCGCAACCTTGCCGAGATCGTGGAGGCGTCCCGCCCAGCGCAGGCGGGCGACGTCCGCAGGAGCGAGACCGAGCGCCTCGCCCAGCCGCTCGACGTGATCGGCGACCCGCGCCGAGTGGCGATACGTGTACGGGTCCCGCTCGTCGACGACGTTGGCGAACGTCTCGAGCGCACGGGCCGTCTCCTCTTTCACGGCCGAGAGACGGGCATGCGCCTGGTAGACGGCGAGGACGAGCGGCCCGAGCGCGATCGCCTGCCACGCATTCGAGACGATGAAGAACGCAAGCGTGACGCCGAGGCTGATCTCCCCGGCGGTCGAGGCGAGATCCGAGCGGGACGCGTCGCGCACAATCTGGCGGAGCGGGATCTTCGAGGTGAGCGACACGATCGCGGAGACGAGCGCGCGGTTGACGGCGACGTACGCGACGGCCATCGCGGCGATCGCGCCGAAGCCGGTCGGGAGCGAGACCGCTCCCGGCGTTGCCCCCGCCGCCTCGTACAGTGCGCCGGCGGCGAGCGTGGCCAGTGCGAACGAGCTCGCGTTGAAGAGCACGCGTACGAAGGGCGACCCGCGCAGGTAGTCGACGACGACGACGCCGCCGGCTGCGACGAGGGCCGCCTGCCACGGGCCCAGGACCATCACGGCGGCGAGGTGGATCCCGGAGGAGAAGCTGAAGGAGTGGGAGCCGCTGCCGTCGAGCGCCGCGGCAGTGCCGCGCACTTCGAGCAGCTCGGTTGCGATCGCCGCGATCGCGAGGAACCCGAACGCGTACGGGCGCCGAACCTGGTCGTGGACCGCGGCAGCCGCCAGCGCCGCCACGCCACAGACCACCACGACGGCGACGAAGCCGCGCGTCCTGAAGCTCATTGGGGGACGGGGGAAAGCCGGTCGGCTAGGTGCGCTAGCGCCACTTCCAGCCGGCGCCCGACGCGAGGACGAGCGAGGACAGGACGGCGAGACGGATCAGCCAGGAGGAGAAGCGGGCCACAGCAGGCACCTCCGATCGTGATTGACAGGGACCACACCATGCCGGGTAGGCGCGCCGCTGCATCATCCGTTCGAGGGATTCGGGCCGAGATTCCCTCGAACGAGGGAAGGAACAGCCCTGCTACGGCTGCTTCACGTCGTCCGCGAACCCCTGCCGGCGGCACGCCGCGGCGACCGCCCCGTCGACCCTGCCCTGGAGGCGGCAGAACGTGTGGGCCGCCGCGCCGCAGTTGCGCACCTCGGCCCCGCCCATCGTCGACGGCATGCTGACGACGACGCAGCCGGCGTCCGAACGGCTGGACGACTGGGCGGCGTACACCCCGCCCACGGCCGCCGCCACCGCGACCGCCAGCGCCGCGACCGCGAGCAGGCGCTTGTCCCGCCGGCCCAGCGGCGTGTTCGCACGCCGCCACTGTCCTTCCACTGGCACGGCCGGGATTGTACGGAGCCGAGCCCGCCCTTCCCGTTTGACGCACCTCCGACCGATCCGGTAGATTGCGGCCGCTCTCGTCGAGGACGGCGGAAGCAGGGGCGACGACGCCTCCAGGTCATGAGACCTGGGGCGTCTTTTTTGTCGGTCGACGCCTCGAGACATTTGCCGCCGGTGCCGGCGGCCCAGGGGTGACGACGCCTCGGCGGGACGCGCGCGGCGCGTCCCGATGCTTCCCGATGTCCGAAAGGAGTGGATCTGTTGCTAGCGGCTGTGTGGGCTCCATACGATTCCTGGCTGAATCCGGGCGACAACGCCTGGCAGCTGACCGCGGCGACGTTCGTCGGCTTGATGAGCGTGCCCGGCCTCGTCGTCCTCTACGGCGGCGTGATGCAGAAGCGTTGGTCGGTGAACAGCATGATGTTGACGTTCGCCGCCTTCGCGCTCGTCCTCGTCGCGTGGGTCCTGTGGGGGTTCGACATGGGCTTCGGAAACCCCTGGCACGGCCTCTCGAACGGCGGCGGCTCCGACCTCGGCCACTTCTTCGGCAGCTTCATCGGCCAGCCCGGCCCCGTCCTGAATCACGTGCGCGAGCAGGGACAGGCGACGATCCCCTCGATCACCGCCGGGCCACCGTGGCACTTCCCGACCTCGACGCTCGTCTACTTCCAGTTCGTCTTTGCGGCGATCACACCGATCCTGATGCTCGGGTCCGTGCTCGGCCGCGTCAACTTCAAGGGGTGGCTGATCTTCGTCCCGCTCTGGACGACCTGCATCTACTGCGTCAACGCCTTCCTCATCTGGGGCGGCGGCTACTGGGCCGCGAAGGGCGTCTGGGACTTCTCCGGCGGCTACGTCATCCATCTCTCCGCCGGCGTCTCCGGGTTCGTGGCCGCCGCGGTGATCGGCCCGCGCCTCGCGCGAGACCGCGAGATCGACGCACCGAACAACCTCCTGATGGTCGCGACCGGCGCCGGCCTGCTGTGGCTCGGCTGGAACGGCTTCAACGGCGGTGACCCCTACTACGCAGGCGCCGACGCGGCCGCAGCCGTCCTGAACACGAACCTCGCCACGGCGATCGCGTTCCTCGTCTGGGTCATCCTCGACTACATGACCGGCCGCAAGCCGTCCCTGATCGGCAGCGTCAACGGCATGATCGTCGGCCTCGTCGCGATCACGCCTGCCGCAGGCTTCGTCAACGGCTACGGCGCGATGGCGATCGGCGCGATCGGCTCGGTCGTCGTCTACTTCGCCTACAACTACCTGAGCCGCGTCTGGCCGTTCCGCGTCGTCGACGACACGCTGGGCGTCGTCTACACGCACGGCATCGCCGGCCTCACGGGCGGGCTGCTCGTCGGCCTCCTCGCGGACTCGAACATGGTCCTCTACCTCGGCCGGAAGGGAACGGCCAACATCTCGGCGGTGGGCAGCCTGCATCAGTTCAAGATGCAGCTGTACGCCGGCCTGTGGGTGATCATCTTCTCCGCGATCGGCACGTACATCCTGCTCAAGGTCGTCGGTCTCATCGTCCCGCTACGGATGAGCGACAAGGACATGGAGACGGGCGACATCGCCGTCCACGGCCACGAGGTGTATCCGTCCGACGTTCCTTCGCTCGGCTACGCAGGGAGCGTGGCCGCGGTCGCACCGCCGCCGGTCCCCTCGCCCGCGCCCGCGGGGAGCTGACGAAAAGCATGATCGACGCGGGATCTCCGCCGGGCTCAGCTCGGCGGAGATCCCGCGAACCGTGAGCGCTCACCACGTGCGAACCTTGGAGGATCCATGGCCATGAAGATCATCGTCTCGTACGACGGCACCGCGAACGACACCGATGCGCTCGCGCTCGGGCAGCTGCTCGCGCGGGCCGGCGGCTCGCTGGCGCTCGCCTACGTCCGCCACGCGCTGGAGCCGGAGCCCGAGCGCGAAAAGCTCGCCCGGCAGGAGGCGGAGAAGCTGCTCGCAACCGGAGCCGTCTGGCTCGGCGAGCCTGACGTACCGCAGCACGTCGTCCTGAGCGGCTCGACCCCCGAGGGGCTCCGCGACCTGGCCGAGCGCGACGGCGCCGACCTGATCGTGTTCGGATCGGAGTATCGGACCGCGCCGGGGCACGTCCAGCCGGGCTCGTCGGCCCAGCATCTGCTCGAGGGGGGGTCGATCGCGGTCGCGGTCGCTCCGGCCGGTCTCCGCGACCACGACGACCTCACCGTCGACACGATCGCGGCCGTCGGCGAGGAGGGTGACCCTGGCCCGCACGAGACCGCGGCCTCGCTCGCAGCCGTGCTCGGCGCCACCGTCGTCCCCCGCGCGAGCGAGACGGCCGGCCTCGTCGTCGTCGGGTCGAAGCCCGGCACGGCTGCGGGCCACGTCACCCTCAGCGCTGCGGCGCTCTACCTGATCGAGCTGCTCCTGTGTCCCGTGCTCGTCCTGCCGCACGGCGTCGCGCTCCGCTTCGACGCGCCGAGCTCCGCCTAGAGGTCGAGCTCGTTTCGCGTCCCGCAACGCGCGCAGGTGACGCTCCCGTCCGGATCCCGGAAGGCGCGGCGCTCATCGTCGGGCGCCGCGTCCGGCTGAGCGTCTTCTTCCAGCTGCGCCCGCGCGGGCTCGGGTAGGTCGAACACGCGCAGGCGAAGCCCGCAGTGGGCGCAGCTGAGGAAGCGAATGCGCAGGGAGGTCAGGGCGTCATGGAATCTACGCGTCCATGCCGAGCCTGGAGCGGAACCACCCGGCGGCCGTCCTGCTCGTCTGGCCGGCGAGCTCGGGCGGGCTGACGGAATGCACGAGAACGATGAACGTATTGTCGGGGTCACGATCGGCAAAGGGCGAGAGGTCGACGTTCCTCATCTCGCCCCACGGCGTCGGCTCCTGTCCCTGGTAGCCGCCGTACTGGGCGATCTTCTCCCCGAGCGTCGGCGGCGTGCGCGACAGCACGGCCCACATCTTGTCGTCCTTGGTGATCGCCCTGACGGTCATCGGCGACGCGCCGAACGTGGCGCGCAGCCTGTCCGGATCCGGCCTATTGGCTCTCATCTGCCGCCTCCCTCCGCGTGGAATATGCGACTGCCCGGGTCAACACGGACCGAGATCCCAGATGTCGCTGACACAGTATCTGTGGGTTACGCACGTCTCCCAGACGACGAAGCACCAGATCCTGCACGCACCGCACACGATCTCGTCCCAGCAGAACTGCAGGTCGGGACACGGATCCGCACACGAGTCGTTGAAGAATCCCGCACGTGCGCTCGACGTCCGGAGCGCGCCGAACCCCGCGACGCCCGCCAGCGCGCCGAGTGCGCGTCGCACGAATCCACTGCCGGTCGTGAGGCTCGTGCCGCCGGTGTGGAAGATCACGGCGGCCGACTGGTGATAGTGGAACAGCGCGAGCACGAACGCAAACACGACCCATGCCGAGGATCTCGAACAGGACACCCGTGTTGT
>Ga0265329_10000957_pt1 | contig 14525 bp, 12 predicted proteins | sample 41627metaG_FD_202091 | JGI IMG/M metagenome (GOLD analysis project Ga0265329, IMG submission 202091) | Rhizosphere microbial communities from Carex aquatilis grown in University of Washington, Seatle, WA, United States - 4-16-27 metaG | ecosystem: Host-associated > Plants > Roots > Rhizosphere...
CTACTGCGCCCTTGCGTACAAGACTCCGTGGTGCTTGCTAGGGTTTTACCATGGCATGATCCTGCTGGCGGGGATAGGCGCCGCGGTGTTGCTGCGACTAGCAAAGCCGCCTCTTCTGCGCCCGGTCTATGTTTTGTTCATGCTGGCGGCCTGTGGGCATTTGGTCTGCCAGGCTTGGTGGGCCACTCACTCCTACGCGAGCGACCGGCGAAATCCCTACGTTTATGCCCACACCTCCAGCGATCTCCTGCGCCTGGTCGAGCGCGTCAGGGCCGTGGCCAAGTCAGCCTCATCCCAGAACGAAACCCAAATTAACGTGATCACTCCGAACGGGGATTATTGGCCGCTGCCTTGGTACCTGCGCCAGTTCAAAAGGGTGGGTTGGTGGGATCATCTTGAATCGAACCCTTACGCGCCAATCATGATTGTGGGCACCAAGTTGGGCGCCGATCTAGATGAGCGATCGAACAAAAAATGGCTGATGACCGGGATGTTCGAGTTACGGCCCAAGGTTTTTCTCGAGCTTTACGTCGAGTATGGCCTGTGGAAGAGGTACCTGGAGACTCGTCCGCCGCCTAAGGACGAAGAGTAGGGTTGGGGACCGTTGCTGAACGCCCGGCCATAGCCGCCAGTCTAAATCCAGGTTGGCGACCCCGCTGCGAGTGTCGGCTGCGGCGGAACGGTCGCCTTTGCTTCATGCGATCGTCATGGCCAGGTTTTGTGTTGAGAGGCGGTTCCGCGTGGGCTTGGGCCCTTAACCGCATTGTTAGCCTGATCCTTGGGATCGCGAGCGTGTCAGCCATGGCGGGTGACACCAACGCGATTTGTGGTTCCGGCGCTTCCCTGTTTCGATGCAGCGCGGAAATTCACCCAACCCCGAGCGCGGCGGCAACTAATCAAGTTGTTCCCTCTCCAGAACTCCCACCCGCGCCTGAGCCGGCTCGGCCAGCCCAGTTTAGCCGGTCGTTTCGGAACCGGGTTGAGGACGTGGATTTGAATTCCCTCTCTCCGTACATGCAAAAGCGCCTGACAATGGCCATGGCCACCTGGACGCGCGCCCCGGCGAGTTCATCGGACGACCCTCCCTACCTTAAGATCCTTCACGTCATTTTCCCTGAGCCGGTAGTTGTTCGAGCCGGCCACTTTGAGATTGGAGGGGGGGTGGTAACGGCCATCAAAGGAAAGAATCCATTCGGGTTACTGAATCCCGAGGTTCTCCTCATCACCTTTTAGCGATCGCCGAGTTAGAGAGTGGGGTAGCGGGTATCGGTGCATTGTTCCCTTGGCTGGGAATTGAGTTTTAGCTGCCAGTGCGGCCTTTTTCCCCACCCGTTCGATAAGCGCTGCGCCGGGTTGTTTGGGCGGCCGGTTGCGGTTCAACATAGTGAGAACCGCGCCCTCTCGAATAGCCCGCCGACCGCCCAAACTCTTGACCCGAACGCCTGTCACGATAGCGTCGCACAGTCATCTCCCGTAACCCCACTGTGCCCGTGGGCTGCTACCGCAACTAGCGCCCGCCGGACTCGGCTCCGTTTGAGACACCCAGAGCTCTCAGAACCTAATCCGGCGTTCCAATCCCCGTCCCAACCTATGGCGCGGGGAAAAGCTGATTACGAATCTCGCCGCCGCCGTGTGCAGAGGTGTGGACGTTCGCGTAGGTAAGCCCGTCAACGATCTCGTCCAGTTGATCCAAAGTCAGCACCGCAGTCCCTGAGGTTGAGCCTGAGGTCCCGGTTGGCGTGGCAAACGGAATAATCACCCCCGCATTGGCCGTGGTCGGCGCCGGACCATGAATGTGGGCCGCCACGGCAGGCGTCGAAAGGTTGGTGTAGGTGACGTTATAGGTCAGCGAGTTACCGACGATAGTGAAGGAGCCGAGGCCGGTGCCGGGCGTGTTCACCGAGGAAACCTCGTTGGCTCCGTTCATCACCGCCTGGTAGTGCACCGGCACGATCTGACCGCGGATTTCGCCACCCGGGTTCGGGGCGGTGTGGATGTTGAAGTAAGTCAAGCCCTGGCGCAGAAGCGCGATCTGGTCGTCGGTGACCGTGACCGTGCCAGAAAGGACACCCGAAGTACCGCTCGGCGTGGGGAAGGGGACCAACACTCCTGCCGGCTGTTGGGTCGTAGCCGAGCCGTGAATATGCGCTGCGGTGGCATTTTGGGACAGGTTGGAGTAGGTGATCTCGTAGCTCAGTTGCGTTCCCTCCAGACTAAAGGCGCCAAAACCAGTGCCCGCGGTGGTAACAGCAGTCGGCTTCTCCTGGGCTCCGCCCATCCAGGCCGTGAAGGTTTCCACAGGTGCCGCCGCTTGATCCAGGATACGGTAAAAGGCCGTTTGGCTTGGTGCCGGCACGGTGGTGTTGGTTTCCGAAGTGGTCACGACATCTACCCAGGCGCTGTCGGATAGGGTGTCCCTGCGCTGGATCAAGTAGGGTGGAGTTCCCCCTGACCACTCCAATTGGACCGTTAGGCCGCTCGTTTGGATGCTGGTGAATTGAACGGCCGGCCCAGCAGTGATGCTCCCGAAGAGGCCGTGATCCTCCACCGCTCCGTCACCAGGAATGCCGGCGGTGAAATAGAGCGTATTGAGGGTGCCGCCTCGTGCACCGTTGCCAAATTGAAGCGCCCAGAGCCCTAGGTTACTGATCGGAGCTCCTAGGCCATCGGTCAGCTCACCTACCAATGCACCTGTCGTCAAATTGAAACCGTGGATGCGTCCATCCCCAAAGTTTCCGATCAGAAGCGCTCCGCTGAATGGACCGAACCCGGTCGGGGCCACTGCCATTCCCCACGGGGAGTTCAACACTCCCGCTGAGGCGAAACGCTTGACCAGTTGCCCTGAGTAGCTGAACTCGTCCACATAGCCATTGCCAACGCCAGAAATGTCGTCCTCTCGGTTTGTGTCTTGTTTAGCATAAGTAACATATAGGTTCCCGGCTATGTTTTGAATGTTAAACGGAGCAAAGCCAGCAGGTAGGTTCGTATCAACGAAGGCCCCCGGCCATGACTGGAGTTGGAACGTACCGTCGAACACGTCCACCTTACCATTATGAAAGTCGGACGCGTAAAGGTAATTGCTCCCATTGGCAACTCCTGCCACCAAGCCCTTATAAATAGCCCCCGATGCCGAGTTGTCTGCCACGAGCACAGCGTTGGTTCCGCTGGCCCACGCCGAAATGGTGCCGTCTTCCGTGGCGAAAATGAAATGGCTGGCCGCCCCGCCGACTACGAAGTTAGTGGTGCTATTAGCAATAATGCCAGTGGGGGCCGCCGGAGGCGTTCCCCCCGCCGGCGGAGGGATATTGACGACCAGCGGCAAGATGGATCCATCGGTGCTATAAACCGTGGAGAGCCCGCTGTGGTTGTCGCTAATCCAGAACGGGCTCTTGCTCGAAATGGCAATGCCCCACGGGTTGACTAGGTTTGTATCCATGTGGTCGGCCAAGCCTGGAAGATCAGAAACCAGGTTGTGCTGGGTGTAATTCCCGGCCACTGAAATGGATCCGAACAGCCCGTGATCTTCCACCTGGCCGTCGCCCGGAATACCGGCCGTGAAATAGAGCGTTCGCGTCGCGCCCCCTTGAAAACCGTTGCCGAATTGAAGCGCCCAAAGTCCAGAGTTCTTGATCGGGACATTGTTGGTATCACTGAGCGTTCCCAGAAACACACCCGAATTGCGATCGAAAGCATTGATGACACCATCGCCGAAGTTTCCGATCAACAAGGCACCGCTGAACTGGCCAAAACCAACCGGGGCTACCGCCATGCCCCAGGGAGAATTGAGGTGCCCTTCGGAGATGAATCGACCCACCAACTCCCCAACGGGGCTATAAATATTAACATAACCATGACCTGGCCCGCCGACGTCGTCATGGGCGTCGGTGTCCTGCAGAGCGTAGGTCACATAAAGGTTGGTCCCAATATTCAGCACGTTAAAAGGCGCGTAGCCGGCCGGCAGATTGGTATCTGTGAAGGCGCCAGGCCAAGTGATGGGATTAAAATCGCCGTCGAAGACATCCACCTTCCCATTGTGAAAGTCCGTAGCATAGAGATAAACCGTGTCTCCATCTTTGGCGATCGCTAGTCCTTTATAAATCGCGCCCGATCCGGAGTTATCCACTTTGAGGAGGGCGTTGGTGCCGCTGTTCCAACCAATGATCGTTCCGTCCTCGGTCGCGAAGATGAATCGGCTAACGGTATTCGATCCAGCGGGAAAATTTGTGGTATTATTAAACACGATCCCGGTGGGCGCCGCCGGTGAGCTTCCGCCTGTCGGAGGCGGAATGGTGACGACCAGCGCAGACGGCGTTCCTACGGTGTTATAGAGGGTCGACCGGCCCGAGTGGTTGTCACTGATCCAGAAGGGGCTGCTCGGCGAGATGGCTATGCCCCACGGATTTACAAGATTGGTGTCGGTTTGATCGGCGACCCCTGGGATGTCAGAAACGAGGTTATGCTGAGTGTAACTAGTCGCGGCAGCGGCAACGATGGGCGACCACGCGCAGAGGGCTATGGCTATGAGTTTGGAATAGTTGGGTTTCATGCTATGTCAAGGAAAGTGCTCGGGCACATTCATGCGAGTTAAGCATGCGTAGGACGCGCCAGTAGGCATTTGGTTCCCGACTATTCGTCTAGCTCACAGACAGCGACCGGGGAGGGCGCGAGTGCCAATGTCAGGGAAATCAGGCGCTGATCCAGATGTACTCGAGGCTGGGTCCATCCGGTTGGTTGCTGTGCGCAAGCCGGCGTCAAAGTTAGGCTCGATCCCTGGGGGAGGTGCCGGAAACAAGACTTGGGTAAGTTGAGGTGTTTGGCGCTCCACCGTAACTAACACCCAGACCAGTTCCGTGACGGCGAGTATGGCGGCAAGCCCCAAGGCGAGATAAACGACGAATTCAAATCGAGTGCCCGGAGCGCTCGTTTTGAGGCGATGCTGAGGCACATTCTGCGCTGGCAGATCTGGCAGGGGATTCTTAGACAGGAAGCTGTACTGCTTTGGCGGGTTCAAAGATGGGGCTCCGTCTTCCCACTGAGCCGCGTCGCCAGCTCGCGACCGGCAACTCGGCCGCCGCAGCAAGCCTCTGAGTCTCGGTTCTCGCCTCCGTTTGATTGATCGTCTTGCTTTCAAGCTAATCCAAATGACGGGGTTGGCTTATCTGAGCTTGTCTTCCCGGTCCGCGGCACACTGGTTCTTGATAGGATGAGTGGAACTCGATTTGGTTCCCTCATCAAGCGCTCTTGCCTGAAGTTCGAGCTCTTTCGCTGTCCAAGAGCCTCTCCTTACGCGATAGTCCCCAGCGGTAGCCCCCAAGACCCCCATCTGCACGGATCACACGATGACAGGGGATCGCCACCGCCACTTGGTTGCTGGCACAGGCCCGCGCCACCGCCCGGGCGGCGCGCGGCCTCGAAAGCGCCTCGGCGACTTCGCTATAGGTTTGCACTGCTCCCTCAGGAATCGCTTTCAGATGGTTCCAGACCCTCCACTGGAAAGCTGTAGCCCGGATATCCAACGGCAAGTCTACGTTACGCCGGGAGCCCGTCAGATAAGCTTGGATTTGCTGAAGGCAAGGGGCCAGAGCCTTCGGATTCCGCAGCAGTTTGGCCGCGGCGTACTCGCCCTTGAGGCTGGCGACCAAACAGCGCTCCGAGTCGCCAAATTGCAGCGAGCACAACCCGCTTGCGGTGGCTGCGACCAACACCTTCCCAAGGCAACAGTCAGCTACCTCATAATTGATGCAGGCTCCCAAGCCCCGGCGTCCATAGGTCGCGGGGGTCATACCGAGACGACTGGAACTGCGCTCGTACAATCGGCTCGACGAGCCGTATCCAGCCCCATACAAAGCCTCCGTTACCGATTGCCCTGCTTGAAGCCTGGCCTTGAGCCGCGCAACTCGACAGGCGTCACCATACTCACGTGGGGTCAGCCCGGTGATGCGCTTGAAGACGCGCTGAAGGTGGAACGGGCTCAGGCCCTCGCGAGAACCCAGCGCCTCGAGCGATTCGGGCTCCTCCACGTGGCTCGCGATATGCCGGCAAAGCCGTTCCACCAACTCGGAATGGGCGTCACGCTGCAATGGGCGGCAACGCAGGCAGGGTCGAAACCCTGCTCGAAGCGCCATCCCAGTCTCGCTGAAGAAAACCACCCCATCCTGTCGAGGTTTCCGCGATGGACAGGATGGCCGGCAGAAGATCCCAGTCGACCGCACGCCATAAACGAACTTGCCATCCTGGCTGGTATCGCGTGCGGTGATCGCTTTCCACCGAGCGAGGTCCCTGCGCTGGGCCTTAGGCGTCCCAGGCACCCGCGGTACCGGAGCGGGGCGGTCGGAATCGATCTCACCCGTTGGATCTAGAAGTGGCATGGGACGGTTTGCTTCGCCATTGATGTAAACCAAAGACGTCATCATGTCGCCAGCATAAGCCCACAATTCCGGGCGACTATCCGCTGCTTGCGCTCAGTGTACATTTCTTGAAGGCGCGAACGAGTTGTGGGCAGAAAGAGGCGCGATGGCTCCGACCGGTCCATGCGCATTGCCAAGGGTGGACTGGCGGAATGCTGGGGACTCACCGTTTGTTGTCTATTGCCTAGCAAGAAAGGGTTGCGGTTTTCAGGGCCTGTGGCATTGTAACCACGTCCGATTGACTATGAATAAACCGAAAATCATCGCTTACCTGAAACCGACCTGCGGCTGGAGTCAAGGCGTCCGTGCCGTGCTTCGAAAATACGATCTCCCTTACGAAGACCGGGATATTATTAACGATCCTGCCCAGCGCCAGGAGATGATCGAACGCAGCGGCCAAATGCTTAGCCCTTGCGTCGATGTCGAAGGGCATTTGCTCGCGGATGTGAGCGGAGATGAAGTCGAGGCCTATCTGCTTGCCAATCGGCTAGTTAGCCCTAACGAGCGAGCCCCCGACGCACCTACGAATGCTCCCTGCGCCCACGAGGCTGCTCCTTTTCCGCTCCAGTTCAGATAATCTCCAGCGCCCGCTTCGGGCGTCAAAAGGCCGCGGATCCGGAAGGTTCCGCGGCCTCTCTTTTTTCTCTTTGCTGGCGCCCCGGCGCGGTACCATCCTGAGCCGATGCGGATCGTGGTATCGGTGAAGGACATGCAGCGGCGCGCCCAAGCCTGGAAACGGGAGGGGCGGCGGATTGCCTTGGTGCCGACCATGGGCTATTTGCATAGGGGCCACATGAGTCTGGCGCTTCGAGCGAGGCGTCGAGTTGGCCGCGACGGGATGGTGGTGCTCAGCATCTATGTGAACCCCACCCAATTCGCCCCAACCGAGGATCTTGCCAAATACCCGCGAGACCTCGAGCGGGACTGCAAGCTTTGCCGAGAGGCGGGTGTTGACGTGGTCTTTGCCCCCACAAACCCGGAAATGTATCCCTCCGGCGCCGCCCGAGACTATAGCACCTACGTGGTCGAGGAGCAGCTCTCTCAGAGCATGGAAGGCGCTTCACGCCCAACCCACTTTCGTGGGGTAACCACGGTCGTGGCCAAACTCTTCAACCTGGTGTTGCCGAACTTGGCCGTGTTTGGGAGCAAGGATTTTCAGCAAGCGGCGGTCGTTAAGCGGATGTGTGCGGATCTCAACTTCCCGGTGGAAATCGTCGTTTCTCCAACTGTGCGCGAGACCGATGGCATGGCCATGAGTTCGCGCAACAAGTTTCTGTCGCCCGAGGAGCGAAACCAAGCCACCGTCCTCTGGCGTGCTATCGAGTTGGCGCGTCAACTAGTCCGAGATACCCCTTCACCCATTCCCGCGGGTCGCTTGGTTCAGCGCTTGCAGGCTCTTATCGAATCAGAGCCCGCCGCCCGTTTGGACTATGTGGCGTTTTTCGATCCCAACACGCTCGAACCACTCAAACGCGTTGGCCCAGGTGGGCACCTGGCGTTGGCGGTATACATCGGGCGCACGCGCCTGATCGATAACGGCGGCCTGGCTGATGCGCCTGGCTGAGATAACTTCATCCGAGATCGCAATCTATGTCCTCGACCCTCTATCAGTTTGATTACCTTGTGATCGGCAGTGGGATCGCCGGCTTGACCTTCGCGCTAAAGGCTGCCGCCAGCGGAACGGTTGGTATCGTCACCAAGAAAAGCAGCGCGGATTCCAATACTAACTATGCGCAAGGGGGTATTGCGTCGGTGACCAGCAAAGAAGACTCATTCGAAATGCACGTGCGCGACACGCTCCAAGCGGGCGCTGGGCTCTGCCGGGAGGATGTAGTGAGGACCATCGTCCAAGAGGGCCCGGCACGCATCGCCGAGTTGATCGAATTGGGCATGCGCTTCACCGAGCGGGATGTTCCTAGCCCAGGCGGTGGCCGCGAGCTGGACCTGGGTCGGGAAGGCGGACACTCGAAACGGCGGATTCTACACTCCAAAGATGTGACCGGCCGCGAGATCGAGCGGGCGCTGCTGGCGGCGGCTGCTCTGCGGCCGAACATAAGGATTTTCGAGAACCACTTTGCGATCGATTTGGTCACAAGCCGCAAGCTAGCACCTGGGCAGGAGAACCGATGCCTGGGCGCTTACGTGCTCGAAAAGAGTTCTGGAGTGGTACATTCCTTCGCGGCCAGGACCGTGTTATTAGCCACCGGGGGCTGCGGCAAAGTCTATCTCTACACGACCAACCCGGACATCGCCACTGGCGACGGGGTCGCAATCGCCTATCGAGCTGGAACGCCCATCGCCAACATGGAGTTTATCCAATTCCATCCGACCTGCCTCTACCACCCGAAGGCTAAGTCGTTCCTGATCTCCGAGGCAGTTCGAGGTGAAGGTGCGGTCCTTAGAACCTATGCGGGGCAGGAGTTCATGGAAGCTTACCATCCTCTCAAGTCCCTGGCTCCGCGTGACATCGTTGCCCGGGCCATCGACTCGGAGATGAAACGCAGCGGTAGCGATCACGTCTACCTGGACATTACCCATAAACCCGCCCCGTTCATCATAAACCGGTTTCCCAATATCTACCGCACTTGCCTGGATTACGGCATCGATATCACCAAGGAGCCCATCCCGGTGGTTCCCGCCGCCCATTATCAATGCGGTGGCGTGGTGACTTCCGTCGACGGTCAAACCTCCATCGCCGGTCTCTACGCGGTCGGCGAAGTGGCATGCACCGGTCTCCATGGCGCGAATCGCCTCGCGAGCAACTCCCTTTTGGAGGCCCTGGTTTGCGCCCATCGCGCTGGCGAGCACAGCGCCGCTCACAGGCCGGAGCTGCCCTCTATCCAGATTCCCCCTTGGCAGTCAGGCCGAGCCCACAACCCTGACGAATTGGTGGTCATCTCGCATCTTTGGGATGAGATTCGCCGACTGATGTGGGACTACGTGGGCATCGTGCGGACCAACAAGCGCCTGCGGCGCGCGCAGACCCGTATCGCCAACCTTCAAGCTGAGATCCAGGAATACTACTGGGATTTCACAGTCACCTCCGACCTGTTGGAATTGCGCGACATTGCAACCACGGCCGAACTCATCGTGACTTGTGCGAGCCAACGGCAGGAAAGCCGGGGTTTACATTACAACCTGGATTTTCCTGAGACCCGCCCGGAATTCGCTCAGACCGACACGGTGGTCAGGAAGGCTGACTAGACCGCAGACTTCTTCTGCCGCGTGATCACCGCGGCGGCCCACTTTTCTGCGGGGGGCTGTCGTTGGGGGCTTGTGGGAGCGCGCGAATCGTGCGACAATGAGACAGAGCGCACTCGGGAATTCGTGCCTAACTCTAGCGCCTGAGGCCGACGAGTGCGACCATGTTACTGTCGTTTAAACGTAACTCTCTTTGCGCCATGAGCGTGTTCGATTTGATCAAGGCGACCCTCATCTGCGGGCTCGTGTCTTTCCTCGTCTATAGTTACCCCGTGGTGAGCCAAGTCACCATGATCGGGTTACTGGGTGCGCTCTGGGTCTCTTGCGCACACCAAACGGTCGAAGCCGTTAGGCGGCGCAAAGCCTGAGCGCCGCCGTCGGAAAGGTGGAGGAAGCCAGCGGCGTTGCTGGCTTCAAGCGGTATCACATCCGTTTCAGGTGAATACTCCCGCCGCTGGTATGGAGGACCAAGTCCTTCCCGCCACCATTGAGCGTGCCGCGCAGGACGTTGTGCTTGTGCTCTCCTACTACCGTCACCGGCAATTCGGTGCTGACCCGGCCCCCGCTTGTCTCTGCATCCACGTTCAGCGCCACGGTCTCCTTCACCTTCACGGTAATATTGCCCCCTGAGGTTTCCAATCGGCAGTTCTCGGTAGGCTGGCTGGCGAGCGTCGCCGAAATAGATCCGCCGGAGGTGGTGGCGACGAAGTGACCTTCCACCTGATCGATGCTGATCCCGCCGCCGCTGGTGTGGGCCACGACCGGCCCCTTGTAGTTTGCAACGTGAATCGAGCCTCCTGAAGTGTCCGCCGCAAGCTCACCTTCGCCTTCGCCTACGTCGATGCTGCCACCTGAGGTTTCCACCCTTGAGTGGCCCAGGCAGGCCATCAGCCGGATACTCCCACCGGAGGTGTTTGCGTTGACCTGTCCGTGTATGCGCCCGAAATCCAGGCTGCCGCCGGAGGTATGCGCGCGCAGCTCCCCGGTCAAATCGGCGACCTTGATACTGCCCCCGGACGTCTTCAGGTCCCCATTAAAGCGGTCCGGCACTGAGACTACAAAGCGCACCTCGAATCGGCCCTGGTCGAAGTTCCAAAAGCGAGAGGAGAGGTTCTTTCCCTTCGCCCGGATTGTTATGGTGTTGCCTTCCTGCGCGAAGTCGACTTTGTGGCCGTCCAGTATCTCCTGGGCTTTGGAATCGCTGGATGCAGACACTTTTCGAAACACTTGGACTTGCACATCCGAGCCCTTGGTTGTGGACACTTCGATGGAACCACGGTCAGCATCAATGATCAACTTGCCCCCAGGGGAAGCGGTAAACGACTTCTGGAGGTTACCTTCGATAGTGCTGGCTTGTAGCTGTGCGGCCAGCGCAACCACGGTGGCCAAGCCTAACAGCGAACTTAACAAAATGGGCCGCGAGGCCAGGGAAGCTGAGAGTGCGTTCATACGTTCTTGAGTGTGGACGGCTGAGTTAGTTGCGATCCCTTGCCCGGTGACCGTGCACCCCACGGCCATGGAAACCCACCGGCATAGGCTTGATCGGCTATTGGTTAATACCGTTGGTGGGGGTAGAAAGTTTCAAGATTTCTGCGCCGATTCCGGGGGTGGCTGCAAAGCGCCGCTCAGCGACCGTGATTTGGTTCGTAATACGTTGTGTGTCAAATGGTTATAAGTGTATCAGGCTCGCGAAGTACCGGCTAGCCTCGACGTCTGGTAGAGGAATGCAGGCCCAGGACACGGCCGCAGGCTTCCCGTTTACAAGCATTTAGGACCAGTTCGCATACTATAAAAGCCAGTTGGCAAAGGATCGCTCGCGGCCCATCACTAACCGCTTGATCGCCTAAGCTAATGACTTCATTTTGATCAAGTCATGCAGAGGAATCGAGGGCAGAGAGGGATTGTTGGGTTGTGCCTCGGGATCGTGTCCGCTGGCTTGGCCCAGGCCACGTGGGCCACTGAACCGGTGGCCCTGGGGATAACTTCAACCAATGACCCGGCTTGCGGCACTAATATGGTCGCTGGCAGCCTTCGCCCACAAGCCCCAGGCACCCTGAAAATGGTCGAGCGGCTGCGCACGCTCAAAGAAAACGCCGACCCGCGCTCGACAATATTTGAAAGTGACCGACTGGCCGAGCTATGCCGAACCAGCTTGCCGAAGGCCACCAACTCTTCGCAAGAGTTCGCCGTCCTTTTCGAATACGGCAAACAGTTGCTTCAGGCCGGACAGAGCGAGGACGCGTTGAAGCAGTTTGATCTGCTGGAGCAGCGGGTGACCCAAGCGGGCGGAAGCATCACCGGGCGCGCTCGAGTCGAGCTGCGCCGGCGAAGAGCGGTAGCCATGTTGCGGCTGGGGGAACAGGAGAACTGCCTGTCCAACCACAATGCGTCGTCGTGCTTGATACCGATCCAGCCGGCAGGCTTCCACCACTTGCCGCGTGGTTCACGCGGCGCGATCGCCCTGTTCAGCGAGCAGTTGGCTGAGAGTCCGGACGACCTCTCTGCACGATGGCTGCTCAATCTGGCGTATATGACTCTCGGCGAGTATCCGGATAAGGTCCCTGGGCAATGGCTTGTCCCGCCCAAAGTCTTCGATTCCGAGTACACGATGCCGCGATTTCCAGACGTTGCGGGCGCGCTGGGACTGGATGTCGATAACCTGGCGGGCGGAGTCATTGTGGATGATTTCGACAACGACGGATTCCTCGACGTCGTTGTCTCAGCTTGGGGTAGAAATAGCCAGCTACGGTATTTCCACAACGACGGAAACGGCCGCTTCACCGAACGAACGGCCGAGGCGGGTTTGCTGGGGTTGACGGGCGGCCTGAACATCCTGCAAACGGATTATAACAACGACGGGTTGCTCGATATTTGGGTAATGCGTGGCGCTTGGATTGGCAAGGCCGGACGCTTGCCCAGTTCCCTCTTGCGCAACAACGGGGACGGCACTTTCACCGATGTCACCGAGGAAGCCGGGTTGCTCCGATTCCATCCTACCCAGACTTCGGTGTGGTTCGATTACGATGGGGATGGCTGGCTGGATCTCTTTATCGGAAACGAGACTACGGACCAAAAGGATCCCGACCCGTGCGAGCTTTTTCATAACAACGGCGATGGTACCTTCACCGAGTGCGCGAGCGCCTGTGGCTTGGCAGTAAAACGGTTCGTCAAGGGTGTTACCTGGGCGGACTATGACAACGACGGCCGGCCGGATCTTTACCTTTCCTGTCGTGATGGAGCGAACCTCCTGTTCCACAACGATGGCCCGGCGCCCGGGGCGGCCCCAAAGTCCGGGAAGTGGCAGTTTACCGAACTTGCCCATCATGCCGGGGTTACTGAGCCGCTGATGAGTTTTCCCACTTGGTTCTTCGATTACGACAACGACGGCTGGGAGGACCTTTTCGTGTGCGGGTATTATATCCAGAACGTCGGCGACATCGCCGCAGATTATCTGGGCATGACCAATCATGGCGCTTACCCCAAGCTCTATCACAACAATCGCGACGGCACCTTTACCGACGTAACCACGAACGCCCACCTGAATCATCTCCTCCTCGGCATGGGCTGTAATTTCGGTGACCTGGACAATGATGGGTGGTTGGATTTCTATATGGGTACGGGAGACCCGGATTTTAGCACTCTCATCCCTAAGCGAATGTTTCGCAACGCCGAGGGCAAATTCTTCCAAGACGTAACCACGACCACTGGCACGGGTCATATCCAGAAAGGTCACGGAGTGGCCTTCGCCGACTTTGATAACGATGGCAACCAGGACGTCTACATGGTCGTGGGTGGGGCCTACACCGGTGACAATTACCGCAATGCGCTGTTCCTTAATCCCGGCACGACTAACCACTGGGCTAAGTTCAAACTCGCCGGGGTCCGATCCAACCGAGCGGCAATTGGTGCCCGCATCAAAGTGACGGTTGAGACTCCCGCCGGCCCTCGCTCGATCTATAAGACGGTCAATAGCGGGGGTAGCTTCGGTTCGTCACCACTGCGCCAGGAAATCGGCTTGGGCAACGCCAGTAGGCTGACCGAGGTCGAAGTTTTCTGGCCCACCACGGGCATCCGGCAGCGCTTCGACGGACTGGAGCTGGACCACGCTTACTTCATCCGCGAGGACCAGGCCAAGGCTGAAGTGATTCCGCTGAAGCGGATTCATTTCGACCTCCAGCAGCAGCCGGTGCACAACCACCTGATGCAAAGCCGCCTGTGAACCTGGAAGCAGCCCCGCCAAGTTCATCCCGCATCGTTCTGAAAACCGGCCGCGGGAGTACCGTGCTGAGCCTGGATCGGATCCAATACATCAGCGCGGCGAACACTTGCTCCGAGGTCGTCACGATCGAGGGATCATTCAACGTGCGCGAGAACCTCACCTCAATGGCCAGGAAGCTGCCAGGAGATCGGTTCGTGCGAGTGAGCCGCTTCACGGTAGTGAACCTGGCCCACATCGCCTCGGTGCGCCCCAAATCCCACGGGGACCAATATTTGTTCTTGCGCAGCGGCGTACAAATTATGGTCTCGCGCACCCACCGCGCGCGGGTCATGGACCTGCTGAGACAGGGCTGCTAAGCCCGTGGCCTGGTCAGTACACCCTGCAGGCGACCTCACCAAGGCGCGCGCTCTTTTCAAACCGCGTCGACTCCCTGGGCGAGCACGGGTTCTCCCTCTGGTTCTTGTTCCTCGGCCGTGGCTTCCTCCGGGTCGCCCCAAGGGCAGTCTGCATGCAATGTGCAAAAGCGCCCCGCCGAGGCCGCTGCTCGTGCGGTCTATCCCCAGGTCCCAGGCCAGAACTGGCTGGACAATAGGCAAACCTCCTCCCAATCTTGGCATACTCACGGGACCCACCTGCAAACCGCCTTTGCGGGTAGCCGCGAGAGGCCAATGTTGCGTTTTATGAAACCAAAGATCTTA
>Ga0265329_10000960_pt1 | contig 14476 bp, 11 predicted proteins | sample 41627metaG_FD_202091 | JGI IMG/M metagenome (GOLD analysis project Ga0265329, IMG submission 202091) | Rhizosphere microbial communities from Carex aquatilis grown in University of Washington, Seatle, WA, United States - 4-16-27 metaG | ecosystem: Host-associated > Plants > Roots > Rhizosphere...
TGACCTTCTTGATGAGCCCGGGCAGAAAACTGCGCAACCGTGCGAACAGTGGCTCGACCAGACTGCTGCGGGCGCCCGGCTCGTAGCTGTCGAGAAGGGCATCGTAGGGACTAAGCGACAGTCTGTTGGCCCATGCCTGCGCCACTTCCCGTTTGAGCCGGACAACGTCGCGGAAGAACGGAAGGAATCCCGAGAAGTCATTGTCCGCCCGGTGCGTCCGCCAAGCCTGTTCGCTTTGCAATTCCGCGCGTGACATCGCCTCGACCAATCCCTGTGGCAGCGCCGTGGCTCGCACCCATTGCCGCTCCATTTCGCCCAGGTTGGCCTGCTGCCACGCGGGAAGATTTACGGCTTCTGCCCGAGCCACGGCAAACAGGTCGGCCAGGTCTTCACGCGTTGAATGTTCGTGAATGAGTCCTCGCAGCGTCGACAGCGCCTCAGCACGTGCGGCTCCTCCTCCGACGGGCATCATGGTGGACTCGTCCCAGACCGCGATCGCCTCGACGTGATGAAGTTGCGAGAGGCGCCGATGGTGCTCAGCCAGAGCGGCGTAGGACATCGCGCAAGTATAGGTCAACTCGTGCGCAACCGTCGCGGGATTGTGCGCTTACTTCGGTCGCGACATCAGCGGCGCACTGCGGGCGTCGTCGCCCACGCGCACGGGAAGCACAGCCATGGCCAGGCCTTTCCAGTGCAAGCGGCGTTCGACTTGGTAGGCGGTCTCGTTGTGCAGGATTTTCTGCATCCATGTTTCGCGCTTCCAGATGAGCTTGCCGGCAAAGAAAACGACGCGGGGAAACTCGTCCGCGATCCTGATGCACAAACGGCTGGCCTCGTACACCGCGTCCAGCCCTTCGGCCATGCGGTAGCTGGAGTTCCAGCCCAGGCTCTTGGCCAGGGCCACGTATTTCTTCAGGGTCTCCTCGACCTGGAGGCGTTGCGCGTCGACCTCGGCCGCGCCCTTGAACGTGCCCGAGTCGTGCACAGCCACCGAGACGAACACCAGGTTGGAAAAATAGCCGGGGTAGGTGCGCTGAATGGAGAGCATGGAGTGCACGCCCAGACCACCGTACTTTGCCACCAGGAGGACCGCTGTGGGCTTGCTGGGATCTGGCTCACCGCCGTTTTCCTCGAGCCCCACCAGGTTGTCTAGGTCAGCGTCGAGCAGGCTCAGCTGGCGCGCGACTTCGCGGTAGTGGGACTTGACCAGCAAACACACCACGATGAGAGCGGTGGTCACCAGCAGGGTCAGCCAGGCGCCTTGCGAGAACTTGAGCACGATTGTGAAGGTCAAGATCGACAGGCACATGACCAGTCCGATGACGTGAATCAAGATGTGACGGGCCCACTTCGTGTCGTGGGACCGTTCGCGCAGCCAGAAACGGCACATGCCCAGCTGAGAGAGTGAGAACGTGATGAACACGTTGATGGCGTACATGGTCACCAGCGCGTCCACGTTGCCGTGGGTGAACAGGAGCAGAGAGATCGCCGCCACACCCAGTAGCACGACCCCGTCTTTGGTGGTCAAGCGGTCCGACAGGGATGCGAATCGCCGCGGCAGCCACGAATCGACGGCCATGTTGGACATGACCCGCGGCCCGTCGATGAACCCGGTCTGCGCGGCCACGAAGAGCAGGGCGCCCTCGGACGCCAGTGCGATGACAACGAACACCTTGCCGACCGGCAGGCCGAGCAACTGCCAGTTTGAGGCGAAGGCCTCCACCAAGACACCATTCAGGGTCTTGCCCTCCTGCGGGCGGATGCCAAAGAGGAGGTAGCACAGCAGAATGCCGCCCGCGGTGAAAGCCAGCGAGACGGAGAGGTAGACCATGGTGCGTTTGCCCGTGGTGGCCCGTGGCTCGCGCATCATCTGCAGGCCGTTGGACACCGCTTCGATTCCGGTGTACGTGCCGGCACCTCTGGAGTAGGCGGTCATGAAGATGATGAACACGCCGAATACGCCATAGCTGTGGATGCTCTGCGAGAACTCGTGTCTGAGGTTGGCGGCCACTTCGGGCGCGTGACCGATGTGCGAGCCGAGGCCACCCAGAATCAGCACCAAGTGCGTGACCACAAAGACCATGAAAACCGGCACCAGCGGCGTGACCGACTCCTTCACGCCGCGGATGTTGAGGACGATGAGCAGCATGATGACGACAAACTCGATGGGCAACTTCCACGCGTGCCAGGTCAGCGGCAGCATGTTGAACACGGCATCCCCGCCTGATGCGATGGACACGGTGATGGTCAGGATATAGTCCACCAGCAGGGCCGAGCCGGACAGCAGTCCGGCCTTTTGGCCGAGCAGTTTGCTCGCCACCACGTAGCCACCGCCGCCGGTCGGAAAGTGTTCGATGATGCGGCTATAGGCGTAGGACATCACGAACACGGTCAGCGCGGTGGCCAGAGCCATGAACACCGCCAGATAGGTCGTGTTGCCGTGTTCGAGCAGGGAGCGGAAAGATTCGTCAGGGCCGTAGGCCGATGACGACAAGCCGTCGGCGCCCATGCCCACCCAAGCCAAGAACGCCACCAGCGAGATCTTGTGGAATACGCCAGGATCCTTGAAATCTCGCGGTCGACCCACCATCACCCGCCACCCCGCTTCCAACAGGGAGGCCCTTTCTTCCGGCCGGGTGGTTTCGTGACTAGCCATGCAGATCTTTCGACCGGCCCCCCGTCCTTCGGGGCCTCTTCTGCCTACGAGGTTAGCTGACGGGCTCGGGAGGAGGCGGTCCCCCGGTGCGGCTGCACTTCGCCCCACAACGATTCGGGTCCCCCGTTCCGGCGAGACCGGATTCGGCGGCCAGAGTGCTACTCCCGACCGTGGGCGATGTCAAACCGGCTCCGAGCGCTGCGTGAATCGGCGCAGAGTGGGCTGCTACCTGACCGTGCGGGCAGGGCGCGTTCTACTGGCGCTCGCCGAAGATCGCGGTGCCCACACGTACCAGGGTTGCGCCCTCGGCCACCGCAACTTCCAGGTCGTGGCTCATGCCCATGGACAGCTCGGCCAGGTTGACGTGGACGCGGCTCACGGCCGCTTGCTCCTCACGCAGCCGGCGCAGCGCCGTGAAGAAAGGTCGAGACTCCTCGGGATCGTCGCTGAATGGGGGCATGACCATCAAGCCGGCGCAGCGCAGGTGGTCGAGCCGGGCAAAGCTGGCCAGCAGCGCTGGAAGCGCCGTCGGCGGCACGCCGTGCTTCTGTACCTCGCCAGCCACGTTGACCTGGATGAGGCAGTCCTGTGACGCCGTTGCTTTCTGTGCAGCCACGCGTCGCTCGATCTCGGCCAGCACATCGCCCGCCTCGATGGAATGGATCAGGGCCACGTTGCCGGCCACGTACTTCACCTTGTTGGTCTGCAGCGGGCCGATGAAGTGCCAGAGCGGCTGCGGCAAGCCGGCGGCCTGTGCGGCGGCCTCGACCGCGAGGCGCTTGTCGCGGAATTCTTGCCCGTAGCTCTCGCCAAAAACCTGTTGGCCAGCGGCCAGCGCAGCCAGGACGTCGGCTGCCTCGACCATCTTGCTGACCGCCACCAGGCGCGCGCTGCCCGCGGGCCGACCCGCGCTGGCCTCGGCTTGCGCCAGGCGGGCGCGCACGTCGGCTAGGTTGGCCGCGATTTGTTCTGCGCGATTCAACGGGAAGTTCCTCCGAAAGCCGCGGGCGGATAGCCGGGCAGGGACTCGAGGGCGCGCAGATCCGCTATCACTTCCGCCAGCGGCAACCCGACCACGTTGGAGAACGATCCGCGCACCTCGATGGCGAACGCGCCCGCGATGCCCTGGATGGCATAGGCACCGGCCTTGCCCTGCCATTCACCGCAATCGAGATAGGCGCGCAGTTCGGCCGAATCGAGCGAGCGAAAGCTCACGCCGGTGCTGACCACGCGCTCGACCATGCGACCGCCAAAGTGCGCGCGATAGGCGGTCATCACCTCGTGGCGCCGGCCTGCCAGCCGGCGCAGCATGGCCGCCGCCTCGTCCTGGTCGGCCGGTTTGCCCAGGATGTCGTCGCCCAGCACGACCACCGTGTCGGCGGTGAGAATGGGCAGGATCTGCTGGCCCAGTTTGCTCAGCGCTGCATCGCTTTTCTCGGCTGCCAGACGTTGGGCGTAGGCGCGCGGCTTCTCGCCCTGCGCCGGCGTCTCATCCACGTCCACCGGTTCGATCCGCAGCACCAGGCCCAGGCGTTCGAGCAGTTCACGCCGGCGCGGCGACGCGGAAGCCAGGATGAGATCGGGCGTGGTCTTCATGGTCGCTACGAGTATATCGTGGCCAGCGCGGAAGACGCGTCCTTCGGCGCAACTTTGGTTCGGCCCGTCCGATAAGGCGGGCGATGTCCTGTTCGCGCGCTGGCTTTCTCCCGTGGCTCCTCTGGGTTGGCTGCTCGCCGAGCACCGACCTGGGAGCGGAACGGCAGGTGGCTAGCGCTGCGACTATTGATGGAGGAAGGACCAGCGATTCTGGTCTCGCCTTGGGTCTGCCAGTACTGGTCGACCCACCTCCTGGCGCTACCCAGGTGCCGCCCAACCTCGCCAAGGTCATCCTTCGCTTCTCCGAGCCTGTGCAAGTTCCCGACGCGGGTGCTTCGCTCAACCTCCGCGCGAACGATGGTAACGAGGTCGCGCTGGCCTTGGGTGATGGGGATACTGGACCTTGCACCGACTCCTGCTACGCGGCCTTGCCAGCCGGCATCCTGGAGCCGACCACCTCGTATGTCGTCGAGATCGGCGCTGATGTCTTGCACTTCGAAGGGGGCAAGCCGGTTCCTGCTGGCCAGGTTGGCTCGTTCACAACCGCTGATGCGCCTGACGAATACGCTCCTTTGATCGTCGGCTTTGCCATGACCCTCGTCGAAGGGTGTGTGCAGGCGGGATTTGCGACAGACGAGTCGGCGTGGGGCCAGGTCATCATCACGGCTGGCGACCAGGTGGCCAGCCTGGATCTGGGCGCGATGAGCACCAAGTTCGACCTGCTGACGCACCTGCCGGATCTGCCGGCCGATGTGGATGCTCAGGCCGTCGCGCGCGCCACGGATCGAGCCGGCAACAGCGCGGATTCTGCCGCGGTCGCGCTGCATCTGCCGCCCAAGCTGCCCCGGCTGGTGATCACCGAGGTGCTGGCCAATCCCGCTGGCTCCGAATACACGCAGGAGTTCGTCGAACTCGAGAACCTGGAGGCCGAGCCGGTGTCGCTGGCAGGCATGCTCATCGAAGACAAGACCGGCAGCGACGTCTTGCCGGATGTGGCTGTCCCAGCGGGCGGTTTCGCGCTGATAGTGGCGGCGAACTTCGTTGCGGACGACGGCAAGGATCCGGTACCGCGCGATGGAACGGTGATCGTCCCCGTGTCGGGCCGCATCGGAGCCGATGGTCTGTCAAACTCTGGTGAACCGGTTCGATTGGTGAGCAGCGACGGTGTGGTGGTGAGCCAGTACGGCGGCTGGGTCGACGTGAGCGCCACGGCCTGGAACGGCATGAGCGTGCATCGGGTCTCAGTCGACGCCTGTGATCAGCCGAGTGCTTGGACCAACAGTCCCGAGATGCCGACTCCAGGCTGGTAGCGCGCTCATCGCACGAGCCCTCGCCCGACCGACTTCGCTCATCATAGCGCATCGCGTCTGCGGAGCGGCGATTTTGGCGCCCGCAAGCGGGGCATTTGCGAACGAAAAGTGCTACAAAGCCAGCATGTCCGGTCACAACAGATGGTCGAAGATCAAGCACAAGAAAGAGGCCTCCGACTCCAAGAAGTCGAAGCTCTGGACCAAAGTCATTAAGGAGATCACCATTTCGGCCAGACTTGGCGGTGGTGATATCAACGGCAATCCCCGCTTACGCTCGGCGGTGGACAAGGCGCGCGGCCAGAACATGCCCAACGACACCATCGACCGCGCCATCAAGAAAGGCACCGGCGATTTGGAAGGTGTGAACTACGAGGAGTTCACCTACGAAGTCTTTGGCCCGGGCGGCGTGGCCATTTTGGCCGAGATCATGACCGACAACCGCAACCGGACCACGGGCGAGATTCGCAACTTGCTGACCAAGGCCAACGGCAACTTGGCGGGTTCGGGCTCGGTGGCCTGGATGTTCAAGAAACAGGGTGTGATCGTTTACGAAAAGGCCCAGGTCGACGAGAACAAGCTGACCGACGCGGCCATCGAGCTGGGCGCCGACGACGTTCGCGCCGAGGATGACGTGTTCACCGTCACCACCGAGCCCAAGGAGTTCGAGCGCATCCGCGACGGCCTGAAGAAGGCTGGCATGCCTGACCCGGCTTCGGCCGAAGTGACCATGGTGCCGCAGAACAAGACGCGCCTGGCCGGCAAGGAAGCCGAATCCGCGCTCAAGCTGCTCGACATCCTGGAAGACAACGACGACGTCCAGAACGTGTATTCCAACCTGGACGTGGACGAGGCCACGCTGGCCAAGCTTTCCTAGCCGAATCCGGCCGCATGTCTGCAGCAGGCCGCACGCGCATCCTGGGCATCGACCCAGGAACCCTGCGCCTCGGCTACGGTGTCGTCGATCGCGTCGGCAACGCCAAACTGACCTACGTCGAGTGCGGCGTGATTTCCGCGCCGCCGCGGCAGCCGCGCAACCAGCGTCTGCTGACCATCGGCCGTGGCTTGTGCGAGCTGCTCGACGAGCTGCGCCCCGACGAGGTGGCCATGGAGCAGGCGTTCTACGGCAAGAACGTGCAGGCCACCCTGGCCTTGGGCGAGGCGCGCGGCGTGGCCCTGTTCGTGGCCGGCGACCGCGGCCTGCCTGTCGTCGGCTATGCCCCGGCCCGGGTCAAGCGCACCATCGTCGGCCATGGCCGCGCGAGCAAGTCTCAGGTTGCCTTCCTCGTGCGCGCGCTCCTGTCCATGCGTCGCGCGCCCGAGGCCGATGCCGCCGACGCGCTGGCCATCGCCATCTGCCACGCCCGCCTGCGCACAATTCCGCGATAGCCGCAGAAGATCGTGGCCGTGGCCCCAGCAACGCGCGATTGTGCGCCAGCCGCTTCCGCCAACTCGTGCCCCGCCGCAAGCTACCCGGCCATGATGGCGCGCGGTTTTGGGAAACTGCTAGACTTGCGCCATGTCGTCTGGCTCGACGAAGTCCCGGCCCGCCAGTTACGAGGACATCCTGCGTCTTCCAGATAAAGACGAAGGTCGTGCCGAACTTCGTGGGGTGGAACGACGTGAAGGTGAAAATCGCTAGGCGCCTTGGCGAGCGATCGGCTGGCCCGCGCGTGCCAGCCCAGCATCGAGTCCGATTCCGGGCGGCCTTTCTGACGTAGAAGAGCCCCGTTTCGAATCGCTTAGGCCCACCCCTACCGAGCCTACGCCAACGTCCACCGGGGCGGAGAAGCTCGGTGGTAAGTCGAAGTACATTCGGTGGGCATCGTTCTTGAAGAAGAGGCTGGCTTGCCGTCGCCTTCGCTCCAACCCACCCATTCTCCGCGCACCAGACCCGCTTGAATGGAGTACGCTCCGGCGATGGATCGGTGCTACGCTAGTCGTCGTGCATGCGGGCCGGACACAAAGCAGGCTCACTTGGCAACGCCGTCGTACGAGACAGGTCTGGACGCTGGTCTGGGCTGCCTTGGCTCCGTCCCTGGCCGCAGGGGCCACAACCGGTTGTGGGAATCCCCTACGCGTACCGGGCAAGCCTGACGGTGGCGTGATTCACGATTCGCGATCCGAATCGAAAGATGTTTTGCCGTCATTTGCTGGCGTTCTCGATATGGGGCTGGCAGAGAATTCGGGACGTGAAAAGCAGGATGCGTCGGTCACGGTCGACTTGTTTCCCCACCCTGACTCCGGCCAGACATCGGAGGCAATGCCGGCTGCTCTATGTGCAAACCAGGTGCTGGACTCCGAGCTCTTCCCGGTACGTGGCACAGTCCGCGGGCCCAGGGTCGATGCAGAGGTCTGCGACAATGGGCTGGGAACGTTCTTTCTTGGTCCGATGGACTACGGCGCCATTCCGTACGATCAGGAATTCTTCACTACGGGGGGGTACACTGGTGCCGTCCCGCCGGGCTCCGATGGTCCTGGGGTCTATGGCTTTCTGCTTCGCGCACCGGCTGATGCGCTTTCGGCCGATTTGTCGGGTGATACAGGTGCGAGCGCTCCCGAGGTAGGTACCTATGATTCCGCAACGAACTGCGGATCGCTCAACTTCGACGTGACGCTGCCCATTCCACCCGGCGTCGTATGTACTTCCATTTATGGGCCCTGCGACCCCGGCTGCCAAGGCTATGGGGAGGATTTCATATGCGGGCCCGCTCCTGCCATGATGCGCTACCAGGCGAGATCCGCGGCATGTGCGTCAACCCAGGATCCACCCCAGGGGGATTGGCAGCTAACCGTCGCTTCCGTGTCTCCGCTTGCCGTTCCGAACGGCTATCAGCACTTCCAAACTCACGGGCACCTGACTGCCACGCTGGTCAACCAGGACGATCCCTCGGACAGCGTGGTGCTAAATCTCGACTTTTAACCCCAGGGCTCGCCTGAGTTGACGTTGGCAGGCCACATCGCGATCACAACCTAGCCCAACTTCCACATCGCGGGGCCTCGGGCGCGGTGGCGCGGCGGATGGAAAGGACATTCCCGTCGGAGGTCGGCAGGCTGACGGTGACGACCTGGTGAGTGCCGAGTTGCTCTCGAACTGTGCCCCACTCCGTATTGCCACCGCCGGTGGATCACGAGACTACGTGAGGGCCTCACGCCGGAGATGGAACTGCGCTTCGCGATGGAGCAGATGGCCCGGCGAAGTCGCCACGTCCCAAGCCGCGTCCTGGACCGAGCCGCCGACAGAGCGATCCAAGAGGTCCGACGTGAGCGAGCCGCGCGCTCAAGGCACTACTAGCGAAACTAGCCACGGACGCCCAGGCAGGGGTAGGCTCTTGCCACAATGTCCTTTGCGCTCTCTTCTCTCCCCTCTGTGTTCTCAGCCGCCCCATGATTGCTTCGCTGCGTGGCATCTTGCTTGAGAAGAACCTCGACACCGTGGTGATCGAGGCGGGCGGCGTGGGCTATGCGGTGACGGTTACCGCGGCTGCCCAGCGCGCGTTGCCGCCGGCAGGCGCCGAGGCGCGCTTGTTTATCCATACCCACGCCGTGCAAGACAGTCCCTGGCAGCTCTATGGTTTCGCCGAGCCCGAGGAGCGCCGCATGTTCGAGACCCTGCTCACCGTGCAGGGCGTGGGGCCCAAGGTCGCGGTGGCTATTCTGTCGGGCCTACCCATCGGCGATCTGGTCCGCGCCATCCGCGCGGCTGACCTGTCCACCCTGACCAGGATTCGCGGCGTGGGCCGCAAGACGGCTGAGCGCATGGCGGTCGAACTGCGCGACAAGGTCGGGGTGCCGTCGGGCGCGACGCGCGAGGTATCCACGGTTTTCCCGCTGCAAGCGAGCGTGCCCCCTGGCCGGCGGGGTGAGGTTTTCGGCGCCCTGCAAGCGCTCGGGTACAGGGTCAGCGAATTCGAGGGCATCCTGGCGAAGCTCGACGAGAGCAAGCCGACGCCTGACCTGATCAAAGAAGCGCTGGCAGCCATGAGGAGGAAGTGATGGCGCGCAAGCGGCACGACGACGGACCAGCGCCGGGCGAGCCCGAGTCGCGCGTGGTTTCGCCCGAGGCGGATTCGCCCAAGGAGAAGGCGATGGACGTGGCCCTGAGGCCGACGTCGTTCAGCGAGTTCGTCGGTCAGCGCAAGGTGGCCGAGAACCTGGAGGTCTATGTGGCCGCCGCGAAGAAACGGGGCGGAACCCTGGACCACGTGTTGCTGTCTGGTCCGCCTGGTTTGGGCAAGACAACATTGGCGCACCTGCTGGCGCACGAGATGGGCACGCAGGCGCGCGTGACCTCAGGGCCGGCGCTGGAGCGCAAGGGCGATCTGGCGGGCATTCTTACCTCGCTGAATCGGGGCGATGTGCTGTTCGTCGACGAGATTCACCGGCTGCAGCCCATCATCGAGGAGAGCCTCTACCCGGCCATGGAGGACTTCAAGATCGAGATCGTGACCGGCGTGGGCGCCGGCGCTGCTGCCATCACGGTGCCCATCGAGCGCTTCACCCTGGTGGGCGCTACCACGCGCACCGGCCAGCTCACCTCGCCGCTCCTCTCGCGATTTGGCATCGTGGAACGACTTGATTTCTACGCGCCGGCCGAGCTGACCACCATCGTCAAGCGCTCGGCCAGCATCCTAGGCATCCGTCTCGACGAGGGCGGCGCGGAAGAACTCGGTCGTCGCGCGCGCGGCACGCCCCGCATCGCCAACAAATTGCTCAACCGGGTGCGCGACTTCGCCGAGGTTCGCGGCGACGGCCGGGTCACGCGCGAGGCGGCCGACTTTGGTCTGCGCCGTCTGGGCGTGGACGAGCTGGGACTGGACGAGGGCGATCGCCGGCTCCTGCGCGCCATCATGGAGCGCTTCGACGGCGGCCCGGCTGGCATCGAGTCGCTGGCTGCCGCGCTGGCCGAGGATCGCGACACCCTAGAATACGTGCACGAGCCCTATCTCATCCAGCAGGGCTTCCTGGTGCGCACCCCGCGCGGCCGTCAGGCCACCCGCCAAGCCTACGAGCACATGAAGATTCCGCCTCCGTCGACTGGCCGCAACAGCGGGCAGGGCAGTCTCTTCTAGTCGCGTGGGGAGCCCGCCGGCCTTCGGGACGGACAGCCCACCCTGCCCACCCCGCGCGCTTTCGCGCGCGCCCTCGCCGGCGGCGCACCATCGTGGAAGGGCATGGCGAGGCCGAGCGAAGCGAGCGGGGAGGCGGTGGCGGGTGGGGAGCCGAAGGGCGGAGCGAACCCTTTCAGGGTTCCCATATCAAAGATGACGCGTTCATCTGTCTTGCCCAAACATCCTTAAGATCTTCGCCAAACGCGGCGATTGAACTTTAGGATGAAGTTCACCGTCTTTGGAACCGCGTTAGCGGTCATGCTGCCCGTTTGGGTCTCGCTCGGTGTGGCCAGGGCGGACGCCATGCAGACCCTGCGCAAGACGGTGGTCAATGTGGAAGCGCCGGTTGCGATTCCCCTCAGTGAGCCGCTGCGTGACCATTTTGGAATCGGCACCATGCCGGCGGTCTCCGCAAGCTTGCCGGTGGGAGGGTGGACGCTCCTGGGCCTGCGCCTGCGCGGCGGCTTTCTCTCCAACGGCCCGGCACCTGCGGATCGCACCATTCGCGATCCTGGAATGGGCGGCCTGGCGGTGCTGTCTGCTTTCGGCAGATTCCGACCTCTGGCACGGCGCCAGGGTGATTCGCGTGCTCTCGGGCCTTGGGTCGAGATGGGGGTGGGTCCTGGCCTGACCGGAACCCTAGTCCGCGCCGTGGGCGAGGCGGCGGTTGGTTGGAATTTTCGGTTGGGAAAATGGATCTTCGGCCCCTCAGCCCGCTATCTGCATGTACTACAGACTGGCAACGCGCTCGACAACTCGGACGGCCAGTTGGCCCTGCTGGGCGTCGAGATCGTGATGCACGATTCACACTGGCCCGCGCCGGTCGCGCCACCTCCGGTCGTGGTGGTCGAGGACAAGCCCAAAGTTCTCGATCGGGACGGCGATGGAATCCCTGACGACGTGGACAAGTGTCCCAACGAGCCGGAGGACTTCGACGGCTTCGAAGACGAGGACGGCTGTCCGGATCCCGACAATGACAAGGACGGAATCCCCGACGTGGTGGACAAGTGTCCCAACGAGCCAGAGACGGTCAACGGGGTTGACGACGAAGACGGCTGCCCCGACGAGGCGCCCATCGTGGTCAGGGAAGACCGCATTCTGCTCACCGAGCATGTGCTCTTCGACACCAACCGGGCGAGGGTGCGAAGCGCGGGCCGGCCGGCCTTGGAGGCGGTGCTGAATCTGTGGAAGCAACATCCCGAATGGGATCACTTGGTCATTGAAGGCCACGCCGATCGCCGCGGCCCGGATCCGTTCAACGACTGGCTCAGTCACGAACGGGCCGAGCGGGCGCGCAAGGTCATCATCGAGATGGGATTCCCGGCCGAGAAGCTTGTGGTCGCCGCGTTCGGAAACAAGCAGCTGCGTGTGCAGGGGACCGGCGAAGAGGCTGATCGAGAAAACCGGCGCGTGGAATTTGTGATCATCAAGAAGGTGGAAGAGCGCGCGAAGGGTCCGGATCCCTTTCAGCCACCCAAGGGTCCGGATCCAACCCAGCCGCCGCCCGCGCAGCCCCAAATCGGAAGGCTGCAGCCATGAGAGCGCGATTGCTTCTTGCGTTCGCCGCGTTGCTGGCAGTGCCAGCTTGCCTCGATCCCATCGTGGGAACGCAGTGTGCGAAGGGCTACTCCCCCTGTGGCGGTAAGTGCGTGGCAGCCGGAACGTGTGGCATTGATGCCGGAAAACAAGCAGACAGCGAACAGGTCACGATGCCCGACGGCGGCTTGGGCGAGCCCGCGGCAGCCGCAGATGCGGAAGCGGCGGAGACCGGCTTGGCATTGGATGGATCCGCGAGCGCCGATGGCATTCAGAGCGAGGTTGGCGTCAGCCACGAGGATGCGCCCGCGCCGGTCGGCTTGGGCGACGCCGCGGTCCCGAATGCCGATTCTGACGGCAACGGGCCAAGCGCCGACGTTGACAACACTCTGGTGGCGGACGTTGACAACACCCCGGTGGCGAGCGACACCGGAGCGAGTCTGGTCGGGGAGGACGCGTCCACGGCAGACGTTCCTGCTGCCGATTCCTCAGTGTTCTGTGTCGGCTGCCTGGATGCCATGGATGCTGCCGCAGATGGGCCAGTGGCCCTGCTTGCAGACGGCAGCGTAGCCGACGACGCCAGCGGCGACGCAACCGAGGCCGACACAGGTTGGGATGACGCCGGCCCACTTCAGTGCTCGGAGCCATTGGTCAACTGCAACGAAGAGTGCGTGGACTTGACCTCCGACTACGAGAACTGTGGCGGCTGCAACAACATCTGCACATCCAGCGTCTGCCTGGGCGGCACATGTCTGGTTTGCTCTTCGGAAGAGACGGTTTGTGGACAGCAATGCGTGAACACCGCTTCTGATCCAGACAATTGCGGGGGCTGCGGCGTTCCTTGCTCCAACGGTCTGTGTAGCAACAGTCAATGTGAGGCCAGAGGCACGGGACGGGTGATTGTCATTGGCCATGACTACCTGAAAAACCGGCCGGCTATGAATCGCATTCTGGGCAACGCGGTCTTCCTCTGGCCCAACAACCCGGTTCGCCTGCTCACCTACCAAGGTGCGGCCAACCCGACTGCCATCGCAGGAGCAAACGGAGCCATCGCCCAGGTGGCCACGGCCACCGGCCGCCTGGTTCAACGCACCGACGTGGCGGCCGCGGACGTGTCCACACAGCTCGCCGCGACCGACGTGTTCCTGATCTATGGACAGGAGCAGGCCAGCGACGCGACCCTCAGTCAGCTCGGTCAGGACTGGGCCAGCGCCATGACCACGTTCACAAATCTAGGGGGAACGGTCATTCTCCTGGACGGCCTCTACGCTGCCAACGCTGGCGGCGTTCAGATCCTTTCACAAGCGGGGTTGTTCAATATTCAGCACAACGTGTCCACAACCAACGCCGTGTGCACGGTGGTCTCACCGGGAGACGCATTGGCTAGCGGACTACCCAAGACCTACCGTTGCGAGCAGAACAGCGTCAACTTCACCACCACTGAGGTTGGGCCTGCGGTCACGTCGGTTGTGGAGTCGGGGACGCCCGTGGTCGTCGACAAGGTCTTCTTCTAGCCTTCACTGCCTATGACTCTCCGGCCGGCCCGCGAATCTGATCGGGATCGATCTCGGCCTCGAATACGATGCGGGCAGGGCCGCGCATCGAGACGCCGGTGTAGGTGGCGGATCCATGTTGGCTTGCCACGCGGATGAAAAGCGTCCCGCCAGGAAGGTGTACTGGAATCTCGTGATCAGGTGCGGCCCGGCCTTCTAGGCAGGCGGCCACGGTTGTGGCGCAAGCACCGGTGCCGCACGCGAGGGTGATACCGCAGCCCCGCTCCCACACCACGAGATCGATCTCAGGCCCTTTTCGCACGCGCGCGAATTCGACGTTGGTCCGGCGGGGAAACAAGGAATCGTGCTCGATGCCGCGTCCGTAGGCCTCGGCCAGGGCGCGCAGGTCAGCTGCGGGATCGTCGATGAAGATCACCGCATGGGGGTTGCCCATGGACACGGCGGTGAATGCGAATTGACGATCACCTGCGCGCAACGGGCTTCTCACCAGGCGCTGGCCAGCCGGCGCCGCGACCGGGATCTGGGGCGGGTCCAATTGCGGCCGTCCCATCTCGACCGCCACCGTCTCGGCCCGACCGTCGCGCGCGTCGATCCGGCATTCCAGCAGCCCGGCGCCCGTGTCGATGCGTAGCACCGGTCGACGCAGAGATGGATCCTTGTCATAGAGATACTTGGCCACGCAGCGAAGGCCGTTGCCACACATCTCGGCCTCGCTGCCGTCGGCGTTGATGACCTGCATGCGGGCATCGCCCTGCA
>Ga0265329_10000963_pt1 | contig 14460 bp, 12 predicted proteins | sample 41627metaG_FD_202091 | JGI IMG/M metagenome (GOLD analysis project Ga0265329, IMG submission 202091) | Rhizosphere microbial communities from Carex aquatilis grown in University of Washington, Seatle, WA, United States - 4-16-27 metaG | ecosystem: Host-associated > Plants > Roots > Rhizosphere...
GGCACTGCTTCTCGGTCAAGTCGCTCGGGTACCTGCCTCGCTTCATGCCTTTGCTATCGCTCGCCTCCACGAAACGTCAACTTTTCAGACACGCTCTAACTTGTTTCCAGGGTCAGTCGCGGGTCAGGGAACGGGCGCGGGCGAGGGCCCGATCACCGAGGGGTGTGCCGGCGGCGAGCGCAGCGATGCGCGACCAGGCTTGCGCGGCTTCGCGAGGACGTGCCAGCGCTTCCAGCGCGAGGGCGCGGTTGCTCAGCACCGCGGAATCGTCAGGCACGATGGCCAAACTGCGATCGAAGAGAGCCAGCGCCTGCTCGGTTCGGCCGGCGGCCCGATCGATCGCGCCGATCCAAGCGCAGGTGGCTGCCTCCCGCTCGGGCGCGAGGCACCCCGCCGGCGCGTCCAGCGCCTGTCGGTAGGCGTCGAGCGCGCGCTGGTCGTGGCCGCGATCGAGATCGAAGAAGAGATCGCCCAAGCGGAGCTGCCATTCGCAAAGCGGCACTGGCGAGCCAGCCGGAGGCGTGGCCAGTGGCGTGGTCGCGCTGCCCTCTTCGGCTGTGAAGGTGAAACTGGCGGGAATCTCGTAGCCGGCAATGAGATCGTGCGCGGCCGGCAGCCGGCGCACGAACACGCGTGTGTCTTGCGCGCGAAACACCAAAGCCCATTGCTCGGGATCCCACCAGGCCACGCGCCGGTTGACGCCGGCATAGTCGAGCAAGGCAGAGGTGACCCCGAAGTGGTCCATGGCACGCGTCCATTCGTCGCGGGGTATGTCGCTGCGGCCGAGTAGTTGGTGGAAAGCGCGCGGGTAGGCGGGCAGCCGCGGATCAACGAACACGCGATAGCGCGGGTAACCCTCCCAGATGAGAAAGGCGCCGGTCTCGAAGTCGTTGTACATCCGCTCGCGCAGGCCGTGCTGGTCGACGAAACGCAAGGCCGCCCAGGGCAGATTCGCGCGGTCGAGATCGATGTCCAAGAAACGACCGTGCCGCTCGACGTCCGCCACCCGAGGCACGAGTGCCAGCAGCGCGAGCAGGGCGCCGGCGGCACGTTCGATTTGCGCCTGGTACGCCGGGCCGAGCCGCGCAGGCCAATGCGCACCGAATGTGGTCAGCAGCGGCGCAGCCAAGATGGCTGCCAGCAATGCGAAGTCGGCCCCGAACCGAACATAGCGGCCGGCCAGGAGGGCCAAGCCGAGCACGGGCAGAAGATCACGTGCGCGAGGACGCACCCGCCGAGCCGCGCACAGACCGAAGCTGAGTGCCAACGCGACAGCGTAGATCAATAGGGGCGCGTCCGAATGCCAAGCCGGGGACCGGAACTCGTCGACGGGATGGATGGTGAAGATGTCGGCGTGGAAGGCGAGGTAGCGGAAGATGCCCGAGCCCGCCGGCGTGGCCATGAGGGCGAGGGTGCAGAGCGCGGCGGCCAGGGCGTGATTGAAGACCGCCCGTCGCGGGACAGGAGACCGAGTGATGATTCCTTCAAGCAGCAAACCCAATCCCGCCAGAGCGATCAGCAACGGGCCGATAAAGGCTCCCGCGTGCAGATTGGCCCACAGGGCAACGACCAGCACGAGCAGCCAGGCTCTGCGCCGGCCGTCCTGCAAAGCCGGCAGCAAGGCCAACACCACGACCTCGCCCAGCAGGGACACCACATGCGGTCGTTCCACCAGGCGTTCGCGCATGCAGAAAGCGGCTGCCGCCAGCACGAGCGCCGCAATCACGCGGCCGGAGCCACGCCGGCGAAGCAAGAGATAGGCCGCGACGAAGGTCGCCACGACGATGGCGGTCTTGCCCGCGACCACCGCAGGGAAGCCACCCAGGCGATAAAGCGCGGCCGTTGCCACGTCAAACAGCCAAGCGCTGTCTAGATAGGGCTGGTCGGGAAAGGTGAACGAAAACAGATTGCGGCCGGGCACATGGCCCGTGCGCAGAATCTCCTGGCCATTGGCCAAGCGAAAGAAGAGATCCGTCTCCTGCAGCGGGACGAGACAGAGCCCGGCGACAAAAAGAGCGAGCCCCAGCAACGCCATGGATGGGCTGCGTCTGACTATGTCAGTCGAGAGAACCTACTTGATAGCCTTGGCGAGCTGGAGGGCCTGCGCCTTGGTGCAGACCTTGGTGGAAGCCGCGATGCTGACGAAGTATCCGCGGCCCGCCATGTACAGGCCTGTGCTGCCCGCAACCTGCGCCTGGGCCTTGGGCGACTTCGCTTTGTCAGTGACCCACACCTTGCCTACCTTCTTGAAGCTCATGAATGGATCCGTGGGCTTCTCCAGGACTTCCTTGGCGATTGGCGAGTAGACCTGCACGTAGGTGCTGTCTTCGTTTTCGCCCGCGATCTTGAACACGTACTTGCAGGTGTCCTTCGAGCCGACTTCGCCCAGGAACGTAGCCTCCGACTTGCCGCAGGCTGTGTAGACGTCCTCTTTGCTCAGGTGAAGCGTGACGTCCGGGCTGCAGCACTTGCCGCCGCCGTACGCCTTGCAATTGCCCGCGGGTGCGGGCGCAGGCGCCGGTACGGGCGCGTTGGGGGCCGCCTCGGGCCGCGACGGGATTGCCAGAACAAAGACCGCAAGCGCCGCGGCCGAACCAAGAATCAAGGTGCGTGTGATCGTCATGACGGCAAATCCTACCACCGTCCGGCAAAGCCGCGCACGGTTTGATGATACCGTCGTCGAACGCCTTGCCGTTCAGCGGCGAGCGCCGAGCGCTGTAGCGGCTTTATGGCAGCACCTCCCACGATGCTAGGATGGCATGCATGGATCTCAAACTATCCATGTTGAATCCGGCTGAGGCGGACGCTGTCATAGCGGTCGTGAAGGAAAGCTTCGAAGCATGCGTGGCCCCCGATTACGCCCAGCAGGGACGTGATCTCTTTGCCCAGGTCGTAACCGCGGACTACTTGTGCTCGTTGCCGCATCGGCAAGGCTTCACGATCGTCGCCAAGCTTGATGGTCGCATGGTGGGCATGTGTGCCCTCCGCGACGGCCACCATGTCACCCTGTTCTTCGTGCTGCCCGAATTCCAGGGTCGGGGAATCGGCAGGAGACTGTTTGACACTGCCGTGGAACGGGTGCGTCGAAACGTGTCTGGAGCCACAAAGCTGGAAGTTCATTCATCGCCCGTGGCCGTGCCCGTCTACGAAGCACTGGGCTTTTCGGTCACAGGACCCGAGAAGGTTGAGGACGGCATCCGCTGCATTCCAATGGAGCGCTTACTCGGCCCGGGTTCCAACACGTCGACGGACTACCGCTGAGCGCGCCATCCGTATTCCTGCGAGTTGCCTCATGGACTTCCCTCGTCTGCGGCCAGCAGTGGCCAAGTCACGCCCAGAAACACGGGCTCGGGCTGGAGCGTGATGCCAAAGCGAGCTGCCACGGTGTCGCGCACGTGAACCGCCAGGCGGATGAGATCGGCGGTGCAGCCGCCGCCGTGATGGACCAGGGCCAGGGCGTGCCGGCTGGACACGCCGACCCGGCCCATGCGCAAGCCGCGCTTCACGCCCGCCCGTTCCACCAGCCAGCCCGCAGCCAGCTTCACGCGCCCGTCGGACAGCGGAAACTGCGGCACTTCTTCCGGTGCGTGTACCAATCTTTCGCCCACGGCCTGGGTCGATACCGCAGCCGCCACATCCGCGCTGACGATGGGATTGGTGAAAAACGATCCGGCGCTGCGCCGGTTGGGATCGCCGGCGTCATACACCATGGATTTCTTGCGCCGCAGATCCAGCACGGTTTCGCGCACCTCGGACAGCGACGGTCGCGCCCGGCCCGCCAGTGCATTCGCCAGTTCCCGATAGGCCAGCACCGGCCGTGCGCCCGGCCGGAGCGCGAAGCACACCGACAGCACGATGGCCTGCCCCGGTTCGCGCTTGAAGACGCTGTTGCGGTACGAAAAACCGCACGCGGCGGCCGGCAGCTCGCGCACCTCCAGGCTGCGCCGATCGAGCACGCGCAGCGAGCGCAGCGTATCCGCAACTTCCTGGCCGTAGGCACCGACATTCTGAATCGGCGTGGCCCCCGCGGTGCCTGGAATTCCCGACAGACATTCGATGCCCGCCAGATCGCGCGCCACTGCGGCGGCAACCACGTCATCCCACGGCTCGGCAGCCTGCGCTTCCAGCGCGACGTGGTCGCCCTGACTGCGAAATTCCGTTCCTCGCGCAATCAATTGCAAGACCAGGCCGGGAAAGCCGGCATCGCCCACCACCAGATTCGATCCGCCGCCCAGCACGAACACGGGCAGGTTCTCATCTCTCGCCCAGCGCAAGGCCCAGACCACGTCCTCGCTCGTTGCTGCCTGGCAAAAGAAACGCGCCGGTCCGCCCAACTCGAAAGTGGTCAGCGGCGCCAGGGGCACGTGTTCGCAGATGACAGGCGGCAAGAGACCTAGAGAGTACACCGCGTGCCAAGACACGGCGAGGTCATGGCCAACAGCAGCGCCCGGCAAGCCCGGCTGCAGATTCGTGGTCCCCTCCTGGGCTACCGACGATCAGATATCAAACCCCACCGTGATGTTCACGATGGGAAGGTAGTAGTTGATCATCTCCCCCAGTCCGTTCCACTCCCAAGTCGGATGCGACGACTCTGTCAACGGCAGCTCGGTTTGCAGCGCCAGGCCGAATGCCAGGAAAAGCCCCGACGGGCCCCACGCGAGCGAGTAGCCCACCTCCGGCTGCAAAGTCAGACCCACCCGATAGTAGTTGTCGAAGTTGTAGTCGTGCCCTTTGCGGAAGGCCAGGCCGAGCTTGAGTGTTCCGTAAAAGCCGCGCAGACCGTCACCCACAAAGGTGAACCGGGGACCCAAACCGAGCTGAAGCCCTTGGACTTTGTAGTCTCCATCCTGGTGATTGAAGTAGCCCAATGTGGAGGCCAGACCCCACTGCTTGTTGATGGACAAGTGAGCTTCAATGGGCACAGGTATGTAGTGCGAGTCCTCAAAGAAGGTCGAGGCCAGGGCATAGATTGCAGGCTGCATCACGTTCAAGCCCAGCGCCAAACGAGGTTTGGCCGGCGAGTCGGCGGGAAGGTCAGATGTCGCCGGCTGGGTGTCCGCGCGACTTGCGGCGGGAGGAAAAACGACGGCCAACATGACCACGGCACTCGCAAGGCGAACCGCACTAGGAATTCTTCCGGACATTCCAGACTCCTTCGTTCGGCGTCGGACCTTACAGCAACCGCGACACGAAGCGCAAGTCAACGTCGCTGGCCGGGCAACGCACTCCCGCGGGTTCGGCGCGCGCCCTCACTCCGCAACAAACCGATATCCGCTTCCCCGAATGGTCAGCAGGTGTTTCGGTTGCTCGGGATCTTGCTCCAGTTTGGCGCGCAGTTGGGCGATGAAATTGTCGACGGTGCGCGCCTGACCGGGATGCTCCAGGCCCCACACCTGGCGCACCAGCTCCTCGCGCGAAAAAACCCGTCCCCCTCCTCGGCTCAAGAAGACGAGCAGCTCGAACTCGCGATGGGTGAGCTTGATCGGCCGGCCCGCGCGCACCACCGTGCGAGTGTCGAGGTTGATGGCCACGTCGCCGAAGCGAATCTCGGCCTTCTTTGTCTCGCTGACCGCCGATTCGGCCGGTGGTACTGGCTGGGTCAGGTGCAATCGCGCGCGCCGGAGTAGGGCCGCCACACGCGCCAGCAGTTCAGCCAGGGCAAATGGCTTGGTCACATAGTCGTCGGCGCCCAATTGCAACGCCGCCACCTTGTCGAATTCATCCTGGCGCGCTGACAGCACGATCACGGGCACGTGGTTGCCCGCCTCGCGCAGTCGCTGCAGCACCCAGATGCCGCTCTGCTTGGGCAACGAGATATCGAGCAAAACCAGATCGGGCCGGCCATGCTCGATGCGCGTGCGCGCGCTCTCGCCGTCGCCGACCGATTCCGTGCGAAAGCCCTGCAGGCGCAGATTCAGGGCCAGGCCCTCGGCGATGGCCGCATCGTCCTCGACGATGGTGACCAGTTGGCCCGCGTCGCTGCCGCCGTTCATGCCGCCTCCGCGGGCTGCCGTGGCAGCAGGATGCGAAACCGTGCCCCGCGATTCTCCTCGGAGCGAACGTCGATCTTGCCCGAATGGGCCGTCACGATGGCCCGCACCACGGCCAGCCCCAGCCCGGTACCTGTGCTGCCCCCGTTGACTGCGGCCGACCCACGCTGGAACTTCTTGAAGATGGCCTTGTGCTCGGAGCCCGGGATGCCCACGCCGTTGTCAGCGACCACAATGGATACCTCGGTCGCGTCGCCAGTGGCCTGCAGCTCGATGCGCTTGCCCTGGGGTGGTGTGTACTTCCAGGCATTGCTCAAGAGATTGGCCAGGGCCTGGGCCAGCGCGGACTGGTCGCCGTTCACCATCAATCCCGGCTCCAGGCTGACTTTCAGATCGACCTCGCTGCCGAAGCGGATGGCTTCAAAGGCGATCAGGGCCTCAGTCACGATGTCAGCCACGGCGACGGGTCGACGGTCAAAGGCCGCGTGGCGGGATTCGATGCGCGACAGGGTCAGCAGCTTGGCCACCAGACCGTCGAGACGCCCCAGCTCCTGGTGGATCACGGTCAGGCAGCGCTGCTTCTCGACCGGATCGTGGACGCGATCTTCGCGCAGGGTATCGATGAAGAGGCGAATCGAGGTCAAGGGTGTGCGCAGTTCATGCGACACCGAGGAGAGAAACTCGTTCTGCACCGCCGCTAGGCTGGCCCCGCGACTGACCAGGATCGTCCCAAGGACGTAGCCAGCCAGAGCTGTCCCGCAGAAAGCGAGAACCAAGATTCCGCCCACCACGGCCGCTGACTTCGATCCGCCGGTGGCCAGGATCACGATCCCGATCACGGTCATGAACACCGTCGGGATCAGGGCGGTCAGCATGAAGACCATGCGGGCGCGCTGCAGGAAGATGATGGTCGGTGACCGAATCTTCACGTCCCCCATTTTGTCAGACCTCTGGCCCTTGTCACCAACCAACAACGGCTCGGTCATATTTGTGTCAGCGCCGAACGCCAGCGTGCCGGACTCTGCGGACTTCAGCGCGTCAAGATGTGACCATGTCGTGACAGCAGCTTGACGACGAAACGAGTAGTAAAGAGGCAATGAAGATCCTCTGCCTCTATCCCGCATTTCCCCGCACGTACTGGGGACACGAGGACGCCCTGAGGCTGATGGGCAAGCGATCGCTGTTGCCCCCGCTGGGGTTGCTCACGGTGGCAGCGCTTCTGCCCAAGGACTGGGAGGTCCGCCTCTGCGACCTGAACGTCCAGGCGCTGGCGCCGGAGGAACTGCAGTGGGCCGACGCCGTGTTCTTGTCCGGCATGCTGGTCCAACGCGACTCGCTGCTGAAGCTGGCGGCGCAGGCGCGGGCTGCGGGCAAGGTAGTCGTGGTCGGGGGACCGGTGGCCACCACCAGCCCTGAGCTGCTCACGCCGTATGCGGATTGTGTCGTGTCCGGTGAGGCCGAGGAGTTGATGGCGCCCCTGTGCGAAGCACTGGCCAGGGGCACCGACCTGCCCGCGCGCATGGCTGCGCCCCGCCGCCCCGAACTCAACACCCTGCCGCCGCCCCGCTACGATCTGCTCGACGTGAAGGCGTACCACTCCCTGTCGGTGCAGTGGAGTCGTGGATGTCCCTTCAACTGTGAGTTCTGCGACATCATCGAGGTGTTCGGCCGCCATCCGCGCACCAAGTCGCCGGCGCAACTATGCGGGGAGCTCGACGCCCTGCTGGCCGCCGGCTTTCGCGGGAGCGTGTTTCTTTCCGACGACAACCTGGTGGGCAACAAGGTGGAGACGCTGCGCCTCATGGCCGTCCTGCAAAAGTGGATGGAGGAGCACAACTTCCCGTTCCAGTTCTACTCCGAGGCCAGCATCAACCTGGCCGTCTCGGACGAGCTGATCAAAGCGATGGTGTGTGCGGGCTTCGACTCCGTGTTCGTGGGCATCGAGACCCCGTCGACCGAGGCCCTGCGCGAAACTCACAAGGCGCAGAATCTCGCCGTCGACCTGCACGAAGCCGTGAACAAACTGGCGCGCAACGGCCTCGACGTGTCGGCCGGGTTCATCGTGGGCTTCGATTCAGACGACGCGTCCGCTATCGAGCGCCAGCGCGAGTGGATAGAGAAATCGTGCATCCCCCAATCCATGGTGGGGATCTTGGGCGCGCTGCCGGGAACCCAATTGGAGCGGCGCCTGATTCGCGAGGGCCGCATGCTGGAACGATCGAGCGGCGAAACCTTCGGACGCACCAACTTCCGCACCAAGATGGACGAAGTAGAACTGCTGGAGTCGTATCGCCGTTTGCTCGCGGCGGTCTACGCCCCCGCCGCGTATTTCGACCGGGTGAACCGTGTGCTCGAACTGCGACCTCGTGGCGACTCTCACTTCGCCCTCCCCTGGCTCTATGCCCTGCGCTGTGTGGTCTTTTCCATGCTCTACCAAGGCGTGCTGGGCCGCTACCGCTGCGCCTACTGGCGCTTCCTGGGGCGTGCTATTTGGCGAACGCCAAGGCGTCTAGCTCGCGCCTTCTCGCTGGCCATCTCTGGCGAGCACATGATTCGCTACACGGCCGAGGACGTGCTGCCGCGGTTACAGCTGGTCATTGAGCAGGTGCGCGCCGAGCGCGAGAGCAAGCGACAGGCGGCGGCGTAGCTAGCCAGCATCTCATGGACCGTGGATCGAGGTTACCTAGTCCACGCAGAGACACAGAGGCCGCAGAGGCGGAGGAGAGAGGGCGGGGTTGGATTGAGCGCAGTCCGAGTCCTTTCTTTTCATCCGATCTCTGTGCCCTCTGTGCCTCCGTGAGAAATAGGTAACCAGCACCGTGGGCGCCTGCCGCCCACGTGAGCCGCTGCGCACCGGTCACTTGCGCTACCGCGACCGCTCACGCTGGACGATCTGCGCGCACAAAAAAGGCTATCCCACGCTGGGCGCGGAATAGCCTTCTCAATCTGAGTGCTGCGAGCCCGCTTACCAGCGACCGCCACCGCCGCCGCGACCGCCACGTCCACCACCGCCACCGCCACCACCGCCGCCAGTGCGCTCGCGCGCCTCGCTGACGGTAATCGTGCGACCCTGAAGGTCGCGACCGTTGAGGCTGCCAATGGCGTGCGCTGCCCCTTCGTCAGTGGCCATTTCCACGAAGGCGAAACCACGCGGCCGCCCGGTTTCCCGATCCGTGACCAATTTCACCTCGGACACATCGTGACCTTCAGCCTTGAAGGCTTCACGAAGATCAGCCTCGGTGATCGAGAAAGACAAATTCCCAACGTACAGTCTCTTACCCATATCGCGGCTCCTTGTTCATTTTTGCGCGGGTCAAATCCCAACGCACAGCCCGGTGTTCAAGCGAGCCGACCGATGTGCATAGCCCAGGGATCGGCAAAATGCCATCAATATCGTCGCGAACAGCGACGATTTTTCGGCTGATGTGCTTACGGCCTCTACCGTTTCCGCTCGGCTGACGCGCTGGTGGAAAACGAACCGTCGCCGCTCCGCCGTCGCTTGCGGGTTCCGTCGAGAGCTTTGACGCCCTCCGCGTGCAAGTGCAGGACCTGGTCCAGCTCCTCGTGAAAAGACACCTTGCCCGCGGCGATCTCGCGCAAAGCGGTGACGCCGGGATTGTTGTCGCATTGGACCAGCGGAACCGCACCCTTGGCCAGGGCGCGGGCGCGCTGGGCGCCCAGCACAGCCAGTGCGAAATGATTGCCCACCGCCTGAATGCAGTCCTCTACCGTGACACGTGCCATGTGTGTTCCTCCCGTTCAGTCCTGAGCGCGCTTCGGCTGCCTTGACTGCCCAAGAGGCTGACCAGAATGTCACCAGCCCCGGGCGGGGAGGGAAGACGACGTGGAAAGGACAGAGTCACAGTACCACGCAAAGTGTGAAAAACGAGGAAGAACGGATCCGGCGGTGTCTGTGACGTGGCGATAGATCCCACCCCTGTCTTGCTAGCGCGTTTCCGCCCCGGCAAGGAGGGTGGGGGCTCAGACTCGGCGAGCCGGCAGGCCTACCAGCGGCCGCCCGAGCGCTCGCGGCCGCCGCCGCCACCGCCACCGCCAAAGCCACCGCGGCCATGGCCGCGCCCACCACCGCCACCACCGCCACCACCACCACCACTTCGCTCACGTGCCTCGCTGACGCTGATCGCGCGCCCTTGGATCTCGCGACCGTTAAGTGTCTGCATGGCTTTGGCCGCTTCGTCGTCAGTCGACATCTCGACAAACGCAAAGCCACGTGGCCGGCCGCTCTCGCGGTCGAGCACGACCTTCACGTCAGCCACGGTGCCCGTCTCAGTGAAAACCTCGCGCAGATCCGCTTCGGTCACGCTGTAGGCCAGATTGCCCACGTACAGCCTTTTCGCCATGTCGTTCTCTCCTCGTTCTTCTGTCAGTGGACGGTTCCGCGGTCCACGCGCTTGCCCTGGAAAACGGGCCATTGTCCCTATGCGCCTCGCTAGCCGGAACGCCCTGGCTCACCAGATGGAAGACCGTGGCAGAACGGAAACGACGTGAAAAGGACTGAATAAACGATATCAGGATGCGGCGGGAAGTCCACAGGCGTTTGAAAGGTCCTGCCGTCCGGCCCGGGCTACCCACTTTCAGCTTGCGGCGCCAGGTTCTGTTCCCCCGCGGTCACCACCCGTCTGGCTTGTGGAGTTCGACCCGCCGCGTTCGCGCACAGGCCAGACCGAAAGAGATGGCGCGGGTGTTGCAGAAGCAGGAACACATGAAGGGTAGAGTCCTAGTAGTGGATGACGACGCAGACGCCCGGGCGGCGCTGGCCGAAGCCTTGCGGGAGGGTGGTTACACCGTTGAGACCGCAGCCGACGCATTCAAGGGGTTGGGAAAAGTGCCTGACTTCGCGCCGGATCTGGTGCTCACCGATTTGAAGATGCCTGGAATGGACGGATTGGAGCTTCTGCGCAAGCTCCGCAGCAGCGGGTACGATTTTCCCGTAGTCGTGACCACCGCGTTTGCCGATGTGGAGACCGCCGTCACGGCGCTAAAGGAGGGCGCGGCTGACTATCTGACCAAGCCGCTCGATCTCATGGAGCTGTCCCTGGTTGTCGCGCGCGAGATGGACCGCGTGCGGCTTCGCCGCGAAGCCGGGCTGCTGCGTGCCCGCCTGGCCGAGCGCTACAGCTTCAGCAACCTCGTGGGCAGCTCACCGGCGATGCAGAACGTGCTCAAGGTGCTGCCCCAGATTGCAGCGTCCAAAGCCAGCGTCCTGATCACGGGCGAGCCCGGGACGGGCAAGGAGTTGATCGCCGCCGCCATTCATGAGCACAGCCCGCGCGCCAAGGAACCCTTCCTCAAGCTCCACTGTGCGGCTTTGGCCGAACCCCTTCTAGAAAGTGAGCTGTTCGGCCATGAAAACGGCGCCCTGCCCGGAAGTGTGGGCCGCCGTGAAGGACGGCTGCAGCAGGCGGCCGGTGGCACCCTGTTTCTCGACGAGATCTCCGCCCTTCCCCCCGCTTTGCAGGTGAGACTCCTGCGCTTTCTGCAGGACCACACTTTCGAGCGCATGGGGAGCGAAGAAACTCTTGATGTGGACGTACGCGTGATCGCGGCCAGCCACCACGACCTGCGTGAAGAAGTGGCCCTGGGTCGTTTCCGTGAGGATCTCTTCTATCGGCTGAACGTGGTCAACGTCGATCTGCCACCTTTGCGAGCGCGCCCCTCTGACATCCTGGCGCTGGCTATGCACTTTCTGCGCAAGTATGCCAGCGAGGACGGCAAGCCTTTGGAGGGTTTCTCGGACGAGGCCCTGGAGAGGCTGGCCGCCTACGACTGGCCGGGCAACGTACGCGAGTTGGAGAACGCCATCGCGCACGCGGTTGTGCTGGCCAGCGGGCCGCGCGTGACGGCCGCGGAACTCCCGCCCAACGTGGGGCCCGCAGCGCTGAGGACGGCCGGCATTCGCATCCCGGGCTCCAAGATGGAAGACATCGAACGGCACGCCATCCTGACCACCTTGGAGGCGACCGGCGGTTCCACCACCAAGGCGGCCGAGATTCTCGGCATGAGTGTACGAACCGTCCAGTACCGCCTGCAGCAATACCACAGCGCGCCCAAAAGCGAATTGGGCGCGCCCACGATCATGTCGAAACGTCCGGACTAGCCACTTCCCAGCACTGCAACTCGTCCTGGCAAGAGACCGCCGCCATGGAGGAGAAGCGCGGACGAGCGTCACCTCTGGGTAACGGGTGTTACCTGCCGGTGTGGAAGAATCGCGCGCCAGGCTGCCTGACTGTGCGGACGAAGCATCAACTGACGCATTGGTCCTCGTATGGAATCACTCACTGACCAGCTCCACAGTCCCTCTTGCTCCATCCAGCGCCACAATGTCCCCGGTCTTGATGAATGTTCGGGCGCCCTTGGCGGAAACCACGGCTGGGATGCCATATTCGCGAGCCACCACGGCACCATGGGACAAAGGACTTCCGATCTCGGTGACCAGCCCCGCAATCAGACTGAAGTAGGGTGTCCAGCCGATGTCGGTGAACGACACAACCATGATCTCGCCCTGTTGTAGTGTGGCTGCTTCGGCCACGCTGTTCACGATGCGAGCGCGGGCTTTGACCATGCCGCGGCTGACCGGGATGCCCCTGATCTGGCTGCCCACGATGGCGACCGCTTCTTCCTCTTCCAGTGGCTCAGGGATGCCCACATTCATCAAGGGGAACTGCAGCTTCGCGGTCTCGGGGAGCTGAGCGCGGCGTTTGTTGGCCTTGGCTTTCCAAGCGGGGTCGCGATCCGCGATGAGTCGCCCGATCTCTTCTCGGGTCAGAAAATAGATCTGGTCGGTGTCGTCGAGCAGACCATGGGCCACCAGCGTCCTGGCATAGCTCCGGTAGGCTGTGCGGGTTCGATTGACCATCTTCATGGACAGGGCCTTGGTCATTTCACGGTTGGCGACGGCCTTGCGGGCAGCTCTCTTGAACAGGTTGATGAAAATGCGTTGGGCGAACGTGAGCTGTTGCTTCATCAGTGCACGCAGCTCTTGCACGCTGTCGCCCTTGCTCTTCGATGGTTTTCCGGCTTTCAGTGAAGCCTGAATCATTGAGACCAATTGCTCCTGGTCTTCTTCCCAAGGCTTCTCTCGCAGCTCCGCTTCTCGTACACAGCGGTGGCCGTGCCGCTGCAAGAACGCGCGGTAGCTTTCCCGAAGATGGGTCGGGGCCTGCTCCTCAATCAGTCTCAGGGCTGCGGACGGAGCCGCGGACGCCAGCGGCTCGGCGAACCCCGCGGAACCGCGCACGAGGTCGGCGAAGCGTTCGAGCGACTTCACCGCGTCGGCGCTTTCGATATCGGGATTGTCGGCGAGAAGATGCGCAGCCAGGGAGTGATCCCGCGCCTCGGGGAGCCGCTTGTTGCCAGTGACGATACCCATCAGAATCGAATAGTAGAACCCCGATTGCGCTGAACCGAGGATGTGAAAGCAGAAAGCCTCCACCAGCCGCTCAAAGGCGAAGTCGAGGGTTTGGTAGTCTTTGTGAAGGTCGCCGGTCATCTCCAGCCGGAACCCCTGTTCCAGTTTGCGCAGCTTCTTCACACTGCGGCCGGCAAACTGGATGGTGGTGATCTGCTTGAGAAACCGCAGGAACCGGGGAACCATTGGATCCAGCTTCCCGACCTTCAGTTCAGGCACGTCGGTCGCGCTCAAAGAGACGATGACGTTTTCCTTCTTGTTCAGCGCCAGCCTGCGAATGTAGAGCATGTACCGGCTCAGGTTGAAGAAGAGCCGGTTGTAGAAAAGTTCCAGCGACCGCCACTTCCGGATGTCTTTCATCGAGAGGACGCCGGAGCGCGCTGCTAGGTAGCCCAATCCGATATCAATGGCCCGGCCACAGACCGAATGGGTCAGCGGGGTGACAACCCCAGGCATCATCTCGCCGATGTTTCCCAGAGACCACACGTCGGGGCTCTCACCTTTCACATCGTCGCGCTCGTTGAAATGGACATCGTCCAGAGTCGTAATCGGCCGCACCTGCAACCAGTGGATTGCGCCCGCGCTGTCGATGGCCCACTCGAGGTCAACCGGGTGACCGTAGGCTTGCTCCGCCTTTCTTGCCCCGGCCATCAACTCCCGGACTTGCGCGGCCGACAGCAAATCGCCGTTCTTGGTGATCTGCGCAGCCACGTCTTTGCCACTGCCGAAGAGCAAATACTGGACGGCATCCTTGTTGCCGCTGACCAAATCCTCGCCCGCGCCGACCGCGACGTTGATCACCATCTTGTCCCTGCGGTTCGACACCGGGTCAGCGCTGAAAATGACCCCCGCCTTCTCGGCGGACACCATGTTCTGCACGATGACGGAGATGCGGGTGTCAGCCCGGTCGTGGACCTCCCTGGAATACCGCGACACCCTGTCAGAAGAGGCGGCCACCACGCACTTGCCAATAGCCGTCTTGACCGCTTCGACGCCGGTCACGTTGAGATAGGTCTCGAACTGGCCGGCGAAGGAGGCGCG
>Ga0265329_10000964_pt1 | contig 14449 bp, 6 predicted proteins | sample 41627metaG_FD_202091 | JGI IMG/M metagenome (GOLD analysis project Ga0265329, IMG submission 202091) | Rhizosphere microbial communities from Carex aquatilis grown in University of Washington, Seatle, WA, United States - 4-16-27 metaG | ecosystem: Host-associated > Plants > Roots > Rhizosphere >...
GCTCAGCGGAGTCGCGGCTGTCGCTGCAGGCAGCGAATACACTTGTGCCCTGATGGCGTCGGGTGGCATCCGATGCTGGGGATTGAATAGCAGCGGGTGTCTTGGCACGACCCCGCCGGACCACACGACGCCGAAGGCGGCCGTGGGGATCTGCCAGTAGGCCGAAGGGAAGCGTGGTCCGCAGCCAACGCTTCCAAACTCTCACCCGCAGAACGCAAGGCCCACCGCGCCCGAATGGACGTCGCCGTCGGGGAACGGAACGCCGCGGATGCGAGGCGGAAGGCGAAGGCGCGGAAAGAAGCTGCAAGGGTCTGGGCCGCCACGAAACGCTGCATCTCGCACCCGTAGCTGACCCGCAAGGGCGTGCACGCACATGGCGTTCGCGTCGAAGGTGGTCGGCTTGTGGTGCCGATGAGAGACACGGCAGGGGAACTGGATCCCTATACCCAGCCCCCCGTCAGGATGAGATTCAGCGTTTCGGCTGAGTCGTCATTCAGGAGTGATGTCTAGTGAGCTGTTTGCGTGGGCGTCCACTCTGCCGTTGTCACCGGACCCATACTTCCATCCGCGTTCATTGTCTGCGCTTCCCACTTGATCTTGATGAAGTCGAATCCCACGGTCTCCTGGAGACTTCCAGTAGAGGTGGTGTCTATCGCTACCGAGACCACCTGCGCGGTCGTCATCTGGTACACCAGGCGATCGAAGGGCGTACCTGCCCCTGACACCAAGAAATGAGCGGTCACAAGGGGAACGGTCGCTCCCCTCAGGGCACTGCCAAACTCGCCAAACGTGTCCGCGAAGACGGGGACTACAAGCGACAGCGGGGAAATGGCCCCAGGTCCCGCGTTTGTAAGCGCGTGACCCGTCCCCGAGTTCGTCAGCTGAAGCGCGAGCGAGGAGAACGGGGTTTCGTTTTCAAAGTGGAGGTTGGAGACGCCTGGTCCGAAATTGACGAACGTGGGGTAGTATCCAAAGTTGCCGTCAACCGCTCCTTCCGTGACGTCGTAGGTGGTTGTCGTCGTAGGGCCGGGCTGCCCTGCAGCGTCCCGGGTGGTGAAATCCCACTCGATCTTGCCAAACGACAGGCTGAGTTTCTCAAGAGGTATATTGTTCTGGGTCGTCGCATCCGAGGTGACCTGGCTGACGATCACATCTGTCAACTTGATCGAGAGGGCATACATGGGTCTGGGGCCGCCGATAGTGTACGGGAGAAGATTGATCGTCGCCGTGGGAATCACTGAGCCCTGCGCGGCCGCAAGGCTGACTAATGGGCTCGATGTGTCGCTGTAGCGAGTGATCTGGATCGGGGAGACCGTCGCAGCTCCGGCTCCATTTGGGGCATGGACGGACGATGCAACATCCACCCGCTGGCTGAACGAAAGGACTGGCACGTCGGTCACTATACTGCTGGTCCCCCCGCCCATGGTGAGAGCGCCAATCTCCGTGAGTAGTGGTGTTGGGGGAGCCGCCGGACCCGTTGGCCCTGCCGGCCCCGCTGGCCCCGCTGGCCCCGCTGGACCTGCCGGCCCCGCCGGACCCACCGCACCTACGGGCCCTGCCGGCCCCGCCGGACCCACCGGACCTACTGCACCCACCGCACCCGCTGGCCCCACTGGCCCCGCCGGACCCACCGCACCCGCTGGCCCTGCTGGCCCCGCCACACCCGCTGGCCCCTGCGCCCCAGTCGCTCCAGTCTTTCCCTGCGCACCGGCCGGACCTGCTGGTCCCGTAGGTCCGAGGACCCCGACGAAGGACGCGCAACCGGTCCCAGTTAATCCGAGATCGACCGTCGTGCTGGCGCCCATATTGTTGATCGTTACGGTCGAGCTCGCACAGGTGGAGCTTGCGGACGCCGACAACTGATAGCTGCCCACGCCGAGCCCCGGAATCGAGTAGTGTCCGGTCGCGTCGGAGAAAGCCGTCCGGACTTCCGATCCCCCGAGCTTCACCGTCGCGCCCACCACGGGGCCTTTCGACGACGTCACCGCGCCGGAGATCGCGAACGAGCCGGTGAGCGCCTGAGACGTCGTCTCCACGCTCTTTCCCGAGTTACGCCCAGTGCAAGCACCGAGCACGCCGATCAGGGCCAGCCCAACCAGCCGGCCAGAATTTCTCAAACCAAGGTGCGTACGGATGATGTTTTTGATGGGGAAGGCTTCTATCCTTCCGTTCACTGCACAGTCAAGTGAACATTCGGAGACGATCCTCGGGTAGTGACTTCCGACCGTATTCGGGCAAGTTGATCGCCGCAGCGCCAATCGACACAGGAGGTGATCCGGAGTTCTCGTCCTGCGTTTCCAGCACCAATGGCAGCCTGCAATATAGCTTCACGCTCGCGCTGGAAGACGGAGGCACAACAAGGATAGGTTATGGGTCTGAGTCTGCTTCGGCGCTGATGCCTTTACCGTCGCTCGCTGCGTGGGTGGGGAAGTCTGTCAACGTAAGGTTCGTTTCTCACAGTAACTGACTGTGCGAGCCTGGTGCTCGCCGTGAACACGGGATGGGGTGGGTCCTTCGGGTCCTTGGCAAGCCAGACTGTTGGATCGCCGGGAATCACGGTGCCCCCCGACGCACCTATTTGCGTGGGTGACTGCAACCAACTAGAGGGAGGGTTCGTCTTTTCCGGCACTTCGGCAGTGTCGCTGGCTTCTGGAGGTGTTGACAGCTTCAAGCTTGGTGACATGACTTTCACGGCCTACGCTGGGCTTTGGCACGGAGATTCCTCGCGACCTGTCACGTGCGCCGACGCTAGCAATGGCTCTTCCTGGGCAATATTTCGGAACGGAATCTAGTAGGGCACATCAACCTACACACCCTATCCCCGGGAAAGTTCTCCGCCGCAGAATAACCACGTTCGAATCGCTTATGCTCGGCTATCGGGAAATTGCGATAAGATGACTTTTCGCGCTTCCGCGGGTTGCCAACCGTTCGAAGCGGATTGGAGCGAATCTCATGACTGTCTCGATAAACCGATGGAAGCGTGGCAATGGCTTTGTCTGGGCGTTGGTCCTTCTAGCGATAGCGGGCTGTGGCGGCGCTGGGAAGGCGAAGAACGCCCTGGACGCCGCCGGATGTACGGTCGGCCAGACGATATGTGGCGGCGTGTGCACCAACACGCAGTCCGATCCAGGCAACTGCGGGGAGTGCGGCGCCATCTGCCCGCAGGGCAAGGTCTGCTCGACCGGGGCGTGCAAGACCACCTGCGCGAGCCCTCTTTCCCTATGCGCCGGTGCCTGCGTCGACCTCGCCGCCGACCCCGCGAACTGTGGTAGTTGCGGAACGAGCTGTAACTCGGGCCAAGTCTGCCGCGACTCCGCCTGCGTGTCCGCCTGCACGACCAGTCAGCTTTTCTGTGGCACGGCGTGCACTGACCCCTCCACTGACAAGCTCAACTGTGGTGGCTGCGGGACGGTCTGCCCCTCCGGCCAGGTTTGCTCGCTCGGTCTCTGCGGCGTGGGCTGCAGCGCGGGCTACCAGCTCTGCGGCAGCGGGACGGAGGTCTCCTGTACGAAGACCGCAAGTGATCCGACAAACTGCGGGAGCTGCGGCCACTCCTGCGCCGCCGGGAACAGTTGCGTTTCCGGAGTTTGCACGGTTGTTTGTCCGGCTGGATCGGCACTCTGCGGTGGGGTGTGCGTGAACCTCCCTTCCGACAACCAGAACTGTGGTAGCTGCGGCGAGGCCTGTCCGCCCGGTCAGGTCTGCTCGGCGGGTTCCTGCGCAACTAGCTGCGGCAGCGGAACCCTTTCGTGCAACAACGGCAGCCTTTGCGTCGATCCCGCCAGCGACAACCAGAACTGCGGCGACTGTGGAATCCAGTGCCCGGCAGGCGAGAGCTGCCAGAGTGGTCAATGCGCCGCCAGTTGCCTCCCCTCACAGACGCTCTGCCCAAATAGCCCGGGAGATGGCGGTCCCGGCGGCTTTGTTTGCGCCAGTTTGCTCAACGATTCCAACAATTGCGGTGCGTGTGGCAACGTCTGCCCGAGCGGCAACCTTTGCTCGGCCGGTTCCTGCGCCGTTAGCTGTGGCCCGGGTCTGACCATCTGCTCTACGGGAGCATTGGCCATCTGCGCGAGCATCGAGAACGACCCCGCTAACTGCGGCGCTTGTGGCACCATCTGTCCGGCCGACGAGCTCTGCAGCCTCGGACATTGCGCGATCACGTGCAGCAGCGGCGAGCAGCTCTGTAGCGGAGTCTGCAGCTCGCTGGCTACCGACAACAACAACTGTGGCGCCTGCGGCAATAGCTGCGTGGCGGGCATGGTTTGCGCGAACGGGAGCTGCCAGGCGAGCTGTGGCAGCGGCACGAAAGTATGCGACAGCGGCACCGGACCCTTCTGCGCGAGTCTCGACCACGATCCCCTCAACTGTGGAAGCTGCGAAAACGCATGTGTCTCGGGCCAGCTCTGCGTCGCTGGAGCCTGCTCCGCGACCTGTCCGGCAGGCCAGACCGTATGTGGCGGCGCCTGCGCGAACCCCCTGACGGACAATCAGAATTGCGGCGGTTGCAGTCAACTCTGCGCCGCGGGGACGGTCTGTTCGAATGGCGGCTGCTCGGCCACATGCGGCCCCGGCTACACGGTGTGCGGAACGGGCGCAACCTCTACCTGCGCGGCCCTCAAGAGCGACCCGCAGAACTGCGGGGCCTGCGGCACAGTCTGCCCCACGGGCCAATTCTGTTCGGGCGGAGCCTGCGCCGCTGCCTGTCTGCTGCCCACCGGACTCTTGTGTGCCGGCGTCTGTGTCTCTCCCCAGACCGACAACCAGAACTGCGGCACCTGCGGCACGGTCTGCCCGGCGGGCAAGGTCTGCTCGGGCGGTGCGTGCGGCGTGACCTGCGTCTCGGGGTCAACCAACTGCGGCGGCGTCTGCACCGTCACCGGCAATGACAACCGGAACTGCGGCACCTGCGGCGCGGTCTGCCCGGCGGGCGAGGCCTGTTCGGGCGGTACGTGTGGCGTGACCTGCGTCTCGGGCTCGACCAACTGCGGTGGCGTCTGCACCGTCACCAGCAATGACAACCAGAATTGCGGCACCTGCGGCACGGTCTGCCCAGGAGGTCAATCGTGCGTGGCCGGCGTCTGCGTCTGCCCCGCGGGCCAGACACTCTGCTCGGGCACCTGCACCAACACCGCCAACGACCCGAGCAATTGTGGCGGCTGCGGGACGACCTGTGGGGGCTTGATGGTCTGCGCGACTGGCACGTGCACCCCATGTGGTGGAGGTTTCTTCAAGCCTCAGGTGACCTACGCCACGGGCGCAGGTGTCGATGCCCTCGCCCTGGGCGACGTCTATGGAAGAGGAAAGCTCGACGTCGTCGTGGGCTATGGCAATGCGGACGTGGTTCAGACGCTGTTGGGAGCCGGTGATGGGACTTTTGGGTCACTGACATCCTATCCCACTGGCAGCGGAGGCTATCCCTCGGGCATTGCCCTCGGCGACTTCAATAACGATGGCAAGCTCGATGTCGCTGCCGCCACCGCGTATGCCGCCATCCTCATGAATACCGGCGCGGCCTTGGGGTCCAGCACCGACTTCGCGGCCGGCGCCAACCCTTCGCTCATATTCGCTGCGGACTTCAACCGCGATGGAAAGCTCGACCTGGCCGTCACCGACGTCAATAACGGCCAAGTCGACATCCTCCTGGGAAACGGCGACGGCACGTTCCAGGCGCCCGTCGCCTACGCGTGCGACGCTGGGGCGTGGGGGTTTGCCACCGCAGACCTCAACTCCGACGGCAAGCCGGACGTGGTCGTGACCAACCACAATGCCGGGACCGTCAGTGTACTCCTCGGGACGGGCGGTGGCGCGCTTGGGTCGGCGACGAACTACGCGGTCGGCGACCAGCCGTTCTCGGTGGCCATCGCCGACATGAACCACGACGGAATGCTCGACCTCGTCGTCGCGAACTTCGGCAGCAACAACGTTGGTTTCCTCTTGGGCAAGGGCAACGGGACGTTCCAGGCCCAGACCACCACCGCGGTGGGGACGAACCCGCAAACTGTGGCCATCGCCGACTTCAACATGGATGGCAACCTCGATGTCGCGGTCGCCAACCAGGGCAGCAATACCGTGGGCATTCTCAATGGGAAGGGCGACGGGACGTTCAAGGCCCAGGTCACCTACGCCGTTGGTTCGATGCCGCAATACCTCGGCGTGGGCGACATCAACGCGGATGGCAGGCCGGACATCGTCGTTGCCAACGACGGCGCATCCAACATCAGCGTGCTCATCAACTACTGCCAGTGAGCGCCGCAAGCCAACCGGCCTCAGGTAACTGTGCTCGGCCAGGAGCTGCACGCCTGCGCGACTACTTCTTGACCAAGACATAGCCGCCAGAGGTGATGTGCGCGATCCAGCCTTCCTTGCCATCGGCGATCAGGCGCGCAGACGCGCTGACGGTTGCCGGATACTGGAACCAGGTGCAGTCGAAGGAAGTCTGGGTGGTCGGGAGCGGGAACGTCCCTCCGGTCGGCGCGAGATCGCCCGTCGGGTAGAACGTCAGGCCACCTGGGAAGACCCGCGTATCTTCCCAGGTGGCGACACTCTTCCCGCTGGCCGTGCTTTGGATGCTGTATTCCCTGCCCGCAGACGTCGCGCCACCATTTCCGCCGGCCCCGCCTTTTGCGTGTGAGCCGTCCGCCCCACAATAGGATCAATGCGCTAACAGATCACGGATGGAGTCCCTTAGTAAAGCGAAAGGTCGTTCGCGTTGATCTCAGTGTCCGCGCCGGCAAGGGCGGCCGTGGGCGCTACGTTGCCATTCGTTCCGGGAGCAAAGAGGAGAATGGCGTTGCGCGAGCGGCCGCTCGCATCGAGGGCCGCACCCGTCGCGTAGAGCCAGCCCGCTTTGTCGACGGCGATCCGCAACGCGGTACCGTAGAGGCCAGTCTTATCCCCACTGACCATCACGATCGGAGCCACGTTGCCATTCGCCCCCGGCGGGTACACGGTCACGCTCGGCGCTAGGCCGCCACTATAGACGCCGTTAGCGACATAAAGGTTGCCCGCCCCATCGAAGGCCATGCCCTCATTGCAGCCAAGCTGCGTCTTGTCCCCTGTGATCACGCGGGCAGGTGCGACGTTGCCGTTGGCGTTCGGCGCGAATACGAGAATCTTGGAATCGCAACCGGGGGCGGCATAGATGTTCCCGCTCGCGTCGGCCGCGACGTTCATATCGCTCGTGTCGAGCCCCGTGTTGTCGACATCCGGGTACACGGCAGGCGCAATGGTCTGCAGCGGCGCTGTGTCGCCCGTAGCGCCCGCGGCGAATACCAGGATTCCAGCATGCGAACCGATCCCGCACGTGGCGCAAGGGACGGAGCCGCCCGTATAGATCTTTCCTGCAGCATCCACTGCCAGGCTTACTGGTGTGAGCAGTCCGGTGCTCGAACCCGCGAGGGTCGCGATCGGTGCGACGTTGCCTACGGCGTCTGCGGCAAAGATCTCGATACTCGCTGAACTGCCCGAGCCGGAGTTTACCAGGACATACATCTTGCCGTTTCCGTCAAAGGCGATGCCGTTGCCCGAGACGATGCCGTTGCCCTGCGCTAATTTGGTATTGGTGCCGGTAATCTTGCCCATCGGAATAACATCGCCCGTTCCGTTCGCCGGATAAAAGGTAATGGTGTCGTAAAGGCCATTGTAGTTGGAGGTGTAGATACGCTCGTTTGCCGGAGCGCCGCTGATCGTGCCCCCAACGGACGAGGTTCCACCAGTGACGGTCGTGCTGCTGGTCGTAGTCGAACCGCCCATCGACGTGACACCGCCCGCTGCAGTCCCGCCAGCGGACGACACACCCCCACTGCTCGTCGAGCCGCCTGCGCCTGCCCCTCCGCTCGCACCGCCGTTTCCCCCCGTCGCCCCGGTCGCTCCACTCGCGCCCCCTGTGGGCATGGAAGCACAACCGACCACGCGGACGAAGCCGACGTTGGAGGATCCGCTGTTGGCGCACATGGCAGCGGCCGAGATCTGAATTGAATAGCTTCCAGCCGAAAGGACCATGGACACGTGGGCGGTGAGGGCACACCACTGTGACTGGTAGGGGTCACAGGTTCCCTGGTCGAGATTTCCGGAGCTGACCGCGCCGGCTGGGCCGGTCAGCGTATAGCTGAGAGCGACACCGGCCACGGAGGTGTCTACCCAGATCACGAGCGAATCCACCTGCGACGCGACGGTCAGCGAGAGCGAGGTGGTGCTGGTGTGGCTCGTGCATGCGGAAGTGTTCCAGTTGTCGGACAGGGTTTGGTTGCAAGTCTGGCCGGAATCGGAGGCGCCACCGGCCGCAGCCGTCGTGCCTCCCGATGGAGCTATCGTTCCCCCTATCGCGGTCGAGCCGCCGCCACCCGGAGTTTTGGAGTTCGAGCTACCGCAAGCTTGAATCAGGAACGAGACAGAGCAGAAAAGCGTCGGAGCGAGCAAACGTTTCAACATGATGGCACCCCCAAGTTAGTATCTCGCAAACAAGAACTAGTTGGCAAGATTACCTTGCGAGGAAGGGCCGGCGAGCCGCCAGCCCCGTGTAAGGGTGAGGGGGTTCTGCACACACGCACGTTCCGAACGTGCCTGCCGACGTCTTCAGTTCCGTTCAGCTCATCGGGAGTTATGAAGGGAAGAGTGCAGTCCGCTCAGGCGAGTCATCTGACCCGGGGCATCTTCTTGTAGCAGCTGTCCATGCCCGTGCTGGCATCCAGTTGTGTGGACGTAGCCACAAATCGAATCGGGTCCCAACGTTTTCTGCCGTCCGCTCCCTGCCAGAGAAGCTGCCCCACCCAATCACCGAAGTCGTCGGCTTCGAGCCGAAAGATTTCTTCACCAAACGAGTAGCCCATCGCAGCCCCCTTGCCCACCTGAGAGACGCTTCCGGTGGCCTTCTTGTCATCCACTCTGAACTCGACAACCATTCCTGCCATATCCTGGCACGTCAGAGACCACCGACCGGAGATGGGGCCAGGATCTCTCTGCCAGGAATAGTGTTTCTCCTGGGCCATGGCCACAGTAGCAAGGGCTGCTACCGAGACAATAGCGGACATACCCAATAGTCGTCGTTTGGAGATCAACATGAGCCACCTCGGTTGTTGGAGCCCTTGGCTGGAATGCACTACACCCGGAGGATTGGATGCCCGCGCTTGCTTGCGTGCGTCTGCCTTTTCGTCCTAGATTCACCCAGTTTTCGCCTCAATGAGCTTGGGATGATGAACTGTCCGGACGTCAGAACAGTTGCTGGAGCGGCATCACCGGTAGCACAAGTGGTCCTTCAGCGACGGCGGGGGAAATGGGAATCACCTGAGCCATATGGTCGGCATCATGCCTCAGGATGCCCAGGACGCAGGACAAGGAGGACAACTTGTCCCATAGTCCAGCGCGGCACAACTCCTGGTGTGGGTGTTCCCGACCATGTGCCCAGCTTCCACCTGGAAGGGATCAGCTGTCCACACGTGTGGACAGTTCCTGCCTCGTCACTCCTGGCACATAGTCCATGAACGGCGGTGGGAAAACACAAGACAACAAATCTCATATCGGGACTCGGCGGGTCTCCCTGCTGACCGCCAGAGAGCCACGCAGTCAATGAAGTTCTCGACGGACGAACAGGGTGGCCCGCACGGTCGTCAGTTGCAGAGCAGCTGCGCGTATCCCGATTGCCAACCTGCCGCCATGCACGTGGCCAACTGACGCCCACCGGACGCGCAATACGTGCACTCAAGGCCCGAGGTCGAGCACGCCACGCCGTCTGCCGGCGGCGATGCAGGACAGCCCGGATCGGGCGCGACGAGCGTGGTGCAAGTCCACGTCGTGGACTGTCCGCCGCAAGGGGTTGGAATGCAGATGCAGCATTCACTGCCATAGGCGCATCCCCTCTTGACGGGACACGCGGCGCCGTTCACAGCCAGCGCAGACGAAGCGGGGCACTGGGCTGGAACGCCGCTGTCAGGTTGTGTAACCGGCGGAGATCCGTCCGGCGGAAGATCACCATGATCCGACGGATTCCCCGTCATCGAGCCCTGCGGTCCACCCCCGGTCACGCACGGATCAGGCCCAAAGACAGCAATGAAGGGCCCCGCCGCAATCGGACCCACGGACGACGTCGTGGCCGTGTCCAGCGATGCCGCCACGAAGATTCGCCCGGACCCCGAGAGGTCCATCGCGATTCCGTAGGCGTCTGCACCGGCAGTCGTACCCAGGCCTGCCAACCCTGCCGGCTTGGAGGTTCCGTCGACAGCAGCCAAGTACAGCGGCTGGTCACCACTTCTGGGCAAGCTAGCGCTGCCCCAGGTGAGACTGCTCCAATAGGTGCCCGCTACCAGCGAGTTGCCGCGGGTGTCGGCGACTACTCCCCATGGAAAAGTCTCAGCGACTTGAGCGCCCGAGATGAGCGTGCCATCGATCGGACTGAAGAGCAGCACAAGGGCCGAGCTAACAGCAGAAAAGCTCGTCGTCTCAATGGTCACGGGTGCCGTGGGATCCAGTGTGTCTTCGACGACAACCAGTCGCCCCGCTGCATCGACCGTCATACCCATTGGAAGCGAGGGTTGATCGAAACGACTCCACATAGGCTTCCCACTCGGGTCGATGCCGACGCGGAACGTGCCAACGCCAGTGCCCCAAGCACCGCCGCCGCTCAACGCTTGCCCCGCGACGAACGTGTGGTCTTGCGAATCGACGGTCACAAAGATCCGGCCCGTGTCAAATGTGCCACCGGACGCCGCACCCCACACGACCGAGCCGTCCGCGCTTTTCAGTCGCGCAACGAAGGGCTGGGAGTTAGTTCCGGCCGATGTCCAGTTCGTCGAGCCGAGCGTGATGGTTCCACCCGCTGTCCCCGCAATCACCGGATCGCCTCCGGGCGCGATGGCGATCGAGTAGACATAGCCGCTGCCGCCGTTGGCCCATGTCTCGCCGGCCCACCCGAATCGTTGTGCCCAGAGCGTCTGCCCCGCTGCTCCGATCTTGACCACGAACGCGTCGCTAGTCAGGGCCACGAGCGGCGTTGTCCCGCCACCGAAGTCGAGCGTCTGCCCGAAACCACCGCCAAGATAGGCATTGCCCATGTCGTCGACGGCTAGTGCTGGCGACGCGTCGTCAAAGCTTGGGCCGCCGTAGCGGTTCGCATACACGAGCGCGCCAGTCGAGTCGAATTTCGCAAGGAACATGTCCTGGGGACCATTCGAGGTCAGCACCACGGTTCCAAACGACGCCGACACGTCAAAAGACCCTGCCGCGTAGACATTGCCTTGGCCGTCCACGGCGATCGCCCATGGCCATGCGCTGATCGTCGCTGGCAACGGCCAAACCGCTTGCAGTGACAGGACGCCCCCGTCGCACGATGGGAGGCTACTCTCAACCGTGGTGCCCCCGGAGCCGGAGTGACCAGCGCCGCCACTCGTGAAGCTGCCGCTCAAGGTGCCGCCGAAGTTCGTCACAGCCGCGTCCCCATTCGCTGCACCGCCTGAGCCACTCGTAGCTCCGCCGGAGCCCATGCTCGCGCCCCCACTGCCGCCCGATGTGCCGTCGCCGGAACTCATTGGGCCACCGCTGACGCCCGCCGCGCCGCTGCCACCGGCCGCTCCTTTGCCAGAACCACCAGCACCCACGTCTGCGCCATCGCTAGCCGCGCCATCCGGTTGGGCCGAGCCCACTGTTGTGGTCGTGCCGCCGCTCGCCCCGGCAGCAGCACCACCGCTGCCCACCGCTCCTCCGCTTCCACGGGTACTGCCTGAACCACAGCCAGCAGGCGTGGGTAAGCAAAGCGCGGCGAGAACACAACAAGCGGTCCTGCCTGATATCAAACGAGTCATGGCTGCCTCCGGGTCGAGTGGGCAGGTTATCAGCAAGTTCGAGGCCAACTTCAAGTCTGTCTCCCGACCGGAGAGCACGCCGAATCAGGGATGGGTACCCTCAGAATTCTGAGGGCTGGCGGACTTCAGGACCTTGGTCTCGCCTTCCGCTTGGGCCCATCGCCCCGTGGTTGCCGGGCGACCTACTTCATCGGCGCCACCATCGGCACCTGCCGCGTTACATCCAATGACGTGCGTTTCCCGTGGGTCCGTACAAACCGAAAGAGGTGTTGACTGCGCCGCGCTCGGCTTGGACCTATTGGGGACTCGGCCGATCTGAAATTGGCACCCCTCGGGTGCCCTCGGGTAAGATGCGCCGGTGACAGCAACCGCGTTTTCGGACTGCCGCATGCACGTCGAGGACGAGCTCGCAATGACGGCCAGGCGCGGGGCTGGCGGTCTTGTCCGCTCGGTGGTCGCCATCGCGCTGATCGTGTCGGCTTCGTCTTGCGGAGGCGGCTCGTCCGGTTCCGATGACGTCCAGAAGTGCAAGGATCTTTCGCAGCTGAAATGCGAGCGCGTGGTCGAGTGCGGCGGCATGCCATCCGTTCCGACCTGTCTGGCCGACATCCAGAAGTCCGAGTACTGTGACCACGCTGTTGCCGTCACGTCGAGCTACGACGCCTGCTTGCAGGATCTGCGCGCGATCAGCTGCACCGAGCTTCTTGCCTCAGGCGCGTGGAACCTGCCGCTCACGTGCATGGGCGTGATCCTGGTGCAGTAAAATGCCTGCCCGGGGGGGGCGGGCCGATTCTCGAGCACGAGGCTGAGCGGGATCCCGAATGGCGCGGCGTAGGGAATTCTTGCGCGACTTCCATTGTATCCCCTCAGCCGCCGCCTCAATGTTGCCACCGTGGATGGTAGCGTACAGTATAGGATCGTCCTCACGATTCACCAAGGAGGGTCATTGTGTACGACCTGCGCTTCGGCTCCCGTTTCCAAAGATGTCCGCTTCTCGTCTTTCTCCTGTCGGCTCTGGCTGCGGGTTGCGGCCGAGCGGGAGTACAGGCGAGCAGCGCAACGGGCGTGCGGGATGCCGGCTCTGGCACAGCCTCCGACGGCGTTGCTGCCATGGGCGGCATGACAATAATCTCGTCCATTGACGCGGCGATGTCCGTTGACTCGGTGCCGCCCATAGATCTGCCGCCACCGCTGACCGACTTTCCCGTCGACCCCATCCTCGACGGAGCGAGCGTGCCCGCCAATGCGCCCGACCTGTTCACGAACACTGCCCCGCGAAACTGGGGAGCTCCTTGCATCGTGTCGCCTGAACCGAACACCTTGGTGCCCATGAACTGGCTCCGGCCGCGCTTTGAATTCTTGCGTGCCTCCGACGAGAACCTGTTCGAGATCAAGTTGACTGTTGCGGGCTTCGCACATCCTCTCCTCATCTACACGGCTGGAGAAACTGCGCATGCCTGGCATAAAGGCGACAGCACCTATGCACTCGACGCCAATCTTTGGGATCAGCTTCGCGCCTCGGTCACCGACCAGCCGATCACCGTGAGCATTCGCGCCTTGACCCTGTCGTCCAGTGGCACCGTGCAAACTGCGCCTTCGCTGGCGGCGACCTCCAGCTTCACCGTGGCGCCGGTCGAGGCGCCGGGAAAGATCGTGTATTGGGCTCTCACGCAGGCGGGGGCCGGCTCGCTCAAGGGCTTTGGGATTGGAGAAGAGGGCGTGGAGGATGTTCTGCTCGTTGGACAGGTAAAGGCGTCCATTCCGACCCAGGACAACTGCATCGGCTGCCACGCCGCCACCCCAGACGGTCGCGGCGTAGGAATGGTGCTCGGGTCAAACGGCGATGCGACCTACTTCAACAGCATCGCCGACATACAGGAGGGGACCGCTGGGAACATTCCCAGCTACGTCGACCCCGGTGCGCTGACAACCCTGCGCGCGACCAAAGGTGGCACGCCAGCGTTCTCGCTCGCTCACTGGTTGGATGGTGATCGCATCATGATTACCACTAGCGACAACAACGCGACTTCGGACATTGGCAACCTCCACTGGCTGCAGCTTGACAGTCCGAATCAGCAGGGCGTGTTGGCACGCACCGGAGACAGCAACCTGGCGACCGAGCCCACGTTCAGTCACGATGGCCAGACAATCGCCTATGTGTCGTCACCGGGCACCAGCTCAGTCTACGATGGCCGTCTGACCAATGGCCCGGCCGACATCTACTCCGTCCCTTACGGCGATCGAAAGGGCGGCGCAGCGACCCCCATCACGGGGGCCGCCGACCCGAATTACACCGAGTACTACCCAGCCTACTGCCCCGACGATACGCTCATCGCCTTCACCCGTATGGCCGGCAATGGCAATTCGTATTCCAACTCTGCAGCAGAGGTGTTCTTGGTCTCGGCCAAAGGCGGCGTAGCCCAGCGGCTTGCCGCCAATGACGTGGCTACGTGTCTGAACGGTATCCAAAGCCCAGGACTGACCAATGACTGGCCCAAGTGGTCACCCCATGCGACATCTGCGAACGGCAAGACCTATTACTGGCTGACCTTTTCTTCCCATCGGTCGGGGACTGCTCAGCTCTTTGTGACGGCGGTCGTGCTCGACGGCGGCTCCCTGACGACCTATCCGGCCCTGTACCTATGGAACCAACC
>Ga0265329_10000965_pt1 | contig 14448 bp, 14 predicted proteins | sample 41627metaG_FD_202091 | JGI IMG/M metagenome (GOLD analysis project Ga0265329, IMG submission 202091) | Rhizosphere microbial communities from Carex aquatilis grown in University of Washington, Seatle, WA, United States - 4-16-27 metaG | ecosystem: Host-associated > Plants > Roots > Rhizosphere...
AGCAGCAGCCGCACTGGCACTGGCGTCTCGCGATAGAGGCCGGTCTGCACCAGCCCAGGCGCCATGGCATTGGCGGTCACGCCGCTGCCTGCAAGGCGGCGGGCGAGCGCCCACGTCAGCAGCCGGTTGCACGCCTTGGACTGCTGATAGGCCTTGACCGGGTTGTACGGGCGCCTCGTGAACTGCAGGTCGTCGATGTCGAGGTTGCCGGCGTATGTGGACGCGACGTTGACGATGCGCGCGGGCGCGCTGGCCTTGAGGATCTCCAGGAGCTCGTGCGTGAGCAGATGGTAGCCGAGTACGTTGGTCGCGAGGGTGAGCTCGATGCCATCGGCGCTCTGGCGCCGTGTGCGTGAATTGAGGCCGGCGTTGTTGACCAGGACATCCAGACGAGAGTGCGTGTTCCGCAGTGCCTTCGCGAACTCGCGAATGGAGGCCTGGCTCGCGACATCGACGCGCATCACCGACACTCCCTTCGCGCCGGTGCGGCGTGCAATCTCTTCGAGCGTGGCCTGCCCCTTCGCGACGTCGCGACATGCGAGCACGACCTCAGCGCCCTGAGCGGCGAGTTGCGTGGCGATCTCCCTGCCGATGCCCGACGTGGGGCCAGTGACGATGGCAAGCTTCCCCTTCATTTCGACTCTCCTTCCGCGCCTCGCGTTCTCGCGGCCCTGCCGCGGCGCCTTGACGCCCGGTCAGTCTTGCCGGGAAGACGCACCGACGCAAGTACGCTGCGCGGTTGGCCATAGTTATTACGTGACCATGTTGGGCCCGGCAATGGCTGGCATTGCCATCGTTCACCACGCCGCCGTGTCGTGGCTTTCTAGGGTTCAAGTGGCCGCAGAAACTCCGTTTGACCCAGGTGTTACACCGGTGTTACACCCATCTTGGAGGCGGCGAGAATGCCAACAACCAAGAAACGCATCAACATCACGGTCGATGACAGAATCTACCAGGCCATGCAGCGTCTGTCGGACGAGCGAGATCAATCGGTTGCGGGCGTGGGGCTGAGCCTGATCGAAGAAGCGCTGGAATACCAGGAGGATCTCTACTTCTCTCGTGTCGCCGATGAGCGGCTAAGCAAGAAGCAGAAGAGAATCCCCCACAAAAAGGTCTGGGCTTGAGCTATCGAATCGAATATCTGGAAAGCGTCGTTCACGAAGATACTCCAAGGCTGCCCAAGGACGTCCGGAACCGGATCCGCAAGGCCATCGAGCACAAACTCGCCTCTCACCCCGTCGAGTTTGGCAAGCCACTGCGCTACAGCCTCAAGGATGCACGCCGGCTGCGTGTGGAGGATTGGCGCGTTGTCTACACGATCGAGCCCCCGGATGTGGTTCTCATCGTCAAGATTGGGCATCGGAAAGAGGTCTACGAGTCCTGACAGGAAGCGAGCTTCGATCTGACAATGGCGGGCGTTGCCATTGTTCACCCCAAGGGGTTTTGTGCATCACTCAGGATTCAACATGACGCCGTCTTTTTCGCACACGGTGCGCACCAGCTTTCGCTTCGCCGCATCGAGGTGGGCCGCAGCCCGTTGCGCCTCCTCAGCGTCGTGCAGGGCACACGAGCACGCCGCGATGATCTGATAGGCTAGCGGCTGGTCGGGGGCCAGCGCCAGCGCCGAGCGCGCTCTGTCGATGGCAACGGCATAGTGGTGCCTGAGCCATGCTTGCTGGGCTTCGTGCACCAGGGCCGCGGGATCCCCAGCCGGGTGCTCGGGCACAGCGGGGACAGGGGCGGGCGCTACGACAGGCGGCGCCGGCTCGGCTGGAGCAGGGGCTTGGGACTCGGGCTCGGACAATGGAAACGCAGGGGGCGTGCGACGGGATCTCTCCTCGACCGTGCGGTGAGGCCTGCCTGGCATCCTGCTTGCGCTTGATGGTGGCGTATTCGACGGGGACTTCGCCGAAGGCACGGGCAGTGGCGCGGACGCCTCGACCGCCAGAGGGGGCGTCGCGGTGGGCGGAGGCGGGACGGGCTGAACCGCCACGGGATTTGCTGTCGCGACTGGTGCCGCTTGCGTCCCCTCGGGCGCGTGGCCGGCGCGCAGGTACCACAGAGCGAAGCTCACTCCGGTCAGAAGCACGATGGCCACGGCGACATACAGTTGCGACTTTCCCTGCGCGCGGAGACTGGGGATGCGCATGGTGCGCGCGAAGCGATTCGTTCCGAGCGAGTCGATGTGTGCCAGCTCGTCGTCGGTCGCCGGCTCGCTCATGTCCGCGGGCCCGTCATCAACGCGCACGGGCTGCGGCGAAGGACTTCGGCCGGCCGCCGAGATCGAACGCGAAAGATCGAATCCAGACTCTCGGATGCCCGGCAGCCGTTCCGCGTCTCGCAGAAACGCGCGGTCGCCCACGCAACCGCGGAGAGCGTCGATGAGTTCGTCGGTGTTGGCGAAGCGGTCTGTGGGATCCTTGGCCAAGCATTTCAGCACCACCGCGTCGGTGTGCGGGTCGATGCCGGCGTCGGGTGCGCGTTGGCTGGGGGGAATGACCGTGCCTGTCACATGGCCGTTCAGGATCTCCAGGATCGATTTTCCCGTGAACGGGACCATCCCGGTAATCATCTCGTAGAACACGGCACCTAGAGAGTAGATGTCGGTGCGTCCGTCGACCGGTTGTTCCTGGGCTTGCTCGGGAGAGATGTACAAGGGTGTGCCGCAGATCACGCCGCCTTGTGTGGCCGCGCCTGGGCCCAGGTCAATGAACTTGGCCACGCCGAAGTCGACCAGCTTGACGGCGTCGTAGGTTCCTTCGGGCGCAACTTCGAAATGGACGCCGCTCTGGTCGGCGGAACGGCGAACCACGCGGCGCCGTCCCTCGCGGGTGAGCAGAAAGACGTTGGCAGGTTTGAGATCGCGGTGCACGATGCCCAGCTCGTGGGCTGCGCCCAGGCCACGAGCCACCTGTCCCACGATATTGACCGCATCGAAGAGCGCCAGCCGACGAACCCGGCGCAGGCGTTCCTCCAGATTCTCTCCTTCGAGGTACTCCATCACCAGGAACACCATCCCGTCAGGCGTGGTGCCGATGTCGGTCACGTCGATGATGTTGGGGTGGCGGATGCGACTGGCGGCCTTGGCCTCGATGATGAATTGCTCGACGATTTCCGTCTGCCTGGCGAACCGGTCGTGTAGCACCTTGATGGCCACGGGTTTCTCGAGCACGATGTGCTGGGCGCGGTACACGACGCCCATGGCACCCTCGCCGATCACGCCCTGGATCTCATGGTCCTTGAGCAGCATGCCGACCCGAGCGACCACCTCGGGTGCGAACAGGGGCGTGCGGTCCTCGGGACACAGATCCAGCGTTCCGGAAAAAGTGCCGCCACAGAGGGGACATGTGCGGGTGGCTCCCATAGCTAGGGTCTCACATCCCGGAAAGGCCCTGGTGTAGTGGCAGCGATGGGCGCACGGGCGCTGCGAGCGGTGTATCGCGTGGGGGCTGTCAAGACCACGAAGCGTAGTCTACCCCATCGCGTCTCCGTATCTGCGCTGCCCCGGAATCGGAACGATCAAGCGGCGAACCAGCGGGATTAGCCCGCGCTGGGCGCGCGCCGGTCGGCGCATCGCAGTGTGATCGGACTTCAGGGGCGCTTTTGTAGCCGACATCACGGCAAATTCATGCGACAATACCCGCCATGGTAGGCACCATCAGGTTGTTCCTCCGCACTACCGAGAACGACTATCAGCAACAGCTCAAGGAAGAGGCCCTGCGCGAAGGCAAGCGTGCGGGATTTTCCGTCGAGGTCGAGTCCGCGCAGGACGATGCCGGGCGACAGTTGGCGCAGATCAAGGCGGCTATCGAGAATGCGCACGCCAACAACTTGGTGGCTGTGCTGGTGGCTCCGGTTCGCGAGGAGAGCGTGGCCCCGGCGGTGCGCGCCGCAGCCGAGGCCGGCGTGGAGTGGGTGATGCTCAACCGCGAAGCGGGTTGCATCGAAGATCTGCGCCGGGAATTCGCTGACCGGGCCATCTTCGCAGTGAGCCCGGAACAGGCCGAGATCGGCCGCATTCACGGCCAGCAGGTTCGCGCGCTCATGCCCGACGGCGGCTGCGTTCTGTGCGTGACCGGGCCGCTTAGCACCACATCCGCGCAGCAGAGGCTCGACGGCCTGAAATCCGTCATGGTGGAGCCCTACCGACTGGTGACGCTGAATTCGGACTGGACCAGCGAGGGCGCGCGCCTGGCGCTCGAGCGCTGGTTGAAGAACATGAGCAAGGACACGGAAGTGCCTGGTGTCTTCGTCGCGCAGAATGACGAGATGGCGCTGGGTTTGCGCCAGGCCGCACGCGACGCCGCGGTTCGACTCAACCTGCCGCTCGATAAGACCCCCATCGTCGGTTGCGACGGGACCCCGACCTTGGGACAGCGCCTGGTGCGCGAAGGCCGGCTGCGCGGCACCGTGGTGACCCCGCCAGCCTCGGGACCCGCAGTGGAGTGGATCGCGCGCAAGCGACGCCGCGGCGAGATTCCACCCGCCGTGGTGGTGCAAGCGGTGACGTCGTTCCCGGGCCTGTCCAGCTTGCGAAAGTAGAATCAGCGCACGAAGTGCGGCAGCGGGTCTGGCAGCTCGATGCCGATTTCGACCACGCCGGCGAAGACACCGTCGCGCGAGAAGGGCGTCTGATGGATGAGCTTCTTCTTTCCCAATTTCTCGACGGTGTAGCTGTTCGCGCGCGGGGTGCGCAGCAAGTCCAGCAGGCGTGACCGCGCCGGCTCCGGGTGACAGTCGAGCAGGCTGCGTCCCAGCAAGGCGCGGCCGCCGTCCTGGGCGAACATCTGGCAAGCGCGTTCATTGATATAGGTGCAAACGCCGGCGGAGTCGCACGCGACGACAGACACGGCCACGCCGTCTAGCCACTGCAGCTCGGAGGGCAAGCTCATCGGCGCAATATAACAGGCAAGCCGGGCTGGCTGGACAACTGATCTAGCCGTTCACGGCCGCGCCTCGCCCGTCGCTGGTGTGCTGGTTCCCGGGCAGTCCACCAAGTGAAGGACGAAGCGCTCGGGATGCGAGCAGAAGTGTCGGGTCAACTCCGCCGTTGGTGTCAGGTAGCGCGCGCGCACGCATTCGTCGGTGCCGCCCAGGCGGATGAACACGTTGGGCTGGGTCTGTTTGCGCGGCTGCGAGCAGCGACACAGCATGGGATGACCGAATTCCAGGTTCACCCCGCGTGCCACCAGGTAGTCGCGGGAAGCCTGCTTGACATGCCCGCGCGTGCGAATCCCAGGGACAGGCGAATGCGACACCACCGGATCGTTGAGTCCCCACTGATCGATGACCCGAAGACCTGGCAGAAAGTAGGCCATGCCGGCTGCCCGGGTGGCGATCACGGTGTCCGGCGGCAAAGCCGCATTGAGCGCCACGCCGACCAGACGCGTCCTCTGCGCAATGCCGTCCATCTCCTGCACCGACTGCATGCCGTGCTCCATCTCGAGCACCACGGGAGTTCGGGCCAGGGCCAGCGACGCCGCCAGCGCCAGGGCCGTGAGTGCCAGGCTCCTGCGCAGCAGCTCGAAAGCGCCCATGGCAGCGCCGGCCACCAGCACCGGCCAGTATTCCCACAGCAGGCGGTACTCCATGAAATCACCGCCCACCTTGGCGACGAAAATCGCCTGTGCCAGCAGCGCAATCCCAGCGTAGCGCGCGAACGCCCGGCTGCGCGGATCCTGCGCGGCCAGGCTCGCGAACAGCGTGAGAGCCACCAGCACGAGAGAGACGGGACAACTTCTCAAAAAGCCGAAGAGGTACTCGATGCCCAGGCCAAAGCTCGCCAAGTCCGCGGCCTTCGCATAGTAGGTGTTGGGCAGGATTTCGCCGTAGTTGTGCAGCTTCCAAGCGAGGTAAGCCGCCAGCCCAATCGCCGTTGGACCGATGGCCGGCCGCAGCCGCGCCCGCAGCGCCGTGGCCGAGCGAGGTTCGGCGATGACCAGGACCAGCGCGCTGGCTGCGCAGGCGATCCCGGCATCGAGCCGTGTGAGCACTGCCACGAGTGGCGGCACGCCGGCCAGCCATTTCCCCAGCCCCGTGCGCGGCGCTCCCAGGTGCTGCGCCAGCCCAGTCAGCAGCACCATCAGACCGACGAACGACGTCTCCAGCCCGGAACCCGCGAAGGCCGGATAGGTCGGCGGCAGAACCAGCAACGCGAACAGCGCCAGCACCAGGACGTCGCGCCCGCGACGGATGTGACGGCCGGTAGCCACGACACCAACCAGAATCGTGCCGAGGTACGCGGCCACGCCCACGGCCCGCGTGGTGGCCAGCGGGTCTCGGCCAAGGGCGATGCCCAGGGCGGCGATCAAGGTCCACAAGAAGTTGGTGTAGCCCTCCACCCGCTCACCGGGGTTGAAGGCCAGGCCGTGCCCGTCGACCAGGTTGCGGGCGTAGCGATAGGAGATGAAGGCATCGTCGAACACGGCCTGACTGTGCCGCCACCTGAGAAAGGCCCAAACCATCAACGCGACCGCCACCGCGGCCACGACTCCCCGGCGCACGAGCGGGCCCCAGCGATCCCAGGAAGCGGGCGCGGCCAACGGGGAGGGGCTATTCACGACCGCAGCGCCACTTCCGAGAACGAAGCCCCAGCGACACCATCACTTCCGCGGCGCGAACTGCACCTGGTCCATCATCGCGCCGTGCTGCTTTTCAAAGGCCGCGCGATCCATTGACAGGGTCACGTCGCTCTCTTCGTCGATCAGGCTGCGCGCCCGCGGGCTGTTGTCCGGTGCATAGCCGAGCTGCTGGAACAGTCGTATGGATGGGCCGTTGGCCGGCAGGATGGTCACGTACACCCGGGCCAGGTGGAGGCCGCGAAAGGCCAAGGCGTGCAGCATGGTGGTGAACTTTCGGCCCAGTCCTCGGCCCTGCAGGTTGCGGGCGCCAATCATGATGGCGTATTCGGCCGACTCGGCGTCGAACTGACGAAAGTCCGCGTCCCCGATGAGCACGCCGTCTTGCTCAAGCAAGAAGAGCCGATCTCCTCGTGCGCGCGACTCGGCGTAGTACTCAACCACCTCGTCGGCCGACATGTCTTCCTCGTGGGTCAACATGGCCCGGTTGTGCGCGTCGTTGTAGTAGCTGGAAAGCTCGGCCGCGGCGCCGCGCACCTCGTCCGGAGTCGGCTCGAAGGCGCGCAACAGAATCTGCGCATCTTGGAATTTCACGTCGAAGAGAACGGACATGGGACCATGCTAGCGGAGAAGAGGCATCGGCACTACCCTACGTCCCATGCAGGAAAAGACAGCGTGGTCCCAGATCGAAAAGGAAGCGGCAGGCGCCTTTCTCGGCCCAGGGCGTTTCCCCGTGCCCGCCTACTCGGAATTCATGCCGCCCCCGTTCGTGGGGTTGAAGCCCTTCACGGCTTGCGATGCTGGCGGCGCCGCGGACAACACCAGCGTGTGTGACGAGCACGGCGTCGCTGTCGACGAGTATGAACAGGAGCACGAGCTGCGGCCTGGCCTGGCCAAGATCGCGAGCCACCTCGTGCTTGAGCTGCGCAAGTTGGCCGCGGGCTCGACCCACGAGTTCTCGCGCACTCTGCTCGACGGCAACCTGGCCTGGCCCGAGGCGCTGGCGGCTGCCGCCCGCGCGGGCCGCTACCCGCAGCGCCCCTTCTTCGTCGTGCAAACGCTGGCCCTGTCGCGCACCCAGGACGACAAGGGCAACGTGCGCTGGACCGTGTTCGGCGCCAGTCACCAGCCAGCCGCTGCCGTCTTCTGGCGCGGCTTCGCTGACAGCGACGAGGAGCGTTTCCTGCGGCTCATGGCATGGGCCAGCGGCGATGCGCCGCTCCCAGGCGAGGGCTTGCGTTTTTTCGGCGCGGAGCCCGAGCTGCCTGGGTTCGCCCGCGCTCGGCTGTGGCGCGAGCAGGAGCCGGCTGAGCGCATCCACACGCTCTTCACCCTGGAGCCATTCGCTGCTTTGCCCAATTCGCTGCAGAAGGCCTTTCTCGACGGGATGCTGCGCATTCTGCCCACGCCAGCCAGCCACGTGTTCTCCGGGCATCCTGGCTATCGTAAGCTGGCCGCGGCCCTGCCGCGCGCCACGCAGATTCCGCTGCTGCATCTCTTTCCCCGCGTGCAAGGAGGATACACGCTGCGCATTCCCCAGTCGGGGTGGCTCGACGAGCACGATCCCTGTCAGACGCGGCCCTCGGGTTCCCATCGCATGGTCCGCCACATTGAGCGCACCCACCGCTGGCAGCGCACGCCGCGCGACCAAGCCTTGGTCGGCGACGGCGCCTTCACCGACGAGGTCACGGTTGCGCTGTTCTCCACCAACCCAGACGATCTCGGCCTGTACGGCAAGCCCATGGCGCGCAACGCGCAGATCTGGAGCCACGACTACCAGCTGCTGCTCGACGGTCCCCGCGCCAGCCAGGCCGAGCTGGAACGCGCCGCCGAGATGCTCGACCGTGGTGGCCGCTTCGGCTACCGGCTGTACTACCCGCCGATGCGGGCGGGAACCCGCGAGCTGTTCTGGCACTTGCCCTTGCTGGCGCGGCTGAGCCCGGGCCGCGATCAGGCTGAGCTCCATGAAGACACGCTCCACTTCGGCCGCATCTCCGCTGAAGCGACCGCGCCCACCGGCGAGGGCTCGCTCGCGCTCGCGGCCAATCTTCTCGATCGCCCGGGCCATCGCGAGGCGGCCAAGTTGTTCGCGCGCGAGCCCGGTCAACTGCGCCACACCACCGCCCAGAACCTGCGCAAACTCCTCGATTTTCGCGAGTATCTCGCCGGTCCCTTGCCCGGCTCGTTCGCCCGCGCGCTGCTGCGGATCGCGAAGGACACGACCTTGGGCGCGTGGCTCGACAAGCTGCCCCAGTTGGCCAGCGACGCAGCGGCTGCGGCCCGCTTGGCCGAGGATCTGCGCGCGGCCATCGCGCGTGAGGTTCCGCTGGGCGCGGCACTCACTTTTGAGAAGACCGCGACGCGCGCGTTTGAAGAATCGCTGTGGCGGAGCATCGCGGCCTTGGCCGAGGGCGAATTCCGAAACAAGGAAACCGCCGACCGCGTGGTGATCAATGAAGGACGAACCGGCGGAGCAGCGGCCCGGGCGGCGCACGTGGAGGCCGGCACGCATGGCGATCTCGATCGGCTGGGCCAGCACTTGCACCAGCGCTATCGCGAAGCCATCGAGCGCCACGGCATGCAGGGCCGCGCCCAGGTCTTCGATCATCGCTTCACCTGGCGCACCGAATTCGATCTGTCGTGGTCAGAGGCGTGGACGCAGAATCAGCAGGGCCAGGCGCAGGAGCGCAACATCGTGGTGGTCATTCCCGGCAAAGATCGCACCCAGGCGGTGATCATGGCGGACCACTACGACACCGCGTACATGGAGGATGTCTTTGAAACGGAGCGCGGCGGGGACGGGTTGCGTGCGGCGGCCGCCGGTGCCGACGACAACCATTCCGCGACGGCCACGTTGCTGGCTGCCGCGGAGGTCTTTTTGCCGCTGGCGCGCGCCGGCCGGCTGGAACGCGACATCTGGCTGGTGCACCTGACCGGCGAGGAATTCCCGTCGGATTGCTTGGGGGCGCGAGCCCTGGGCCAGGCGCTGGTGGAAAAGAGCCTACACCTGACCGCGGAAGACGGCAGCACCTGGGACGCGTCCGTGGTGCGCGTTGTGGGCGCCTTTGTGCTGGACATGATCGGGCACAACAACAACCACGACCGCGACGTGTTCCAGATTGCCTCAGGCGAGGGCGCGGGCTCGGCGCGGCTGGCCCTCCATGCCCATCTGGCCAACCAGCGCTGGAATCATCAGGCGCGGGAAGCAGCCCCGGAGCGGCGGGGCCTGGGCCGCGCGCAGCGCATGCCCGACGGCAAGCACGTGCCGCCGCCCTTCGCGCCCTTGCCCGTGGCCGGCGAGGTGCGGGTCGAATGGGAGCCGCGCTCGTCGCTGTACAACACCGACGGGCAGATCTTCTCGGACCTGGGAATACCGGTCGTGCTCTTCATGGAGAACTACGACATCAACCGCACTGGGTACCACGACACCGACGACACCATGAAGAACATCGACCTGGACTACGCCTCGGCGGTCGCGGCCATCGCCATCGAAAGCCTGGCCGCGGTGGCAATCGAGAAACAGTAGACAAGTTCCGCCCGCGCCCCAATTGGGTTAGCCTGGCGACCGGTGAACGAATTCCCGGTGCGCTTCGGTCCCTACGTTCTGCTGCGCTCGCTCAGCGAGGGCGGCATGGGCGAGGTCTTTCTGGCCATGTCGGGACCGCCCGGCCTGGAAACCTTCTGCGTGATCAAGCGCATCTTGCAGGAGCGGCGGAGCGATGCGGAGTTTCTGCGGCGCTTTCACCATGAGGCCGACATCGCGCGCCGCCTGGTTCACGGCAACATCGTGCAGACCCACGCGGTGGGAGACATCGAAGGCGAGCCCTTCATCGCGCAGGAATTCGTCGACGGCCACGATCTGCAAGAGCTGCTCGACCGCGCGGCCAGCGAGGGTCGGCCCATGCCGGTGGCCGCGGCCGTGCAGGTGGCCTGCGAGGTGGCGCGCGGGCTGGCCTATGCCCACGACTTCGAGGGGCTGGAACTCATTCATCGCGACGTCACTCCCGGGAACATCCGCATCACCTATGCGGGCGAGGTCAAGCTGCTCGATTTCGGAATCGCACGCTCCGAGTTGTCTGCCGGCTTGACTGTGCCCGGCCAGCGCTGGGGCAAGCTGGCCTTCATGTCGCCCGAGCAGGCGCGCAACCGCTCGCTCGACCGGCGTAGTGACATCTACACCCTGGGCCTGGTACTGTGGACCATGCTCACCGGCCGCCCAGTGGGCACCACCATGGACGGCGATCGCGTGGTCGCGCCGTCGACCGACCGCCAGCGTTTGCTGGAAGATTTGCTCAAACGCGATCCGCCGGCACCTTCGCGGATCAGCTCGGCGGTGCCGGTCGCGCTTGATGAAGTGGTGGCGCGTGCGCTGGCCAAGCGCTGCGAAGCCCGCTTTGCCAACGCGGCGGATTTGGCAGCTGCCCTGGCGCCATTTGCCTCGGTGGTTCCCTCGGGCGAGGCCATCCTGGCTGAGCTCATGCAGGGCTCGTTCGATGCCAGGGCCGAGCGGGCCGAGCGCGCCGAACTCGTCTTTTCCGCGCAGCGAACCCTGCGCGTCGGAACTGCGCCCGCCGAGGCGGCTTCGGCTGCGCCCGCAGCGGTTGCCAGCGTGACGGCTGCGCCGGGCAAGCGCCGAAGTCGCAGGAAGGCCGTGGCGCAAGCGGGCGGACGTGGCTGGCACGTGGTCGCGCTGGCGATCGCGGGCGCGCTCCTGGTTGTGGGCTTCTTGGCCTACGATTTCTTGCACCTGCGCCGGGCCAGCGATGCGCCTGAGCCGGCTGCTGCGGTCGGCGCGCCCGCGGCTCCGTCGGCGATCCTGGCGCCAGAAAGCGTGGCTCCTGTGGTGGCGCCAGTGCCAGCGGCCGTGCCCGCACAGGCCAGCGCGCCGACCGCGCCGCCGGCGAATTCTCGCCCTGTCGTCCCGACCGGCGGGGCAGCGATGCATTCGTCGCGCCCCAGCCCTGATGCGTCTCTGGCGGAAAGGACCGCGCTGCTCGAACGGGCCCAGGCTGCCTTTGACGAGGGCAACCTGGATCGCGCGCAGAGCGAGGCCCGCCACGCTGCTGCCCTGGGCAACCACGAGGCCGACGCCCTGCTGGGCGCCATCGCGTTCAAGCGCGGGAATCTCGACGAAGCCGAGCGCCTGCTCAGCAAGGCCTTGGCGCGCGATCCGGGCAACGCCCGCATCGCTCGCCAGTTGCAGTTGGTGCGCGCGAAACAAGGCCCGTAGCGGCGACCTGTAGCGGGCCGTCCGGGCAGGGGCGGCCTGCGGTCGCCTTGGGGTCATTTGACATTCGCCGGCTCTGGCGCAAAATTGCTTCTTTGAGAAAGCCAAATTGCCATGACCGTCTTCCAGCTCGTCGAACAGTCGCCCACGCTTCAGGTCGTCGCCATCGAAAAGGGGCTGCCCAGCCGCGTCCTGCACCAGCTGGTGGCGCTGGTGGGCGTATCGCAGAAAGTTCTGCTCGATGCACTTGGCCTGGCCCCGCGCACGATCGGCCATCGTGTCAACAAGCACCAGCGTTTCTCGGCAACCGAATCCGAGCGCCTGTTGCGCGTGATTCGGGCGCAGAAGCTTGCACGCGAGGTTTTCTCGACCGACGCCGCGGTAGCGCAGTGGCTGACCGCGCCTGACCGTGCGCTTGGCAAGCGGACGCCGCTGGCCATGCTGTCCACTGATGTCGGCGCGGCCCAGGTCCACAACCTGCTGCAGGCGATGATCCACGGCGTCCCGCTGTGAAGGCCTTTCGCATCGTCCTGCAGCGATACGGCGCCACGGCCCGGGCTGCGTTCAGTGGCGCCAGCGGCTTCGCAGCGGACGGGCGCTGGCACAGCAAGGGGCGCTATCTGGACTACGCGGCCGAAAGCCAGTCGCTGGCCGTTCTGGAACGGCTGGTGCACTACAAACGTTTCGATGCCTTGCAGGCGCATGTCCTGTATGTCGTGGAGGTGCCCGATCCTTTGATTGCGGTCTGCGCGGACTTCCCCAAAGGTTGGGGTGCGCCCGATCTTTCGCCGGCAGCGCAGAAGATCGGGAACCGCTGGTGTGACAAGCGCTTGTCTCCCGCGATCAAGGTGCCGAGCGCGGTGACCCGAGGCGAGTCCAATCTGCTGCTCAACTCCAAGCATCCCGCCTGGAAATGGAACTGGGTCATCCAGCGCATGCCTTTTGCATTCGACCGGCGACTGCGCGAGATCGCAGAGGCCGCACGAGTTGGGAAGGCGCGCGACCGTGGGGTATAGTGGAACGGTGTCTGATCGCGTAGTCGAGACCCTCGCCAGCGCCGTCGCCGCCCGCGTGCCCGGGATTGTGGCGCTCTATCTGTTCGGCTCGCGTGCGCGCGGCGACGGGTCGGCGGACTCGGACATTGACCTGGCCGTTCTGGCGCAGAATCGTCTCGACCCGGTCGAGCGCTGGAAGCTGCAGGAAGACCTGGCGGCCCTCGCGCACCAGAATGTAGATCTCGTGGACTTGCGCCAGGCCTCGACCGTCATGCGCGTGGAAGTGCTGCGTGATGCGATTCTGTTGATCGACGCACAGCCCTCGCCTCGGAGCGCGTTCGAGGCCTTCGCGCTTTCCGCCTACGCCCGATTGAACGAGGAACGTCGCGAGATCCTGAACGACTTGCGCGCCAGGGGACGAGTCCATGGATGACGTCGCCCTGAACAAAGCCGCCGTCATCGAGCGTTGCCTCCGCCGTGTGCGCGAAGTGTACGCGGACGACGAGCGCAACCTGCGCGATGATCTGACCCGCCAGGATTCGATCATCGCGAACCTGCAGCGCGCCTGCGAAGCCGCGATCGAATTGGCCATGCACTTCGTGCGCGTGCAGCAGCTCGGAATCCCCCAGGACAGCCGCGAGGCGTTCGACATCCTGGCCGGCGCGGGTCTCTTCCCGCGCGAACAGGCCGAGAAGTTGCGGCGCATGGTCGGTTTTTGCAACGTCGCGGTTCACGACTACCAGGCCCTGAACCTGGACATCGTGCGTGAGATCATCCGCACCCACCTTGATGACCTTCGCGCCTTTGCCGAATGGGCTGTGGGTCGCGCCGGGTAGCGGCCCAATCGCCTCTCTCCTTTGGGGAGAGGCCGACGCGCGAAGCGCGGCGGGTTGGGAGGCGAGCGGCGTGCCTCCCCGGAGCCACGAGGTCGTTGGAGATCGCAGCCCAGCGGAATTTCCATCAACGCGGGGGCAACATCGTTTCGTGCCTGCCGAGAACAAAGACATGGACACGCCACTCGCCCGCCGCAGACAACTTCGCCGCAGCTCAACCGATGCCGAGGCTTCCCTCTGGTTTCATCTTCGTAGCCGCCGCCTTGCAGGCTTCAAATTTCGCCGCCAGCATCCCTGCGGCCCTTTCATCCTCGACTTCTTCTGCGCCGAACGAAACCTAGCCATCGAGCTCGACGGCGGCCAGCACTTCGAAACCGCGACCCAGCACCGCGACGCCTGTCGCGCGAGCTACCTCGTTCGGTACGGCATTGCGGTCATGCGCTTCCCAACCGACCTGGTCTTTCGCAACCTCGATGCTGTGCTGACTGCTATCTCTGCTGCGCTGAACGTCGATCGTTGCTCACGCTGACCCTCTTCCCGCTTGCGGTTGCAATCGTGAAGAGGGAACAAGAATGCTCGCTCGGTCAGCCCGCTGCCGAATTCTCGCACGGCCGCGACAGCGGCCATATCGCCTCGCCCCGAAGGGGAGAGGCCGACGCGCGAAGCGCGGCGGGTGAGGAACTGTTTTGCGGGGTGCTCGGGGTGAGTCTCACGGCCGCGACAGCGGCCATATCGCCTCGCCCCGAAGGGGAGAGGCCGACGCGCGAAGCGCGGCGGGTGAGGAACTGTTTTGCGGGGTGCTCGGGGTGAGTCTC
>Ga0265329_10000966_pt1 | contig 14418 bp, 17 predicted proteins | sample 41627metaG_FD_202091 | JGI IMG/M metagenome (GOLD analysis project Ga0265329, IMG submission 202091) | Rhizosphere microbial communities from Carex aquatilis grown in University of Washington, Seatle, WA, United States - 4-16-27 metaG | ecosystem: Host-associated > Plants > Roots > Rhizosphere...
ACGATATAGACCGTCCCGGCGAGATTCCCGAGGCGGAAGCCGACCTCGCGACTCTTGCCGGTTTCCAGTGTCTCCTCGGAGCGCACTCCCTGCGGAGTCGAAAGGGCAAACTGCGCCCGCAACTGGAGACCTACGGCCGGAGCGAAGAATGAGTAGGAGTCCCCCGCTCCCGACAGTGCATCGTAAAAACGAAGCCCCCTCCCGACAGGCCCATGCAGGCGAGAAGTTACATGAGCGGCCCCTGCGAAGACGAGTCCAAGATGGCAACCGAAGGCGCCGACCAAGAGCAAGCGCTTTACCTTTCGCATGGCACGGGAGCCCACGCGTTTCGCGTCTATTCGGCAGCGATCGTGATTTGCGGAACCTGGTGAGCCCGCGCTCTGATTGCGTCGTCAAAATCGCTGGGACTCAAGCGGATGCGAATACCTGCCAGTGCGTCGGTCGGGCCGGGGTGCGAGTGCTCGGATCGCTGGACGAGACGGATATCCTGAAGCCTCGCCGAAGTCTCCGGATGACTCGCGAGCTTCCATCCCACGCCCGTCATCACTACGAGAATGGAGGCCACTGCTGCAATCTGCCGTTTCATGTTGAGCTCCCTTCACAACGTTGGTGATGCAAGTCTTGACCCCGTCCTGCGTCCTGCGCGAGTCAGCGCCCTCCGCGCCGTACGAGTCGTAGGGCGCAGTACGAGTCGTAGGGCGCACGGCTGATCTCTTTGCTCTGCTGGGAGTTGCTCGGCGTCATGGCACGATTTGCCACGGAAGCGCTGTCGGAGCCGGACGGAACGGGCGTTGCAGCGCGGCGAGGACAGTGTCGCGGCAGGACGAACAAGCGGAAGAAGAGCCTCATCGCGGCGCGCGAACCGCAAAACAAGAAGGAGAGAATCTATGTTGCGCAAGAGCTTTGTACCCATGTTCATGTCCCTCTTCATCACCGGAATCACGGGAGCAGCGTTTGCCAGCCCGCCAGCCTCGGGTCATGCCGACACCCCTGAAAGAGCAGCCAAGTTGGGCGAGACCTTGTCGGTTCTCCACGCCGTCGGTCAGTGGTCCATCAATCTCAGTGAGATGGCGGATAAGAGGGCAAAGTCGGATCTCGTGAAAAACTATGCCGACGCGATGGCGAGAGCGAATTCGACGACGGACACAAAGCTTGTGAGCATCGCCCAGCGCGATGGGATCGACATCGTGCCGCTGAACCCGCAAACCGAGGAGGGAAGGAGCCTGCTCGACCGCATCAAGGCCGAAACCGTGCTGCTCGGCTCTCTCGAGGGGGATGCCTTCGACAAGGAGTATATGACTCTCGTTACCAACACTCAGCAAAGTGTCATTCATGTTCTGGAGACGAGCAAAGCGTCGACCACGGATCCAGAGGTCAAACAATGGCTCGGCGGCATGACGACCACTGTCCAGAATCGTCTGAAGACGGCCCAAGACATCCTGGCAAAGATCTACGGCGACAAGATCTGACTGAGGATCGCAATTCCCTGCGCGTGAGTGGGCGGACGCGAGAGGGAAGCGCCGTCTGCGAGCACGAGCGCATCATCTACGCCATCGAGGCACGGGTCGCTCCTCGTGGGGGCCCGCCCTGGGGTCGAGCGCCCACGTAAACGCCGCGCTGCTCGCGGGGGAGCCGCTCCTAACGCTCGTCGACAGCGAACGTCGCCGCCACGATCGCCATGATGTCCTTGTCGCGCGATGACGTGTCGTTCGTCCCTTCGGCCGAGACTTCACTTTCATTGGCGGCGTTGATCTGCATCACGCCCATCTTCGCCGTCTGCAGCGATGACACTTTGCTGCCGGCGTTCACGGCGATCTGATCGGCGCGCACCCGCGCGTCTTTTGCGGCCTCGGCAAGCATCTCGATCTTGAGCTCGGCCAGCCTGGTGTAGAGGTAGCGCGGGGGCTCGGAGTTGATGAAGATGCCCTCCTCGATGAGGCGGGTGGCTTCGTTCGCCGCCAGGGCGACTTTGTCGATGTCGTGCGAGGTGACCTCGATCGATTGCTCCATCGAATACGCGACGATGGTCTCCGAGAGCTCGTGCCCCTCGTGGTCGTGCGGGTGGATCTCGGCGGTGCGAACAGCGGACACGACGACGTCCTTTGGCTGGATTCCTCGCGCGCGGATGAAGTCCGCGACTTTCGGCACATCGACCGAGAGGGTCTTGTAGGCCGCGGCGAGCTCGGGGGCGCGGGATTGAACGCTCGCCCGCCACACGATGAGGTCCGACTGAATACGCCGTTTCGCCGAGCCGGTGACCCCGACCATCTTGTTCTGATGCCGAATGCGAAAGATGCTGACGGCCGCGCGCGACGCAATCGAGCTCGACCAAACGATGGCCCCGCCGACGACGACGCCCGCTAGAAGAGAACCGATCCGGTCGAGAGAGCCGTTCGAGGTCATGCGGCGTCAACGTTAGCACCTCACGAGCGCCAATGGGCCCGGCCGCTTGACAAGATAGGCGCGGGAGCCAAACCACGAGCGTCGCGAGACGCGCGCCCGCGCATCGGCAATCGGCGGGCACGGCGGCAGTGGGCTATCCCGAGAGAAGGATCAACCAGCCAATGGGCCAGACACGCATTGCGATTGCCTGTCAGGGAGGCGGAAGTCAGTGTGCGTTCGTCGCGGGGGCGCTCAAGGGTCTCTTCGCGGGGCGAGTTCAGGACCAATACCGGATCGTGGGACTGAGCGGAACCTCGGGGGGAGCCTTCACCGCTGCCCTCGCTTGGGCCGGCATGCTCGAACAGGCGCACGGGAGCGCGACCCCGATCGAGGATCGGATCATCGCGTGCTGGACGGATCTGACGGCCCAGACGCCGATCGAGATAGCAGTGGACGCCGCCTCGCTCACCCTCTTGCGTCTCGTCGAAAGTGGGCTGCTACCAAGCGTTGCAAGAAGCCCGTCGTCGTTGCAATTCAGGCTCGGGGCCCGGGCGCTCTCGCAGATAGTCTCCCGCCCCGAGTTCACCGATCTCCGAGCGCTGCTCGTCAAGCACCTGGACTTCGAGCGCCTCCGGTCGCTCGCCCAGCCGGAAAGCCCGACCCTGCTGGTCGGCGCTGTCGACGTGTTGGAAGGGAGCTTCAAGATTTTCTCCTCTCTACAGCGCGAGGTCAACGTGGATGCGCTACTCGCGTCCGCTGCGATTCCAAATCTATTCCCGGCGGCGTGGGTCGAAGGGCACGCCTACTGGGATGGCATCTTCTCGTCGAACCCTCCGGTCGCTGCCTTCTTGCGCCAAGCGTACGTGGGGAGAGGCAGGTTGCCCGAGGAGATCTGGATCATCCAGGTGAATCCGCCGCGGCACGACCACGTTCCGGATCGGCCCAGTGACATCTTCGATCTGCGCAACCACCTGGCGGGCAACTTGAGCCTTCAGCACGAGCTCGAGACGGTGGAAATGGTGAATCTCTTGCTCCAAGAACACGCGTTGACGGACCACTTCCGCGCGCGCTTCGAGCTCGAGGTGACCGAGGCCATCAAAGTGCGCTTCATCCGGATGTCGAGAAGGCTGCAGGACGATCTCGACTACGCCAGCAAGCTTTCCCGCCAACCGCATCACATCGCCAGGCTCATCGCCGACGGTGAGGCCCAGGCCAGCAAGTTCTTGAGCGATCTCGAAGAGAGGCATCGCGCTCCCCAACCTTCGGGGACCGAGCCCTTGCCAGAGATGCACTGATGCATTGCCGTCGCGCCCGCGGACCCGCCGTGGTCCTTCGCACCGGCCACGACCGCGGGAACGGGCTCGGACCGCAGCTCGTCGGCCGGACGGCGGCATTGCTCGGTGGAGGAGCGTTGCTCCTTCTGGCCGGGCCCGCGCTGGCTCTTGGAGACGCCGGAACGGAGACTCCCGCCGAAGCGGCTAGTCCCACATCCTCGAGCGAGAGCGCCCCCGCCCCAAGCTCCGCCGCTCTACCGACCGCCAGCGCCAACCAGCCGACGGCGGCAAAGGTCCCCGGGGGGGACGCAGTGGCGTGGCCACACTACGATCAGGGCTTCGTATTGGTGCCGACGCTCGACCCGGTCAAGACGCCGTTCCGGCTGAGACTCAACCACGTGTCGCAGTTCCGGTACACGAACACGTTGGCCGTCAAGAAAACGTATACCGATCACTTTGGCAACGTAAAAGACGTCCTGACCCGCAACGACATCCAGCTCACCCGGGATGTTTTCTACTTCTCGGGATTCGCGTTCGACCCACGGCTCGACTTCAACATTCTGCTCTACACGTCGAGCGCCACCCTCTCGGCCACCGCCGCGGGATACGTGGGGTTCGTGTTTAACGACGCATTCGCGCTGCGTGCTGGCTTCTTCTCGCTGCCTTCCGTGCGCAGCCTGACGGGGACGTACCCCTTCTTCCACTCGACCGACCGCAGCATGGCCAACAACTATGTGCGCCCGGGCTTCACGCAGGGCGTTTGGGCCAACGGCGAGGCGTTCCCCGGGTTCAACTACATCGCGATGATCGGGAACTCGCTCAACACGCTCGATATCGCTGCCACGCGAATCGACGACAACTTCGCCTACTCCGTGTCTATTTGGTACGATCTGCACGACTTCGACAAGCCCTGGAACGACAACGAGTATCACGAGGAGGTCGCCCTTCGCATCGGTACGGCCTTCACCTATGCGCGCGAAGATCGTCTCTCCGATCTCGCGACGGCCAGCCCTGAGAACAACTCGATCTTCATCTCCGACGGCGCCCTTCTCTTCGCGACGGGCGCCCTGGCGCCGAACGTCACCGTGCAGCTGGCGAACTACTACCTCTGGGCCATCGACGCGGGCATGAAGTTTCGCGGTCTCGCGGTGAACGCCGAGCTCTATCAGCGCTGGCTCAACGGCTTCTCGGCGGACGGGCCGCTGCCCGTCGGATCCATGTACGACTGGGGCCTGGAGGCCTCGCTAGGCTACTTCGTCGTCCGCAACAAGCTCGAGCCCTACGGCCGGACTTCTTTCGTGATCGGGCCGTGGGGTAAGTCCGCCGAGGGCGCCGCCGGCGTGAACTGGTACCCCTTCGGCAAGCGCGCAGTCTCGCTCAACGTCGAGGCCATCGGCATCAGCAACAGTCCTTACCAGAGCGCTCTCTACGTCTACAGCGTCGGCCAGACGGGGCTGCTCATCCAGTCGCAGTTCCTGGTCCGCCTTTGACCTCCATGTGGATCCTTTCGAGGACTCGAACGTAGTGAGCTTCTCTGTCGTGCGTGGAGGGCCGTTTCGCCGGCTCTTGGGCGTTCTTCGCTTGGCGCGCGACGATGGCAGGGATGCATGGAGACAGACTCTCGCGTTGGTCACGATCACGTGGGCCCCGCTCGTCGCTCTCGCCATCGTTCAAAGTCTCGCGACGCACCAGCGGAACATGCTCTTGCTCGACCCAGCTGTGCACGCTCACCTGCTCCTGAGCGTGCCGCTCCTTGTCGTAGCGGAACAGGTGATGCACGCCCGATCCGAGCGCTGCATGGAGCGCTTCGTTCAGAGCGGTCTGGTGTCCGGCGGGGCCGCAGCCATCCAGCGCGTGGTCGCTCGGGGAACGACGCTCCGCGACGCCGCGTTCCCGGAAGCAGCACTGGCCATCGCTGCCCTCGCGGCCGGGCAAGCGAGCCTTTGGGGTCTCGTGAGCCCGTTCGGCTTGAGGTCTTTGGTTGGCTTGGCCGCCACGCCCTCCGCCGCGCGGCTCTGGTGGGCGATCGTCGCGCTGCCCCTCGCTCAGTTTCTCCTCTATCGATCGCTGTGGCGGTGGGCCATTTGGTCGGTCGTCTTATGGGGGCTCGCTAGCGTGGACGTTCGACCCGTCGCGCTGCACCCCGACCGGCGTGGGGGGCTATCGTTTCTCGGGGAACCCACACTCGGCTTCGCGATCGTCGTGATGAGCGTCGACTGCTCCGTCGCGGGTGGATGGGGTAGACAGATGATCTTCGATCATTTGCCTCTGAAATCATGGGCGCTGCCGTTTTCCGAGATCGTCCTGTCCAGCTTCATCGTCGCACTTGGCCCGCTCTGCGTGTTTTCGAGGTGCATGTGGCGAGCGCGGTTCGCCGCGGTTCGGCAGTACGACACGTTCGCACTCACGTATGCGCGATTGTTTCATCAGAAGTGGATCGATTTGGGCGATACCCAAAATCTTCTCGGCACTGCCGACATTCAATCGATGGCCGACCTGGCGAACACGCTGGCGATCGTGCGTGGCATGCGCTTGGTCCCGTTCGGACTCTACGAGATCGTGGTGCTCCTCGCAGCAATCTGGCTCCCGATGTTGCCGCTCTTTCTGGCCACCGTGCCTCTTCACGAGCTGCTCCGGCGCGTGCTGGGGGTCTTCGTCGGTGCGGCGCTGGGGTGAGGGGGGCAACCCACTAGGGGAGACGGTTTGCAGAAACCACAAGCGAGTCGCGAGGAGCAGGCCGTGAGGCCGAGACCGAAAGAAGCGAGGAGCAGAAACCGCGGGCGCTGCGAGCCAGGTCGAGCGGACGTACGCCCGCGAAGCCCTAGCGACCAAAGGCGGACGGCGTAGACGCGGCGATCGTGCGGTGAAGGCTACGACCCTTACCTGGGGAGATCTCGCCTCACGCCTGAAAGGACGACGCAAACAAGCGGAGCGAGAAGTCTGCAGAGCCATAGTAGCGGCCGCGGAGCCGAGCCGGGTGCGCCCGTCCCTTGGAAGACTCTGACAGCGCGAAGGGCCGAACGAGTCGAAGGGCGAACCTCACCGACTCAAACCGCCCCTGCGCACCGAGGCTGACGGCCGAAGGCGCGAAGGCCGTGTTCACCGCGCCAAGAAAGCGCCGGACCGCATCGGTCTTCTGCGGGAGCGTGGCGCGCCCCTCGAGGATGGAACCGAGGTCGGCCTGCGTGCACCGCGATCCTCCACGCGGAGGCCGCCCGCCCGTAACGAGGGGGTCGGTACGGGCGCCGGCGACTGAGTTCTCGATCTTGCCGCTGGCGTGCCGTGGCGCACGGGCCCGATCCTGGCCATCACCGCGGAGTCGCGGGTTGTGGGTTCTTCGCATGGCTACAGCTGGCGACGCTCGTTCTCCTCGAGGATCGACGCAACGGCGCCGTCATCCGGGCCGCCCCGCTCGCGCAACCCACGCACCACCCGAGCGCGGTCCGCCTGAGGGCGGTTCTGACTCAGTTTGAACTTCGCCTCCAGTCGATCGATACAGATCGAGAACGCGACAATGCCCGTGAGAAGGCTCTCGATGCAACCCGCGTCGGCGCCCTCAATGGTCCATGGTTCGGCGATGTTCCCTTCGTGCTTCGCGGCGAGATCCCCCAGGGCGCGACGAACTTCGTTTCGGCTGTCGATTCGTCGGGCGACGCCGTGCGCATGGACCGCGGTGAAGTTCCATGTCGGCACGTTGGTGGCGGGGGCCTCGTACCAGCGCGGCGTAACATACGCGTGCGGGCCGGTGAAGATCGCGATGACCCGTGCGGAGGCGGAAATGCGGGCTCCCACCGGATTGGCTCTTGCGACGTGCGCGCGAAGCGTCCCGTACGGTCCGCACGAGGCAGGATCGGCATCGAGCAAGAACGGAATGTGCGCGATCTCCATCTCTCCATCAGCGCGGGGAACGATCAACATGCCGAAGGAATGCGCTTCAATGAGCGCATGGACACGCTGGACGTTGGGCTCGGAGAAATGGGAGGGGATGTACACCTCGGATTCAATAGCGCCGGGGTGTCCTTCAGCCAGGACCCAGTCGTGGCGAGAATCGCGCCGCGGGCGCCTTGGCAGAACGGCTTCGCCGAACGCGGATGTGCCACCCACGTGATCCCCGGCCCCCCAGGGCAGCCGCGCTCCGCCGCTCCGGCAGCGCAATCTGCGTGTTTGCGCGCGAGCCGGGCATCCCGTATGACGTTGCAACGGGAGGGAGCACGAGCAAATGTTTCTTCGAGTCGCGGCCGGGCTCGCTGGCGCTCTTTCGCTGCTGTCTTGCGGGGCCGCCGATACGGTCCCCGTCACGGTTAACGAGCGGATGTTTCTTCGCATGGGGGACACTCTGATTTCTCAAGGCGGAGGGTGTATGTCGTTCGCTCTTCCTGCCTCGAGTGGGGGGGAGGCCTCGGGGGGTGGAAACGGTGATATTTCGGTGGCCGAGGGTCCCGAAGGACTGGCCTTCGTCGTCCGTGTTTTCAGCGGCCAAGAGCTTCTGGCAACACGAGCGTACACCGTCGGAATGCTGCGATCCGGCCGAGTCGACGAGTTCATGGTGACCGCGCAATCAGGGGCCGTCTACGTCTTCCGGTATTGGGGCGGCTCGTGTGCGAACCTCGACGCCTCGTCGCCCGACTCCTGAATGACCGCATCCGTTGGAAACGGGGGAGAACCAGACGTCGCCGCGCGAGGGACGAGCGACGTCATCGAAGAGACGAGCCAAGTCCGCGTGCAGACGAGCGACATCATCGCAGGGACGAGCCATGTCCGCGTGCAGACGAGCGACGTCATCGCAGGGACGAGCCAAGTCCGCGTGCAGACGAGCGACATCATCGCAGGGACGAGCCATGTCCGCGTGCAGACGAGCGACGTCATCGCAGGGACGAGCCAGGTCCGCGAGCAGACGAGCGACACGATCTGGCCTTCGAACTTAGCCCGCTGACCGCTAACCCGATTATCTCCACCTCTCTTAGCACTCTTGGCGGCTTGGCGGCTCTCCTCACTGAATCTTGCGAACGCCCCCAACACTAAGAAACCGGGCCATTCGGGGACCAAACACCGCGGGCATCGTGGTCTTGCGACTCGCACGCAAACGCCCCGTTCCCCGACCACATGTCGGCGCTCAAGGTGGCGGACCCCGCGTCAACGCGGGAGATCGAGCTCCTTCGTCGTCGGCAGAAGCTGACGGAGTCGCGGGTCGCGCAAGAAGAGGCCTCCCCAGAGCATGACGCCGATCAGGAGCGGGAACAGGAAGACGGCTTGCCCCTGCTGAATGTGCGTCGCGACGGCGCCGCCGAGGTATCCGGTAGCAAGGATGGCTCCGAGCACGCGGGTCGCCGGTACGAAGTAGAGGACGAGGCATCCAAGCTCGACGATGCCGATGGGGCGCGCCGTCGCGGCCGGGTAGTTCTTCGTCCACTGCGTGAGAAACTCTCCCGGCTGGACGATCTTGAAGAATGCGCTCGGGAGAAAGGCGAGGAGCGGAAGACAAGAGAGAACCCAGCTGGTGGTGATCTGCCACTTCGGAATCGTGACGGGTTGGGGGGCGGGCATGACGGGGAGACAGTATCTTGCTTCCGCGGGGAGGCCCACGCAAAGACGCGCAGAAGTTCATCGCGCAGAGCTGCACCTGCATCGAAAGGCTCGTGAGACGGGGTCGCGCGGGGTCGACGATCGAGACTCGAAATATTGGACGAATACGTCGGCGCGGCTCCGACGACTTGGCGGCCGGACGCTGAGATGGGTCATGTCGCGCGACTCACGACCTGAGGCGCCTGCACTCGCCGATGCGGCGGAGAAACAGCTCCCGCTCGGTCTCCGTCCTGGCGCACGCGAGCCCACGTGCAAGCCACTCCGAGGCCTTCGTACTTTGCCCCTGACGAAGCGCGAGGTCTCCGAGAGCTGCCCAGTAGAAAGGGTAGCCGTCGAGGCGCTCTCGGCCGTCCAGTCTGAGCATCTCTTCGAGCCCCGTCTGTGCACCAAGAACGCGCGACCGGGCGATCGCGCGGCTTAGGGCGACGACTGGGGTGGGCTTCTTCGCGTAGAGCAGATCGTAGAGGCGGGTGATCGTATGCCAGTCGGTCGTCTCGACGGACGACGCCACGGCGTGCTGCGCCGCGATGCCCGCCTCGAGGTGAAAGACGGTGAGCTCGGAGCCGCTCGCCGAGGCCGATAGATGTGTCACGCCAAGCCTGACGAGATCGCCGTCCCACGCCGTGCGGTCTTGCTCTTCGAGGGGCACGAGCGCGTGCGGCGACATTCGGGCAGGGATTCGCGCACCGTGGAGGCAAGTCAGGGCCGCGAGGGCGTGCGCGGCTGGTCCGGTCGTCGCGCGAGAATCGGCGAGGAGCACCGCGAGACGGATGGCCTCCGAAGCGACGTCGAGGCGCACCACTTCGGGGGCGACGGCGCTGTGGTAGCCCGCGTCGAACATCAGATAGACGGCCTGCATGACCGCGGCCGCTCGTTCGCGCGCCTCGGCATGGGTCGTCGGCTCGAAGAGGCGCCCCTCGTCCGCAAGCACCTTCTTTGCTCGCACGAGCCGCTTCTCCATCGCGCTCGGCTCGGAGAAGAACGCGAGCGCGACCTCGTTCGTCCCGAAGCCACACACGAGCCGCAGAATCAGCGCCGTCTGCGTGTCCTCGGTTAGCGCCGGATGGCAGCACGAGAACATCATCCGGAGAACGTCCGCGTCGACGTCCTCGCCGGTCGTCGTGTCGACCGCGAGGTCGTCGGGGTCGAAAGTGTCGTCGGCTCCGCGCCGCACGCGCCGCCGCCGCACCATGTCCAGGGCGCGGTTCTTGGCGACGTGGAAGAGCCAGGCGCTAGGGTCGGGCGGCAATCCGCGGCCCCACGCCTGGAGCGCAACGACGAGCGTTTCCTGCGCGACATCTTCGGCGAGAGCGAGGTCGCGCACGCCGAAGAAGCGCGTGAGGGTCGCGACAAGCCGCCCCGACTCCTGCCGAAACAGGACAGCCAAGGCGTGCTCGTCGCGTGCCGTCATCGTCCTGCCTGCACCTCTTGGAAAGGGCGGACCTCGACGCTGCCATCATACTCATAGATCGGGCAGCCTCGCGCCAGCTCTACCGCCGCCTCGAGCGAGCTCGCCGAGACGATGAGGATCCCGGAGACAAGGTCCTTCGCTTCGGCGTACGGGCCGTCCGTCACGGCCTTCGCCGACCCGCGTACGACCTTCCCGCCGTTCTGGAGCGGCCCCAGACCTGCTTCCGCGTGGCCTGCTTTCACGAGCCCGCCCACCCACTCGGTCCACTTCGCGAGGTGGGCGCCGATCTCTGCAGGGGCTGGTGGTGGCTGGACCACGATTCCACCGCCTCGAAACAAGAACATGAACTTACCCATGATGTTCGTCTCCTTCGAAAGTTCAACGCGCGAGCCACCCCCACGCCGGACATCGTCCCGACGAATATCATCCCGGGCCACTGCTACGCTGTGGCGCCACCCCCATTCCCACTGAAGCAGCAGGGCATCGCTCGAAGCTCGAGATGACTCAGAGGGTACGCGCATGCCACCGCAGCCGACCTTAGATCGGCCATGGACCGACTGGCGGCGGCGAAGTAGCTGGGAGTGGATGAGCGCGGTCGCTGACCCGGCGGCTTGTCACGAACGTCGTCGCATTCACTGACGGTAGACCGGGAGTGTGCCGCGCGCCTGGTGCCCCGGTGAACGTCCGGGACCTAGGCCGCTTCGCTGGGCTCGCCTCGCGGGCGCGCCGACACTAGAAGTGGACCATCCCATGGCCTCGCCCGGCCGCGTCCTCGTGTCCCTTCACGTCTCCCCTTGGTCCGAGCGGGCGAAGTGGGCGCTCGATCACCATGGGCTGCCCTACCGCGTCGTCCAGCACATGCCCGTCATCGGCGAGCGTCGGCTGCGCCGGCTCGTGGGACTCGACAAGCCCCGGGCCACGGTCCCAGTGCTGATCGCGGCGGACGAGGTGTTGACCGAATCGTGGGACATCGCGCGCTACGCCGATCGCGAAGGCGAGGGCGAGAAGCTCATCCCCGTCGCGCAGGAGCCCGAGGTGAAGGCGTGGGCGGACCTCGCCGACGAGGGCATGCAGGCCGGGCGCGCGCTGGTCGTGGCGGGGATCCTACGGACGCCTGTGGCGCTCGACGAGCAAATCCCTCCCGCGGTGCCGCGCTGGGCGCGGAGCGCCATGCGGCCGGTGTCGCGGGCGCTGACGAGGGCCTTCGCGCGCAAGTACGCGCTGCCGTTCGATGGGCTCGAGTCAGAGGAACGCAAGGTGCGCTGGGTCCTCGCTCGCCTGCGCGCCGGGCTCTCGACGCGCTCGCCGTACCTGCTGGGTGCGTTCAGCTACGCTGACGTCGCGATGGCGACCCTGCTGCAGGGCGTCGCTCCGGTGGACGACCGGTTCATTCGCCTGGGCACCGGCACGCGCGAGGCATGGACGAACCGACGCCTCGCCGCGGACTACGTCGACCTGGTGCAGTGGCGCGACGCCCTCTACCTCGGCAAGCGCCCGGCCCCCGCGCGCGTGTGACGCCTGGCGCGGGGGCTCGACGGCTTCCACTAGCGGCGATTGGGTTCGAACGTCCGACCCCTAACCGTGTCAAGTTGCGACAAGGGCGTTTCGTGGTGTTTCGCCGCGCGGCGGCGCGGCGTGCCGGGGCGGCGTTCCGAGCCCGCGTGGCACTCAGGCTCGGTGAGTACCATCCTCCAGAAGCGTCGAGGTTCGTTGGATGGGGCCGACTTCTGTTGACTCCTACCGAGGGGACGCACTCTCCAGCGATGTTCACAGGCGCGGCTCCGAAGAACCGTCGCGGGCGATTCCCGTGGTACGGTCGGGGGCCGGTGGCAACCACCGAGCATGGCGACTTCGAGTGGGACGACGCGAAATCTGCTGCCAACGAGAAGAAACACGGCGTGACCTTCGTTGAAGCCGCCACCGTCTTCGATGACGTCGACTTCCTGGTGAACGTCGACCCGCGCGATTCCGCGCGCTTCATCGCGGTGGGGTTCGCGGCGCGCGTGCTGGTCGTCGTTCACGCGACGCGCGCGGAGCGCATCCGCCTCATCTCTGCGCGCCGTGCTACTCTTCGCGAAGAGCGTCTTTATGCCGAACGTCGAGAACGATGAGCTCGAGATTCCGGAGCTGAGCGCGGAGTGGTTCCAGCGCGCCGTTCAGCCGAACCGCCGGAGTCTGCGTCGCGGTTCGAAGCGCGCCGTGTTCATCGCCGAGGAAGTCGCGGGACGCTTCGGCAATGACGAGGAACTCGAGCAAGCCCTCCGCGCCCTTCTGGAAGCTTCTGACCATGTGCGCCGCACGGGCTGAAGCGCAACGGACCTTGTTGCCCAGTATGTCGCCTATTACAACGAAAACCAACCTCACAATGTCGCTCGGCCACGACGCGCGGGTCGCGAGCGCATGTCCTGGCTCCTCGGGCCGTCCGCCGGTTCCGGCCGCGGCGCGGTAGTCATGATGAAGGCCGCCGAGCACGGGGATGGCACCGACGGAACAGGCGAGCCGGGCTTGAGGCCGTTCGGTGAGGGTCGGAATCCGCTGGCCGATCCCTTGGTGGGGCCGAGCGCCGTTGAAGTAGCTCAGTGCGTACTCCCCGAGGACATGGCGCAGATGCCGCTCCGACAGGATGATCACGTGATCGAGGCACTCGCGGCGGACGCTCCGCAAAAATCGCTCGCAGACCGCGTTCATTAACGGCGCCCGCACCGCGGTCCGCACGACACGGGCACCGGCACCTGCGGCGCCGCGGTCGAAGGCCGCGCCGAACTTGTCATCGCGATCTCGGACGATGAACTGCGGACCGCACCCGAAGGGCGTCGCGTCGCGAATCTGCTGCGCGGTCCATGCCTGCGTGGGAGCGCGCGTCACCGACACCTGCACGACGCGCGCGTTCCGAGCCGATCCGACGCCGATCATCAAGGCTTGTTTCGACGAGAATCCCGAGCGATCGTGCGGCGGAGGAGGGAAGTAGCCAGGACAGGGTCGCGTCATCGGCAACCCGGACTGCTTTCGCCTGGTTCGCCGGAGGTCTGCCGTGTAGCGTCGCGTGCTTGGTATGGCGAAAGACAAGGACGGACCTTGACCACAATCCAGAACACCTCGCGCACGAACATCCTCTACGCATGGAACGGTGTCATCGACCCGACCGGCCCCTACAGGACGTGGAGCTTTCCTCCGCAGGCCGCCAGCACCCACTGGTCGCTGTCTCCTGGCGAAAAGAGGCTCGTGGATGTAACGACCCTCGAAACGGACTACTATTTCTACGCGAGCAACGTCCAACAATCGGACCCGCAGACGGGTGAAACCAGCTACCCGGAGTACTTCTGGTATGGCCGGATTCCCTCGGTGATCGACGTCGACGTCGATCCGGGGGCGCAACAGGTCATCGCGCGCGCGGCTCCGCAGGGGAGCTTCGGGCCGGTCGTACGCCCGAATCAGAAGACGTTGACTTCAGCGCAGCAACAGAAGTTCACGGCTGCCATCAACACCCTCAATTCTAACGGGCGCTACGCTGAACTGGTGGTGAACCACGGAGGCAACGTCGCGAACAGTAAACACGACATGCACGGCATGAACGCGGACGATACGAAGAGTCCATACGGCATCCAGCGTTTTCTCGCGTGGCACCGCGTCTATCTCCTGATGTTCGACAATGCGTTGAAGGAGGTCGATCCGACGGTCAGCCTTCCCTACTGGGACTGGGTCGAAGATCGCGCGATCCCGTCTTGGCTGGAGGGTCTCAAACCGACCGTCGTCGTTACCCCCCCGGGC
>Ga0265329_10000967_pt1 | contig 14418 bp, 16 predicted proteins | sample 41627metaG_FD_202091 | JGI IMG/M metagenome (GOLD analysis project Ga0265329, IMG submission 202091) | Rhizosphere microbial communities from Carex aquatilis grown in University of Washington, Seatle, WA, United States - 4-16-27 metaG | ecosystem: Host-associated > Plants > Roots > Rhizosphere...
TTGACGATGGCCAGGTCCGAGGTGGACGACTCGCCATAGATGGTGCCCGTGAAAGTGCGCCCGTCAGCCAGCTGGACGGACAGGTTCGTGGCGCCGTCCACGACGTGGCGGTTGGTCAGGATCCAGCCGGCGCTGTTGAAGATCGTGCCCGAACCGACGCCGGTCGTCTGGAAGCCACGCCCGAAGCCGTTGCTGGAGGTGCCCGTCGAGGTGATCGTCACCACGGCCGGGCTGACCTTGGCGGCGGCGGACACGATGTCCGCGTCGGGATCGCCGGCAGCGGTCTTGGTCGAGGCCTGATCGGCCGAGTCGGCGCTCGTCGTGGCCGCCGGAGCGGCGGTCGGGGCGGTGCCCGCGCCGACGGCCTCGAGGGTCACGAAGGTGCCGCCGGAGGCCAGCACGGCGCCCAGCACGGCCGCCATGAACAGGGAGGCGAAGCCGCCGCTGCGGCGGGGCTGGCGAGGCGGCGGGGCTGCGACGACCGGCTGGGTCGGCGGCAGCGCTGGCGCCGACCACCACAGGGGCGTCGACGGCGGCTGCGGAGGGGTGGTGCTCGGGGCGAAGCCGGTCGGCGTCTCAGCCGGCTCGCTCGGCTCCGGGCGGGGTTGCTGGGGTGTCTGAAAGAGGTCCACGAGGTAGCGGTTCCTTTCCTGGGCTCGTGACCCCAGTTTCGTCACCGCTCCTGAAAAGGTTCTGAGGGCCCGCTGGGGGTGGTAGGGGAGGATGGATTCGAACCACCGACATGGAGGGTATAAGCCTCCTGCTCTCACCGCTGAGCTACTCCCCCGCCGGCGAGGCCGGCGGTCATTGTAGGGTCAGCCGCGCCCCAGGAGCCGCCCGGCGATGCCCCGCAGCCCGCCGACGCTGGACGGACGGAGCGCGCCACCCTGCCCGTCGTCATGGCTGGCCCGACTCGCCAGGCGGGCCGCCAGTCGCTGGTCTTCCTCGCTCCGGAACGCCTCGATCGGGAGGTCGTCCTGATCCAGCGGTCGGGGCGTCTCGACCGCCAGCGGACGGGGCGGCCGCGCGTAGGCGGGCTGGCCGATGAGCCTGGGCATGGCCATGTGCGGTACGGAGGCGGCCGGCTGGGCCATCTCGATCCACGAGATGGGCCCCCGTGGCGTCTCGGAGGCGGTCGGTTCGACCGTGCTGGCGGGAGCGGGGGACACGCCGTTGCCGGCGGCGGCCTTGCGACCGCGGGTAGGCAGCGGGGACCGCCGTCGGGTCGACGGCTGGGCAAGGCCCTCCTTGGGCGGCCGCGTGGCGCGTGGACTCAAGCTGGTCGACTCCCTTGTCTGTATGACCGACCATCGCAGGATACGGCCGGCCCCGGCCCCGGGTATACCCCGAACGTACCCTCGCACGCTGTACGAAACGGTGCCAGTTGGCACCGTTCGCATGACACCGCCATGCCGATCACCCGAGCAGCGGCCCGATGACCTGGAAGACGAGGACGAGCACCAGGTAGGCGATCGGCAGCGCGGCGAAGAGCCCCAGCATGGCACTCCAGGCCGACCGGCGCGTCCCTCCGCCAGGCCCCGGCTGGGGGACCCACAACCAGGTCAGCGCCGACCCGGCCACGACGACCGCCACCACGAAGAGGGCCACGGCGGGCGCAAGATCCCCCGCTCCGGCCTGGGTGGCCCCATGCGTCAGCGACTGGCGGTCGATCAACAGGAGGACGCCGCCCACGATCGCGACGGCCAGGTCGGCGGTCACGGCGCGCACCACGGGGCGTGGCGCATTCCGGAACTGGCGCCAGCGGACTTCGAGCCAGGACCGGCGGGGAACGGGACGGGGAGCGCTCATGTCACCGGCCGGCGTCCGCCGGCAGGACCACCAGCCGCGGTCGCTCCGGCAGCGTGGCCGGGGTCGCCCCGCCCAGCTCGGCCACGGCGCCGACGAATCGCTCGAGCTCGGGCGTGGTGTTGAACCAGGTCACGCTGGCGCGGATCGCGTCCAGCGACTCCACGGCCTCGCAGATGGCGAACGCACGCCGGGCGAGCGCCGCGTGCGCCACGGCCGACGGCCAGCCGACGATGCGGAACGTGACGATCGTGGCTGGCGGCGGGTCGGGGGTCAGCAGCTCCACGCCGGGGATGGCCGCCAGCATCGTCGCGGTGGCGGCGGCGAGGCGGGCCGAACGCTCCAGCGCCCAGGCGAGCCCCACGTGCATCTCCAGCCAGCCGACCGTGCGGCCCAGGGCGACCACCGATGGCCGATGCAGCGTCGTCGCCGGCGGGCCTGCGGCCGCCAGCGCGCGCGGCGATCGCCACAGACCGCCCACCCCGTGCGGCCCCAGCAGCCACTTGTAGCCGGAGAAGGCGTAGACGTCGGCACCCAGGCCGGGCACGTCGACGGCGATCGCCCCGATGGCCTGGGCGCCATCGATGACCGACCAGGCCCCGGCCGCTCGCGCCAGGGCGGCCAGCCGCGCGACCGGCAGGACGGAGCCGGTATCCCACGTGACGTGGCTGATCACCAGGAGCCCGGTCCGGCGGTCCATGGCGGCTTCGAAGCGGGCGACCAGGTCGTCCTCGTCGCTCACGCCACCGACCGGCACACGCACGAGCTGGAGGTCGCGCTGCGCCGCCAGCGCCTCGAGCATGGCCAGGACGGCGGGATGCTCACGGTCGGAGGTGACGATGCGCTGGCCGGGTCGCCACGCGGGCAGGCGGGCGGCCCACGCCAGCCCCATGGTCGTGCCGGGGACCAACTCGACGGCGTCCGGGTCGGCCCCGATCAGGGCCGCCAGGACGGCGCTGGCCTCGGCCGCCCGTTCCTGGGATGCCTCCCGCGAATCGACGTCGGCGCGGCCGACGCGCTCCTCATAGGAGAGCAGTTCGCGCATGGCCTGCAGCCCGTCCAAAGACAGGGGACCGGCCGTGGCGGTGTCGAGGTAGATGCCCGCCCCCGTGGCCGGGAGGGCCGCCCGGATCGTCGCGACCTTGTCCGGGTCGGGCTGAAAGGGCGCGACCATGGGCGGCTATCATAGCCGTCGATGAGCGGCACCTACGCTCGACCAGAGCTCCTCGCGAGCCCCGATTGGTTGGCCGAGCATCTGGGTCGCCAGGGCGTGCGGGTCGTCGATTGCCGCTACCGCGTGGACGGCTCCGCCCGCCAGCTGCACGCCGAAGGCCACATCCCCGGGGCCGCCTTCCTGGACTGGGCCAACGAGCTCGTGGACCGCGACCAGGCCGTGCCGTTCCAGCTGGCCGGACCGGAGGCCGTGGCCCGCGCCCTTGGCAGCGCAGGCGTCGGCGACGGGATGACCGCCGTGCTGTACGACGACACCGCCTCGCTCTACGCCGGCCGCGTGTGGTGGAGCCTCCAGGTCTACGGCTTCGAGAGCGTCCGCGTCCTCGATGGCGGCTGGGTCGCCTGGCGCTCGAGCGGTCGGCCCATCTCGACCGCGGCCAGTGCGTCGCCCGAGCCGGCCACGTTCACGCCGCGCATGGAGCCCAGCCGCGTGCTATCCACCGGCGACGTGCGGGCCCTCCTCGGCTCGCGGGACGTCGACCTGGTGGATGTGCGGGCCCCCGCCGAGTACCGCGGGCAGGGCGGCAACGCCGTGCGCCTTGGCCACATCCCTGGCGCGATCAATGTCCCGGCCACCCTCCTGACCGTGCCGGGTGATCAGACTTTCCAGGACGCGGAGACCTGCGGCCGGCTCTTCGCCAACGCCGGGGTGCAGCGCGGACGGCGGGTGGTGACCTACGACGGGAGCGGCATCGCCGCGGCCAAGGCGGCCTTCGTGCTGGGGCTCCTGGGCTACCCCGACGTGGCCGTCTACGACGCCGGGTGGTCCGACTGGGGAGCGCGCCCCGACCTGCCCGTCGACCGCTGACGTCGCCTCAGGCGCTCGTTTCCACTGCCACGTGGGCGGCCGCCGCGAGGCGGGCCTCGAGGGCGGCCACGGTCGACAGTCGGTCGATCTCGTCGGGGCCCTTGTCGTCGCGGAGGCGGGCGATGCGGGGGAACCGCAGGGCATAGCCGGAGGCGTGGCGGCGCGACCGCTGGATGACGTCAAAGGCGACTTCCACGACGACCGTGGGCTCGACCACGCGATAGCGGCCGTGGATCGAGACCGTGTGGTCGGTGAACCAGCGCGTCATGTCGGCCAGCTCGGCGTCGGTCAGGCCGCTGTAGGCCTTGCCGATGGTGGCCAGGGGATGCGGCGCCTCCGGCCGGTCGTCGCGCACGGCGAAGGTGTAGTCGGACAGCACGCCGTGCCGCTTCCCGTGGCCCACCTCCACGCCGACCACGACGCAGTCCAGGGTCGCCAGCGGCCGCTTGAGCTTGAGCCAGCCATAGCCACGGCGGCCGGGCGAATACCCGCTGGCCGGGTCCTTGACCATGAGCCCCTCGTTGCCCCGGGCGCGAGCCGCGGCGAAGCGCTCATCGAGCTCGGCCTCCGAGGTGGCCGTCTCCAGGTGCGACAGGCCGAAGCCGGCCCGTGTCCCCAGCCCGAGCCGCTCCAGTCGGTCGCGGCGTTCACGCAGTGGCGTGCGCAGGAGGGGCTCCGGTGTCGCCGCCCCGTGACCGCTGGCAAGCAGGTCAAAGGCCACGAAGATCACCGGGGTGGCGGCCAGCACCGCCGCGCTGGGGCTCTTGCGGCCGAGCCGTCCCTGGAGCAGCTGGAAGGGCAGGGCCGTGCCATCGCGCCAGCCCAGCAGCTCGCCGTCGAGGATGCCCGACCAGGGCAGTTCGGCGGCGGCGGCGATGACCTCGGGGAACTGGCCCGAGACGTCGTGCAGGTCGCGGCTGTACAGGCGAGTCTCGCCGCCCTGGCGGTGGAGCTGGGCGCGGATACCGTCGTACTTGTCCTCCACCCAGACGGGCGTGCCAAGCCGTGAGACCACCTCCGCCACGTCCGCCGCCGGCGACGCGAGCATCGACTTGAGCGGTCGGAAGAGGGTCAGTTCGGCCTCGTCCAGGCGATCGTCACGCGCCAGTTCGGCGGTGTGGCCCAGGTCGCCGGTCAACATGCCGGCCCACTGCACGGCCGGCAGCGGCCGCCCGAATGCGGCGGCGATCGCGGCCTCCAGGTTGCCCTCACGGAGGCCGATCCGCATGTCGCCGCCCATGACCTTGACGAGGAACTTGACGACCAGCGGGTCGCTGCGCCAGAGGAGGGTCCGCAGCAGGGCGGCCTTGGCGGCGGGCCCGCCGGCAGCAGCGATGGCGGCGAACGTGTCGCGCACGTCGGTGAGCGCCGGTAGCTCACCGGAGGGGCGCCGCCGCGAGTCCGTCAGCAGGTCGTAGACGGCCTGGCCAAGGTCGGAGGAGCGGTCGTAGGCGCGGCCGAGCGCGCCCGGCTCGGCGTCCGCTTCGGCCTGCACGGCTTCACCGATGGTGGCCCAGCCCATCCCCAGGACGCGCGGATCACGCTCGGGGAAGGGACGCCCGGTGAAGAACGTGACGGCCGTGGGCAGCTCCGCGGGGGTGAGGGTGCGGAGGTACTCGGCCAGGATGCGGACCTTCTCCGAGGTGCGGCTGGTGGCCGCCACGCGCTCGGCCGTCTCGCTCCAACGGCGCATCCGAGCGATGGTATAGCATCGCCCTCCGATGTCGGCCGAGTTCGATCGTGACCAGTGGCATCCCGCGGCCATCCAGGGCCGGTCGGTCACCCTGCGACGGCACCGCCAGGAGAACTTGCCCGCGGTCGTGCGCTGGTACCACGACCCGGAACTCGCCCGCCTGACGCGCTACCAGACGCGGCCCATGAGCACGGAAGAGGTGGCGCAGTTCTTCCGCGCCCGCCTCATCGCGCCCGAGGCGATGGCCTACGCCATCCACGAGCGGCCGGGTGATCGGCTCATCGGCCTGACCACCTTCAGCGCCCTCGACCCCGACAACGGGTCGGCGCTCTTCCACATCACCATCGGCGAGCGTGACGCGTGGGGCCGCGGCATGGGCACTGAGGCGACCGAGCTGATGCTCGACCACGCCTTCCGCCGACTCGGCCTGCACCGGGTCGGCCTGAGCGTGTTCGCCTTCAACGAGCGGGCCATCCGGGCGTACCAGAAGGCCGGCTTCCGCGTGGAAGGTCGACTGCGCGAAGCGATCTGGCGCGACGGCCACTACGTCGACGAGGTGCAGATGGGCATCCTCTCTACCGAATGGCGGCCGGGCCGGCTGGAGGGGGAGGTCGCGGGTACGGAGGGCGCCGGCGATCGACCGGAGGACCTGGCAACGGTCTCCCGCGCGGGCTGAGGGCGACGTGACGACGAGCGGCGTGGGAGCCGCGGCCGCCCGATCCGAGGTGCGTGAGCTCATCGCCCAGAAGGGCCACGCAGTGGACAACGCCCGGGCGGCGACGGCACGCCTGGAGGCGGCGTTCGCGGCCGGCGACCTCGTCCGGACCCCATTCCTTGACCAGGCCCTGGGTGACCTGGCGACGGCCCTCGACCAGGAGGACGGCCAGCGCCTGGGCGGCAAGAGCGCCGAGGCCTCACGCTTCATCCTGCGGGCGGTCGACCGCGCGCTGGACGACGCGTAGGGTAGGAAGAGCCGCCGTGCTGGAACGACTGATGGGCCGCGCGCCGCTCACCGATGAGCAGAAGAAGCGCGTGCCACCTGGCCAGTACGTGACCGAGAAGTTCCCCGTGCTGCACTACGGCTCGGTGCCCCGCATCGATCTGGCCCGCTGGGACCTGCGGGTCTACGGCGAGGTGGACAACCCGTTCACCGTGACCTGGGCGGAGTACCAGCGCCTCCCGCGCAAGTCCGTGCACACCGACATCCATTGCGTGACGCGCTGGACCAAGCTGGACACCGACTTCCAGGGGGTCGCCATCCAGCACATCCTGGGGCTGGCCCAGCTGCGCCCCACGGCGCGGTTCGTGGTCGCCCACTGCGAACAGGGCTACACGGCCAACCTGCCCCTTTCCGTGCTCGACGACGATGACGTGCTGCTGGCCGATTCGTTCGATGGCAAGCCGCTCGAGCCTGAGCACGGCGGGCCGCTGCGCCTGTTCGTGCCCAAGCGGTACTTCTGGAAGAGCGCCAAGTGGATCCGGGGCCTGGAGTTCCTGGACCACGACCAGCTGGGTTTCTGGGAGCGCTACGGCTACCACAACGACGCTGACCCCTGGCGAGAGGAGCGGTTCGCCGACGGCTGAGCCGCGCGCCGGCGGGGGGTGGTCCGGCGTGTCGCCTCGCCTGGCCTCACTCTGCGTCGTCCTGGTGGGGCTCCTCGCGGCGGCCTCGGCGCTCGCCATCATCCAGCCGTTCGCGGCTGGGCCGGTCAGTTTCGACGGCGGGAGCTCCGTCCTCCACTTCATGCGGCTCATCGAGGGCCGGCACCTCGAGTCCTTCATCAGCACCACGCCCAAGCCGTTGCTGACCTTCGTCTATGGCGTCGTCTACGGCCTGACCCACGATTGGCGGGCGATCTCGCTGGCGACCATCGGCGCGTACGCCGTTTCGATCGCCCTCGCTACGTGGCTGGCGGGCCGGCTGGCCGGCCCCATCGCGGCGGCCTTCGTCGCCGTGGCCCTCATCGCCTCACCCAGCCTGGCCGGCGAACTGGTCATCGCGTCGGCGGTGCCGTGGGCCCTGCTTGGGTGGACCGTCGCCGGATTGGCGGCCACCGCGCCACGGCCGCGGTATGCCCTGGCCGGCGCAGCCCTGGCCCTCGCCTCGCTGGCGCGGCTGGAGGGCCTCATCCTGGTCGGCGCCGCGGCCGGCGTGCTGGTCCTGGCGTGGCTCGTGGGCCGGCGGGATTCGCGCGTGCGCGTGCCGCGGGGCGCCTGGTGGCTCCTGCTCGGGTTCGCGGCCCTGCCCGTCATGCTCGTGCACGATTGGCTGCTGACCGGCGACCCGCTGTTCTGGGCCTCGGTGGCGGTCCGCTACTCGGAGGCGGTCGGTGTCAGCCGGATCATGCGTCCGGGGACCCTGGCCCGCGTCCTCGCCCATCGCTACCTGGACCTGGCCGGGTTCAGCGTCCTTGCCGTGGTCGGCGGGCTCTCGCTGCTGCAGCGACGCCGCTGGGCCGCCGCCGTGGGGCTGGCAGCTCTGGGCCCCGGGATCGTGGCGTTCCTGTTCTTCCTCTCCGTTCGCGGCACGTTCGTGGCGACCAGATACGCCGTGCCCGTCGACCTCGCCGTGCTGTTCGCGGCCGGCATCGGCATCGGCCGCGCCGCGGAGGAGATCGCGAGGCTCATCGCCGCCCGGTGGCCGCGGTTCGACGCGGGAAGCCTGACGTCAGGGGCGAGGCGGCTCACCGCCGCGGTGGTGGCGTCGGCGGCGCTGGCGCTCGTGTTCGGCTGGCCGCCGGCGGTCCTGGACCCGGCGACGACCTCCACCGCGTCTGCCGCGCGACAGCTCGCCGCGAACGAGCGCGCGGCCGTGCCGGTACTGGAAGCGGCCCTCGCGACGCTTCCGGGGACGGATGACCTTGCCGCCGGTCCCGGGGAGCGGCCGCTGGTGCTCGTCGTCCCTGTGCCCATGCGCACCCTCCTCGCCGCCGACCTGGGTGTGCCCTTGACGAGGCTCGGCAGCACGAGCGCCGCGCTCCTGGCCGCCTCGCCCGGCCTGTTGGGCAAGACGGACCTGGTCGTCCACTCGCGGGCAGGCGACGCGCCTGATCCGGCCTATGCGGCGCTGGAGGTGGCGACCCCGGCCACGATCAACGGGCAGACGCTCACGCCGCTGCTGGTAGATGCGACGAACGGACTCTGGATCTACGCCGTGACCGGCGGCTGAGGCCGGCCGCGAGGATCAGTGGTGGCAGGCCCCGGGCGCGCCCTCGGAGTCGGCGGTGCGGAAGCTGCTGCCGCAGCCGCACGCGGAGACCGCGTTGGGGTTGTTGACGGTGAAGCCGGCGCCCATCAGCGTGTCGACGTAGTCGATCTCCGAGCCCGACAGGTACTGCGTGCTCTGGCCGTCCACGTAGACCGTGACACCGTTGCTGCTGACCGTCACGTCGTCAGCCGTGGGCTGGTCCTCCAGCATCATCCCGTAGCGGAACCCCGAGCACCCGCCGCTGTACACGTACACGCGCAGGCCCATCGCCGGGTTGGGCTCCTGGGCCGTCAATTCACGCAGCTTGCCGGCCGCCGCATCGGTCAGGCGGACGAGGTCCGGCTGGCTCGGAGCGAGCGGGATATTGATCAGCGGCTGCGTCTGCGGCTCGGTCTCGAGCATCCGATGGGACTCCCTCGCGGTATACGCGTAGATGCCGCCGCGACAGGCGACTCAGAGATAGTACGCATGTCAAGCAGATCGGGCAAGAGGCCCGCCCGGTACCTCAGGCCGACTCCGGCTCGCGGGCGGTACCGTCCGCCACGATCCGCCGCACCTCCGCAGCGACCCTGTGCGTCGTCGCCAGGGCACGCGCGACCTCGTCCTGGACTCGGGCCACGAACGGGGCGTCCGTCACCGAAGGCAGGTTGATGCGCACATTCGCGGCCGCGCCTTCCGCCGCCGCCTCGAGCAGCAGCGCGGCCACGTCAAGGTCACTGGCGGCATTCACGTTGCTCCGGCCGGCCAGCGACTCCACCACCTGCACGACCGACTCGCACAGGCGGACGGTATCGAGCGGCGCGAGGGTCGACGCCTTCGCTGCCTCGGCGATCGCGCCGGCCCGCGTGGCCCGCTCCGCGTCGGTGTCACGGGGCAGCTTCATCGCTGCCGCGTAGCCCCCGTAGGCTCGCGCGTCGATGTCGGCGAGTTGGATGAACCGCCGGCGAGCCGCTTCACCCGCCTCGATCGCGCGCTGATGCGTGGCCGCGTGGCCGACGTAGCGGGGCCGGTTCTCCGACAGCCGACCGACCATCACCGCCAGGGCCGCGCCCAGGCTGGCGGCCACCGCCGCCGCGCTCCCGCCGCCCGGCACGGGCTCAGCGGACGCAAGGTGCGAGGTGAATGCCTCCAGCGTCGTGGCCCCAAAGCCGGGAGTGTCGTCGTTCACAGTCCGATTCTCGCACGCGCGGCGTTCATGGACGAGGCGGCGAACCCGCCCCGCCCGGGTGGGGACCAGGCGGGGCGGATCGGCGCTGCGCCCGCGCGAGCGACCCGATCGACCGGAGAGGGGTCGGCGATCAGGCCGCCGGCGCGAGGGCGGGAACTTCCGAGTCGAGCCCTTCGATCAGCCAGCGGCGCCCGCGGTGCTCGAAGGCCAGCACGAGGCGGTTGGTCGGGGTGCGGACCTTGAAGGTGGTGCGCGGCCCGCGTGCGGCGGGGTACGCCGATGACTCATCGCGCACCCGCTCCACGGCGACGATGGGCACGTCTTCGCCGGCGAGTCGCATGCGCCGCGGGCGGCCGCTCAGCCAATCGGCGTGAACGCGGACTTCCAACGGGGTGATCTGGACCAGGGACATGACGCCGGCTCCTTTCCACCAACGGGGGGACTTCACGCCGGCTGGGGGAGGCCGACAGAGAACATCCGTTCTGTTGTGGAGCCAGAACCTAATCGAACAGGTGTTCGATGTCAAGACCCTGGGCGAGGCCGGCCGACGCGACGAGCCTCCGGCGCGGTGTTGGGGTCGCGCTCGAACGGCTGAGCCACGTTCGAGCCGAGCAGGCGGGCGCGGGTGATGGAGCGCGGTCCGAACCGCTCTCTGATCCGATCGGCGGCCTCGATGGCGCGCTGCCGGCGGGTCGCGGCACCCTCCAGGAGCGGCATCTGCTCGCCCACCACCAGTTGGCTGGCGGAGATGCCGAGCAGCCGCACCCGGATGCCCTTCACCTGCGGTCGAGCCAGGTCGAGGGCGGTGCGCCAGATCACGTCGGTCTCATCGGTCGGCTGGGGCAGCGTGCGCTGGCGGGTCAGGGTGGTGAAGTCGCTGGCGCGGACCTTCACCGCGACCGTCCGTGCCCGCAGATGGCCTGCGCGCAGGCGGCCCGCCACCCCGTCGGCCAGGGCCAGCAGGGTCCGCTCGATGATCTCCGTGCTGGCCGTATCGACCTCGAAGGTGTGCTCGTGGCCCACCGACTTGGCCTCGCGGTCGTCGCCCACGGGGGACGGGTCCACGCCGCAGGCGCGGGCCAGGAGCTCGGGGCCGTGGCGGCCCAGGCGGCGCTCCAGGGTATCCGCAGGCAGGCGCGCCAGGTCCCCGATCGTGCGCACCCCGTACTCGGCCAGCACGTCGCGAGTCCGCGGCCCCACGCCCCACAGCCGCTCGATGCCCAGCGGCGCCAGGAAGGCCGCCTCCTCGCCCGGCGGCACGATGACCAGGGCGTCCGGCTTGCGCAGGTCGGAGGCGACCTTGGCCACCAGCTTGGTCGTGGCCACGCCGACCGAGGCGGTGAGCCGCACCTCGTCACGGATGGCCGCCCGGATGCGTCGCGCGATCTCGTCCGGCGGGCCGAAGAGCGGCTCGGAACCGGCCACGTCCAGGAAGGCCTCGTCGATGGAGATCTGCTCCACGCGCGGCGTGTAGCGGCGCAGGATGGCCATCACCTGGCGGCTGACGGCGCTGTACTTGGCGCCGTCGACGGGCAGGAAGACGGCCCGGGGGCACAGGCGCCCGGCCGTGCGCAGCGGCATGGCCGAGTGGATGCCGAAGCGGCGCGCCTCGTAGGACGCGGCCGAGACGACGCCTCGATCGTGCGGCCCCCCGCCGCCCACGATGACCGGCTTGCCCCGCAACTCGGGCCGGTCGCGCTGCTCGACCGCGGCGAAGAACGCGTCGAGGTCGACGTGCAGGATCGTCGCCGCGGCGCCACTCATGGCGCCATCATCGCGCCCCGTGCGCGCGGGTCAGCCCTTGGGCTCGACGATGACCGTGACTTCGGGCGACATGCCCGCGTAGACCTTGACCGCCACCTTGTACGTGCCGAGGCTCTTGAGCGGCTCTTCCAGGTCCACCTTGTGGCGATCGACCTCGATGCCCCGCCGACCCAGCGCGTCGGCGATGTCCTTGGCCGTGATGGAACCGTAGAGCTTGCCGCCCTCGCCGACCTTGACGCCCATGGTGAGGGTCGTGCTGGCGATGCGCGTGGCGGCGATGTCAGCCTCCTCGCGCTCGCGCTTGCGATTCTCTTCGCGGCTGGCGATGTCGTGCTGCCAGGCGCGGAAGGCGCCGCCCGCGGCGGGCACCGCCAGCTTCTGGCGGATCAGGAAGTTGCGCGCGAATCCATCGGCGACGTCCTTGAGCTCTCCGCTCTTACCGAGCTTCTCGACATCGCTGGTCAGGATCACCTTCACGCGGGCTGTACCTCCGGTTCTTGATCAGGAGTGGTGTCCTCGAGCCAGGCGCGCAGGCGTCGGTCGAGGCCGGTGCGGCGGGCGGCAGCCATCGCGCCGCGGGCCATGGAGGCGCCCGTCTCGACGACCATCGGCAACTCGCCGAGGATGCGGCGCACGGGCCGCGGGATCATGCGGCGGACCTGGGCCAGATCGCGCTCCAGCGCGTTGCGCTCGATGCCCAGCTCCAGGAGCTTCTGGTTCAGCACCTCGTCGGGGATCTTCTCCAGGAACAGGTCGACCGCGAGCAACGTGACGGCCACGTCGTCCATGGCCCCCAGCACGGGCACGAAGTCCGGCACCAGGTCCACCGGCGACAGGACGTAGGCCACAGCCAGGCCCAGGATCGCCTTGTGGGTCCACGGGATCCGGGCATCGGCCAGCAGCGACGCCAGCAGGCGCCCGTACGTGGGCGCACGTGAGGCGAGGGGCATGAACGCCAGGTAGTTGAAGGCCCGCATGAAGCCGCGTCGGCGCGGCGAACGGGATCGAGAGGGCATCGGACGGTGGAGTATAGCGGCCGCATCCGGCCGCCCCGCCGCGCTCCTCCGCGTTTGCTTGACAATCGAACAGACGTTCGGTAGCATCGGCGGCGAAAGGAGGCGCTGTGACCAAGCACGACGCCGCCCGCAAGCAACGCATCATCGAATACATCGCCGCCACGCTGCGCGCCCGCGGCTATCCGCCGTCCGTCCGCGAGATCGCCCAGGCGGTCGGGCTGGCCTCCACGTCGGCGGTCCACCACCACCTCGAGGCGCTGGAGCGGGACGGCTACCTCGAACGCGGCGCCACGCGCTCGCGCGCCCTGCGCCTGACCCCCACCGCCGCCCTGCATTCGGGCCTGACCAGCGAGCTCCTGCCGCAGGTCGCCGCCATGGACAGCCACCTGCTGGTGGTGCTTGGCGAGATCGCCGCCGGCGGCCCCATCGAGGCCTACCAGGACACGGCGGAGACCCTCGCCGTGCCCGAGTTCCTCGCCCCCAGCGGCGACGCCTACCTGCTGAAGGTGCGTGGCGACTCCATGATCGACGCCCATATCGAGGACGGCGACTACGTCGTCATCCGGCCCCAGGACACCGCCCGCAACGGCGACATCGTGGTCGCCCAGGTGGAGGAGAACGCGGTCACCCTCAAGCGCTTCTTCAAGGAAGGCGGCCGGGTCCGCCTGCAGCCCGCCAACAGCCGCTACGAGCCCATGATCTACGACGACGTGCGCATCCAGGGCAAACTGATCGGGGTCATCCGCCGGCTCGACTGACGGTTTCGTCCACCGTCCGCCGCCCAGCCATCCACCGCCCGTCCACCGTCCTCCACCGCCCAACCGCATCTTTGGGGAGACGGACCGTCGACAACCGCCGCTAGCGGTGCGCGATGGAGCCCATCATCGACCCGCCGCACCGCACCATCGCGGGCCAGCGTCTGCCCTCATCCATGGAGCCGTCGTGTCCATCGATCGTCTGCCACCGCAATCCATCGACGCCGAGCAGTCCGTCCTCGGCGCGCTCCTGATCGATCGCGACGCGGTCATCGAGGTGGCCGACCTCCTCCGCCCGGCCGACTTCTACCGCGGCCACCACGGCACCATCTACGGCGCGATCCTGGACCTCTACGAACGGCGCGAGCCGATCGACATCGTCACCGTCTCGGAGGTCCTGGAGCGCGACGGCGGCCTCGAGCAGGTCGGCGGGGCCGCCTACCTGACGAGCCTCATCAACCTGACGCCCACGGCCGTCAACGCCGTCTACTACGCCCGCATCGTCGAGCGCAAGGCCGTCCTGCGGAACCTCATCGGGGCTGCCGGGCGCATCGCCGGCATCGGCTACGAGGACGGCCCCGACGTGGGCGAGGCCATCGACCGCGCCGAGCAGGAGCTGTTCGCGGTCAGCCAGAAGCGCGTGGAGACCGGCTTCAGTCCGCTGCGCACGCTGCTCCATTCGGCATACGACCGCCTGGACTACCTCCACGAGCACAAGGGCGAGATCAGCGGCGTGCGCACGGGCTTCCGCGACCTGGACACCCTGACCACCGGGCTCCAGAAGTCGGACCTCGTGATCGTCGCCTCACGGCCGTCCGTGGGCAAGACGAGCCTGGCCCTCAATCTCGCCGAATACGCCTCGGTCACGGAAGGCAAGACCGTCGGCGTCTTCAGCCTGGAGATGAGCAAGGAGCAGCTCGTGCTCCGCCTGCTGTCGTCGGTCGCCCACATCAACTCGCAGCGCCTG
>Ga0265329_10000975_pt1 | contig 14348 bp, 10 predicted proteins | sample 41627metaG_FD_202091 | JGI IMG/M metagenome (GOLD analysis project Ga0265329, IMG submission 202091) | Rhizosphere microbial communities from Carex aquatilis grown in University of Washington, Seatle, WA, United States - 4-16-27 metaG | ecosystem: Host-associated > Plants > Roots > Rhizosphere...
GCCTCCCCGCCACTGATGTAGTCACCAAGGCATATCGCCGAGTGTACGTCTTCGACGACGAGATTCCTGCGAGCTGGCGCCTGCAATACTTCGGCTCCGATTTCCTTACCGACCCTCGTGCTGCGGCCGATGCGGATCCGGATCGCGATGGGTCCAACAATCTTCAGGAATTCCTGGCCGGCACCAACCCCTTGGATCCGCTATCAGGCTTCACCGCCGCCACGCAATCGGTCCCCCTGGTTAGCTGGCACAGTGTCTCGAACTCTACCTATCGCATTCTGCGCAGGGATGCTGTCGCTGGCGGCGTTTGGGCTCCTATCGTGCCATCCTTCCGCGCCACCAACGACGTCGCTTTCTATGTGGATCTCGACGCTCTTGGTTCGCACTATTTTTATCTGATCGAGCTGCTCAAGCCCTAGATGAGCATTCGAGATAGGTTGGGCCGATCCAGGGAGACGCGATACCCCCTGCTGAGCCCGGGCAAGCATTCTGCGCGTTTGTCCCTACCCGACACCTGATCCCCAGATCCCTTCGGGATTTTGCTTGAACGCGTCCGGCACCGGGGCCGACAGTTAGTATCAAATATCTATGGCGATCGACACCGAGGCAGCGCGCCTGCTGCTTGGCATGTCCACTACAGGCGTTAGTTTTACCAGAACCGTGATGCTGGGGCGACAGAGCCTGCTCCTGAGCGATCGCGAGATCCTGGGCCTCATGCGTGACTTTCGATTGGGCGAGGACAAGTGTAGAGATGTTTTAGCCGGCAGTTACCCCAACCGATACTCAGAGGCCTTTTTCAAGCTCCTCGGCGCGAAAGAGATAGACAGCATCGACGCTTCCGACTTCGAAGGAGCGACGATCGTCCACGACTTAAATGGTCCGGTCCCTGAAGCAATTCGCGGGAGGTACGATGTGGTGTATGATGGGGGGACGATAGAACACATTTTCAGCTCGCAAACCGCTCTCCAGAATTGCATGGATCTCGCCAAAGTTGGAGGGAGAGTCTGCCTCCATACCCCTGCGAACAACTACTTTGGGCATGGCTTCTACCAGTTCAGCCCAGAACTTTTCTTCCGGGTTTTCTCCGAATCCAATGGGTTTGAGGTGGAGAGGATGGTCGCTGTGGAATATGGGCCTCGCCGGCGCTGGTACCAAGTGATCGATCCGGAACGGGCGAGAGCGCGCGGACCACTCATCAATCCGTTCCCTGTCCTTTTGTTTATGCAGGCTAGAAAAACCGCCCAGGTCCCGCTTTTTAGGCGCGTGCCACAGCAAAGCGACTACTCCGCCCTTTGGGCGCAGCACGAACAGCACCCGGAGGATGGCGCCGCAGGGCGGCCTTCGGCGCTTTCCAGGGGCATCCTTAGAGTCAAGTCGGTTCTGCTGGAGAGGTTTCCCGGCTTGGCAAGGGCCCTGGAGTCACTCATGTTCTCGCAACTCAACCGAGGTTTCTCCCTCAGGAACCGTGCGGCCTTTGTGCCAATTGACAAGCGGGCGCGCTAGCACCGGCTGCGTCCGGCTTGGACAACTCACTCCTAAGACAGGGTACGCGGCTCGCTTCCCGCACCGTTGGCTAGACGTTGTGACGGGTGAAAAAACGATGGCTTAAACGGCGCCAAAATTGTTGCCTGGGGGTGAGAGGTTTGACGTCCGGGAGAAGTTCGGGAAGGGAAGCAATAGGGGCGACAGGCAACAGCTTCCTGGCCGCTTCCAGAGAGTAAACATTGTGGTAAATCTTCACCCCATCAAGGTGGTTGACTGTGGGCCAATTGCGAACCTTTGTCGGCGCCAGGCAAGGCCGGTAGTTATATTGGCAGGGTAAGGCAATCATCTCGTCGTAGTAAAGCGTGTGAACGACTTCATTCAGCGTAAGCTGGTCCTCCACGCTGCGGAAGCGTGTCCGCCCGCGGGCCACGATCGCATCTCGAATCCTCCGAGAGGCTGGAATATTCCAGAACGTAACGCCAGCGTTGAAATACGAGCTGGTATATCCTTGGCCCGCGATGTACTTGCCCCCCCCATGCTCGACACACGCACCAACGGCGGCGCCGCGAAGCAGGGTCGGTAATTCGGGGATAGCCTGCAGGCAAAGGACGTCGTGGTTGTCAACAACGACTGCGAAATCGATTCCTAGCTTATCCAACAACAAGAATCGCCGATAGTAGATCTCTCGCATGGGGTGCATGTAGGAATCGTCATGCGCCTCAAGGTGGTAGTTGATTTGCGGTAGCCGCCGTTCCGGTAGTTTGTCGCCCAAAATGAACGCGTGCAGCTCCAGAAACGGGTTGATCGCGAAACTCGTAAATGTCTTATCCAGGATCTCCGCATGGGGTCCCGACGCTACCGTGACGACGGCCTGGCGAGGCGTAGACATGCTTCAGCCTGGAAGGAAGAATCCAACTGCGCACCCCGGAGCGCGGCCCCCTCGCCGCGATGTTCGCGTTCCCAACTCTGCGCCTGATTCGTTCTTATCCGTCTGCATTTTCCGTAATGCTATCCGTGTCATCCGTGAAATCCGTGGTTCAATTCTTCGTTACCTTCTGTACGTCCATCCGTGTGTTCCGTGTGTTCCGTGGTTCAATTCTTCGTTTTCTTCGTTGGCTTCTGTTAAGCCCTTTGAATCACGGTTGGATAATGACTCATCGCACAGCCCTCTGCTCAAGGACAAAGTGGATCGCATCGGCCAGCGAATCGGATTCGTGATCGGCCTTGGCCGGGTATTTGCCGTCTTTTCCCGCGTGGCCGGTGTGGACGAGGATCGATCGTAGCCCCGCGTTGCGAGCCGTTTGGAGATCGGTTGTGCTATCCCCGATCAGCCAGGAGGAGCCTAGGTCGATATTGAGCTGTTCAACGGCGCGCCTAATCAGTCCCACCTTCGGTTTTCGGCAATCACAGTCAAATTTGAGCTCCGGGCGTTCTCCGGCGAAGCCTTTCTCAGGATGATGCGGGCAGTAGAGGATACGATCCAGGAAGGCATGTTGCTCACCGAGTTGCGTCTCCAGTTTGTTGTGGATCATCCGAAGGTCGTCTTCGGAGCAGAACCCCTTCGCGACTACCGGTTGGTTGGTCACCACCACCGCGCGCATCCCGCTATGGTTGAGCGCTCGTATCGCCTCGGCGGCACCCGGGAGGAGGGCTAGGTCTTCCGCGCGCGTGACTCCCCCGACCTCTTGATTGAGTGTCCCATCACGGTCGAGAAAGACCGCCGACTGTGGGTGGTCTAACCGGCTCCGTCCGATGACACCGTTCGCATACTCGGCACAGACGCGATCGTATCGCGATGGAGTGCCAATGTCTTTGATGTACTCCGGGCTTTGATACCCAAACAGCCGGCGACCTGCCTTAAGCATCGCCGGAAACAAGTCCTTGCCGAAGTCCACCTGCCCACTGGGGCCGGGCTGACTCATAAGCGCCCTCTTTTCTATCACGTAAAGAGCCGCATTCACCAGGTTCTGGAAAAGGCGCCCTTGGGGGTGTGGCCGGTTATGGAACTGCGTGATCCAACCACCCCCATCCAGTTCCACCAGGTCCGAATCCAGCGGATGGTCGTTTGGATGCAGAAGTAGCGACGCATCTGCCTTGCCGTTGTCATGCGCTTGGGTGAATCGGTGCAAGTCCACATTCACCATCTCGTCGCCATAGAGAACGAGAAAGCGGTCAGCCAGGCGCGGCAACGCTCGTAGCACTGCCCCGGCCGTCCCCAAAGCGTCCTCCTCGATTTCGTACCGGATTGAGACTCCCCAACGGTCACCGTCACCGAAATGCTCCTTCAAAACCTCAGCTCGGTAACCCGCCAGGATCAACACATCCGTGAATCCGTAGTGTTTTACCAACTCAATCTGGTGCTCCAGCAGGGGCTTGCCGCCGATCGAGATCATCGGCTTGGGCAAATCGCCAAGCCGTTCCTTTAAGCGTGTGCCTTTCCCCCCCGCCAGGATGACGGCCTGCTGAATCGCCGGGCTTCCCAAAGAGACACTCATGAGATTCTCTCAGAATCCGCCACTCGACGAGCCCCCTCATCCTTCATCCCCCTACCTTTATCCTTTAGCCTTTCGTCCGCCGCCCCCGAACCTGTGGTGCTACCTTTGGCCTTCATCCTTTAGCCTTTAGCCTTTCCGTCATCCTTTAGCCATTCGCGATCAACTCGCCGACAGTGCGCTCGATGGCTTCATCCGAAGTTAGTGCGGGCTTCCAGCCAAGGCGCTTTAGCTTCTCGATCGAATAGTTAAAACGTGGAACATCACCAGGCCAGCCGCGCGCCCCACCCGTATAACGGATCGCTGCCGCAGGGGCTGCTGCCGCTACCACCGTCTCGGCGATGTGCCTCACCGTGGTGGAGGTGCCCTCCGGTCCGATGTTGAACGTGTTATGGGCATCGGATGCGTGTTCCGTGATGAACAACATAGCCTCCACCAGTTCCGTCACGTGGAGATATGGCTTTTGCTGATGGCCATCGCCGAGGACCTCGAGCTCCGCCGGGTTAGCCCGGAGTTTTTGGAGGAAATCGTAAATCGCCCCATGAGTCGCCCGGGGGCCCACGACATTAGGGAATCGAAACACCCAGGCCCGATCAAGGGCCGTTTCACGCGCCGCCGAGATGATCGCTTCGGAAGCAAGTTTCATCGCGCCGTAGTTTGAGATCGGCTCCCAAGGCCCGGCCTCCTCGGTGAGTAGGTTCGGCTGTTCCCCGTAAATGGCCGATGTCGAAGAAAAGGCGATCTGGCGGATGCCCAGCGACCGCATGAGCTTGAGAGTGTTGAAGGTAGTCAGGAAAGTGTTCCGGAGATCGACCTCGGCGTCTGCTGTCCCAGCACGGATATCGGAGTTGGCGGCCAGATGCCAAACTCTCTCGATCGACCGGCCCCCCAGGAGTTCGCGGATGCGCAAAAGGTTGGCGTCGTAGTCGTTGACGTCGGTCTCCAGGAAGGTAAAGTCAGGGCTTTGCAACGCCCGCTGAAGGTTGGCGCGCTTTCCGAGCAAGAGATTGTCCAGGCCAATGACCCTGCACTCGGAGGCCAACAGGCGGTCGATTAGGTGGCTTCCGATGAAGCCCGCCGCGCCGGTAACCAGACATGTTCTTGTTCGTTCCATGACAAAGTCGAAACTCAATGCAATCGAGCGCTGGTGGCTTTGTCAACCGGTAAGGGTCTCTCCGCCGCTCGCCCATCTGATGGGAGAGAGTGCCCGAAGGGCAGGTGAGGGCTTCCCGCCCCCCCGCTCAGCCGCTCACTTTTCACGTGGTCGTTTACCGCGAACGTCCCTCGCCTTTGCTCATGTTGGTGCCACGGGCGAAGATTCCGATTCTCCCCCAACACTCATCCGGCCTTCGTTACCTTCGTTTCCTTCTGTGCGATTCTTCGATCGCGTCTCTGCCATGCAATGCTTTGTTCCCTGTTCCGGCTATGGCTATTGACACGGAAGCGGCTCGGTTTTTCGTTAGCGCTCAACGGGGTGGCGCCTCCTTCGAGAACTGCCTGACCCTAGGTCGCCAACTCCTCCATGTATCCGACCGGGAGATGCGCCAGATTCTCGTGGACGCCGGCATGGATCCCAAGGGATGCCCCAGCCTATTCTCGCGGAGCTATCCCGACTACGCCGAGCCTTTTTGGAAGGCCCTCGGCGCTTCCCGAGCCGACAGCATGGATGTGGGCGACTTCGAAGGTGCCACCGTTACCCACGATCTCAATTTGCCGGTTCCTGACTCGCTGATCGCTCGGTTCGATGCGGTTTGCGACATCGGCACCTTGGAGCACGTCTTCAACTTTCTCGGAGCCATCCGGAACGCTTTAGAAATGGTGAAGGTTGGGGGGCACTTTTTTGCCGTGACGCCCGCGAACAATTTCTTCGGGCACGGGTTCTTTCAGTTCAGTCCAGAGTTGTTCTTCAGGCTGCTCTCCCCAGAGAATGGGTACCGGATCGAGAGGATGTATGCCGTCGTTTATGGCTTGCGCCACCGCTGGTACGAAGTTGTGGACCCTGACCAAGTCCGTACTCGGGTGATTGCCATCAACGGACAGCCCGTCCACCTCATGGTCCAGGCGCGCCGTTTAGAGAAAGTTCCGTTACTGCAGAGATTCCCGCAGCAGAGCGACTACGTGAACATGTGGCAAACGTGGCCTCAATCCAAGGCCAGGACCGACTTGGTGCGCCTGGGCTGGCTTGCGCCTTGGGTTGGTCGCCTTAAGAACACGGTCCTGAACCACGCACCCTTTTTAGCTCGAGCCATTGAAAGCGTAGTTTTTTCTTCGCTCAACCGCGGCTATTCCTTCCGGAACCGGTCGTGTTTTCGCCCCGTTGATAAGCGAAGACTCTGCCGCTCCGAGGATTCCCGCGGGCAATAGACACCACGATAGGGCGGCTCTCTGGCAACCGGTGCGCGGCGTTTACGCCGCCTCAGCCGCGAACAATCCGAACGTGTGACCATTCGCCATCTCGCCGATCCTCGGGGCTCCTGCCGCCCCGGCCCGGAGGGCCGTGCGACCATAGCCCAATCGCTTCAGCGTTGGGAACCAGGGTGATCGACGACCTGAGTCCCGACGGGGAGACCGATCTGGCCCCAAACCCGTGGCTTTTTCGCATTTTCTCTTGCGGAGCCATGACCGATCATCTCCGCCTATCCCTGACCGGCGAGGGAATGGCTTGCGGCTTCGCGGCTTTGCGCCCCTCTGCGTTGGGACTGATCGTGACCTCTCGCCGGGGTCAAACCTATTCTGCACCCGGTCCGCTCACCTCCCGCGCTGCTTGCTTTTCTACGTTCGGGATGTGCCTTTGGCCCGGAGGGCCATATGACAATAGCCCAAGGCCTTGGCCTTGGGTTGGCGTGTTAGGTTTATTCTAGTCCCAACGGGACGGCCGAAATCAATCCCACAAATACCGCTCCGGTTAAGTCGGACCGTGCCCTAATGTCCGGTCCCGTGCGATCCCTTCGGTCCCCTTGCTTGCTTCTCCAGCCACTCACAAGCGCTCGGCAGGACCTGATTCCAGTGAAAACTCGCGGCCAGTGCCCGTCCTCGCTCGCGATAGCCCTGGTAGCGACCGGGGTTTTGGACTGCCCACTCGATTACTTTCGCTAGGGCCTCCGGTGTTTCTCTTTCCGCCACCAGCCCAGTCTTGTCATGGTGAGTCGAATCAGTCAGCCCGGCCACTGGGTAGACCGCAGCCGGGGTCCCACGGGCATTGGCCTCGATTACGTTGAGGCCCCAGCCTTCCCGAAGCGACGTGTGGAGTAGGAAATGCGACTCCTGCAAGAGTTGGTCTTTCTCGTTCTCTGACAGTTGGCCGGCGAAGGATACGACCTCCTTGAGTCCTTCCTGTTCCACCAACCGTCTGAGCGCGCCTTCCATGTCTCCGCCGCCCACGATTCTCAACCTGACGTCCAGACCGCGCTGCTGTAGGCACTTTGCGGCCAATATCCCGTGATCAAGACGCTTGTTGGGTGCCAATCGCGAGACCATGATGAGCCGGAGCGGTTGCTCCAAAGTCTTCGCAGGCAGCGACGGCAAGACTTCCGTATCGACGCCATAGGGAATAAGCTGGATCTGCCGGACACCATGCCGACTCAGGCCTTCCCTTGTTGAATTCGAGGCGGTCCAGAACGTGACCCTCCGGTAAAGCCAATGGATCCGTCGCTCTTGCCACTTGCCTATCGTGGAAGTTGGCCGGCGGTAAAACACATCCCAGATCGGCCCGAGCACCTCGTGGACGTAGGCGACACAATTGGTCCCGCACCACCAGGGAGCGAACCATGGCAGTCCGTGATGCTGGTCGATCACCAGGTCGAACCGTGGTTGTTTGCGATACCAGCGCCTAGCCGCCAAAATCGAGCCACCCTTGCCCCCGCCGCGAATGATCCGAACACCCTGAATGGTCTCCTCGGCCAGCGCGTTCGGGAACGCATTGGCGAACCAGTAGCACTCGTGTCCTCGTTCGAGCAGCCCCTTGAGATATCCCATCGTCACCCGCTCGGCCCCGCCCGAGAGCGGGTTCTTCGGGTCACGCCAGTTCAGCATCAAAAACCGCATGGGCAGGTAAGGAGAGCGATCCGTCGAGCCGCGCAATTATCAACACGGGGTACCGTGGGAGCGAAGCAGGAGTCGAGTCGAGTTCTTAACATGTTTTCGTTTAAACAGTTACAAACGAATTTTATACGAGACGCCGGTGTCTAAATCCGGTCGAGTGTGCTTGGTGTGGGGGGATTTTAGCAAACGAGAAATCCATTTGGCTCCCTCAACCCAGTTCACTCCTACCTCCCTGGTTCCGGTCCCTTGACCCACCATTGACATGGCCTTCGCCGATATTAGACTCAACCCTTCGAATCAGGCCAACCAGACGGTGGCCGTGTCGATCGACATGTTTTACCTGAAGTACCTGTTTAACAATCTGCTGTTGGCCATGCAACTCATCCGCGAAGGCCAATGGCGCCGAGTTTTCGCGGCGATCTATGCTCGCGTCTACCTCAGGGTATGGTCGGGTATCTTCCTCTTGCGACGATCCGGTCTGGCCAGCGCGAACCCGTCCCCGCCAAACCTTCGGCTTTCGGTCCAGACCGATCACCCCGTTGCCATTAACTCACCGGATCACCTCGTTCCCCACGGCACGAAATACAATAACAGCACCAACCGCAAATTCGTGCTTCTGATGAACAGGCTGTTCCGCCAACGGTTTCCCACCGGGCCACTCGCCTGCATGGATTTGGGCTGTTCCGGAGGACAACTGATCGCGGATTTCGCGAGCATTCGCTGGATCGCTGTAGGAATCGAAGGCTCCGATTACTCGCTCAAACATCAGCGCGCGAACTGGCGGACCTTGGCCGGTACCAATCTCTTTACCTCCGACATCACCAAACCGTTCCAGGTTCGACTTGGTACAGAAAAGCTCAAGTTCCATCTGATCACGGCCTGGGAAGTCATGGAGCATATCGAGAAGAATGATCTGGAAGCAGTGTTCGACAACATTCGCTCTCACCTCGCGGAAGGCGGTTTCTTCATCGCCTCCACCAGTTCCAGTACCGGTGTGGTGAACGGTCTGGAGCTCCACCAGACCCGGATGAAGAATTCCGAGTGGCGAGCCTTCATCGCCGCTCGTTACCCCGACCTGGAAGCCGCCGACCTGGGCCTGAAAATCCACCAATACGTCCGCTTCGATTACGGCGAGGCCTCGTTCCTGGTTTACCGCAAACGAGCCGCGGACATGCAGCCTCGAGTCGAGAGACACTCCGCGTCTGCCTAAGGCGATGGGTTCGATGGCGGGGGTAGCGCGTGATCGCTTACCTGGCATTCATCCTTTCGCCTAGCCCTAATTGTTCGGCCGCTATTCCCTATCCAAGCGTCGGGCTCTCGGAAGCCAGCTCCATAAGCTCTACCCCAGCCCGCGCGCACCTTCCTGTTCTCCTAGGCTTTCGTGCTGCGGCTGTTCATCCCCAGCCTCCCCGTGCATCGCCCACCGCTACTCGAGTATTTCCCAGGATCCTCCCCCCGAGCCTAGTTCAAGGCCGGGATGAGGCTCCCGTAAACTCTTTTCCAGTTGCATAAGCCCAAGGATTTTGGTTCCATCATTAAGGAAAGTTCAATGGAGCCGCCCATGGGATTCTTGCCACATGAAAACTAGAGTTTTTTCTCCTCTTAAAGTGATGTTCTTTGCCTGCGCCGCCGCATGTTCGATCATGTCCGGCCTGCAGGCGGATTCTTCTGCCGCTTCGCTCGTGGTGCCAGCCGAATCCGCGAACCAGGACCTGGCCGGGGCGAGCGGTTCGCTGAACGCCGCCAACCTTCGACTCCAGGAGGCCTACGCCTCCTCCTACTTCCCCTCTGGACCGATCCACATTACCGAGATTCGATTCCGACGCGACATAACCCAGGCTGCTTTCACTGCCGTTGTCCCAAGCATCCAGATCGATCTGTCCACCACGCAAAGTCAACCTGACGGATTGCTAGGCCTTTTTGACGCTAACGTCGGAAGCGACGACACGGTTGTTTACTCAGGCTCACTGAGTGTGACCAGCACTGGCACGGGAGTTGACGGAGGGCCTAATCCCTTCGACATCGTGGTGCCGCTGCAAAAGGTCTTCTTGTACAACCCAGCCCTTGGGAATCTCCTTGTCGATATTCGGAACTCGGGAGGGTCATCAGCCGGGTACGTGGATGCTCCGCTCCGTTCCGATGATCAAGCCGGTCGTATTTTTGGGTTCGGAGGCTCTGTCTCCGGGTTTCGGGACTCGGCGGCCGACGTCCTCCAAATCGTGTATTCCCCGGTTTCTTTGGTGGTTTTCCCCGCCGACGGCCAGTTTACAAACCAAGTTTCGGTCACGATGCTCACCGGCGTTGACGGAGGCGTGATTCATTTCACCACCGACGGCACGGATCCAACGGCCGCCTCACCGGTCTACACCGGGCCACTTACTTTCACTGCAACCACCAACCTTCGCGGGCGTGTGTTTATTGGCGACCAGGCCGCTAGCGATGTGGCAACGGCCGCCTACGTTATCGTGTACTCCCCCCCGAACATCATCACTCAACCGCATAGCCAAGCCGTGCCCGCAGGCTTCAACGCCACTTTAAGTATTGAAGCCGCCAGTGCCACGCCTCTGACGTTTCAGTGGGTATTTAAGGGCAAAGACATCGCTGGTGCCACCAACTCCACTCTCAACTTTACCCCGGTTGCCACGTCCGACAGCGGCGATTATGTTGTCCGGTTGACCAACGCCTGGGGCTCGCTGCTCAGCGACACTGCCACCCTCACCGTCTTCTCCGAACCCGCCAACTCTTTCGTCCTACCTCCAAGGTACCTCAACCAGGACGCTTCCGGCCTGAGCGGAATATTTGACGCCGGCCCGGGACTTCGCCTCCAGGAGGTTTATAGCGCTACTCTCTTCCCGGCCAGCGGCCCCTTCCTCCTCTCCGAAATCCGATTGCGACGTGACCCCTCAGCCGGAGTATTCCAGGTCACCAATTCAAACTTCCAGATCGTGCTTTCAACGACCCCCAAAGCGCCAGACCAACTGAGCTTGGTGTTTAGCGAGAACCCGGGACCTGACGCGACGACTGTCTTCACTGGTGCAATTGCAGTAAGCAGTCAGTTCCCGAAGCCGGATGCGGGGCCAATGCCGTTCGACATTATCATCCCCCTCTCTGCCCCTTTTCTATACGACCAAACTGCCGGGAACCTCCTCGTCGAGATCACCGATTCTGCGCCCTCTGGCTCTCCATACATCGAGGCGTCGAACGACTTGGACGATTCCATTTCCAGGGTGTTTTCGCTCGCCGCCAACTCGCCTTCAGCGGCCTACCACGACTCGGCCGGCGACGTGCTGCAGCTCGTTTACAGCCAAGGGCTTGTTGTGCTACCGCATGGCGGCGATTATGACCGCACGGTTTTTGTCGGCATGGCAACTACTGAACCCGCCGCTGCCATCCACTACACCCTCGACGGCACCTCCCCGACAGCGGATTCCCCCATCTATAACCGTTCGATCAAACTAACCAACACCACCACTCTGGAGGCTGTGGCGTATACCAACGGCATCGCTGCCTCGGACGTCCTCACCAATACCTATTCCATCACTCTGACCCCGCCGGCCATCGCCACCCCACCCCAGGGAGGATCCGTTGTTGAAGGCGCTGCTCTCACCCTCAGCGTCGGCGCTACCGGTTCCGCCCCCCTGATTTACCAGTGGGCATTCGCGGGTTCGGACATTCCGGGCGCCACCAACAGCACTCTGCAACTCGCCCCGGTCACCACCAACAGCGCCGGAGCCTATACGGTCAAAGTGACCAACGATGGCGGCTCTGCCACCAGCGATCCGGCCACCCTGACCGTCCTGCCCAACCCGTTGCCCTGGATCGCGCAACAACCCCAAGATCAAACCATCAACCTTGGGATCCCAGCCACTCTCACCGTTCAAGCCAAGGGCGACCTGCCGCTGCTCTATCAGTGGTACGCGAATAGTCGTCCAATCTCGGGTGCAACCAACGCTTCGTTGACCGTGGGGCCCTACACCAACCTGCCTTCCCCAAATCCTGGCACCTACTTCGTGACCGTGCGCAACTCCCACCCGTCCTCGGCGCGCAGTCAAACCGTCAGGGTGACCGTGCTCAACACACCGGCCCCGCCTCAGATCGCGACTGCCCCGCTTGACCAGGTCATCAACGCTGGCAGCCTGCTCCAGCTATCGGTTGGAGCCTTTGGCATGCCCCCGCTTGCCTATCAATGGAGCCGGAACGGCACCATGATCCAGGGAGCAACTGATCCTGCTCTGCTTATTTCGAATGCTCAGCCCGCTGATGCAGGCACCTACACGGTCACCGTCACCAACCTCCAGGGCGCGGTGACGACTGCCGGCGCGGTAGTCGATGTCCGGGCTTCGGGTGTCCTCGGCGGCACGGTGCGGTTCGATAACCACTTCGGCGATATCGACGCGCCGGTCTTCGACGCTGACGGGACCAACCGCCTTAGCGGGCCTGCCTATCTCGCTCAGCTTTACGCTGGTCCGACCTCGGACGCCCTGGCGGCGATTGGCCCCGCTGTGCCCTTCCTCACCGGGGTTGCCGCTGGTTACGTGAGCCTTGGCGCGGACTCAACTCGCATCATCAGCACTGTGGCCGCGGGCGCGGTTGCCTCAGTGCAGGTGCGCGCATGGGACAGCGCGTTCGGTAACACCTATGAGCAGGCGCTCGCCAACGGAGCCCGAGCTGGGGCATCGGCCGTTCTGTCTCTCACCACTGGCGGCGCCGGCGAACCGTCCTCCTTGCCTGCCGCTTTGGCCGGCCTATCCAGCTTCGCTATCGTCAAAGACACCACGTCCCCTGTGGTAACGATTACCTCACCCCCCGCAGGCTCCACTGCCGATGAGCGCTTCACCCTTGCTGGCTCTGCCACCGATAACGGGCTTGTCGCTAGCGTCCGCTGGGAATGGGACGGCAAGGCGCAGGGTGCTCTAGCCCTAGCGCAGGGAACGTTCAGCCTTCCTGGGCTCAAATTGCATCGCGGCGACAACCACCTTCGTGTTCTCGCGACCGATGGCGCCGGGAACGAAGCCGCGTCTGAAGTAATTGTGACCTGGATCCCAACCCGTGGACTCTCCCTATCGGACTCGCCCGATCGTCAGGAAGGCCAGATCGTCGCCATGCCTCTGCAACTCTGGAGCCAGGGCGAGGTCAGCGGAATCAGTTTCGTCCTGAAGTTCGACGTGAACTCGTTCATCGCCCCCGAATTCGCGTGGTCTGCAGTTGCTGATGGCGCCGCTCGCACCATCAATCTGGACGTCCCCGGTCAGGTCAGTGGTACCGTTTCCCTCCCAGGGTCGGCCATCCCCGCCGGCACGAACCAAATCGGGCAACTCAGCCTACGTGCCCGCAGCGTCCCCTCCTCGTCGCACGACTTGGTGACCGTGGCCGTCTCCGATGTCGCCGATCAGTTGGGAAATCCCATCGCCTTTGGAACGGATACCGGCCCAGGCGCAGTCACGGTCTTGCCGCGGCAAATGCTTGGCGACGTCAACGGTAACAACCAGCTGGACGTGGGCGACGCGAGCCTGATCCAGCGCCTAATCTCCGGTCTGGATCCCATCCGCCCTTGGGATGTGACCGAAAATGATATCAATGGAAGCGGCGCGATCGATTCTGGTGACGTCATCAAAGTGCTGCGCGCGGTGGTCGGCTTGGACGTGGCGCCTACCCAGGCTGCCGCCGCCGGGCGAACTAGAGCGGGACTGGCCTCCACCGGCGGTTCCGGCTTGGCCCTGCTACAGTCTAGCGTACCGGCGGTCCTTCCCGGTGGTACCGTGCAGGTGTTGATCGACCTAACCAATCTGCCGGCCCCGATCTCTGGTGCCTCCTTCACCCTTCATTATCCAGCAGACGTCCTGAACCTTGCCGGTCCGCCGTCATTGAGCACCGGCGAGTTGGTGCCGTCTGGGACAGCCAGCATCTGGAACGTGGTGCCCAGCTACGCCGCCCAATCCGGCGAGGTCCGCGGAGCAGCCAGTAGCCCAGTCTCTTGGCCTGCCACGAGCGGCGTTCTGGCCCGCCTTACCTTCCAGGTTTCCGCTCCCGCCGGCGCACCAGCCAACCTCCCCGTCACCTTAAGTTCAATCCAGGTCACTAGCGCCAACGGGTACGACATCGAGACCCTCCCCGCGGCGACCCTGAACCTGGTTCTCGCCTTGCCTGCAACCGCCCAGGGGCCGGAGCTGACCAAGGATGGTCTGTCCTTCTCATTCGCTGGCCAAGCCGGCCTCAGCTACGAGGTCGACGCCTCTACGGATCTCATCCATTGGGAGAAGGTGGCGACGCTCACAGGAACTGATGGTTCGATGAAGTTCAACGATCCCGACGCCATCGGCGCCCAGGCCC
>Ga0265329_10000976_pt1 | contig 14341 bp, 3 predicted proteins | sample 41627metaG_FD_202091 | JGI IMG/M metagenome (GOLD analysis project Ga0265329, IMG submission 202091) | Rhizosphere microbial communities from Carex aquatilis grown in University of Washington, Seatle, WA, United States - 4-16-27 metaG | ecosystem: Host-associated > Plants > Roots > Rhizosphere >...
CACCAACCGCACGCCGCCAGCGCCAAAGGCATGGCCGTCGCCACGCTCGTATCCCGCCATGGCCTTTTGTCCGACCTCGGGCAAGACCTACGTGTTCGGCGGACTCGACGACAATTCCGCGTTGCTGGACGACCTGTGGGAGTGGGATGGCAGCGCTTGGTCCCAGGTCGTAAGCGCCGTACGACCCACCGCCCGCATGAGCGCGGCAATGGCCTACGATCCATCCCGCAAGTCCCTCATCCTTTACGGCGGCGCGAACTCCACGGGCTACGCGCCCGTCCAGCCGGTGGGCAGTGTGATCTTCGGCGACACCTGGGAATGGAAGTCTGACACCCGCCAATGGACCCAGCTTCACCCCACGTCGAGCCCGGAGGCCCGTGACTCACACGCCATGGTCACCGATTCGGGACGGGCCAAGGTGCTGCTCTTCGGCGGCGAGAGATCCTCCTACGCCTACACCTACCCGATTCCCGGGGGCCCCACATCGCAGGATCCCATGAGCAACGCGGTCTGGGAGTGGGATGGCTCCCTCACCACTTGGACCAACCGCACACCTTCACCGCTCACCGTCACGCCGGTCGGGCGCCTCTTCCCGCCCCTAACCTTCGACCAGGACCGCCAGAAGATGGTCCTCATCGCGGACGAATCGGACGACGGCAGCAACGGCGACAACGGCAGCAACGGCTTCTTCTGGGAATGGGATCCCGTCACGGCCGGCTGGGTGCTTCGCGACAGTGGCGACGCTGTCGATTTCGAGAGCTCTGGCACGGCTCTGGTCGCCTACGATAGTCTGCGTCGCCGGCACATCGTGCCCATTGGCGGGATGGCCGGGGCGACTTGGACCGGCTCCGGGTGGATCGCCAAAATCTGGGAACTGGACGGTAAGGGTCCAACTTGGTACAGCCGCGCTCTGTCTTCGGGGCCAGACGCGCGCCTCACCCAGGCTGTTACGGCCTTCGACAGCCAGCGCGGGGTGATCGTGTTGTTCGGTGGCGTTGGTTCCATGGCCAACGGCGCTAGCTTCGCGAGCACCAGCGAAACCTGGGAGTACAAAGTAACCAATCTCGGCAACGGCGAGGGGTGCACGGCCGCCGCCGCGTCGACCTGCGCCTCGGGGTTCTGCGTGGACGGCGTGTGCTGCGCAGTCGCCTCCTGTTCCGGCGCTTGCCAATCCTGTTCCGTGGCTGGCCAGGAAGGCACATGCGCCCGGGCAGCCGCGGGCACGGAAGTCTCCGGCAGCTGTGCGGGCGGACAGGCATGCGATGGCAACGGCGCCTGCCAGAGCAAGAACGGCACGACTTGTTCCACTGCGAGTGTCTGCGCTTCTGGGTTTTGCGTGGATGGAGTGTGTTGCGAGAGCGCGTGTACCGACACCTGCGTGTCTTGCAACCAGGCCGGTCGGTCTGGCAAGTGCTCGGCCTACACCACAGGCAGCGATCCCGAGAACGAATGCGGCTCGGGCAGCGACCCGTGCCTCATGACCTGCAACGGCGCAGGCGCCTGCGATGCCCCGCCATCGGGAACCTCCTGCGGGACTTGCCAGTTCTGCGACGGCGCCGGCACCTGCGCTCCCCTTGATCCTTCAGTCTGCGACACCGGCGGAAGTGGTGGCCCAAGCACGGGTGGACAGCGCGGAAGCGGTGGCGCGGGTGGCATCGGCGGCACCGTCGGCGCAGGTGGAAGTAGTGGCACGGGTGGAGCCATGAGCAACATCGACGGCGGCGGAGATGCAATGGCGCCCGACGCGGGCAGCTCCGATGGCGGCAGAGATGCAATGGCGCCCGACGTGGGCACCTCCGATAGCGGCGGAGATGCGATCGCGCCCGATGTGAGCAGCCTCGATAGCGGCAGAGATGTGGCGACTCCCGACACGAGCAGCCCCGATAGCGGCAGAAACGCGATCACGTCCGACGCGAGCGCCAACATTAAACTGGGCCACTCGGGTTGTGACTGCGATCTGGGCCAGACCGCTCCAGATGCGCCAGGGCTACCTTTCGTCCTACTCGGCGCCGCCTTCCTGTGGCGGCGGCTGTGCCGGCGTCAAGCGGGAAGACGTAGTTGGATGCGCTGCCCGATCCGCCCGATCTCGACGGCGAACCAGTTGGCTCTCACGGGACTGGCGGCAGGAGTTCTGCTGCTGCTGGCCACTTGCTCCGAAACTAATCGAGGCAACGGCACTCGCATGGAGTCCTCCCATTTGGCCCTGGGCACCGTGCCCGCGAGCGAAATTGCCACCTGGACACGTGCCGATGTCCCGCCACCGCCGACGCCTGCCCCGCGCTATTTGCAGTCGGCCGCCGTGGATGAGGCCCGCAAGGTGCTCGTCATGTTTGGTGGCTGGAACGTGAGCGCCACGGCGGTGCAGGATCTCTGGGAGTGGGATCCTGCGACGGACAAATGGACCAATCGCACCTCTACCGGCAGCAAGCCAGGTGCGCGTGCGGGCGCGAGCATGGTCTACGATTCGATCCGCAAGAAATTCGTCATCTTCGGCGGGCGATCGAGCACTGGCTACGACTTCGCGGACACCTGGGAATGGGATCCGGTGGGCGGCGCTTTCACGGACCGTACCAGCTCGGGGCCAGGCGCTCGCAGTCAGCACAGCATGGTGTTTGAGAAATCCACGGGCAAGGTGCTGCTCTTCGGAGGCGGTCTTGCCGATAGCGGTTCGTCGATCTGGCCCGAGTACTATCATTACGGTGACCCCACCGTCAGCGACCCAGGAAGCCTACCAAGCTCGGAGGAGCCTTCGCCCGATGCGAGCGGCATCTCGCTCGCGTTTGGCGACACCTGGGAATGGGATCCAACAGCGGGTGGGTGGACCAAGCTCGCTCCCACCACTGCGCCCAGCGCCCGCTACGACTCTGCGCTGGCATGGGACAGCCAGCGCAACCGGGCCGTCCTGTTCGGTGGAATGCAGAAGGATCAGGCTGCTGCGGATGGCATCCCCCAGCAGGACACGTGGGAATGGGATCCGGCGACGCCAGGATGGACGTTGCGCCAGATCGCAGGGAGCAAGCCGAGCGCGCGCTACGGCCACGCCATGGCGTATGATCCCAGCCGCGGCATGACGATTCTGGTCGGCGGCAAGGACTTCCAGACCCACCTTGGCCTGGCCGACGTTTGGGATTGGGATTCGACCAAGGGGGCGTGGGCGCAGCGACTCACCGGAAACGAGAGCAACCTGCCCGTGGCACGCATGTACGCCTCGCTCGTCGCCGATCCTGCGCAAAGCCGTCTTGATCTGGTGGCGGGCGTCACCCTTCTCGGCCCGTACGTTGCCTCCAGCCCGCCCTACGCTGGGACGCAGATAAGTCCGTCTGGCGAACTCTGGCAATTGGATCCCGACACGGCAGTATTCACCAACCGCACGCCGCCGCAGAACACGCCAAGCGCGACCTCGGGTTTCGCCATGGCCTTCTGCCCCGCCACCGGCAAGACCTATGTGTTCGGCGGTTCGAGCGGGCAGAGCCCGTTTCCGTTGCTGGACGAGCTGTGGGAGTGGGATGGGAGTTCCTGGTCCCAGATCAAAAGTGACGTGCGCCCCTCTGCCCGCGAGTACGCAGCGATGGCATACGATCCAGTCCGCAAGTCGCTCATCCTTTACGGCGGCGACAACAACCTGGACGCCAACACCGGCCAAGTCACGGTCCTGGAGGATACCTGGGAATGGAACAGTAGCACCCGCCAGTGGAGCCAGCTCTTTCCCACGTCGAGCCCTGGCCCCGAGGACTCGCCGGCCATGGTCACCGACTCTGGGCGCGGAAAAGTGCTGCTCTTCGACGGGATTCGGGATACCAGTCCCTACGTGGTCTGGGAGTGGGATGGCGCGACCACGACGTGGACCAGCCGCACGCCCGTCCCCGGCACGGTCACGCCGGGGACAAATGGCTGGACTACTTTGGACATCAACGGCGGGTTGACCTTCGACGACGGTCGCCAGAAGATGTTTCTCTTCGATGGGACGCCCTACTGGCAGGGCACCACCAGCAACAGCGTTTTCTGGGAGTGGAATCCCGTCTCGGCAGGCTGGACGTTTCGCGACACCGGCGACTTCATCGATTTCGGCAGTGACTTCCCCGTCTTTGCCTACGACAGCTTGCGCCGCCGGCAGGTTGCGACCCCGGTCCCGAAAGATCCGACGGGAGCCACAACTGCCGTCAACACCATTGAGCTGGATACGAGCGGTCCAACCTGGTACGTGCGCTCTTTGTCCACGGGCCCAACCTCGCCCGGGTCAGGTCTCATGGTCTTCGACAGCAAGCGCGGCGTGATGGTGCTCGTCGGTGCGGGCACCGACAATGGCGAAGTCTGGGAGTACAAGGTGACCAATCTCGGCAACGGCGAGGGCTGCACTGCCGCCACGGCGTCGAACTGCGCCTCGGGCTTCTGCGTGGACGGCGAGTGCTGCGGCAGCGCCGCTTGCTCAGGATCTTGCCAGTCTTGCGCGGTGGCCGGCCACGAAGGCACCTGCGCCATGGTGGTTCCGGGCACCGAAGTTCCCGGCAGCTGCCCTGGACAGGCATGCGGCACTGGCGGCAGTTGCAACACAAAGAACGGCACGGCCTGTTCCAGCGCGAGTGCTTGTGCCTCCGGCTTCTGCGTGGATGGGGTGTGTTGCGAGAGCGCGTGCGATGGAATCTGCGTGTCTTGCGATCAGGCCGGTCAAGCTGGCAAGTGCTCAGCCTACACCGCGGGCAGCGATCCACAGAAGGAATGTGGCTTGGGCAGTGGTGTTTGCCGTTCGACCTGCAACGGCGCGGGGGCGTGCGACTATCCGCAATACGGAACGCCCTGCGGAACCTGCAAGGAGTGCGATGGCACCGGAGCGTGCACAGTAGACGTCGATCCTGTTGCCTGCGCTAGCGACGGGACTGGAGGCGCGGGTGGTTTCGGCGGCGGAACCGGCGGCGCAGTCGGAACCGCCGCAGGTGGGGCGAGCGGAGGTGGCGGCGCAAACGGTGGCGCGAGCGTCGGTGGCGGCGGCGGTGCGGGTAGCGCCAGCAGCAGCGGCGGCGCAGTTGCCGTAGGTGGCGCGGCTTCTGGCGGCGCGGGCGGTTCCGGCGGCAGTCTGAGCGGCGGGGCAGACGGAGGGAGCGGCACGGGTGGCTCCGCTGGCCGCGCAGATGGCGGACGAGACTCCATCTCGCCCGACATGGGCAAATCCGATAGCAGAACCGATCTTCTCCTACCCGACGACGCCAGTGTCGAGGGCCAGCGAGATGCAAGCCCGCCCGACGCGAGCGGCAGAATGCGGCTGGTCCGCGGAGGGTGCGCCTGCTCTCTCGGTCACGATGCCACGGCGGCTAGGCCCGTGCCCGCGTTTGCCCTGCTCAGCGCCGCCTTCTTGTTGCAACGACTGCGCAGGAAAAGAGGGGAATAGGTACTTCTTTCAGTGAGACAAATCGGGGAAAGGTTCGCCTCCTCTAGGACATGAGTTGGCTTGACCATCGCCGGGGAGAATCCTGATGAGACTGCGAAGAAGCGTCCTAGCTGCTCTGCTCCTGCTCGCCACCTGCAATGAGGACCATCTTGGCAAAACGCCTGGCTCTGCACTGGAGTCTTCCCACGCAGCTCTGGGGGTTGTGCCCGCGAGCGAAGTCGCCACCTGGACGCGCATTCCACCCCCGGCGGATGGCCTTACCCCGCGCTCTCTGCAGACAGCCGCCTTTGACGAGACCCGCAAGGTAGTGGTCGTGTTTGGTGGGCAGGCAGACAACTCCAGCGCCTCGGGTCGCGTGATCGCTGAGGCCTTGCCGGCGTCCAACTACCTGTGTGAGTGGGATCCCGCGGCCGGCACCTGGACCAACCGCGCCTCGGCTGGCGACAAGAAACCGAGCCCGCGCGCGGGCTCAACCATGGTGTTCGACTCGATTCGAAACAAGTTCGTCATCTTTGGTGGGCGCTGGGATACCGGGGCTGCCGGCTCTTCCAGCCCCACCTTCAACCCCTACGAGAACTACCAGGATACCTGGGAATGGGATCCGGCGACCGGCACCTTCACCGACCGCACCAGCGAGGGGTCGCCACCCGATGCTCGCAGCCAGCACAGCATGGTGTTCGAGAAGTCCACGGCCAAGCTCCTGCTCTTTGGGGGAGCCGTTGCCGGTTCTGTCATTTTTCAAGGCGTCAATGGGGCCAGTGTCAAGAGCGCGTTTGGGGACACCTGGGAATGGGATCCCACCACGGGCAAGTGGACCAATCTCACGCCCGCCACCGCACCCAGTGCCCGATACGACTCTGCCATGATCTGGGACAGCACGCGCAACCGCGCTGTCCTATTCGGCGGAATGGAAGTACCACCGGCCGGTCTGGTCGGTATCCCCAAGCAGGACACGTGGGAATGGGATCCGGCCAACCCTGGCTGGACCAATCGCACGATCACGGGGAACAAGCCGAGCGCGCGCTACGGCCACGCCATGGCATACGACGCTGGCCGCGGCTTGATCGTGCTGTCAGGCGGGTTTGACATCGCAACTGGGAACGGCTTGGCCGACCTTTGGGAATGGGATCCCTCGACAGCCGTGTGGACGCAGCGGCTTACCGGCAGCGAGCCCAACCTGCCGGCCATGCGCATGTACGCCTCGCTCGTGGCCGATTCGGCGCGCAACCGCCTGGATCTGCTCGCGGGCACGGTCTTCTTCGACCAGTCCGCGCTCGTGGCTCCAGGAAACCCGCAGTACGGCTCGGCGCCCTCCGAGGAGATCTGGGAGATGGATCCGACTGCGCCTGCCGCGACTGCCTTCACGGACCGCACGCCGCCACACAGAACCTGGCCGAGTGCGCGCGAGGCTCCAGCCTTGGTCTTTTGCCCGGCCACGGGCAAGATGTACATGTTCGGCGGCAGCGCCCAAGGGGGCGTCGGTCTCTTGACCTTGGGCGACTTTTGGGAGTGGGACGGGACATCTTGGGTCGAAATCCAAAGTGATGCGCACCCCGTTGCTCGCCAGCTGCCGGCGATAGCCTACGATCCAGTTCGCAAGTCCCTCATCCTGTTTGGCGGCGTGATCGGGAACAGCGGTTCAAGCACATTCGGCTTGCTCGGCGACACCTGGGAATGGGACAGCAGTACCCGCAAATGGACCGAGCTTCACCCCAAGTCCAGCCCCGAGCCTCGCTGTGGGCACGGAATGGTGACCGATTCCGGGCGTGGCAAGGTGCTACTTATCGGTGGCTACCGATCCGCCGGCGCCAACAGGTATCCGATCCCCGGAGCCTCCCCGTATTCGGATGACCTATCGAGCGGGGTTTGGGAGTGGGATGGCAGCAACACGACCTGGACCAACCGCACACCCGTCTCGCTCGCAGGAGCACCGGCTGCGCCACAGGCCGCGTTGTTGAGTTTTGATGACGGTCGCCAGAAGGTGTTTCTTCTCGAGGATCCGCACGATGGCGGCGATGTTGCTTTTTGGGAGTGGGATCCCATCTCGGGCGGGTGGACGCGTCGAAACAGCGGCGACGCCGTCAGCGTCGGCAGCAGCAATGGATTTCCCAACCTGGCCTACGACGGCCTGCGCCGACGGCAGGTTCTCGTGACTTGGCCGGACTCCACCTTCGAGTTCGACACCAACGGCCCAACCCTGTACCAACGCCTCATCTCGTCGCCAACAGGGCCGCTATTCGACGCAGTCATGGCCTTTGACAGCAAGCGCGGCGTGGCGGTGCTTTTCGGCGGCAACGGTAACCGTGGCGACGTGAACGGTACCTGGGAATACAAGGTGACGAATCTCGGCAACGGCGAAGGCTGCACGGCTGCCACGGCGTCGAACTGCGCCTCCGGTTTCTGTGTGGAGGGTGTGTGCTGCGCAAGCGCGGCCTGTTCCGGTGCGTGCCAATCTTGCGCCGTCGCTGGGCACGAAGGCACCTGCTCAAGCGCGACCGCAGGCACGGAGGTTCCTGGTAGCTGCACTGACGGACAGGCGTGCGATGGCAGCGGCAGTTGCAAGAGCAAGAACGGCGTCACTTGTTCGAGCGCGAGCGTTTGCGCCTCGGGCTTCTGCGTGGATGGGGTGTGCTGCGACAGCGCCTGCGATGGCAAGTGCGTATCCTGCAACCAGGCCATGCGTGCGGGAAAGTGTTCTGGTTACGCTTTGGGCAGCGATCCAGAGAGCGAATGCGGTTCGGGCAGCGGCATTTGCAGCTCGACCTGCAACGGCGCGGGGGCGTGCGATTCGCCGCAAAAAGGAATCCAGTGCGGGCCATGCCAAATCTGTGACGGCGCTGGCGCGTGCATCATCCCTGATCCTTTCGCGTGTGGTCCGAGCGACCTTGTCGATTCCGGCGCGGGCGAAGCGGGTGGCACGGGTGGCGTTGGAGGAGCGAGTGGTACGGGTGGCAAGGGCGGCGCTGGCGGAACGAGTGGTACGGGCGGCATCGGCGCTGGCGGCATCGGCGATGGCGGCACTATCGTCGGCGGGGCTGGCAGTGTGGGAGGTGCGAGTGGACGGGGGGGCACCATCGACGTTGGGCCAGGGGGCGCGGGTGGCGTGGTCGGGGCGGGCGGCAGCAGCAGTGGCACCGGCGGAAATACTGGTACGGGTGGTAACGGTGACGGCGGTAGCGGCAGTGGCGCGGCCGGCATCGGCGGTAGTCGAGACGGCGGAATGGACGCGATTTCGTCCGATACGGGCAATTCCGATGGTGCAAAAGACTCAAGCGCGCTCGACGCGGGAAGCCCGCGACTGGGCCGCAAGGGTTGCAGCTGCGATCTGGGCCAGACCAGCACAGGCACGCTTGGGCTGCCCTTCGCCTTGCTTGGCGTCGTCTTCTTGTGCAAGCGCCTGCGTCGACGTCAGTTGCGAGTGGGCGCCTTTGTGGCGCTCTTTCTGGCCGCAAATTGCTCGGATAGCAATCTGGGCAACAACCCTCGGCTTGAGTCCTCCCATGCGGCCTTGGGCACCGTGCCGGCCAGCGAATCTGCGGCTTGGACCCGCGTCGACGTTCCCCCGCCGCCAAGTCCCCCCGTGCGCTACCTGCAGTCAGCAGCGTTTGACGAGAGCCGCAATGTGCTGGTGGTGTTCGGCGGGCTGTCTGGCGCGAACCTCAATCCCTACCAGGTTGCGCGCCAGGATCTGTGGGAGTGGAATCCCGCGACCAGCACATGGACCGACCGTACCCCATCAGGCAGCAAGCCAACCGCGCGCTCGGGCGCGGGCATGGTCTTCGATTCGGCCCGCAACAAGTTCGTCATCTTTGGTGGGCGTTCGACGACCAACTTTGATCTCGCTGACACCTGGGAATGGGATCCCGCGACGGGCGCCTTCACCGATCGCACGGGTTCCGGTTTGGCGCCGGTCGGCCGCAGTCAGCATTGCATGGTGTTCGAGAAATCCACCGGCAAGGTGTTGCTCTTTGGCGGCGGCCTGGCCGGCCGCTACTACGATGGAACTGGCATCTCGCTCGCGTTTGCCGAGACCTGGGAGTGGGATCCCGCCACGGCCACGTGGGCGCAGCTTGCGCCCGCTGCCGGACCCAGTGCCCGATACGATTCCGCGTTGGTCTGGGACAGCGAGCGCAGCCGCGCGGTCTTGTTCGGCGGAATGCGGAAGGACCAGGCTAATGCGGACGGCATCCCCATGCAGGACACCTGGGAATGGGATCCAGCCAAGTCGGTCTGGACCGAACGCACGACCACGGGAATGAAGCCGAGTGCGCGCAACGGCCACGCAATGGCCTACGACCCCGGGCGCGGCATGATCGTGCTGGTGGGCGGTTTGGACGCCGGCAATGGCCTGGCCGACGTTTGGGACTGGGATCCGAGCACTGGGGCGTGGGCGCAGCGGCTCACCGGCAGCGAGCCCAATCTGCCCTTGCCGCGCGCATACGCCTCGCTCGTCACCGATTCCGTGCGGACTCGCCTTGATCTGGTGGCGGGGATGGTCACGTTCCCGGATACCGGGACTGGCATTCAGACGCTCCCCACAGCGGAATTGTGGGAGCTCGACCCTGCCAAGGCAACCTTCAGCCAGAACCTTGCGCCGCCCAGGAACGCGCCCAGCGGGCGCTATCGTCACGCCATGGCCTTCTACCCTGGCACAGGCAAGACCTACGTGTTTGGTGGCCAAGACAGCAAGGCCGAAATGCTGGACGACCTTTGGGAGTGGGACGGGAGTTCGTGGTCCGAGGTAGCGGGCGATCCACGACCCGCAGCTCGCGGGAACACCGCAATGGCCTACGACCCGACCCGCAAGTCTCTCATCCTATTCAGCGGCACGACAGAGACGTATGTGGACAGCAATACGACGGGTCTGGGTGACACCTGGGAATGGCAGACCGGCACCCGCAAGTGGACTCAGCTTCACCCCGCGGCGACCCCGGGAAACATCCTCGGGCACGGCATGGTGACCGATACGGGGCGTGCAAAGATCCTCCTGTTCGGCGACGCAAACAACGCGGTCTGGGAGTGGGATGGCGCCAAGACGACTTGGACCAATCGCACTCCGGTTCCCGTCTCGGTCGCGCCCCAGAGCACTTTCTGGCAGACCCAGCCGGGCTGGTGGACCACCAGTCCGTTCCTGACCTTCGACGAGGGCCTGCGGAAAATGTTCGTCTTCGAGGGCGAGAGTGGGTGGAGCGGCACCAAGAGCAACAGCGTCTTCTGGCTGTGGGATCCGGCTACGGCCGGCTGGGAATTCCAAGACAGTGGCGACACCGTCGATCTCGGCCGCGATCCCAACGCGAGCAATTATTCGCCTTTCCCCGTCTTTGCCTACGACAGCCTTCGCCGTCGGCAGGTTACCGCGACCAACGCGAAGGCTTCGGCTGGCTCCACTTCCAACCTCAAGACATGGGAGCTGGACAGCAAGAATGCGATTTGGTACCTGCGCACCCTGTCCCCTGGCCCAACCATGGCCACCCCGCCGACCATGGCGTTCGACAGTCAGCGTGGCGTGATGGTTCTCTTTGGTGGCAGTTTGCCGGGAGACTTGCTGGAAACGATTCTGCCGGGCGATTCCTCAAACGCCGACGTGAGCCAGACCTGGGAGTACAAGGTCATGAATCTCGGCAACGGCGAAGGTTGTACTGCGGCCACGGCGTCGACCTGCGCGTCGGGATTCTGCGTGGAGGGCGTGTGCTGCACAGTCGCGTCCTGCTCGGGCGCCTGCCAGTCGTGCGCGGTCGCGGGCCACGAAGGCGCCTGCATGCTGGCCGCCGCGGGTACGGAAGTCCCCGGCAGTTGCTCGGACGGACAGGCGTGCGATGGCAGCGGCAGTTGCAAGAGCAAGAACGGCGTCGCGTGTTCGAGCGCGAGCGCTTGTGCATCTGGCTTCTGTGCGGATGGCGTGTGTTGCGACAGCGCGTGCGACGGCAAGTGTGTGTCGTGCAACCAGGCTGCTCGCGCGGGCAAGTGCTCGGGCTATGCTCCCGGCAGCGATCCCGAGAACGAGTGTGGCCGGGGTCAGCTTCAGTGCCGATCAATCTGCAATGGCGCGGGCGCCTGCGACTATCCGCAAATGGGAACGCCCTGTGGGTCGGCTGAGATGTGCGATGGTACCGGCTTGTGCTTTGATCCCAATGCTCCCGACGACACTGGCGGCACAGGCGGCAATGACGGCACAGGCGGCGCGGCTGGCTTTGGCGGAACCGCTGCCGGCGGGGCAGGCGGACGTGGTGGCGCAGGTGGCTTCGGCGGCATGCTCACGGGAGGCACGGGTGGGTTCGGCGGCGTCAGCGCAAGCGGCTTTGGCGGCGCAGCCTCGGGAGGCGCGGGTGGACATGGTGGCGCGAGCGCCGGTGGCGGCAGCGGCGCGGGTGGAGTCACCAGCGGTGGCGGCGCAGTTGCTGGGGGTGGCGCGATTTTCGGCGGCGTGGGTGGTTCTGGCGGCAGCCTGAGCGGCGGGGCAGACGGAGGGATCGGCACGGGTGGCTCCGGTGGCCGAGCAGATGGCGGAAGAGACTCCATCTCGCCCGACACGGGCAACTCCGATAGCAGAACAGATCTTCTCCTACCTGACGTCGCCAGTGTCGATGGCCGGCGAGATGCGAGCCCAGCCGACGCGGGCGACAGGCTGCGGCTGGGCCACGGAGGGTGTGACTGCAGTCTCGGTCACGCTGCCACGGCGGCTAGGCCCGTGCCCGCGTTTGCCCTGCTCAGCGCCGCCCTCCTGTTGCGGCGACTGCGCAAGAAAAGAGGGGGATAGGTGCCAACGCGCTCGGCTTGGCTTGGCACCCACAGGATCTCGTGAAGCCTGGTACAATCGCGCTCGTGTCGAAAAGGGGCTTCCGCAAACCCGAATTCACTTGTGCTTGCTTCGGCCCTCAAGTCCGCTGTGCCGCTGCGGCCGGCACGTGGTGGCTCTTGTCGATCGGAGCAGCCTTCCGACCACCGGGTTCTGTCCGCAAGCCAACGCGCTGAACTTCAATTCGATGAAAAAGAACCTGGCCCTCGACTCGCCCCGCTGGCCCTGCCGATAACGCTGCTGTGAGCGAAGACAACGCGGCGCCGAGCCGGCGTTTGAGAACTGCGCGGCGTTCTTGCGCTGATGGTCGTCTGCTGCCGTAGGCAGCGGGATGAGAATCGGGCCCTACCGGACCGACCTTGAGGCACGCCGCTCTCCCAGCTCCGTCGTGCTTACGACCATCGCCTTCGCGCCCTGCCAAGGCCTGCCCCGAGTCCCGCGCCGATCAAGCTGGCGCCTGCGCAGTCGGTTTTTCCGCAGCTCCGGCCTGCCCAGCGACCGCCTCGTCTACGGTGCCTTCGCAATCGAGACTACGCACGTCCAAGACGAGCACGATCCAGGTGATCAAGTAGGCGCCGAATCCCCTGAGTCGAACTATCGTCGGTACCAGATCGGGCTCTCGTAGTACAGCAGGCGATCGTTCCGTGAATTCCAGGTTCCCCTGCCGGCATCGTTGATAACCGCTTGCGATATTATTGTTTATTATAATAATCAACACCAATGATGGTGAACTTCAGACGGATCTTGGACCTCGGCGCGCTGGTGAAGAAGAAATCATTCTTCCTCCTCGGACCGCGCGCGACGGGCAAGAGCTTCCTCATTCGCCAGCAACTCGGCGGCCAGGCGACCGTCATCGACCTGCTACGTTCCGACGTCTTTCTCCGACTCTGTGCTAGCCCCAGCCTGCTCGAATCGATGATCGACGGCGGCCGTCGGGGCGCGACCGCGCCGGTCGTGATCGACGAAGTCCAGAAACTTCCCTCGCTTCTCGACGAGGTCCACCGATTGATTGAGGAACGCAGAATGCATTTTGTCCTCATGGGAAGCAGCGCTCGCAAGCTCAGGCGAGGGCACGCCAACCTTCTCGGGGGACGCGCGTGGACCGCGAACCTCTATCCCCTCAGCTACGCCGAAATCCCCAAGTTCGACCTGCCGCGATTTCTTCGCTACGGCGGTCTTCCCCCGGTGGTTCTCGGCGAAGATCCTGACGAGGAGTTGCACGCCTACGTGCGGACCTACTTGCACGAGGAGATCCAGGCGGAGGGACTGGTGCGCCGCCTTCCGGCGTTCACCCGATTTCTGACCACCGCGGCCTTGACCAACGGCCAGATGTTGAACTTCGCGAAGATCGGCAACGATGCCGGACTGCCCGCGGCCACCGTGCGCGAACACTACTTTCTCCTGGAGGACACCCTGGTGGGGTTCCTGCTTCCTGCCTGGACCAAGTCGACGAAGCGGAAAGCCATCGCCACCGCCAAATTCTACTTCTTCGACACTGGCGTCGCTCACGCGCTGGCCGGAACGCGGGTGTTGGATCGGAACTCTGACCTTTACGGCCGCAGCTTCGAACAATGGATCGCGATGGAACTGCGGGCCTACCTCGGCTACCGGCGGCGCCACGAGGAACTCGGCTACTGGCGGTCGACCGCGGACCACGAAGTTGACTTCGTGATCGGTGACCACGTCGCCGTCGAGGCCAAGGCCACCCGACGGGTAGGAGCCTCCGACCTGCGTGGGCTCACCGCGCTCGCTGAAGAGAAGATCGTGCGGCAGTTGTTCCTCGTCTCCGAGGACCCAATCGAAACCAAACGCGGACCGATCCGCTGCCTCCCTTGGCGAAAGTTTCTCGACGAGCTGTGGGGTGACAAGCTGTTCTAGAGTTGCGCGGTCGCAACCCGGCGCGTGTCGCGGGCGAATCTGCCGCCACCGATACCACGCGCACTTCGCTGACGTGGTAAACACTTGAGGATGCTGGCCCGGGTGCCCGGGTGACATACCGGACCGGCCGCATCCGCTTTACGTTGGTTCATATATATATATATATACGCAGACAGAGGGCTCCCGTGCACATGGCGAGATCGCGGGTCCAGAATTGATGAAAATGGCCAACGGATCCTGCGAAGAACTGGCCTGTCCAACAATCGTCGATGACGGCGCGGCAC
>Ga0265329_10000980_pt1 | contig 14278 bp, 13 predicted proteins | sample 41627metaG_FD_202091 | JGI IMG/M metagenome (GOLD analysis project Ga0265329, IMG submission 202091) | Rhizosphere microbial communities from Carex aquatilis grown in University of Washington, Seatle, WA, United States - 4-16-27 metaG | ecosystem: Host-associated > Plants > Roots > Rhizosphere...
TCCTCGCTGAACGAATTCGCCCCACATCCAAGCCACGAGCGCCAGAATCACCAGGAACAAACCTAGCCATAGGATGCCGCCTTCACCGAACGACGGGGCTGTGAGGTCAAAGAGCCAGATGCCCGTGGCCATCATTGGAAAGCCCATGATGATCTTGAAGCGGAGCATCCAGGCACCGGGCTTGGGAAGGAATTTCAGCCAGCCTGGATTCCAACTCAAGACCACGTAAGGCGCGGCGAGGCCGAGCGCGGTGGCCAGGAACATCAAAACAACGACCAGCGAGGTTTGGGCGAAGGCGAAGCCGAGTGCAACGGTGAGGAACGGGGCGGTGCAAGGCGTGGCCAGAGCTGTTGCGAGCACGCCGTTGAAGAAGGCTCCCGCCGCGCCCTCCTGAGAAGCAAGTTGGGCCGCGGCGCCGAGCGCACTCCCCCCTAGAGTGATCTCAAACACGCCGAATAGGTTAAGCGCGACCAAGAGGATCACTACCGTCAATGCCAAACGGAAGAAGGGGTTTTGCATTTGCATGCCCCAACTGGCGGTGCCGCCGGCGTGCTGGACGGCAATCACCATGGCGGCCAGGACTAGAAAGGAGACAAGGACCCCAGCACCATAGAGGAGCCCCAATTTTCGCACACGCTTGGGAGCTTCCTTGCTTTGTTGGACGAACCCTAGAATCTTCAAGGCGATGACCGGCAGGACGCAGGGCATTACATTTAGAATGAGTCCTCCCAGGAAGGCCAATCCAAGCATTTTCCAAATCAAACCGGGACCCGAATCCGTGGCTCCGCCTTGGTCCCCCAGGACTGCGGGAGTGGCCTGCGAAACGCCGTTGGTGGCCGTCTCTGAGGCGGCGATCGGCGCCGTGGGTTGTCCGGTCACCGCCAGAATTGCCTCGAAGGACATCGCGGGGATAGCCCCTTTAGGCGGTTGAATCAGGAGCCCAGGGATGGTGGATGGGAACGAAGCGCCCTGCCGTTTGACTTCCTTGCGCAGGCGGAACTTACCCGGGTCCGCCGGGAGAACAGAGGCCTCTGTTACCACGGTGTAGCCGGGATCCGGGTACGCAAGAAAATCGGTGGGCGAGAAGTCAGCGTGCTGGGTGCCCGCAATCAGTAGTTCCAGCGTATCCTTGTCTTTGCTGGCTCCCCATGCGGCTTGGGCTCCAAGAGCGGGGTCAGGTCCCGGCATGCGGGCACGCCAGGCGTCGATCAGATCTGCGTTGGCCGAAGGCGTCGTTGCAGTGCCGATGGTGAGATTGGCCGACGTGTCGGCACTGCCGAGGACGCAAGCCTCCTTGCATTCCAGCCATGAGGCGGTGGCCTTGAGGGTTAAGGGGCCCGCAGCGACCGCATCGGCAATCTTGAGCGGGACAACGAGCAGGACCTCCTGTTCGTAGATATAGGTGGTGAGCCCGTCGCCAGCGAGCACCTTGGGAGTTGGCCACTGGATCGGACCGGCGGTGATTCCTTTGGGTAGTTTCCATTGGATGCTGGTTGCGATGCCGGAGTCCCCAGGGTTGCGCCAATAAATATGCCACTCAGGAGCCATGGTGAAGTGCATGGCTGCCATGACCGTGTCGCCCGGCTTTGCCGACTCCGCCGAGAGGAGCAGTTGGGGCTTGGTCATATAGGTCGCCGGATGGCCGTTAAGGCCAAATGCGCCTAGACAAAAAGCGAGAACAAATCCCATGCGCCGCATGGACGAACCATGCCAGAATCGAGGTCAACTCACAACCCCGCATTGAAGGGATTCGAGGGTCCAGCCAAGGAACCAGAGTTTTTCGCAGTTGGCTTAGTCGGGGAATTGGGGGATGTTGCGCTTGCGTGTTCGCTCAGGCTCCCGCCGATAAAGCCGATAGTAAGGCTGCGATGGACCTTCGTTCGCCGGGCATGCCGGCGTGGACCCCGACGCCGGCCCGCGAACTGTTTTGCTGTCGGTTACTGGCGTTGCTCCCTCTCCTCTGTTCGGTTCTGCCTGCGGGTGAACCGGGCGCTGCGCCCCTTGCCCAAGCGGCTGCTCAAGTTGTGGCGTCACCGAGTCCCACGGTCGAACGGCCTGGTCTGGCGCCGCAGCCCGCGATCTTCACCACCGCTGCCCAGATCCGCGCCTTGAGCGTTGAGGAGGCGAAAAAGGCGCATCCAGTTAGGCTGCAGGCGGTGGTGACGTGTTGGGACTCTGACATGGTTCTATGCTTCGTCCAGGACGCAACGGCCGGCATTTACGTGCAGCCTGCCGATAAAGCGGACATTGCTTTCGGCCAACTGGTCGAGGTGGAAGGCAAAACGGCTCCGGGACTTTATGCCCCCGATGTGGAGGAGGCACACTTTAGGGTCCTTGGCCCCGGGAAGCTGCCAGAGGCACGGCGGGTTGCTTTTTCCCGATTAGCCACTGGGGCCGAAGATAGTCAATGGATTGAAGTTGAAGGGATTATTCATTCGGTGGACTTAGACAAGGGGCACGCTCGGATGAAATTGGTTTTGCCGGATGGAGAGATCACGGTGCGTGTGCCCGGCTTTGCTAGTTCGCCTCTCCCGAGTAATTTGGTGGCCGCGCACGTCCGCATCCGGGGAGCTTGCGGAACGGCGATGAACTCCAAACGTCATTTAATAGGGGTGGATATGTTGGTCCAGGGGCTGGCTGAGATTGAAGTAACGAAGATGGCGATGGATCCGTCGGACATGCCGGTAGAATCGCTGAGCGCGGTGCTCGGGTTCCGGCCTCAAGGGCTTGCCGATCGAGTCCGTGTTCAGGGCGTGCTCACCTTCCAGCATCAGGGCCGGAGTTTCTACATCAGCGATGGCAAAAACGGAGTTTACGTGAAAAGCAACCAGACCAACCGTTTGGAGGTTGGGGACTCCCTGGAGGTGGTGGGATTCCCGATCCGCCGGGGCTACTCACCAAGCCTTGAGGATGCGGTTTTTCGCAGACTCGGGGTCGGAGTGTCGCCGGTTCCGGTCCGTGCCAGGGCGGCTGAGGTGCTTTCGAAGGACCTGGATTGTGAATTGGTGCGGATTGAGGGCTACCTCCAGGACGCAACCGCAGCGCCCGGAGAACGCATGCTGGTGGTTCAGGACGGTTACAACACCGTTCACGCCTATCTTGACCAAACCCTCGCCGGCTCGCGGTTTGACGCTTTGGCCAAGGGCAGCCGGGTTGCGCTGACCGGGATCTGTTCGATCGAACCCGATGCGAACAATCAACCAAAGGGTTTTCGAATCCTTCTGCGTTCACCCTCCGATGTGACCGTGCTGGCTGCTCCACCCAAGCTGACTCCGGAGCTGCTTCGCACGGTCCTTTTCAGCACTGGCGCGGTAGTGCTTCTCGGGGTGTTGTGGGTGGTTTCATTGCAGCGACAGGTTAGGCGTCAAACCACTCTGGCGCGTCGCGGGTTGGAAAAGGAGGCCGCGCTGGAGAAGCGATTTGCAGACCTCATCGATCATGCCCCTGACATGGTCTACAGCCACGATCTGGATGGCACCTTTACGTCGGTCAATCCAGCGGGGGAGACTCTGCTGGGTTACGCCCCGAGCGAGCTTGTCGGCCGCAACATCAGCCTGGTGGTTGCTCCCGATCAACTGGCGCTGTCGCGAGAGCAGCTGCGGCGAAAGCTGGCTGGCGAGCAACACACGTTTTACGAACTAGATTTCATCCGCCGGGACGGTCGCCGGGTAATGGTCGAAGTCAGCAGTTGGCTGCTTAGCCGAGGGGGTCAGACCATCGGCGTGCAAGGCATCGCTCGCGATATCTCAGAGCGCAAGCACAGCGAAGAGAAAATCCGCTTCCAAGCCAGTCTCCTGGATTTGGCTCACGATGCGATCATGGTCAGGGACTTGGAGGGTTGTATCCTTTATTGGAACAGGAGCGCCGAGCGAGTTTACGGATGGACTGCCGAGGAGGCGCGTGGAAAGAGCGTGAGATTCCTGTTTTACTCGGATCCTTCGATCTTCGACACGGCGGTGAAACTGCTGCTTCAACACGGGGAATGGAATGGCGAACTAACTCATCTCACCAAGGCCGGTCAGAGGGTATTAGTCAGCAGCCGCTGGACTCTGGTGTGCAACGCAGACGGGCAGCCAAAAGCGGTATTGGTCATCAATGCGGACATTACCGAGAAGAAGAATCTCGAGACCCACTTTCTCCGGGCCCAGCGCATGGAGAGCCTCGGCACCTTGGCCGGAGGAATAGCCCATGACTTGAATAATATCCTAGTCCCGGTGGTCATGGCGACCGATATGCTGCGTGCCCGCAGCAAGGACGAACAGGACTCACGGTTGCTGGCGACCATAGACACGGCCGCCAAACGAGGTGCGGACATTGTCCGGCAGGTGCTGGCGTTTGCCCGGGGCATCGAAGGTCAACGTGTCTTCCTGCCACCCAATTATTTGGTCGAAGAGGTCGTGAAGATCGCGCGGGAAACCTTTCCCCGCAATATTGAGGTGTCCCTGGAGGCCGCGCCCGACCTGCCGACGGTGACAGGAGATTTGACTCAACTTCACCAGGTGCTTCTCAACCTGGCGCTGAACGCTCGCGATGCGATGCCCAATGGGGGCAGCCTATCTTTCACGGCGAAAAGCGTCCTCATCACCGGTACCGATCGTGAGCTCGTCCCTCCAGCCCATCCAGGCCCTTACGTACTCTTCGAGGTGCGGGATACCGGCGAGGGCATACCACCGGAAATCCTGGACAAAGTGTTCGATCCCTTTTTTACCACCAAGGCCACGGGGAAAGGCACCGGCTTGGGGCTCTCAACCGCCCTGGGGATTGTCCGAAGCCACGGCGGATTGATCCGCGTTTCCAGCGCGGTGGGGAACGGAACCGTCTTCAAGGTATACATCCCCGCGTCCGCCGATGGCGCCGCTGCGGAGCCAGTGCTCGGCCAAAAGAGCGTCCCCCAGGGGAATGGCGAACTCATCCTGGTTGTTGACGATGAGGTCTCGATCCGCGGGACCGCTCAAAGCGCTCTCGAAAGGAACGGCTATCGCGTGTTGACTGCCGCCGACGGACGTGAGGCGCTGGCCGTGTTCGGTGGGCAGAAGGACGAAATCGCACTGGTGGTTACTGATTTGATGATGCCTGTGATGGACGGGGCTGCGCTTGCGAGGGCGCTCAGACTCCTGGTGCCCAAAGTGATCATCATCGGCGCCAGCGGTCTGCTTCCGGAACACCAGGTCAAGTCTGGCGCTCGCAACGAGTTCGCTCAGTTCTTGGACAAACCCTACCGACTGAGCGAATTGTTGCAGGCAGTTCATGACTCACTCCACCCTCGCTAGAGCTGAGGCAACTGGCCGGCGCGCTATCAGTTCTTGGTGGCATGACGCGGCTCCCGTGGAGGCGCGCCGGTAGCGGAATCAGAGTCCTCGTTCGAGACTGCGAGGAGAACTTCCAGTCCTCTGGCCCGCAGTTCGCCCACAAGCCCTGCCGGGGCGGCGCCGTCTGTCACGATGGTTTGAACGTTCTCCAGGCCGCAGAGATAGGATAGGGATCGTCGGCCGAATTTCGTATGGTCAAGGCATAGAATGACCTTCTGTGCGGCCTTCATCATTGCCAATTGAATCTCGATCAAGAGTGCGTGGGAGTTCGTGACTCCATCCAGGGTAATTCCTCCAGCGCTCATGACCGCGACGTCCGCATGCATCTGCGAGAAGGACTCGACTGCCAGCGGGCCGACCAATACACCCAGGCGCGGATAAATCACCCCGCCGGATAGCACCACCTCGACTTGGCTGGCTGAGGCATAGAGATTCGCTATCGGAAGCGAATTGGTGATGATCTGGGGACCTTTGCTCTCGAGGTAACGGGCCACGTGATACACCGTGGTGCCTGCGTCCATGATCACGCTCTGATGTGGCTGGATGAGCTCGGCGCACGTTCGGGCGATGGCTTCCTTTTCGGCGAGCTGATGGGTATCCCGAGCGCTGAAGGTGAATTCGTCGGAATGAGGAGTGACCACGCGTGCGCCGCCATGGGTGCGCCTCACGGAACCTGTGGATTCGAGGACAGACAGGTCACGTCGCACTGTGGATTGGGAAGCGTCCACTTGCCTGGCCAATTCCTCCAAGGACGCAAACTCGACGCGCTGAAGGAACTCTTCGATCCGCTGCTGGCGCTCTTCGGGCTGCATTCTGCGGTGATTCTGGAAGATTTTGGAAGATTTTGCAATATCTTTGTTGACAAATTTCCAAATTGACGCAGAATCCACTCAATACATGGCAGTGACCAACGCATCGCCTCATCGAGCGGTCATCGAACACTTGGTGCGCCAAGTGGTTTATGAGCGGCTGGGCAGGCCATTACCCCGGACGGCCACCGCGCCCAACCCGCTGGTGGTGAATGTCAGCGCGCGGCACTGCCACCTAACGCCGGAGGCCGTGGAGGCCTTGTTCGGGCAAGGGCACCAATTATCGGTGCACAAGACGCTTTATCAGGATGGGCAATTTGCAGCCAAGGAAACGGTGACGTTGATTGGCCCGCGCAGCCGGGTGATCTCAAACCTGCGAATTTTGGGTCCTTGCCGGACGCTGAACCAGGTGGAACTAGCCTATACTGATTCGATCGCACTGGGCTTCGAGATTCCCTTACGGCTCTCGGGTAATATTGAGGGTACCCCAGGATGCATGTTGATGGGGCCCGCAGGATTTTTTGAGATGAAGCAAGGGGTGATCCGCGCCCTACGCCACGTCCACATGAACTCTCAAGACGCGGCTTTTTACCAAGTGAAGGGCGGAGATCAGATGCGGTTGAAAATTGGCGGGTCGTGCGGAGTGATCTTCGATCAGATGCTGGTTCGAGTGGATAAGAGCTTCAAGCTGGAGGTGCACATCGACACCGACGAGGGCAACGCATGCAATTTGCAGCCGGACACTCCATGCGAGCTAACCAGTTGAGACGAGATCTGAAATAACCCCGCGAGCGCATTTAAGAAAAATCAAACACAGGACAGAACGATATGAGCGAAGCACTAGGCATGATCGAGACCAAAGGCTACGTTGGCGCCGTTGAGGCGAGCGACGCGATGGTCAAGGCGGCGAATGTAACCTTGGTCAAAACGATCCCAATCGGAGGCGGCATGATTACGGTGCTAGCCCGAGGGGATGTAGGCAGCGTGAAAGCGGCGGTGGATGCCGGTTCAAAGGCGGCGGGAAAAGTTGGCGAGTTGGTGAGTTCACACATCATCGCCCGGCCGCATGACGACTTGCTGCACGCATTCGTAGATGGCGGGACGGCGCCCGCGGCCCCGGCCAAGAGCAAGTAGCAAATATCTGGGACTTCAAACTACGGGAGAATTAAACCTATGGCACAACAAGCAGTCGGGATGATCGAGACCAAGGGGCTGTGCGCCCTGATGGAGGCAAGCGATGCGGCGCTGAAAGCGGCGAACGTGACTTTGGTAGGCTGGGAGAAAATCGGCAGCGGTTATGTCACTTCCTTTTTCCGAGGCGATGTAGCGGCGGTCAAGGCGGCTACCGACGCAGGCGCCGCAGCGGCTGCGCAGGTGGGACAAGTCGTAAGCGTGCAAGTAATCCCTCGTCCGCACGACGGCCTCTCGATGCTGGGCAAGTGGCTGCAATAAGCTGGCACTCGATCAGTTTTCGCGCAGGCCGTTAGCGGGTTGGGTAATGCCTCCCGCGACGGATGCAGAGATGAAGATACTCGTCGCCAATCTCGGTTCGACCTCGCTGAAGTATCGGCTGTTCGACTTCTCGGACGGCCGTGAGGCGATGCTTGCGCGCGGAGGTTTGGAGCGGGTCAACGATTACGGTGCGGCGATCGATTCTTGCCTGGAGGACCTGATCAAAGGCGGGTCGCTGAGTTCGGAGAGGGAGTTAGCGGCGGTGGGATTCAAGACGATCATGGCCCGGGGGGTCAACGGTTGTGTCCTGCTGGATGAGAAAGCGATCGAGGCCATGGAGGCGTTCAACCAAATCGCCCCGGCTCACAATCCGCCCTATGTGAACGGCATTCGCCAATTTGCGCAACGGATGCCCGGGACGCCAATGGTGGGCTTGTTCGAGACGGCTTTTTACCAATGGGCTCCGGAGGCAGCCACGCGCTATGCCGTGCCGGAGGCTTGGCATAGGGCGGGGGTTCGGCGCTGGGGGTTTCACGGGGCCAGCCACAAGTTCATTGCCGAGCGATCCGCGGAATTGTTGGGGCGCGAGGACGTGGCAGAAAGAGCCCGCCAACTCTACGTTGATGGACCAGGTCGATCGGTCCGGCAGCCCTCGTTGCGAGTGATTTCTTGCCACCTGGGCGGCAGTTCGTCGATCACCGGAATCTGCGATGGGGTGGCGGTGGGCAACAGTCTTGGAATGAGCCCCCAGTCCGGGATGCCGCAGAATAATCGGGTGGGTGAATTGGACTCCTTCGCTTTGCCATTCCTGATGAAGACAGCGGGGTTGAGTCTCGAAGAAGCCGAGCGGCAGTTGTGCAAGGAATCGGGCCTGAAGGGATTGTCGGGCATCTCAAACGACATCCGGGACATTGTGACGGGAGCAGGGCAGGGGAACGCGCGGGCCCAGTTGGCCTTGGATGTTTTCGCGCACCAAGCGCGGCATTGGATTGGGGCTTTTTATTTGGAGCTGAATGGGGCGGACGCTCTGGTGTTTACAGCGGGGATCGGCGAGAACCAGGTAAAGATCCGCGAAGCGATTTGCCGCAACCTCGACGGACTTGGAATCGAACTGGACGGTGCACTGAATGCGCAGACGCGCGCTACCGAAGCGGTGATCAGCACCGCTTCGTCAAGAGTGAAGGTGATGGTGGTGCCAACCAACGAGGAGTTGGTGGTCGCGCGGGAAGTCCGGCGACTGCTCACCCACATGGCGATGAATTAACCTCAAGCGAAAGGAAACTCGGATATGCCTCAAGCAATTGGAATGTTGGAGACACGCGGACTGGTGGCTTTGGTCGAAGGGACCGATGCGATGCTCAAGGCCGCTAACGTAGAATTGGCCGGGCCGATGATCCAGGTGGGCAATGCGCTGGTGACAGCAGTGGTAGTTGGTGATGTCGCCGCGGTCAAAGCGGCCACCGATGCCGGCGCGCAGGCGGTCAAAGCGATCCAGGGCGAGGTGGTGAGCGTACACGTGATCGCTCGGCCCCACGCCGATGTTGAAACCGTATTACCGCGCAAACCTCAAGCTAAGTAACAGCTATGTTTCTGGCCCGAGTCGAAGGGTCGGTTGTGGCCACCAAGAAGGACCCCTCTATGGGCGGCCGCAAGCTGCTCTTGTTGAGGCCCCAGTTGGTGGACGACAAGGACCCGACGAAATTTCGTCCGGGCATGAACACGATCGTCGCCGTCGACAGCGTAGGGGCGGGGATCGGCGAACTGGTACTATTCTGCCAGGGGAGCTCTGCCCGCCTGGCCCCGGGCCTGAAAGACGCTCCAGTCGATGCCGTGGTGATCGGCATCGTGGACTGCGTGGATGTGCTGGGCAAAGAAATCTACACCTCACGCTCCAAATGACCTGAATGAAGGCCAATAACGAGAGTTCCTCGTCCGTAAACGAAACCCTGATCCGCGATGTCGTGGCCGAAGTTTTAGGCCGCTTGGGCCGAGCGGGCTCAGGGGCACCGACGAAAACCACAGCCCCAGTGATCGCCGCCGCGCCAGCTCCCAAAGTCTCAGGCACCAGCGGACGCCGGTTTGGGGTGTTCCAGGGGGCGCCTGAGGCTTGCCAGGCGGCTGGGGACGCATTTGCGCAGCTCCAAGCCAAAGGTGTTGAAGCCCGGTCGAAGGTGGTTGAGATCGTCAAGAGCATGGCCGGCGCCAATGCGGTTGAATGGGGGCGGATTGAGCTCGAAGAGACGAAAATCGGCCGGCTCGATCACAAGATCGAGAAACTCCAGATTATCAAGTTGGTTCCCGGCGTGGAGTGGCTGCGTCCCGATGCGCGAAGCGGTGACCATGGAATCACCCTGGAGGAATATACCCCGTTTGGCGTAGTGGGAGCGGTAACGCCCTCAACGCATTCGATTCCCACCCTTAGCGGGAACGTGGTCAACATGGTGGCGGCGGGGAACAGCGTGGTCTTTAACGCTCACCCCTCGGCCAGCCGTTGCGCGGCAATGGCGGTCCGCGCCTATAACGAAGCGATTTTCCGCGAAATCGGAATCGAGAATCTGATCACGATCATAGAGGAACCCACCTTTGACTCATTCAAGGCAATGTGCGCCAGCGAGCAGGTGCGCTTGCTGTGCGTGACCGGCGGGCCGGGGGTGGTCAAAGCCGCGATGCAGACGGGCAAACGGGCCATCTGCGCCGGGCCAGGCAATCCGCCGGTGCTGGTGGATGACACCGCCGATCTGGATCGGGCGGCGCGCGAGATCGTCAAAGGCGCGGCCTACGACAACAACCTGCTGTGCATTGGGGAGAAAGAGGTGTTTGTTCTTGATGTCGTGGCGGACCAATTGATGACGGCCTTAGAACGAAACGGGGCTTTCCGTCTGAACCCCGGGCAATTCGAGAAGCTCACGAAGGAAGTGTTCACCTTCAAAGAAGGCCACGGCGCGGGTTGCCCTGAGCCCGTGCTCAACCGTCAACTTGTGGGCAAAGACGCGACACACCTGGCCCGGCTGGCAGGTGCTCAAGCCGGGGACAAGACTCAACTCCTGTTCGCCGAGACCGATGCGGGGCATGTGTTCGTCCTGGAAGAACAGATGATGCCGGTATTGCCCATTGTCCGCGTCAAGAGCGTACAGGAAGGCGTTCAAGCAGCCAAGAAGGCGGAACACAATTACCGGCACACCGCGATTATCCACTCGCACAACGTGTCGAATATGACCGCGATGGGGCGAGCTCTCGATACTACGTTGTTTGTGAAGAACGGGGCATGCATGGCCGGGTTGGGGTTGGGCGGGGAAGGCTATTTGAGCTACTCGATAGCAACGCCTACCGGAGAGGGCATCACCAATCCGCGGACCTTCACCCGGGTGCGCCGGTGCGTGATGGTCGATAATCTGAGGATCTACTAGGCATGGTTTTGGCGCGCGTAGAAGGCAACCTGACAGCGACCCGCAAGCATCCGAGCTTGGAAGGATGGCGGTTGGTGATATGCCAGCCGATTGGCGGTTCAGGCGCGCCTGAGGGTGTACCGGTTGTGGCGATCGATGCTCACGGCGCGGGGCTTCACCAGCGCGTGATTGTGTCCTCTGACGGCTCCGCAGCACGCCAGGCAGTGGATGACCAACTCAGTCCGGTGCGGATGATGATCGTGGGGATCGTGGATGAACCCAGCTCCGGGACCGTGTGAGGGTCGGGGTGAGAACCTAATTTAACATGAGACTGGGAACTGTGATCGGCCGGGTGACATTGAGCCAGGTGGTGCCTCAACTCCGAGGCGCACGCTGGCTGATCGTGAGCCCGTTTACTCGGGAACATTTTCGCCATCGGGAGGCGCTCCCGATCACGTTGAGCGCTGACCCCTCGGTGGTGGTCTACGACAACCTGGGTGGGGGCGTGGGTGACACCATGGGTTTTGTGGAAGGTCGTGAGGCGGCGGCGCCTTTTCCCAGCCCGACGCCGATTGACGCGATTACCGCCGCCATCGTGGACGAAGTCTTTTATTCGCCGTTTCAATGAAAAAACTCATCAGTCTCAAAGATGTCGAGGATTTGTTGCGCCAGGGTGCGGATCTCCGGACTTTGCCGGCCGACGCCCTGCTGACACCCTCGGCGCGGGACCGCGTGCGCGAGTTGGTGGATCAACCACGCCGAAGCGGAGGCGCGCCTAAATCGGACGGCGTGGTCCCGGAGGCGGCACCCAAACCGGTGACCCCCAACAGTCCCGCTGCGGAGATTCAGGCCTTTTTTGCTTCGGCGAAGATTGAGCGATTGAAGGAGGAGATTTGCGAGGTGGGCAGGCGGTTGTGGCATCGGGCGTATGTGGATGGCAACGGCGGAAACATTGCCATTCGGGTAGCCGACGGCATCGCTTTGTGCACGCCGACGCTGGTGTCCAAAGGGTTCATGAAGCCCAGTGACCTTTGCCTGGTGGACCTGGAGGGCAACCAGCTCGCGGGAGGGAAGAAACGCACCAGCGAGATTCTGATGCATCTACAGATCATGAAGCGTCAGCCCAAAGCGCTGGCGACGGTCCATTGCCACCCGCCGCATGCAACGGCCTTTGCGGTGGCGGGCGTGGAACCTCCCACGTGCATGATCCCCGAGATCGAGGTCTTCATCGGCAAAGTGCCCATCGCTCCGTATCGGACGCCTGGCACGCCCGAGATGGGGAAGCTGGTGGCCGATTTAGTGGAGCAGCACAATACGATTCTAATGGCCAACCACGGGGTGGTTTCCTGGAGCCATGTAAGTGTCGAGGATGCCTATTTCAAAATGGAGATTATCGAGGCTTACTGTCGGACGGTCTGGGTTGCGTCGCAACTTGGTGCCGGTCTCAAAACCTTCACCCCTCGCCATTTGCAGGACCTTTTGAGCATCAAGCAAACCCTGGGCATTCCCGATCCGCGCATCGGCCTGCGAGAGTGTGAACTTTGCGACAACGAGGAGTGGCGGCCCGGAGCCACTTGCCAGGTTGCCAGCCCGGCGCCGGAAGCACCGGCGGCGAATCCGGAGGCGGAACAGGTAGTGCAGACCGTGACGGACCTGCTCCTGGAGAAGCTGGGTGGTCAATGAACGACTGTTATGAAAGTGACTATCATTGGCGGCGGCGGGCGAGTGGGTTCATGTGCCGCGTTTGCCCTACAGTGCGGCGCGGTGGTGTCCGAGCTGCAGCTCATTGACGCGAACCAAGCGACGGCGGAAGGCGAGGCGCTGGATCTGTTGCATGGGAGCGGGTTTGCGGCTGACCAGCGCATTTATGCCGGGGATTATGCGAGGGCGGCCGATTCTGACCTGTTTCTCATCACTGCCGGACTTCGCCGGAAGCCGGACGAGTCGCGGTTGGATCTGATCAACCGGAACGTCACGCTCTTTGTTCAAATTCTGGACAGCATGAAGGCTGCGGGTTTTAGAAAGGATGCCCTGGTTTTTGTGGTTTCGAATCCGGTGGACATTCTTACACAGCTGGCCACACAACGGCTGGGGCTGCCTTGGCGGCAGGTGTTTGGCTTGGGCACGATGTTGGACACGGCGAGGTTTTGCTCTTTGATCGCCGAGCAATTCAAATTGGCGCCCACCCAGATCAAGGCTTTGATCCTGGGGGAGCACGGCGACTCAATGGTGCCCATTTGGTCCTCGGCAGCGGTCGGAGGCATGCCGCTGACCGGATTATCCGGGTGCACGCCTGCCGCACAGAACACGATTTTCGAGCGAACCAAAGGAAGCGGAGCCGAGGTGATCAAGAAGAAAGGCGGCGCCGGGTGGGCGGTGGCGATCGCGATCCGTGACGTGATCCATGCCATTGCTCTCAATCAGCGGCGGCTGCTGCCGATTTCCTCCCTGGTCCAGGGAGCCTACGAAATCCGAGATATCTGCCTGAGTGTGCCGTCAGTGGTTGGGTGTGGCGGAGTTTTGGATCAAGTCGAAATCAATCTCTGGCCTCGTGAGAAGCAAGCGCTGCAGAGTTCCGCCCGGGCGTTAAAAGACACTTTGGCGAAAGTAAAGGTATCGTGAGGGAGCCTGGGTTTGATTAGCCAGAAAATGAAGTCGCTCCAAACCAAGCTGGCCGAGATTCGCGCTAACCCCTCATCGCGGGCTTTTATCCTGGCCGACGCCAAGGATGCGGACATGGCCTTCGGTGTTCGGGCGCCGGGGCCGCGTGGTTATCTAGCCAGCCGCGGTTCGCGAGCGGCCCGGTTCTCTCCGGAAGTATGGAGCCGGGAGGAATTTGGATACCGTAATCTGCCTGAGTTCCTCGACATCATTCGTGAGGTCGTGCAGCAGGGGATGGTGGATATCATGCTGATGTCAGCCAGCGTGAACGAACAACTGACGATCAAGGACGGCCTGTTTCGACAGAGTCGTGTCACACCGGCAGTGCGGGCGAATGACACGACCGACGTCTGGGCAGTTCGGCATGGCAGCTACGTCAAAGAGGCGGCTCAGCCTTTCCGCAGTGCGACGATCGATCACATCCAATGCGGACAGGTCGAGTGCGACCGTGAGAGCGGAGAGTTTTCGGGCGCCAATCTCGGCCTGTACTCCGTCACCTTTGTGAACGACTTGGAACAGGACTTGGCCACTCTCCAGGCGTTCAAGGAATTCAGGGAGGAGGCGGAGAGGAAGAAGTTCCACTATTTCCTGGAGGTCTTCGATCCCAACGTGGACAGCGGCATACCGGCGGAGAAATTGGGCGAATTTATCAACGACAATA
>Ga0265329_10000981_pt1 | contig 14275 bp, 9 predicted proteins | sample 41627metaG_FD_202091 | JGI IMG/M metagenome (GOLD analysis project Ga0265329, IMG submission 202091) | Rhizosphere microbial communities from Carex aquatilis grown in University of Washington, Seatle, WA, United States - 4-16-27 metaG | ecosystem: Host-associated > Plants > Roots > Rhizosphere >...
CCCGCGCAAGCCGGCTGAGCCGCAGCTGCCGTGGCTAGACTCTTGAGATCGTCGGCCAGTTTCTGGACGCCGGCGGGAATCGGCCGGCACGAATTCATGACCGGCGACGGACAAGGCGCACCCACCAGGATGGTCCCGCCGCTGGCCAGCGTGATGGAAAAGATAGCGCCGTCCACCGGCCGCTGATCCACGCCATAGATGGGGGTCGTGGTCAGCGCGAAGGCGGCCTGGACATCCGCGGCCGCCAGATCCGCGACGATGGTCGAGACCGAAACCACAGCGGGCGCCCCGCACACGGGCAGCTTGGGCGCGCAGGCGCGAACCGTGGCACCGTCGGCAAGGCCGCGCATGTAGTTGCGCGTGAGGGTCATCCCCGTCGACGGATTCAGGTTGTACTGGTCCTGATAGGCGACCAGGCCGCCGTCGGAGCCGAAGGAAACCGCCGTGGGTAACGCGCACGGATCCTTGCCCGCGTCGAGGATCGGACAGGCGCGCAGCGTGCACGCCATCAGGCCATTGGTCGTGCACGTGCAGGTATTGCATCCATCGAAAGACGACCCACCCACCGGCACGGAGGCATCTTGCCAAAAACAAGCGGAAGGAGCGTCCTTGGTGGTGTCACCGGCATCAGGCGAAGGCCTGTCGTTCCCCGTGTCAACAAGTGGTTTGCCCTCGCTGGCACCATCGGTCGTGAGCCGGGTATCCGCAGCTGCGTCGGCGGTGGCTGCATCGGCGGTGGTCCGGGTGTCCGCAGCAGCATCGCCAACGGCATCGTCGCCTGGGACGCTCACGTCGGAACCGAGCGAGCGATCGGCTGCCACATCCGCCGCCGCGGCATCGTCAACAGGTGGCGAAAAGCTGGCATCGCCAAGGCAACCCATCAGAGTACAACCCACCGCGCCCGAGCTATCGCAGGAGCAGATGTTGCACCCGTCGGTCGAGGGAAAGCTCACGCCGGCACCATAGGTCTTGCCGGCATAGGAACAAGACTTTTGCCCGGTCGTCAGGCCTTCCTTCCTGCAGCTGGCCGAGCACGCGATCAAAGAGAAGACCACAAGAACCGCCCTCGAGCTTCTAGTCATGCGTCTTCGCCCTGGCAAAAGGCATACCATGGTCCGGCCCCGATTTTCCTTGGCCACGAGTCCACGAACGTCAGTTTTTTGAGGAAATCGCGCTAGAAACGTCAGAGCCGCTGCTCGTTTTGGCTTCCGGCCGGGCACGAGCCCTGGCGAACCAAAATGCGGGCAAAGCGTGTAGGGGTTTCCGCCGCGGCGGGCTCTTGCTATAAGGTGCTGCTTTGCGCACCCCACGAAAGATCGAGGTTCACCGAATGTCCCAAATGGCAGGCAGATTGCGTTTTCGGCTGGCGATTGGCCTGCCTCTCACCCTCGTCCTTGCCGGCACGTCGCCGGCGCGGGCCCAGATGGGCGGTATGAGCCCCGGTATGGGCCCTGGCATGGGCAAGCCCGGCGGCATGGCACCGCACGAGGAAAAGGACGAGGGTCCGGCCGAAGCCGCGCCCGATGCCGAGGAGAAAGCCCCGGCCAGCAAGGAAAGCGACGCCAGCTACCTCGAGCACGCCCGGCGCCGCACCAAGGTCGTCGAGTTCGACGGCTACTACCGCGTGCGCACCGACTACCTGTACAAGATGAACATGGGTCAGGGCTACAACCCGGGTGGTTCTGCGGGCCCCAGCGCCCTGCCCCCTTTCCCCGTTCCCAGCGAATGCCTTCCCAACCCAAATACCCTCGGCTGCGGCGACAACGGCCTCGGCGACGGCAACATGCGCTTACGTATCGAGCCGACGATCAATATTTCCGATCAGGTCCGCGTGCGCAGCCAGTTCGACGTGTTCGACAACCTGATCTTGGGCTCGACCCCGGACTCCCTCGTGAATCCGTACGTGCCCAACCAGAATCAGAATCCCCCCGTCGGGCAGACCAGCGCGGCCGCCCCCACCGACATCCTGTCGACCACCCAGAACAGCTACGTCGGAAGCATTTTGGCCAAGCGCGCCTGGGGCGAGATCGACACCGAACTGGGTTCCCTGCGTTTCGGCCGCATGCCCTGGCACTTCGGCCGCGGCATGTACTTCAATCGTGGGGATTGCGCCGACTGTGAGGGCGGCACCACCGTGGATCGCTTGATGGTGCTCACCACCGTCTATGGGCACCAGCTTGCCTTCGCCTGGGATTTCGGCGCCCAGGGCTATGACATTGGGTATACCGACCTCGGCCAGAAGAATGCGGGCGGCTTTCCCTTGGATCTCACCCAGAAAGATGACGTCACCCAGTACATGGCCGCCATCACGAAGATCGACGACGACAAGACCTGGCGCGAGCGCATCGCGGCCGGTGATGTTGTGGTCAACTACGGCGCGCAACTCGTCTATCGCAGCCAGGACTACGCGACCTTCAATATCACGCAATACACTCCCCCCTATGGGACTTCTGGGACTTATGCTCAGCCTGCTGGAACACCCCTCACGAGCAGCGACCTCGGCAACTCCATCAGGGCCAACGTCAACGCCCTCCTCTTTATCCCCAGCCTGTGGTTCAAGCTCGGGTGGAAAGCCCTGACGTTGGAATTCGAAGGCAACATGCTCGCCGGCAAGATGGGCGATGCGGGCCCCTTGCGGCTCGACACCACCACCGACAAAGGTCTCACGATCCTGCAGGCCGGCTGGGTTCTGGCCAGCCAGCTCAAGCTCTACAACGACTCCCTGTTCATCGGCTTCGAGACTGGCGGAGCCACCGGCGACCAGGCCGAGCTGGCCGGCGCCGGTACCCCCGCGAATCCGTCCTACTACCCCTACCTCAACTACCGCTGGAAGTTCGTGCCTCAGCCCCGAGGGGACAAGAACCTGAACGACTTCCACTTCTCGCCCGAATACCACGTGGACGAGATCCTCTACCGCCGCATCCTCGGCACGGTCAGCAACGCGATCTACTTCAAGCCAAGCATCGCCTACTGGTTGGATCTGGACTCGCGGCGCGAGAACGACGTCGGCATTTCGGGCTCGATCATCTACAGCATCGCGCCGGTGCCGGTGTCCACGCCGGGCAACTCGATGAACTACGGTGTCGAGCTGGATCTCGGACTCCACTACCGCAATCAACGCGAGAATATTTTCGCCGGAGCGACCTGGGGCATTTTCTGGCCCATGGCAGCCCTCAGCCGCCCGGTGGGCAACGACCCCGCGAACCCCTTGTGGAACAACCCCGAAGACACCAGCGCGTCGCAAGTCATCCGCACGTTCGTGGGAATCAAGTTCTAGTAGGGGCGCGGTTTATCGCGCCCAGATCCGCACGTGCCGGTCAGAGGGCGCAATGAATTGCGCCCCTACACGGAGGGATGGGGACGATGGATTGCGCCCGTACACGGTCGGAGGGATGAGCGCGATGCATGGGGCCCCTACTTTTTCTTCGGAACCGCCGTCTCCAGCGACTTGATGCGCTCCTGGGCGTCTTGCTCGGAGGCGGGGTCGTGCTTGTCGTTGGTGGCCAAGTACTTCTTGAACGCGGCCAGCGCGGCCTCGTAGCGGCGATCCTGCGCGTAGAGCAGTCCAAGATCGTAGTACGCGCCCGACAGCAGGGGATCGTACTTGACCGCCTCTTGGTATTCGGGAATGGCGTCGTCGATGCGCTTCTGCGTTCGGTAGAGCACCGCCAGGTTGAAGTGGGTCTGGCCGTTCTTGGGCTCGATGTCGATGGCCTTCTTGAACGCCTTGGCCGCGCCGTCCTTGTCCGAGGTCTTGGACAGCGCGACCCCGAGATTCGACCAGCCGAGGGCCGCGTCCGGCCTGAGCTCGGTGGCCTTGCGCAGGTTTGGGATGGCCTTGGGATAGTCGCCCTTCTGCCGATAGGCCGTGCCCAGGGTCACGCGGGCCTCATAGTCGTCAGGTTGCAGCGACACCGCGGTTTCCAGCTCTTTGATGCCTTCCTCGACGCGCTTCATACGAATGTAGAGCGCGCCCAGATTGGCGTGCCCAGCGGCATCCTTGGGCTGCAGCGCGGTGGACTTCTGGTAGGCCTGCGCGGCGTTGTTGTAGTCGCCCTCGCTACGATAGAGGTTGCCCAAGCTGAACCAGGCCGCAGCGTAGTCCTTGCGCGCGGCGATGGCCTTTTTCATTTCGGCGATCGCCTCCGCCGTCTTGCCCTGCCTTTTCAGCACCAAGCCTTGGTTGTAGTAGACCGCCGCATCGTCCGCCGCCGCAGAGCCGGCCACGGCGAGCGCCAGGACGAACACCCCAGCTGGCAACCATGTATGCTTCATGGCCTGCAAGCTTCGACCCGGAGCGGCTTTCAGTCAACCGCCACAAATTCACGCCGTCGAGCACAGAGCTACCACTCAACGTGAACGCCCGCGGAGGGAAGCACGAGGCGGTAGTAGTTCTCGTAGATGGCCCCGTTGCTCTCGCGTTTGACGTCGAACACCTCGCGACTGAGCGTGGAGTTGACCAGTTCCAGGTACGCTTCCATGACGAACTTGTCGAAGATGAAGCGCTTGTCGCAACGGAGATCGAGCTGCGGGAAGCCCGGCAGGTTGATGTAGTTCTCGACCCCGCCTGACTTGTCGCTGTACAGGGGGTACGGCCTGCCGCTGTTATAGTGGAAACGCACCGAGGTCGAGTAGTTGCGCGGCCAGCGATAGCCGACCACGAGATTGAGGATGTGCCGCTGATCCCAGTCCGACGGCACGATAATGCCGTCCACCACACGCAGCGAGCGCGACAGCGTGTAGGCCAGCCAGCCGTAGAGCTTGTGCTTCATGGGCCGGCGGATCATCACCTCGATGCCATAGCTTTCGCCCTCGCGCGGTTCGAGCAGATCGCTGGCCTCGGGATCCGGAATGAGGCTGTTCTTCAAATCCGTCAGATGCAGGCGCTGGTAGAAAAGCGACGCATCGAGGTTGAGGTCCAGACCCAGGCGTTCTTCCAGCGCGGATTCGACCCCGACCGACACCTGCCGCGAGCGCTGCAAGCCATAGGTGGCAAGGCCAAACGACTCGAAGCCAGGCACGCCCACGGGCAAGCTCGGCATTTGCGAGAATTCCCCGGCCGCGGCCTTGAGAAAGTCGTGCGCGCCCACGCGCAGACGAACCAGGATGCGCGGGCTGGGCGCGAATTTCTCGGTTCCTTGTTCGAAATAGCCGTCGTAGCGCAGACCGGGCGAGATGACCAACCGGTCGCCTGCGTGCAGCGTGAGCCCCGTGTACGCGCCGACGGAAATGATGTCGCGGTTGTGGAAAAGGTCGGTCTCGTAGTTGTCGGCCAGGAAACCGCCCGAGAGCTGTACCAAGGATGTAGGCCGCGCGCGCTGGATCTCCGCATCTGCGCCCAGCTCAAATTCGAGCCAGCGCCAGGCCGACCAGTGCTCTGTAACCCGCGGTGCCAGCGTATACATACGGCTGCCCACCGGCAGCGAAAACAGCGATGTCAGGCTGACCGTGGAATCGTCCATTCCTGCGACAGCGGCGACCGTGAGGCGGCCACCCGCCACGGCGCCATCCCAGCGCAGTTGCGCCCGGTGAAACATCAGCTTGGCGAGGCCAGGCGCGATGGACTGTGGCTCGTTCACGAAACCATAGTCGGTCTTGTCTGGATTCTTTTGGTCGAGGTTGTCGCCCGAACCAAATGCGAACAGCGTCAGCTTGCCCGGCCCCAGCGTGTGTTGGATGCGCACCTGGTAGTCCCAGTAGTCGAGCGAGTAGGCGTTGGAAAAAGCCGACAGGAGAAACCCGGTGTAGGAGTAGCGCCCCGCCACGGCCACCGTGCCCTTACCATCATCGAAGGGCGAGGCCGCGATGCCGCCAGCGTCGAACAGGCGCACGTCGGCGGACACGTGCAGGCGATCGGTGGCCGGCGTGGCGGTGGTCGCCGCCACGATGCCGGAGACGTAACGTCCGTAGTCGACCGGGTAGCCGCCAGGAAAGAATTCCAAATCCTGGATGAAGAAGGGGTGAATGACCGACGGCCCAAGAGCAAAGTGAAAGAGCGCGGGTGCGCGCACGCCGTCGATGAAGAAGCCGGTGTTGCCGGGGTTGGCGCCGCGAATGGCATAGAACGGCAGCGGCCACGTGGTCTGCGCCACGCCGGGCAGCGATTCGATCACGCGGAATGGATCGCCAAGCGAGCCCGCGGTGTGCACCAACTCTTCCTTTTTCAGCGGCACCGACTCCGCTTCCGGGGTCTCGGCGGTGACCACGGTTTCATAGCGCTCGCCCTCGGTGCGCGGCTCTAGCCGCACCACCAAATCCCCGGTATCAGCTGCAATCGTCACCTGGCGCGTGGTCGGAACGAAACCCGGACACTGCACCCGCAGCTGGTGCGAGCCAGGCAAAACCTCGAGCGCGAAGCCGCCGTCGGAGCCGGTTTCACCGCTGGCGCGCGTGCCATCGCCCACCGCGATGCTGACCGATGCGCCGACCAAGGGCTGGCGCGTGCCGCGTGTGAGCACCTTGCCCGAAAATTTGACCAGGCCTGAGACTTGACCGGCCGGCAAGACGTCGGCTGCGCCAGCATCGGATCTCGCCGGAGCCGCGTCGACAGGCGCTGAAGCTTCGACCGCACCCGCGTCCACCGCGCGATCGCCAGACTCGTTCCCGCCATCGACGGAAACAACCAGGAGTAGTGGAAACAGAAAAGCCGAGGCCACGCTAGTTGGTGCCCCCGTCCGGCTGCGCGGGTGGAACCAGCCAAAGGCCCGAGCGATCCGAGTCGGTCCGGCCGCGAACGACATACGCGAACCAATTGGCACAAGCCGGCAGCGGGTCGGCGGGACACTGGTTCACATCCGCCACGGCTTGGGCATAGCGGAGGTCCGTGCCGTGGTCGATATCGCGCAGGACCAGATCGCCGACCCCATCCTGCTGCGACATGTTCAAGATGCCGAACAAGGTGTGTGCTGAGACCGAAACCGAGAAGATCGATTTCGCGATCTGGCGAAGCCCGGTCGGCAGGGCACCGCCTGGGTAGTCGGCAAAGAAGAGGTCGGAGCTGGCGCGCCCGAGGTGCGCCCAGAAAACCAGAATCTGGCCCTTGTCTCCGTCGGTGAAGAAGTAGCTCGCCTGATTCTGTGCGCTCACCAGCAGCCCAGGTGGCGAGACCATGGTGGGCGGTTGATCTGTGAGATCCGCATCCTGGAACATGAGCGGGCCCTGGACGCTTGTGTCGTAGAGCGTGGCCGTCGCTGGCGAGATGTAGACGAGATATTTTCCATCGGAGGTGAAGCTGGGCCAGAGCAGTGGTCCGGTAAGCGTCCGCCGCGCCACGAGGTCGCTCTTGCTCGCGAAAACTCCGTGCCCGCTGCTATCGAGAAGAAGTCGCTCATCGCTAGCCTGGCAACGCTCGTCGATAATCTTGTTGTTTCTATCCCTGATGCAACGATCGAGCGAGTTCCCGAAGTTCACCAGCGGACTTGGCAGAACTCGGAAGGTGTCTTCGCCGCTCACCAGGTCGAGCGCATGCAGCTCCGCCGGCGCCGACGATGTGGCGTTTTGCGAGTAGTAGAAGGTTTGAGCCCCAAACAGGCCCCGGTCGAGTACGCCCCAGCTCGACGGGTTGGGTCGCGCCAGAGGGATCTCCACTCCGGTCGTGAGGTCACGAACCACGGTCTTCGACTTGTTGTCGTCGGTGACCGAAAGCGCGACGTAATGCTCGTCTCCACTGACCGAAAAGCTAGCAACGTTGCTGCGCAAGGAATCGAGGGCATAGACCGGCCGGCGAAACCGCGTAAGCGTATGTTGGTCGTCGAGAAGAAGGTAGGCGTTGTTACCTAGGGTCTGGATCTGGAACGAGCCCGAGTCGGCGCCGATGGGCATATGGCTCTTGCCGTCCCAGAGCATGAGCGTGGGATACGTCTGCCCTGCCTCAATCGCGCGCTCGTAGAAAAGCTGCGGACAATCGTTTTGCAAGGTGGGAAATCCTGGACACGTCTGTCCAGGCTGGGGATTGTCGTAGATCGCGCCGATGGGCACGGTGATGCGCGAGTACCTGGCGATGCCATCGAGGCGGAATTCCTCGTCCAGCGTCGGTCCAAGCCGCACCAGCGTGGCCACCCTCACCGTGCCCGCGGGGCTCGGAACAAGGTGCTCGTCGACCATGAAGAAGCGGTCGCCAGCATTGAAGGGTCCTTGCTCCGGCCAGTAGTCGGAGAGGCTCTCAACCACCTTGCGCTGCGAAGTCCCATCGAACGAGGTGATCCAAAGGTCGGAGACACCACCCTGGGTCGTGTTGGCAAAGGCCTTGCGGTCCTCGAAGCGCACCATGACCTCGTCGCCCACCTTGATGAACCCCGGCGACTCGATCTGCTGGCCGTGGAACAGGTGGCGGCCAGCCGGTACCGGTCCCTCTTGCAGACACCCTGCAATGGAAAGCACGAAGAGAATCAAACCTGGCCAGCGACGAGACATGAACAGCACTTGGCGCTTACTTTAGCCTATGCCGCGCGGGCGAAGGCCACGAAATGATGACAAGCCAATCCGCGGTTTCCAGACGCGCGTGACGACGGGCACGCCCGACGACGATGTTGTATGAGATGCGAATAGGAGATCTCATGCAAGCGATACGACCCAAGCAGACCGGTGGTCCCGAGGTTCTTGTGCTGGCGGAGGTGCCCACGCCGCGACCTGGACCTGGCGAAGCCCTGGTGCGCGTGGAGGCCGCGGGGCTCAACTTCATCGACATCTACCACCGCACTGGGCTCTATCCCTTGCCGCTGCCGCTTCCGATCGGCCTCGAGGGCGCCGGGACCGTCGAAGAGGTCGGCGGCGCGGTGACCGATCTCCAGCCTGGCACCCGCGTGGCCTGGGCATCCGTGCCGGGTTCGTACGCCACCCACATCGTGGCGCCGGTCGAGCGCCTGGTGCCGGTTCCGGACAACGTCGCCACCGAGGTTGCCGCGGCCCTGCTTCTGCAAGGCATGACCGCCCACTATTTGATGAAGACCATCTTTCCGCTGCGCGCTGGACACACTGCCCTGGTGCACGCGGCCGCCGGTGGCGTCGGATTGCTCCTCACGCAAATGGCAAAACACGCGGGGGCGCAGGTGATCGGAACGGTTTCGACGGAGGCCAAGGCGGCCTTGGCCAAGGATGCCGGCGCCGACCATGTCATCAACTACCAAGTCAGCGACTTCGCCGCGGAAACCAAGCGCCTGACTGGTGGGCGGGGCGTGGACGTGGCCTACGATTCGGTCGGCAAGACGACCTTCGACAGCAGCCTGGATGCCTTGGCGCCGCGCGGTTACCTCGTGCTCTTCGGACAGTCGAGCGGCGTGGTGCCGTCGCTGGATCCGGCCCGGCTGGCCAAGGGTTCGTACTTTCTCACCCGACCGTCGCTGCCCCACTACACGGCCACACGCGAAGAACTGCTGTCGCGTGCGCGCGACCTGTTCGACATGGTCGGCGCCGGCCAGTTGCGCGTGCGCATCGATCGGACTTTCCCACTGGCGCAAGGTGCCGACGCTCACCGCGCGCTCACCGGCCGAGCGACCACAGGCAAGGTGCTGCTAATCCCGTGAAAGCAAACGTATCAGCGACGAGAAATCGTCATCACCCATGCCTTGCACCTCGGCGCGCGCCAGGCATGCGCGCACGGTTTCGAGCAAGGGCATGCGGATGCCTCCCGTGGCCTCGGCCAGACGCATGTCCTTGTGCATGTGCTTGACGGAAAACTGCGGGGCAAAGTCACGCGTCTTGAGCTTGCCCTCCTTGAGACGGGCGAGACCAGAGTTGGAAACGTTCTTGGCCAGCGCCCGGAAGTAGAACTCGTCGTCGATGCCAGCTCGGCGGGCGAGAGTCAGGCTCTCGCACAAGGCTTGCATCTGCCCCGCGATGTTGAGGTTCATGGCCAGCTTCAGCGCCGCCGCTTGGCGCACCGTCGGCAGGCGAAAACGCGTCTCGGACACCAGAGCCAAAAGCGGCTCGACCGCATCCAGCGCGGCCACGTCGCCGCCCATGAAGAAGACCATCGTGCCCGACTCCGCGGCCGGTTTGCTGCCTGTGAACGGGGATTCCACGTACATGGCCCCGGTATGGAGCACGCGCGCCTCGCAAGCTGCCGCGCTCTCGGGATCGATGGTGCTCGATTGCACCACGGCCTTGCCCGGACCGAGCACGGGCAAGATGGCGTCGAGCACCGACGAGACCGCCGGCGGATCGGCGACCACGATGTGGGTCACGTCCGCCGCTGCCGCGACCTCCGCTGCCGTCGCTTTCCACTGCGGGACGTTCGCCTTTGCCGTGCGATTCCACGTACCCGCCAGCCGGCCCGCGGCCTGGTAGCGACCGGCCCAAGGCTCCCCGATGATACCGAGCCCGAGGACTCCGATGGTGTGCATGCGGCCATTCTACCTGCCTCGGCACCCAGGCGCTTCGCTTGTTCGAACAAGGCAAGGCGGATTTCGCCGATTGCCTGGTCGAACGCGCGGCCGCAGCGGCCGGTTGTGATCGCACGGTCACCTTCGACGAAGTCGCCGGCACGATCGGCATGACCTTATTCACGTCAGCCTCGAGAGCATAGGGTCACACGCCATCTCCAAGGTCGCGACTTGTAGCGAATTTGTGACGAACTGGAGCCGGCGAAGAGCCGACCATCTGGCATCAAATGCAACGGTACCAAAGGTGTAGTTGGTAGCCAATGTCTGAGCCCGCGAATACCTCACCCATCTCCCCCTCAACAGCGATCCTGATGTCGGTCTTGGCGTCGGCCATCATCGGTTTTGGCACGGGTTGTGGCACGCCCTCCTTACCGCACGGGGGCACCGCCGAAGTCACGGTCAATGCCCAGACCGTGAAGGACGTAGTTTCGGTGAGATTGACCGTGCAATCGACAATTGCGCATTCCACGACGCTGCGGCTTGCCTTGATGGCACAAGACCAACAGTACGCGTCCGTCATCCACAACCTGCCTGTGGCCAACGACTACGCGTTCATCGCCGAAGCCCTGGACAACGGCAAGAATGTATTTGCGCGCGGCATGGCAACCAATGTGGACATCGCCACTGGCGTGACCGCCAAGGTCATCATCTACTTGAACGAGCTCGATGCAACCGCCCCATTTGTCAATTCGAGCCCGCTCATCGACGGGGTCACGCTCTCCAGGGGATCCATTCAGCAAGGAGGCGACGTCGTTCTCACGGCGACGGCGCACGATCCGGATCCGGGACAAACCGCCACCTTGAGCTTTAGTTGGGTTCCCGCCGCCGCGTGCGGCACCATGTCCACAGCCGAGACGCAGCCTGGGACAGATGCCTCCAATCCGTCGCAATCGCGGGCCACCTGGACGGCTCCTATGGTCGGCGGCAGTTGCCAAATCACGCTCAAGGTTGCGGATACGCTCGGCCTAGCGGACAGCGTGAGTTTCACGATCACGGTCGAGAACAGCAAGGACACCGGTCCCGGCAGCTCTGGTGTCACCACCGTTTTCGACGGGGCGCCGACCATTCTTGGACTTACGGCAAACCCCGGTCAGCTGTTCACCCAGGATGACAATGTCGGCGTCGTCAATGTTCAGGCGTCAGATCCAGAGGGGGATACACTGACCTATGCGTGGTCCACGCCGCCTGACTCGCAATGTACCTTTACGTTCGGAACGCCCAGCGCAGCGTCCTCCAGCTTCGCGATCACGGATCGCCTTGCAAGCGCCGAGTCCTGCACTTTCTTGGTGACCATTGGCGATGGCGTTTTGCCCGGCACAATACTGCCGAAGAATACCTCAACGGCCAGCCTGACCTTGGCGATTACCGAGCCCGTGGTCGTGCAGACGCCGCCCGAGTTCAGCGTGGTTTTCCAATCGGAGAACTTCGTAAGCGGTGGAAACGTGGTGAAGTTCGCCGCTGTCGCGGACGACCCTGCCGGAGGGTCGCTCACCTTTGCCTGGTCCGCCTCGGCGGGTTCATCGCCGGTGGGCGCGGCGCCGGAATCACTGGAACTGGATCCGTCCTTCAGCGCGGCAGCCACCTGGAGCGCTCCAGATGGGGTCGAGAATGGCGCCGACATCCTGACCGTGACGGTGACCGCCACTAGTTCTACTTCCAACCTCCAGACCGCTTGGACTTTCTGGCTCGTCCCGGCCAACCTGCAGTAGCTGTCGGTCTCTCACGCCCAACCTGATCGTGGCGGTGGTCATTTTACTGACGCCCAGGTAGATGAAGACCAGGACGCCAAGCGCGGCCAGGATTCATGTCGCCATGGTCGCGTCTTTCGTGCCTTGGCGCAACCGGCGCAGTCGGGTCGGGGACCGGCGCGGTGGTGTGCAGGACATCCCTCAGCTGTGTCCGCCGTTTCCGGCTTCCTGCCCGTTTAGGGGATCGTAAATCGGCTCCAGGATGTTCTTGAGTGCTGCCTGAACTACCCTGTCTGATCAGGTCGACGGTCGCAGGCAGATGTACGGTTCGCCGGGTTTGAAGATTCCGACGTTATAACAAGTCCATCCCACGGGGCAGATCTGAGGTGTGGTGTCGCAGCCAGGTGCCGTGCAGTAGCCGACCGGAACCCCGGGCTGTAGCGCGCAGTAGCTCACGGCCCCATTGCACTCGGTCGGACTGTTGCACGCGCTACCGAAATCCACTGCGGTGCCGCTGGCCTCCGAGGGGGAATCGAGATCTGCGAATGCGGCGGCATCCGGGACGGCCGCACCCGTGTCAGGCCCCGTGGTTGCTTCGGCGGCAGCGCCATCCGCGGGCAGAACCAGCTTCGTGCAGTACCCCTTGTCGAATTGTTGTCCCACCGGACAGGGCGAGTCTTCCGTGCAGGACAGGGAAGCGGCCACCAACAGTACGACGCCCATGGTTCTCGTCATTGAATCACCTTTCCAGAAGTCCTCAGGTCAGAAAACGAACACCAACCGCGAAGCCAAACTGCGAATCGTCACGTTGCTGGGATTGGGTCCCTCGGTGTTGAAGAAATATGAGCTGGAGTACTGGGTTTTCAGCTGGGCCCAAGGCTTGAAATAGATGTTGAAGCCCAGGGAAGGCGTGTAAACGAGATCCCCGACGAAATCCACTGGGCTGCTGTATTTGAGCTCAACGTAGACGTAGGGCTCGAAGCGACGGGCAAAGCGACGGGCTAGCAGCCCATACCAGTAGTGGGCAAAGCGATTGGGGAGCACACTCCCCGGGGGGCCCAGGCCTGGTTCATTCTGCGCGCCTGCGTCGTACTTAACTCGATGAAGTAGTGCTTCCGTGCGGAGCCTCCAGCCACCCCAGTCCACCGACAGGTCGACACCCGCTGCCCATTCGTGATACGCCCACACCCTGGTTTCCGTCACGCCGAAGCTGCCCGAGGAAAAGTCCAGTTGCTTGGTGTCGTCCGATGAAGTGCCCCAGTAGCCCGACGTCCCCACGGTGAAGCGGGTCGCGCCGCTGTAGCGTAAGAACAGCCTTGCGCCAAGGGCCTTGTCATCGGTCAGGTCGACGTTCGTCATCGTCCGTCCATTAGTCAGGTAGACGTGGTACCCGAGGTCCAGGGCGCCGAACACGAAACTACCGTACGCGTGAACCCCAACCAGATGCGTCGGGATAGCCTCTTCCACTTGAAAGGCTGGCAGCAGGAGCGAGATGAGCACAGGCGTGCCGTGATCGATGTTCCAGATCCCGTAGGGTGACGGGAAAAGTCCTGCTTGGATCGTGAGGGCTTGGCTATAGGACCACTCGCCCCAGGCCCGCTCGATCACGACACCGCCCCACGACACGCGCGCACGGCCATTGGGATCGCTGGAATCGTAGACGCTCGTGTTCACGCGCTGATAGTTGGGGGTGAACGACTCGGACCCGTTCGGGTACAGCGTGAACCGCGTTTCGATGAGGGTGCGCCATCCCGGCCCGGGGCGCGTGTCGAGGTATAGGTTGACATTACCCAGGACAAACGTGGTGGCGCGGGTCGGGTAGACGCCATTGAGCGGACCGCCGCTATCCAGAAAGAGCCGCTGAAGTCCGACGTCCATGAAGCCATACAGATCGATTGCGCGCGCCGGGGTCGCGTGGCCAGCCTCCGCTTCCGCGGCCTCCACCTCTTTCAGGCGCTGTTCGATGGCATCCAATCGTGTGGTCGATGGAGGACCGGCGGGAGCCTCAACCTGGTCCACTTCCTCGGTCGATGGATTCGCGGCTGCTTGGTTCGCGACAGAGGGGATGGGGGCAGGTTCGCCTTGTGCGTGCGCCAGCCCCGGCAAGAATGACAGCAACCCAATCAGGACTCCCGGATTTTTCACGGCATCACCACCTGGCCGCGACGGATGCGAGCCACGACCTTCACGCGTAGTTTCAGTTTCGAC
>Ga0265329_10000992_pt1 | contig 14163 bp, 8 predicted proteins | sample 41627metaG_FD_202091 | JGI IMG/M metagenome (GOLD analysis project Ga0265329, IMG submission 202091) | Rhizosphere microbial communities from Carex aquatilis grown in University of Washington, Seatle, WA, United States - 4-16-27 metaG | ecosystem: Host-associated > Plants > Roots > Rhizosphere >...
GGCCTCGTGCGTGACCACCTCCCGAGGCGGGACGCCACTGGTGACGAACATGATCCCTCGACGTGGAGATCCCGAATGTCATTGATCCATCGGCGCTCGACGATCCGCGGTGGTGTCGGCGTGGTGGGCGACTCCCAGGGGCCTCGAGCGGGCATGCGCGATGCCGCAAGCGCGGCCCGGCCGAGCTCGTTCCGGCTCTGGTTGGTCGTGTCGGCGGCGACAGCCTGCGCCTGCTCATCGAGCACGTACCTGCGCGATCCCGTCGAGAGCTTCACCGGAGCTGGCGGCGCGCTGCCCTCGTTCGGGAACGGAGGGTCGGGGGGAGACGGAGCGAGCACCGCGCCCGCGGGCTCGGCCGGTGGACGAGACGGCCTCGAGACCGGCAGTGGCGGGAGTGGACCGCTCGCGAACACCGGTGGCCAGGCGGGCGCGGCGGTCCCCTCGGGCGGAGTGCCAGCGCCCGAGGGAACCTCCACCGGCGGGATGGACCCGAGCGGTGGGGCCGGCAGCGGTGCGGGCTCCGCCGGGGGAGCTCCCGCCACGGGCGAGAGCGGCGGAGCCGCGGGGAATGTGGCGGGCATCGCGGGGGCCATGGGTCCGGCAGGCAGCGGCGGGTCCGGGAGCGGCGGGACACCGGGCCAAGGTGGGCCAGGTGGGCCGGGTGGGCAAGGGGGGCCAACCGGCCCAGCCGGGCCGGGCGGGCAAGGCGGGATGGTCCCAGCGCGCGTGGACACCGCGCAGTACAACTTCGAAACCTCGACGCAGGGCTGGGCCATGAGCGCGGGAGCCGGCGTCTTCACCAGCATCACGCGCAGCACGGTCCTGCGGTTTGCCGGGATGTCCTCGCTCGAAGGGGCGCTCACCACCGTCGGCAACGAGGTCTTTCAGCTGCTGATCACCCCTCCCGCCATCGCCCCCGGCACGGTCGTGACCTTTCACGTCTTCTTCCCCACCAATGCCAGCGTCGACTGGGTGATGCCTTACGTCCAGCAGGGGGCGACCTCGGTCCCGACGGCTTACCTCTGGACGGGGGCGTACACCGCGGCCGCGGACTTCGTGCTCGGGGCCTGGAACACGATTCCTGTCCAGGTCCCCAATCCCGCGACGGCGGTGTTCAGCCTCGGCGTCCAGTTCCACACCGCCGGGCCCTGGACCGGTTCGGTCTACGTCGACAGCGTGGGTTGGTGACCCACGACGCTCAGAACCTCCACTGGCCAGTCGCGCCCGCCGAGTCCATCGTGAAGTAGACGGCGACCCCCGTGCCGAGCGCGGCCACGCCGGTCAGGGCCAGGAGAACGTTGGTCCTGCGGGCTCGACTCTTGACGTCGTCGATGTCCTGCGGAGTACAGCCGACGACCGTCAGCCCGCAGGAATTCTTGAGCTCGTCGAACCGCGACGACGCCGACAGGCCCGAGATGACCGTCGCGGTCGCGAGGGCCAGCGCCGCGCCGCCGACGGCCCAGGGAACCCAGCCCGACAGGCTGCTCCGCGACGATTCCGCCGGGGTGGTCGGGGCGGAGCTGGCGGGACGGCTGAGATCGACGGCCGGGGAGGGGGACTTGGCGCTGGTGGTCGAGGGGAGCGGGACGAAGGCGGGGGGCACCTGGACGGCCGGGCGGGGCGTGGAACGGGCGGCAGGGCCGGCCAGAGGCCCGGCGGGGCTGACAGAGGTGACCGGCGTGGGCGTGGGCGTGGTCGTGGTCGTGGTCGTGATCTTGGGCGGCGCGGAGACCGCCCGTGGGGCGGTGGGGGGGGGCGGGCTGGTGCGGGGAGGTGGCGCGACCGCCGGTGGGACCACGACAGGCACGATCGCCGGGGCACGCGCGGCCGCGGGTGGGCTCTCGCCGGAGGGCTCGCTCTTCTCGGCCTTGCGGGTGCTGGCCCCCGGAGCGGCCGCACCCGGCGTCTTCAGCTGCTGCTCGAGCTCGCGGACCTCCTTCTCGGCGCTCGGTCGGTAGGTCCCGGCCGGATCCCTCCGCAGGTAGGTCTTGAAGCTGCGCAGCGCCTCGGCATCGCGACCCGCCTCGCGCTGGGCCTCGGCCATCTCGAACAGCAGCCGCGGATCGCCCGAGGCCTGGTAGGCGCGGCCGTAGGAGGCGATGGCCTCGTCCAGGTGACCGAGGTCGTGGGCGCGCCGCGCGCTCTCCACCAGGCTCGCGGCGGACTCGGTCTCGCCCTGGGCCAAGGCTGCCGGCAGCACCCCGATGAGGCCCGGGCCCACCGCCCCGAGCGCGGCGACGGACACGACGAGGAAAGTCAGGCTCGAGATTCTCTGCAACGAGATAGCCTCCCATACGCGCGCCACCCGGCGCCACGCCCCCGCCCCCTCGGGGGCCCGCGGCGACGACAGAAGACGATCGCGTTCGTCCATAGCAACCCGGAATTAGTAACACAGGAGCCACCGGCCCGTCGCTTGCCACGTCGCGTCCCGAGACGGGCCCGAACCCGGGCTCCCCGGGAGCTGTCCTCAGTCCGGGGCCGGCACGGCGGCGAAACGAGCGGCGCCGCTCGCCTGCGGCGCCGCGAGATCGAGCAGCACCTGCCCCGAGACCCGCACCCCCGCGCGCAGGTGGACGCCGACCGAGGTCCGGCCCGAGCCCACGAGCGCCCGCAGATCCGTGACCGTCAGGTGGCGGCCTTCGGTCTCGAACCAGATCACGAAGCCGCAGCCCGCGCGCCAGCGCGAACAGCCCCAGCCCCGCTTGCCGGTGACGATGCGCCCCACCGTGCACCTCGGGCAGGGGAGCTCCGGCGCACCGAGTGGCCCGGCGGTGGAGGCGACCGGGACCTCCTCGCCAGCCTTCGCGCGCCCGGTGGGCCCCGCGTGCTCGGTGTGCTCCATGTGCTTGGTGGGCTTCGTGATACGGGTGGCGAGCTTGGTGGTGGCCGGGGCCATCGTGGGGGACCGTCCGGGAACCTGGCCGCGCACCGCATCGACCATCTCGGTGACGTAGGCGGCGATGTCGCGCATGAAGACCGGGCGCGCCTCCTGACCACGCGCGATGCGGGCGAGCCGCGCCTCCCAGGTTCCGGTCAGCTCGGGCGAGGCCAGGCTCGGCACCGGGAGGGTCTCGATCAGCGCCACGCCGGTGAGGGTGGCCCGGAGCTGCTTGCCCTCCCGCACGGCGAAGTCGCGCTTGATCAGGGTCTCGATGGTCGATGCCCGGGTGGCCGGCGTCCCGAGGCCGGTATCCTTCATGGCGGCCCGCAGGGCCTCGTCGTCGATCTCCCGGCCCGCCGACTCCATCGCGCCGAGCAGGGTCGCCTCGGTGTGGTGCGGTGGAGGCTTGGTGGCCTTGGCCAGCGCCTCGAAGGTGCCCCGCAGCCGGTCGCCTTCGTGCAGGGGGGGCAGGTCGCCGGTCGCATCCGCCTCGATGCCCGGGGCGCCGTCGGGCGCACTGTCGGGCGCACCGTCTCCATCGACGACTCCTCTGCGGAGGGACGGTCGCCGCGTCCCGGGCCCAGCCGGCGGTCCTCCGCCGAGTCCCGCCACCTCCAGCCAGCCGGCCACCAGGCGCACGCGCCCTCGAACAAAGAACCGATCCGGCGGCGGGGGCAACTGGGTGAGGATGGTGTCGGCGTGGATCGGCGACGGCTCGTCCCTCTCCAGGGCCGCCGTCTTCCTGGCGTCCGGGGGACCCACGCGAATGATCACGTCGGTGAGGGCGAACTCGGCGTCCGGATGAAACACACCGAGAAAGCGCCGCACCACCAGGTCGAAGATGTGGCCCTCGTCGCGATCGAGCGCGCCGAGCGCCGCCGTCTTGCCGGTGGGGATGATGGCGTGGTGATCCTGAACCTTGCCGTCGTCGAAGACGCGCCTCGAACGGCCGGGGGGCACATCGAGCAGGGGCCGCGCGAAGGGCGCATAGGTCGGGATCGACGCCAGCGCCCCGAACAGGCGCGGCAGCTCCGCGAACAGGTCGCCCGTCAGGTGGCGGGCGTCCGTGCGGGGGTAGGTGAGGAGCTTGTGGCGCTCGTACAGCGCCTGCGCAACCTCCAGCGTGCGGGTGGCGCTCATCCCGTAGCGGCGGTTGGCGGTGCGCTGCAGTGAGGTGAGGTCGAAGAGCTGAGGGGCTGGCTCGCGGGTCTTCTTCTGGCGAACGCGCTCGACCACCGGCTCGGGGGTGGACCCGCCGGGGGACGTCGCGGAGCCGAGGCGCGCGATCAGCTGGTCCGCCAGCGGCTGCCCTCCGAGGCGCGACGCGGGGCCCTTGTCGTCGGCGGACAGCACGCCCCAGGTGGCGTCGAAGGTGCGCTCGGTGGGCGCCGTGAACTTGCCCCGGATCTCCCAGTAGCGCACCGGCCTGAAGTCGCGGATGGCGCGCTCCCGCTTGACCAGGATGGCGAGCGTCGGCGTTTGCACCCGGCCAATCGAGAAGACCGGCGCCCCCGTCCGAGATCGACCCGTGCCGCCCGGGAGACGCGGTCCCCGGCCAGTCCGCGGGGAGCGATCGTCCGGGAGGCCCCCGTCGCCGGTCGACGCCGGATTCTGCTCCGCGCGCCGGTGGGTCAGCGTCACCGCGCGGGTGGCGTTCAGCCCCACCAACCAGTCGGCCTCGGACCGGCATCGGGCCGCGTCGGCCAGGGGGTCGAGCTCGGAGCCTGGCCGCAAGGCGGAGAATCCGTGTCGGATGGATTCGTCGGTGAGCGAAGAAATCCACAGCCGCCGCACCGGAAGGCGGCACCCTGCGAGCTCGTAGACATAGCGGAAGATGAGCTCGCCCTCGCGGCCGGCGTCACAGGCGTTCACGACCTCGCGAAAGCTGCGCGCGCGGAGCAACCGGCTGACGGCGGTCAACTGTTCGCGGGTGCCCGCCACCGGAGCGAGGCGGAAGGCGCCCGGGATCATCGGAAGGTCCCCGAGCCGCCAGGACTTCCAGCGCGGATCGTAGGCCGCGGGCTCCTCGAGCTCGACGAGGTGGCCCACGCACCAGGTGATCACCCGGTCGTCGGACGTGAACGAATGCCTCCCGGAGGCGCCCACGCCGAGCACCCGCGCGAGATCGCGCGCCACCGACGGCTTTTCGGCGATCACGAGCTGCATGGCATCAGAGTATCGCGCCGCGCCCGCCCTGGTTGCGAGACCCTGACACGGGCAATTCGATGGCCGCCGGCCCGTCGATTGCAGCCCTGTCGATCGCAGCCTGCAATACTGCAATACACTGTCAATCGAAGTGCAGTGTCGACGACCGCGGTGTCGATTGGCACAGGAGGAGGGTCCATGACGAACATCTCGACCAGGAACGTGAAGGGGAAGCGAGGGGCGCCGCTCGCGGCTGGCCTCACCCTGCTTGCGGGGGCATGTGTCGGGGACCCTACGTCCCTCGTGCACGAGGCGCAGCGCCGGCTCAACCCCGTGGCGGCCACTTCCCCCAGCACGGGCAGCGGCGGGGGTGGGATGGGCAATCCGGGCGGCGCCGGCGAGGCCGGCCGAGGCGGCGTGGCTGGCGGCGGCGGCGGCGGCCTTGCGGGTGGTGTCGGTGGAAGCACCGCCGGCACTCCGGGCGGCGTGGACGGCGCCGCCACCATCGACGCGGACATCCTCACCCGCTGGAACGACATCGCCGACACACAGGCCTCGACGTTCGACTTTCACTGGAGCGAGGTCGACCAGTTCCCCCACCCCACCTACAAGGGGGGCACCGCCGAAGCCTATCGAGCCTTCGCGGAGGTCCTGCTCGCCTTCTTCGCCGCCGGAGACAACTTCGACTTCTTGTCGGCGCACCACCGCTTCGATGTCCCCCTGCGCTATGTCTTCCCGAGCGGCCAGAACGGCCTCGACACGAGCTTTCGCGCGCTTGCCACCTCGTTCGCCTCGCCGGCATCGTTTGGTGACATCCCGCTCGCCACCCGGACCCGCCTGCAGGGATTCGCGGACCGGATGGGCCGATGACCTCGTGCACCGCGGGGGGGCGGGATTCGTGACAACTCTGTCGCGATCGCGTCTCGTCCGCCCGACCGCCACATGTGCGTGCTGGTCGGAGACTTGGCTTGGAACGAGGCAGCAACCCAGCGCCGGTCGGATCGGCGTTGACAGATGTCACGTAGCGAGCTCTCAGACAGGACGCTGTCCACCTCGAAAGGATCGGCTCAGCGCCTCGGCGCGGGCGACCAGGGTCGCATCGCCGCTATCTTGGGCGAGGTCCCGTAGGACCTGCAGCACGGGGTCGGCCTCGCCCGTCCTGCGGGCAACCGGTAGCACTCTTTGCTCGACCCACTCGGTCGCCAGCGGAAGCTGATAGCATCGCTTGAGGTAGACAGCCGTGGCAATCCCAGCGCGCACCGTCGTGCCGGTGGGGGCGGCCTCCTCATCGAGGAATCTTCCTTTCCACGTCTCGATGACCACCCGGCGCATACGGTGCTGCCGCTCCGGTTGGATAGCCGCCGTCACCACCGACACGAGAGGAGCCTCGACGTGGTGACGCTCGATCGGGCCGATGTCGCTGCCGACGACCACCGACTTCACGAGCCCGGCGCCGGTCAACTCGCCGAGGGTAGCGTCGAAAAGCGTCGTGTCCGAAGGTAGGCCGACCCCGGACCTGATGACCGGCAAAGTCGGTTCGACGAACCACCGCCAGCGATCTTCGGGCTCGAGCAGGCAGATCACGTCGAGCAGGAACCGCGCAGGCTCGCCGAGGCGCGCGGCCTCGAGCGCCCGTCGGGCATCTGTTCCGGCTGTGAGGGCTTCCATGAGCCCGATCGGATCCTCGACGGCCTGCGAGCCGGGAGGTGGCTCCTCGCCCCCGCTCGTGACGTGAAAGTCACGGATGCCGGGGTCGGATCCGGAGACCAGCCAGGCCCTCGCGCTCAACCAAACGCCACCACGCAGCCGCTGCATCTTCCGCCGGTCGGAGGGATCGCGCCGGAGCGTACCCTCAGGACAAGTCGTCGCCGCCATGTGATCTGCATGGACGGGAGCGGCTGCCGTCGTCCTTGGTGCATTCGGTGTCGCTTGCGCGCGGCAGCCAGAAGGTGCTCGTCCGTTGCTGCAGGGATCGGGCTCGTTCGAGGCGGCGGGTTCCGTCGGCGCGCGGGGCGCTGGCGGCACGAGCGCGCTCCGCCACGAGCGCGCCCGCGCCGCGTGCGGGCCAAAGCTCACGGGATCCTGCGCTTCCAGGCGCTCCCACAGGGCCAGCGAGCGCTCGAACAGCGGCCTCGCCTGCTCCGGGCGCCCGAGATCGATCTCAAGCTGTGCGAGGTTGTGGAGTGCTCCGGCCAGCACCGGTGTCACGAGCTCGCCGTGCTCGGAGGAGAGCGCATCGCAGATGGTGAGCGCCTGCTCGTATTGCTGCCTCGCGCCCGCCTTGTCGCCCAGGGCGTCTCGGAGGTTGCCGTTGTCCAGGAGCAGCCCGCCATGAAAGCCGACGTTACGCTCGCCGTCGCGGCCATGCTCCTCGCAGAGTGCGAGCGCTTCCGCGAAGGCAACTGCCTCCGTCTTTCGGTCGCCCTGATCCCGGTGCACCTTGCCCCAAACATGGAGCGCACGCGCGAGCGGTAGGGCGTAGAGCCCCGGCTGGGTTTGACCGAGCCGCCGGAAGATGCTCAGCGCCGAAGAGAGATGATTCTTTGCAGCGCTCGAGTTGCCACCCGTGCGCGCGTAACAGCCCAGGGCATGCTCGAAATGCGCCTGACATTCGTGAAAGCCCAGATCCTCCGCCCACCGTGCGGCGGCGGCGCAAATGCCTTCCAGGACTCGGTCTGGATCCCTGGCAATTGCCCCGGACGCGGCGATCGCAGTCGCAGCGGGTAGCGCCATGAAGAGGCGCAGTGCCCCCGATTCTTCTCTGCGTCCGGCCTCGAGCAACGCCTTCGCCTGCCGCTCCGCCTCCACCAAGGACTCCGAGCTCGCGCTCTCCAGCGCAACGAGCACCGCCCGCAGCCGCTCGTCCGCGCAGTCGCGGCACGCCGCGCGGTGAAGCTCCTCCTCCCCTGTGGCGATGAAATGCCGCAAAGAACCCGTCCAACGGTCAGCCGTGCGAGGGGCGGTCTTCGGCTGGAGCACGCTCTTGAATCGCTTGAGCCAATCCATCCGAGGACGATGGTGGCACGATCGTGGCTCGTCGGAAAGCGAGGCGCAGGACGCGGGCGGCCTCCTCGCCCAAGATCGCCCCTGATGGGCCAAGCACGGGCTGACGGATCGGCGGCCCGGGATTCGAAAGCCGACTGAAGGGCGCGAGGACCGAGATCCTATCTTCAGGGTTGCAGCGGCGTGCCAGCGGTCGGGCGGGCGCTGGCGTCGAGGACCTCGCGGATCTTCGCCAGCAGCGCCCGCGGGACCAGCGGCTTTTCCAGGAAGGCCACCCCGGGGGCGACCGCCCGCTGGTGGAGGATGGTCTCTTCGGTGTAGCCCGAGACGTAGAGCACGTTCATCCGGGGCCGGATGGGCCGGAGCCGCTCGGCCAGCTCACGTCCGCTCATCCCGGGCATGACCACGTCGGTGACCAGCAGGTGGATCGTCTCTGGGTGCCGCTCGGCGAGCCCGAGCGCCTCGGGCCCGTCCCGCGCCTCGAGGACCTGGTAGCCATGGCGCTCGAGGATGGTGCGCGCCACCGTGCGGACCTGCTCCTGGTCCTCGGCGAGCAGGATGGTCTCGGAGCCGTGCAAGGTCTCGGTCGGAGCGGCGGCGACGGGGGCGATCCCCTCCGGCTCGTCGCTGAGCGGCAGGTACACCTTGAAGGTCGAGCCGCGCCCGACCTCGCTGTACGCCCAGATGCCCCCGCCGCTCTGCTTGACGATGCCGAACACCGTCGACAGCCCGAGCCCGGTCCCCTTGCCCGCCTGCTTGGTCGTGAAGAACGGCTCGAAGATTCGCTGCAGGGTCGAGCGATCCATGCCGACGCCGGTGTCGCTGACGGCCAGCATCGCGTGCGGACCGGGGGAGATGCCGATGTGGCGCTCGGCGTAGGCGCCGTCCAGCTCGACGCGCGCGGTCTCGACGATCACGGTGCCTCCGCCCGGCATGGCGTCGCGCGCGTTCACCACCAGGTTCAAGATCACCTGCTCGAGGTGTCCACGGTCGGCCTTGATCCGGCCGAGGTCGCGCCCGCGCACGATGCGCAGGACCACGTCGTCGCCCACGATGCGGCGGATCATGCTCTCCATTCCCGCCACCACCTCGTCGAGCCGCAGGATGCGCGGCTCGATCACCTGGCGCCGGCTGAAGGCGAGGAGCTGCCGGGTCAGATCGGCGGCCCGTTCGCCGGCCTGCCGGATCTCGTCGATGTCGCCGCGCATCCGGGCGCCCGGCTCGAGGTCCTCGAGGAGCAGCGCGCAGGTGCTGAGGATCACCGACAGGAGGTTGTTGAAGTCGTGCGCGACGCCCCCGGCCAGCCGTCCGACCGCGTCCATCTTCTGGGCCTGACGCAGCTCCTCCTCGGTCCGGCGCAGGGCTTCCTCGGTCTTGCGGCGCTCGCAGAGCTCGAGCTCGGTCGCCCGCAAGAGCCGGCTGTTGGCGATGGCCAGGGCGGCGTGCCGCATGAGATCCTCGAGCAGGCGCAGATCGTCCTCGGTGTACGGGCGTCCGCGCGAGGTGCGGTACATGACCGCGGCCCCCACCACCCGGCCGTGGGCGCGCAGGGGCACCGCGATGACGCTGGTCAGATCGAGGCGGGTCAAGAGCTCGCGAAACCGAGCCTCGAGGCCTCCGAGGTGGGCCTCGGTGAGCGCCGGGATCAGCACCGACCGCCCACTCGCCGCCACCCGTCCCGTGATGCCCTGCCCGATCCGATGTGGCTCGGCCTGCATGGTCGCGAGCAGGTAGGCGAGGCGCGCCGGGTCGGGATCGTACACCGAGCCGAGCGGCTCGAAGGACTGGCCGTCGTCGGTGATCATCCGGATGGCGGCGGCTTCGCCCACCACCTCCCCCATCCGCCGCGCGACCAGGTCGAGCAGGACCCGGTAATCGCCGGTGGCCGCCGCGAACTCCTGGGACAGCTCGGACAGGAGGCGCATCCTGTCACCCATCCGGCGGTGCTCGGCCAGGTCTTCCTGGCCCCTCGAGAAGATCTGCCCGCTCACGATGGCCAGGGCCGCGCCCTCGGCCATCTGGGTCGCGAGCTCGACCTCCTCGTCGGTGAAAGGTCGGGCGTCGCGGGCGTCGGGGCCGGAGCGCGACAGCCGGAGCGTGCCGAGCGAGCGCTCCCGGGCACAGACGTGTACGCGGAGCTCGGAGCTCCCCGGGCGAGGTGGGTGGCTGCCGGGGTCCGGGAGCGCGAGGACGCAGGTGGCCCCGAGGGCCTCCGCCGCGCGCCGGACCAGCCGGTCGAGGACCAGGTTCGAGTCGGACGCGCCCTCCGAGAAGGCGCGCAACGCCTCGCCGAGGACCCGCAGGCGCGATGCGGGCTCGGCGGATCCGGGACATGGACGCTGGGCGTCCCCGGACCCGGCGAGGACCGAACCCCGGGTCACCTCGTTCGCGGGACCTGGCTCGCCAGCCCGACCACCGTGGCCCCCTTCGCGACCTGCTGCCCCTGGTGCCGTGCTGATCTTGGTGCTGGTGCTGCTGCTCATCTCCAACCCTCCCTGGCATGTGCGTGCACCCCTCGAGAGCTCCCGCGGGTCAGCTGCGGAGGCCTGACCGCCCAAAAATAGCATCGGGTGGACCCCCTGTATACACACTCGCGGCGTGCGCTGGCCCGGCAGGCGTGGACGGGGCCAGTCCGTGGCGGCGCGTCAGGCGTCGGCCGTCGGCCGCCAGGCGCCGGGCACTTTAGTTTCGCCGCGGTCCTGTCGTTTTTGGGGCAAGGATGCGCGCGCCCGCCCGAACCAGCTTGCGAGCCAAGCTGGTCAAGACCATGGTGACGACGCTGGCGGTCGTCGGTTCGGCGACGCTGGTCGTCGTCGCCGCGCTCAACGTGGCGACCTCCCGGCAGACCCTCGGGACCATCGAGAAGAACCTGCGCGACACCATCGTCGAGAAGGGCACCGGCCTCGCGACGCACCAGGCGCTGGCCCTGCGCGATCTGGTCACGGACAATGCCTTCAGCGACGTGGCCCGGCTGGTCGAGCGCACGGTCTCCACCGACCGGGATCTGGTCTACGGGCTCTTCGTCGATCCCTCGGGCAAGGCCTGGGCGCTCGCCACCACCAGGGCCGGCCCGGCTCTCCCGGCGGACTGGCACGCCTTCGGCGTCGATCCCGCGCCCGCCGCGCCGCCCGCCGGCAAGCCGCGCGACGTCGCCGTCACCCACAAGGAGATCGCCGGCCACAGCGCCTTCGAGTTCTCGATGGCGGTCACCGAGGACACCGGCGAGCTGCTCGGCGTGCTGGTGTATGGGATCTCGGACGAGCCGCTCACCCGGGCCGTGGCCGAGGCGCGCGCCGAGTCCCGGCGTGCCCTGGCGCTGACCGTCGTGCTGCTGGTCCTGCTCGGCGCCGGCACCAACGTCTTCGGCATCGTGCTGTCGCGGCGGGCCGCCTCCAAGATCACCCGCCCGGTCAGAGACCTCACCACCGCGGTCGACACCCTGGCGACGGGCAACCGGGAGATCCGGGTGGAGATCCACAGCGGGGACGAGCTCGAGCGCCTCGGCAACTCGTTCAATCGCATGGCCTCGGAGCTGAGCGAGTCCTACGCCCGCCTCGAGGAGATGAACCGGACCCTCGAGCTCAAGGTCGAGGCGCGCACCGCCGAGCTCGGCGCGCGCAACCGGGACATGCGGCTGGTGCTCGACAACGTGAACCAGGGGTTCCTGACGGTCTCGGCCCGGGGGATCCTGGCCCAGGAGCGCTCGACCATCGTCGACCGCTGGTTCGGCAGCTACGGGGCCGAGGTCCAGTTCGCCGATTACATCGGGAAGACCGACGCGCTCTACGCCGGCAGCTTCCAGATGGGCTACGAGGCCATCCTCGAGGACATCCTGCCGCGCGAGCTGTGCATCGAGCAGATGCCCGCGCGGCTGCGCACCGGCGGCCGCGAGTTCCGCTGCTCCTACAGCGCCATCGTGAAGGACGACCGGTTCGACGGGCTGCTGATCGTCATCAACGACGTCACGTCCGAGCTGCTGCACGCCCGCCAGGAGTCCGAGCGCAAGGAGATCCTGGCCATGTTCGAGTCGCTCTCCCGGGACCGGTCCGGCTTCCTCAACTTCATGGACGAGGCCAGCGAGATGGTCGGGCAGCTCGCCACGGCGAACCGCGACAAGCAGCGCCGGCTCTTGCACACCCTCAAGGGCAACGCGGCCTTGGTGGGGTTCTCGGTGGTGGCCCAGATCTGCCACCGCATCGAGGATGTCCTCGAGGAGCACGAGGGCACCGTCGGCGAGACCGAGCTCACGCCGCTCAGCGAGCGCTGGCAGGTGATCAACGAGTCGCTGCAGCGGTTCGTGGGTGACAAGGGCCATCAGGTGCTCGAGCTCAACGTCAAGGAGATCGAGCGGGTCGAGGAGATGATCCGGACCGGCGCCCCGACCACCCGGGTGCTCGACCGGCTGGCCTCCTGGTGGCTCGAGCCCGCCGAGGTGCCGATGCAGCGCCTCGGCCGCTACGCCGCCGCCCTGTCCAACCGGCTCGGGAAGGCGCCGGTCGAGGTGGACGTGCGCTCGAACGGGGTTCGTCTGGCCCCCAAGGCCTGGGCCGGGTTCTGGACCGACCTGGTCCACGTGGTGCGCAACGCGGTGGATCACGGCCTCGAGACGCCGGACGAGCGGGCCGAGGTCGGCAAGCCGGCGGTGGCGCACATCCGCATGAGCTCCTTCATCCACTCCGGCAACCGCCTGGTCATCGAGATCGCGGACGACGGCCGCGGGGTCGACTGGGAGGGGGTGCGACGCAAGGCGGTCGGCCTCGGCATCCCCTCGGCGACCGAGGAGGATCTGGTGCGGGCGATCTTCACCACGGGCGTCAGCACCCGGGACGAGGTCACCACCATGTCGGGCCGGGGGGTCGGGCTATCGGCCGTGCGTCAGCAGGTCGAGGATCTCGGGGGAACCACCGCGCTCGAGAGTGAGCTGGGACGAGGGACCTGCTTCCGGTTCACCTTCTCGCTGCGCGACGTCGGTCCGCGCTTCGGGGTGGACATGGACACCGAAACCACCCGCAGCGCCGCGTGAGAGAGAGGATCCCGCATGCGGCTCGACGTGCGGCTGGAGGCCCTGGCAGGCGCAAAGATCTGCGCGCCCGGAAGGCCGGCGGGAGCTCGTATTTGGGAAGCTTATTCCATCCCATATGGTATTTTATAGCGTGAGCAGCACCATCGTTCGCGCGATCCCCGGTTTTTGCCAGCCCATCAGCTCCCTCTCGCACCTGGCGGCCGCGGCGGTCGCGGTGGTGGCCGCGGTCCCGCTGATTCGCAGCGCCGCCGGCAACCGCGGGCGGGTGACGGCGATCGCCGTCTACGCCTGCTGTGTGATCGCCACGCTCGCCATCAGCGGCGCGTACCATTCCCTCGAGCGGGGATGCGCGGCGCGGAGTGTGATGATGCGCATCGATCACTACTGCATCTGGCTGCTCATCGCCGGGACCTTCACCGCGCTGCATGGGGTGATGTTCAAGGGCATCTGGCGGCACGGGGTGATGATCTTCGCCTGGACCTACGCGGCGGTCGGGGTGTCGCTGCAGGTCTACCGCTTCGACATCTTCGCGGGACCGGCGGGCCTGGTGCTCTACCTCGGGCTCGGTTGGTTCGGGGTTGTATCGATCTACAAGGCGGGCAAGCAGATCGGCTTCCGGGCGGTGCGACCCATCTGGCTGGCCGGCGTCGCATTCTCGGCCGGGGCGGTGCTGGAGGCCACCGGACATCCGCGCATCATCGATCGCTGGGTGGGGCCGCACGAGATGTTCCACATGGCGGTGATCATCGGGGTGGCCTTGCACTGGACGTTCATCCGTCGGATGGTCCGGCGCTACGCGGCCGCGCCCGACCCGGGGCAGTCGTCCGGGTACCCGGAGCCGCCCATGGGGGCTGTGGCCAAGCTGGCATGAGCCCGAAGCTGGCGTAGAGTTCGGGGGTGAATCTTCGGCGAGAGCACGCGCCCCGCTATGCGGCGGTGGCCTTGCTCGTCGCCATCGCCACCGGCGCCACCCTGCTCGGCGTTGCGATGTACCGCTACCCGGGAGGGACGGTCCTCGATCCGCACGGGTCGCAGCACTCCCTGTGGTTCAATTTTCTGTGCGACCTGACCAGCGCCTGCGCCCGCAACGGGTTGCCCAACACCGCCTGCC
>Ga0265329_10000995_pt1 | contig 14141 bp, 10 predicted proteins | sample 41627metaG_FD_202091 | JGI IMG/M metagenome (GOLD analysis project Ga0265329, IMG submission 202091) | Rhizosphere microbial communities from Carex aquatilis grown in University of Washington, Seatle, WA, United States - 4-16-27 metaG | ecosystem: Host-associated > Plants > Roots > Rhizosphere...
GAAGCTCATCGTGAAGCACCTCGGAAAGGCCTTCCCCGACGACCCCATGGCCCAGTTGTGGGGCGGTATCGCGGCTGTGTTCAAGAGCTGGAACGGCAAAAAAGCGGTCTCGTATCGCCGCATCGAAGGGATCCCCGACGATTGGGGAACCGCGGTGACCGTCCAGGCCATGGTCTTTGGCAACATGGGTGACACCTCCGCAACCGGCGTCGCCTTCACGCGCGACCCCGCGACGGGTGACAACAAGTTCTACGGCGAATGGCTCGTCAACGCCCAGGGCGAGGACGTCGTCGCCGGTATCCGCACACCGAGCCCCATCAATGACGCCACCAAGAACGAGCAGAACAAGCACCTGCACAGCATGCAGGAAGCCATGCCCGCCACGTACAAAGCACTGGACACCATCCGCACGAAGCTCGAGAAGAGCTTCAGCGACATGCTGGACATCGAGTTCACGATCCAGGAAGGAAAGCTCTGGATGCTTCAGTGCCGCGTCGGCAAACGCACCGGCACCGCTGCCTTGAACATGGCAATGGATATGCTCTCCGAGAAGCTCATCAACGAGAAGACGGCGGTTCAGCGCCTGGATCCGAAGCAGCTCGACGAGTTGCTGCACCCCATCATCGATCCCAAGGCCGAGAAAGACGCCACGCCCATCGTGAAGGGTCTTCCGGCCGGCCCCGGTGCCGCATCAGGCAAGCTCGTATTCACAGCAGAAGAAGCAGTGGCTTCCGCCAAGGCGGGAACGCCGTGCATCCTCCTGCGTGAAGAGACCAATCCCGAGGACGTAGAAGGAATGCGTGCCGCGGTGGGCATCCTCACGGCGCGGGGCGGCATGACCTCGCACGCGGCCTTGGTTGCCCGCGGCTGGGGCAAGTGCTGCATCGTCGGCGCTGGGGCCCTTCATGTCGATGCGTCAACCAGAACGGCGCGCATCGCCGGATCCGACCTGGTGCTGAAGGCCGGTGACGTGGTCACGCTGAACGGAACCCGAGGACACGCCTATCTCGGCGCACTCCCCATGGTTTCCGCCACGGAGAATCCCCGATTCCAGAAGTTCATGATCATGGCTGACAAGTTCCGCACCATGGGCGTGCGCTCGAATGTAGAGACCCCGCAGGACGCGAAAGTTGCGCGCGGTTTCGGCGCCGAAGGCGTCGGCCTGTTCCGATTCGAGCACATGTTCTACGGCGAAGGCTCCGATCGGCCCCTGTTCCTCCTCCGCCGCATGATCGTATCCAAGACCGAGGCGGAACGTCGCAAGGCCCTGGAGGAGATGTTCCCGTTCATGAAGGATGACGTGAAGAAGACCCTGGACGTCATGGACGGCCTGCCCGTCACCTTCCGCTTCCTGGATCCCCCTTTGCACGAGTTCGTTCCCAATCGGCCCGAAGAGCGCCAGCGTCTTGCCTCGGACCTCGGGATCTCCCTCGATGAGTTCAACAAGAGAGCGGACGCGTTACACGAGTCCAACCCCATGATGGGTCATCGCGGCGTGCGTCTGGGCATCTCGTACCCCGAGATGACCGAGGTGCAGACACAGGCCATCCTCGAGGCCGCCGCCGAGCTGATCCAGGCGGGCAAAAACGCGAAGCCCGAGATCATGATCCCTGTCACCTCGGCGAAGACCGAGGTGGAAGACCAGAAGAAGCTCATCGAAAAGGTCTATGAGAAGGTGCTCGCGAAGTTCAAGCTTCCCAAGGCCAAGCTCGCGCTGATCGTCGGCACGATGATCGAGATTCCGCGCGCCTGCATCACGGCGGACAAATTCGCGAGCGTCTGCGAGTTCTTCTCCTTCGGAACAAACGACCTGACCCAGATGGGCTTCGGATTCTCCCGCGACGACATCGGAAGCTTCCTCCCCCACTATCTGGACAAGAAGATCCTCCCCGCCGATCCGTTCCAGACCATAGACCAGGAAGGAATCGGGGAGTTGATCAAGATGGGCATCAACAAGGGCCGCTCGGTGAAGCCTCACCTGAAGATCGGCATCTGCGGCGAGCATGGCGGAGACCCCGAATCGGTGAAGTTCTGTCACCGTGTCGGCATGAGCTATGTTTCCTGCTCCCCGTACCGAGTGCCTCTGGCTCGGCTGGCGGCGGCTCAGGCCGCCATCGTGGAAAGCGAAACCCCCAAGGCGCCCGCAAAGCCCGCTGCCAAACCGTCCCCCGCGAAGAAACCCGCCGCGAAGAAGCCGGCCGTGAAGAAAGCCGTGGCCAAAAAGGTGGTTGCAAAGAAGGTCGCGGTCAAGAAAGCCGTGGCGAAGAAGCCCGTGGCCAAGAAGGTCGTCGCCAAAAAGCCCGTGGCCAAAAAGAGCGTTGCCAAGAAGGCTCTTGCAAAAGGCAAGAAGAAGTAGCCACACAGCGTTCCGGTGCTGAAAGCCCCGACCCCGCGTCGGGGCTTTTTCGTCTGATGGGCCACGTGGTCCACCCGGGCCGGCATTGTGGATCGAAGCGCTTGTCTCGGAGCCCGGTCCGTTGCTACAGTACCGGTAGGACCATGGCTGAGACACCGTTTTTTGACCCGACCCACCTCGTGCGGCTCGCCAATACGCGCATGCCATTTGGAAAATACGCCGGCACTTTGCTCGTGGATCTCCCCGAGGCGTACGTGGTTTGGTTCTCCCGAGCCGGCTATCCGCAAGGTGAGATCGGGGAGCTTCTGGCGTCGTTGTATTCGATCAAGGAGAACGGACTGGAGGGCCTGTTGCGCCCGCTGGTCGGGAAGAGAATCCGCTGATTCGACGTGGGCGAGCTCTAGCCAGGCACCATCTCTACCCGCACGGCTCCGCCGTTGTCGTCCCGAATCCAGATCTCCCCGTCCTGCACCGAGCATTGGAGATTCATGGTCGGGCGCGCCATGGCCTTCAGTTCCTTCGCCGAGGACGCGCTCACGTGGAAGAGCGAAAGCTTTCTCTCACCGTCGAACCGTTGCTTGATGGGATCCCACCAACGCTCGGGGTGCGCCGAGTAGGTATAGACGATGACCCGGGACGCGCGGCCGACGGCTCTCGCGAGCACCTTTTCATCGGGATGCCCCAGCTCTATCCAAACCTGGATTTCGCCCGTCAGATCCTTCACCCATAAGTCCGGCTCTTCCGAATCCGAGATTCCTTTTCCAAACACGAGGCGTTCGTTTGCGTTGAGAGCGAAGGCGAGCAGACGGATCATGAGGCGCTCCCCCGTTTCCGAGGGATGGCAGGCTACCGTGAGTCGATGCGTAGCATAGTAGTTACGATCCATGTCGACAACCTCGAGCTCCGCCTTGTAGATTGTCGCCTTCAACCCCACGATAGGTCCCCCGACATCAGCCGAGCCTCGCCAGGTACTCGCCGTATCCTCCCTCATACACGCGCAGGGAGCCGTGATCGATCTCGAAGACACGCATGGACAGGTGCCGAAGGAAATAGCGGTCATGACTGACGATCATGAGCGTGCCGTCGAACTCCTTCAACGCCTCGAGGAGAACCTCGCGGCTTGCAATGTCGAGGTGATTCGTCGGTTCGTCCAGGACGAGGAAATTGACCGGCAGCGCCAGGATGCAGGCGAGCATGACGCGACTTTTCTCTCCGCCCGAGAGAACGCCGACCTTCTTGTCCACGTCGTCTCCGGAAAACTGGAAGGCGCCCAGCGTGTTCTTGATTGTGCCCTCGCTGGCCTTCGGCAGCCGTTCCTCGACTTCCTGATAGACGGTTCGGGTCGGAACGAGGATGTCGCTGGAATACTGGCTGAAGTAGCCTGTCCTGACTCCTGCACCGATGGTGCAGCTCCCGGCGGTGGCCTCCGTCTGCCCGGTGATTATCTTGAGGAGCGTTGATTTCCCCGCGCCATTGATGCCCGTCACAGCCACCTTGTCCAGCCTTTTCACCACCCCCGAAAGCCCGTGGAACACGGGATGGAGGGACCCATCCGGAAGAGGCCAGGACTTTGCCAGATCATCCATACGCACCACGATGTCGCCGCTGCGAGCGACCGGCGCGAAACGGACCTTCATTTCCTTGGGGTCCGGAGGGATCACGATACGCTCGATCTTCTCGATGGTCTTCACACGTGACTGGACCTGCGCCGCGTGCGAGGCCCGCGCGCCAAAGCGGGCGATGAACTGTTCCTCTTTGGCGAGCATGGCCGCCTGCCGTTTTTGGGATGCCACCAGCTGCTCCCGACGCATCGCATGTTCTTTCACGTAGAAGTCGTAGTTTCCGGCATACGTCGTTATGGCACCGTCTGCCACCTCGACGGTGCGACCGCAGATCCGGGTCATGAATTCCCTGTCATGGCTCGTCATGACGAGATCACCCTTGAACGAGCCAAGCCAGTCTTCCAGCCATACAATGGACTCGAGGTCGAGGTGATTGGTGGGTTCGTCCATGAGAAGGACGTCGGGATCGAGGAGCAGGATACGCGCCAGCGCGATGCGCATCTTCCAGCCGCCGGAAAAGCTCTCCACCGGCGCAAGAAAACGGTCCGCACCGATGCCGAGACCGCTGAGGATCGCCTGCGCCCGATTCTCCGATTCGTACCCATTGCGCCGCTGGAACTCCAGCTGCAGCTCGCCATAACGATCCATCTCCGCGTCGGTAAGCCCGGGGCCGGCCGTGTCGGACATCCGGTGCTCCAAAACGGCCATCTCCTTGCCCACCTCGTACACGCGCCCGGCTCCGGCCAGTACTTCCTCCAAAGCGCTGCGGCCGGACATTTCACCGACCTCTTGTGAGAAATAGCCGATGACGGTTCCCGGATCCATGGCGACGGTGCCCGCGTCAGGTTTCTCGAGTCCGCAGATGACCTTGAACAGGGTCGTTTTTCCGGCGCCATTCGGTCCGACGAGACCGACACGGTCACCGGGCCGAAGGAGGAAGTCGCCATTGTCCAGGATGATGCGCTCGCCGAAGGCGACGCGGATGTTGGAGAGATTTACCATCGATCTGTTCCAGAGGCGGCACTGTACTGCATTAGGGCTGTAGGGTCAAAGGGGGCCGTGCGCGGAGTAGTGCCACTCCGCGGGCGCCGTGGTCAATCCGCCGCCAGAGGCTTCACTTCTTCGCGGGCGGGCTCCGCTTCTTCCAGCGAGCGATAGGCAACCTTGCCGACCAGGGTCATCGGGAGACGCTCGCGGAACTCGATGCAACGCGGGCACGAATGGGGCATCAGCTCCTTGCGGCAGAGATCGATCAGCTCCTTCTCGAGCTCGGTGCTCGCCTGCCACCCCTCGTTGAGGGTCACGAAGCCTTTCGGCACCTGCACCTTCGTCGGATGGTGCACGCCGATGACGCAGGAAAGGCGCACGGCGGGATGCTTGTTCAGGACATCTTCGATCTGCGTGGGATACACGCTGATGCCCGACGACTTGATGATCCGCTTCATGCGCATCTTGAAAAAGAAAAACCCGTCCTGGTCCATATACCCGAGGTCGCCGGTGTGCAGCCAGACAAGGCCGTCACCGTGGCGCCGAAGGGACACGGACGTCTCGACCGGATCATCGAGATACCCGAGCATCAGCGTCGGACCGGTTACGCAGATCTCTCCTTCCGTGTTCGGATCCAACTCCTCGGTCGTGCCCAGCCGCACAACCTTGGCAAGCATGTCGGGATAGGGAACCCCGATGCTGCGCTCCTTGTAGGTGTCCCGTGGCATCAAGATGTTGGCTGTCACGCTTTCCGTGAGACCGTACCCTTCCCGCAGCGGCGCATTGCCGCCGTTTTTCCGCACGACCGCTTCGAATCGCTCCTTCGTCTGCGGGCTGAGGCTATCCCCGCCGCAGAACAAGCCCTTGAAGCAGGACAGATCCGTTTTGTTGAAAGCGGCGTTGGCCGACAGGGCGTCGAACAACGTCGGCACACCGGCGAGGTAGCCTGGCTTGAACTTCCTCACCAAGGCGGCGAGACCGGTCGGGCTGAAGCGCGGCACCAGAATACAGGTCCCGCCGTGGAGGAGCATCGTGTGTATGCCCACCGCAAGACCGAACCCGTGGAACATCGGAAGGATGGAAAGCATCGAGTCGCCCGGCAGGATCGGTCCGCCCGCCGCGTTTGTCTGGGTGGCAAGGGCGTTGCAGCTCAGGCTGGAAAGCATGATGGCCTTCGAAGTGGCCGTGGTCCCTCCGCTGAAGAGGAACAGTGAGAGCTCCGTATGGGAAAGCGGGTCCGGTGATTTGAGCTCGGGAGCCGTCTTCGATCTCTTTTCCAGGTCTTTCCAGGATACGATGTCCGGGTCAGGGGCGATCTTCGGCGTTTTTCGGCCCTCCGTCAAAGAATACCCGAGGGAAAGCAGGGGGCCCATGAAATCGCTGACCTTGCACAGGATCGTTCGCCGGATGGGGCTCTGACCTTTCACTTCGGCAAAGCGAGGGTAGAAAGAGTCGAGCGTTACCGCCCACGTACAGTTGGTCTGCGCGGCAAAGCCACGAATTTCCGCGGGCGCCGAAAGGGGGTGGATCATTGCGGGGACCGCGCCGAGACGATTCAACGCATAGAATACGATCACCGCCTGAGGCACGTTGGGCAGGCACACAAGGACGTGGTCCCCGCGATGGCACCCTTCGGCGGATAGACCACGGCTGATTTCGCCAATGCGTCGATCAAGCTCCGCATGCGTCATCCGCCGCCCCATGAACACGAGGGCGGAGACCGAGGGAACGGTGCCGGCCATCCGGTGGTAGGCGCCGTACATCGACAACTCCGGATAACGCAGGGTGGCGGGGGTGGCCCCGTAGAATCGAAGCCATGGTTTCTTTTCGTACATGATCTATCCCTTCAGCATCAATTCCCCCCGCAGGGCAGGGGTGATTTCCGCCGGCGATGCCAATTGCTCGGGATTCTCCACGAACCCCTTGAATAGATCGATCGCCTTCCCGCAGTAAATCCCGTCGGCAATGCGGTCGTCGTAGGTGAATGTCACTTTCACGCGCTCCCGCTTCTGAACTGTCCCGTCCTCGGACCGGATTTCCTCGCTGCGAATTTTGCCCAGGGCAATGAAGAAGCCGCAGGTGCCAATGTTGAAGTTGTGGTGGAGTGGCGCGTCGATCCCCACGCTGCCCACGTTGGTGAAAAAGATAGTGGCGTAGAACGGAAGGGACCTGAGAAAAGAGCCGGAAAGCATGTTGTGGTAGTCGAGGAATCGAATCCCCCAGATCACGAGACGTATCATCCAGCGGGGAAGCTTCATCAGCAGCGCGTTGATGTCATCTCCTTCGCTGCCCTCATCTCCCTTCCCTCGATTGACACGAGCCGACACCTTTGCGGAAAGGGTTTCGATGGTCTCGTCGGGCTCGAAGGGGATGGTGATGTTGATCTCCCCGCCTTCATCGGTGAGCTGCTTCTTGGCCACGAAGTTGAATACGATTTGATTCCGCTGGTAATAGTTCAGGCCGGAGACGAAGCGGTTCATCTTTGGCCGCAGGGCAACGGTCCGGACGGCGGCGCAGAGAAAGAGGTGGAAGAAGCTGAGCTTCACGTCGTGGCTGTTCCGGCTGTTGCGCTCCCTCACGAGCTGCATTGCCTTGGTGACGTCGAATTCCTGCTCGAAAAAGATCGTCGCGTCGGTGCGCACCGGCATCAAGTAGGGCAGCATCCGTGTGAAATGAGACAGATTGCCCAGGTAGGCGCCGTCAGGACGTGATTTCTTCAGCATGGTATCCCCCAGTTCGCACGGTTTTCGCGGGGCTGGTCGTGGTGCAGGTCGCGTGCGTTGCCGTTACGTATGCCGGATTGTTGGACTCGATTATAGAGGAGGCTCCGGCAGCCGTCAAGCGCGCGCATTCCCGCGCAGCGCGGGCCGTCCGGCAGCCTCGGGGCCGCGGCGCCCCGGACGGCCGCTGTCTCTATGCGTGCATGAGATCGGCGGCAGCAATCTGCGGATTGTGCTTCCGTGGCGCCGCCGCCGCACCCTTCAGCGCGATCGCGTTCCGCGCGCACCATGTTGCGCACGCGCCGCAGTTTTCACAGTCATGGTGCCAGACCGGCTTTCCCTCCTGGAGACTGACGTTTCCACGGGGGCATATGCGGGTGCAGTTTCCGCAACCCGCGCAGTTGTCGGTGACGCAATAGGCGGCATCCATGCCGGCAAACGCTACAACGGCCTTGGTATGGAAAAAATTCCCCAGAATCGATCCGAGGAGGGCGTTGTGCTCGGGATCCAACGCTTTTTCGTTTCTCACCGTTTCGATGATTTCCGGCAGACGCTCCTCGGCCGTTGGGAAGAGCTTTCCGGAAAAGCGTCGGACCGTGGCGATCATCGGGGGATCATCGCCGCCGCTTTCCATATACCCCGGCGAGCGCACGATGAACCCGGCGTGGAGATCCCCTCCCTGCTTTCGGATGGCCTTGCGCAGCAGCGGAAGCGTGCCCGCGGCTGTCCCCCCGCAGCTGGCGATGGCGAAGACGTAGCGGGTGCCGCTCAGGTCGAGGTTTTCGATGAACTCGCTCACCGTGCGCGGCGGTCCCCACGCGTGAATGGGGAAAATGATTCCTACGCGCGCGCTCGATGGCGTCGTGCGTTCCCTTCTGGAGAGGGACAGGGGCTGGATCTCGGAGTCCTCGAGCTGCCCGGCGATGGCTCGTGCAAGCGCAAGCGAATTCCCGGTCGCCGAGTAATAATAGATCGTCGTGAGCATGAAAAGTCCTCCTTTTTATTTCAGCGGGTCACGATTGCCCGTTGGCTCCAAGGTCTTCAAAACCATGTCGATGGTGGAACGGCAAAACTCTTCCCGATCGAGCCGGAAATGTCCGATAAAACTGTCTCCGGTCGTCGAGAGCTGCGTGAGGAAACCCGTGATGAGAAAGATGACGCTGCACGCCGTCCGCTCGACATTCACGTCAGCACGAATGCTCCCGTCACTGACTCCCTGTCCCAGAATTGCGGCGATCCTGCCGAAAAGCTCGCTGTTGAAACCATCGAGCTTTTCCAGCGAAGGTTGCGCCTCCGGGGACCTCTTCTTGATGTATCCCCATTCGCTGATCAGCGCGAAGGTGCGAGGAAAGTCACGGGAGAATTGGTAGAGCGCGTGAACCAGGCGACGGATTTGTTGGAACCCGGTCTGCGCTCCCTCTACCTCCTGCGCGACAAATGTCGCCATCTTCCGCATACTGCTGAGCACCACTGCAAAGTACAGTTCCTCTTTGCTTCCGAAATATTGGTAAAGAGTTCTTTTGGTGAACTCCGAATTCCGGGCGATCTCTTCCATCGACGTTTTTTCATAACCCTTTTCGACATAGGCCTTTTCGGCTGCCAGAACGATCGCATCCTCATGGCTGCGGCGTTCTTTTGCTCGGCGAGATAACCCTTCCATACTCTGAGGCTCCTACTCTGCTTTGGTATACCGTAAGTAATTGAAGTATACTTACGGTATACCAAAGTGTCAAGTCTTCGCCCGAAAAAAGCCTCAGAAAAATAATTACATGCTCACAAGGAACATAGAAAGAGTTGAGATGTCCAATAAAGCATGAAGCACCATGAGGGGCGGGAAAAACGCAGGCTTCTTCTTGAGTATCAGCCCGGCAAAATAGGCGAAAAATACGAACATTCCAAAGCGCCAAACCATGAACTTCCATTCCAGAATGAGCGGTAACCCGACATGTTGGAAGGCGAGGAAAAATGCTGCCAGAGCGTAGCCGAGCCAGTTGCCCTTGTCCTTTCCTATGTGCGGCATCAACGCCGAGAAATAGAACGGCAGCTCGAGCATTCCCTGCGTCAGCGCCCATGCAACTCCCACCCCAAGGACGGCAATCGGAATTCTGCGAAAAAGCAGGGCACTCGGTACGGTCATGGACCCGTACAAGGCAAATGCAAAAAGAATGAGCGGCAGGCTCGCCAGAACGACAATGATCAGAACGGAGCCGAGAAGCAGCAACCAATCCTGCTTGAGGGCTTGCCGATCGATGCGGATGAGGTCTCGATACCTCCGGCCGTCCGCCTTCAGAAGACGCGCCAGCACGAACCAGGTGACGATATTCGTGAGAAATCCCGTGATGATCCACAGGCCCTGGGATTTTTCCCAGGACGAGGCGGCCCCTGCGGCGAGGAAGACAGCCATGATTGCCAGCTGGAACACGACGAATCCAACGAACCGAAAAGGCAACAGGGCGCCGTAGGTTGCCGTTTTCATTTTTCCTCCATGGCGAACGGGATGGTTGTCACCATAGCCGATCGTCTGGATTGTCGCAACGAAAAGTGCGGAAGAAAAATCCTTCGCCGTCTACCGCGCGAGCATCAGCGACTGCATCTCGTAAAGCTGTCGGTAAAGGCCGTCTCGCTTTACCAGCTCGTCGTGGCTCCCCTCCTGTACAACCACACCCGCCTGGAGCACGAGGATGCGGTCCACGCTGCGGATGGTCGACAGCCGGTGCGCAATGATGAGGGCGGTTCGATTGGCGAGTAGGCGCTGGATCCCTTCACCGATGAGATGCTCGGTCTCGGAATCGATGTTCGATGTCGCTTCGTCGAGAATGACAATCGAGGGATCCCGGGCGAATGCGCGCGAAAGACCCAGAAGCTGACGCTGACCTTCGGACAGACGCCTGCCTTCCTCACCGACCTGCTCACCGTACCCCTTTGGAAATGTGGCGATGAAGCGATTCGCCCGCACTTCCTGCGCCGCATGCTCCACCATCCTCCAGTCCACCGCGGGATCGTAAAGGGAGATATTCTCCGCCGCCGTACCGGTGAACAGGAAGACGTCCTGCGGCACGGTAGCCACCAGGCGTCGGAGCTGCTCGAAGGGAATATCCTTTATGTTCGCTCCGTCGATGAGGATCCGTCCGGCCTGAACGTCGTACAGGCGCGTCACGAGGCTTATGAGAGTGGTCTTTCCCGCGCCCGTGGGTCCGACGATAGCGACCTTTTCACCCGGTGCAACATGAAACGAGAGGCCGCGGAGGATCGGAGTGCCCTCCGCATAGTGAAAGCTCACGGCCTCGAAGTCCAAGGCGGCCGGAGACGCGAATGTTCGCGTGCTGGCCTCGGAGGGGGCGGCGATGCTCACCTTCTCGTCCATGAGCTTGAAGATCCGTTCGGTCGCCGCGACCGCTGACTGGAAAAGGTTGAATTTCTCCGCCAGCTGCCGCAGGGGCTGGAACAGCATGGCGATGTAAGCGAAAAAGGCGAAGATCACCCCCACCTGCAACGTCGCGCCCGCCGAAAAGTGCGCGAAGAGGAGCGTGAGGATCATGCTGATGTACGTCACCACTTCGATCACGGGAAAGAACAGCGCATACGCATTGACCACTTTGAGATAGGCGGCGAGGTAGCTTTGGTTGTTCTTGCGGAAGGTGGCCCTGCTTTCCCCTTCGTAGCCGAACTGGTGGATTTCCCGAACTCCCGAGATCGTTTCGCTGAGGCCGACATTGATTTCTCCGTTGGCCTTGCGCACCTGGCGGAAGCCCGTGCGGATGCTCGATCGGAAAAGGAGTGTCGCCGCAATGAAGAGCGGGATCGTCACGAAGGCCACCAGCGCGAGGGTGACGTTGATGAGGAGCATCGCCACGAGGATGAACACGACCTTCAGCATGTCACCCGCGATGCTCACGATGCCGTCGGCGATGAACTCGCGCAGCGCCTCCAGGTCATTGGAGAGATTCGTGAGGGTCTGCCCGACCGGTGTTCGGTCGAAATAGTCGTTGGAAAGCCCGAGCACCTTGCGAAAGAGATCCATGCGGATATCGAGTATGAGGCGCTGCCCGAGGTACTGGATCCCGTATCCCGACACGACCTGAAACGCGTAGGAGGCGAAAAGAACGAGCGCCAGGAGGATGCCGGTGTGCATGAGGCCCGTGTAGTCGTGTGCGGCGATGTTCACGTCTATCGCGTTTTTCACCAGGAAGGGCTGAAGAACGCTTCCGGCGTCGACAATCACGAGGCCGAGGAGGACCGCGATTCCCAGCCCGGCATAGCGGGTAATGTAGGGAATGACGCGTCGGAGGAGCTTTGTCGTGACGGGTTTCTGTTGAGCTTTCATTCCATGCTCCTAGAGCGCGTCCGGCTGGGTGATGCTCTGTTCCATTTGTTGGAATCGAACGAGCCGTTCATACAAGCCACCCTGCTCTACGAGCTCGGCGTGCGTGCCCTGCTCCAGGACCCGTCCCTCGTCCATGACATAGATGCGATCCGCGTCTTTCAGGGGCGAGATGCGGTGCGACACAACGATGAGCGTCTTCGCTCCTTTCAAGCCGCGGAGATTCTCGATGATCGTCGCCTCCGTTCGCGCATCGACACTGGACAGCGAGTCGTCCAGGATCACCACGGGGCTGTCTTTCATGAGCGCGCGGGCCAGGGCGAGTCTCTGCTTCTGGCCACCGGAAAGTGTGATACCCCGTTCGCCTATCATTTGCGCGTATCCCTCGCTGAATCCGGCGATGTCCCCTGTGAGGCCGGCGAGCGCCGCGGCCGCGCGCACACGCCCGTCGTCTGAACCCCGGTCACGCCCCATCGCGATGTTCTCCGAAATCGTCCGGGAGAAGAGGAAGGGGGACTGTGAGACGATCCCAATCTTGGTGAACATCGCCGTCGGCTCCACGTCGCGGATGTCCACCCCGTTGACGAAGACCATGCCGCGATCGGGCCGCTGAAGACCGGTGAGAACATTGACCAAAGTCGATTTCCCGCTGCCGATGGTGCCGGTAATGCCGATGAAGGCCCCCGGGGCGACGGACAGACTCACGCCGCGCAGGGAAAGCCGTTCCTGGCCCGGGTAGGCAAATGACAAACTCCTCGCCTCCAGAGAGACGGAATCCCCCGCCAGGTGGGTCCAGTCCGAGCGCCTTTCCACGGGGCCATCGAGAATGACGTTGATCCTCCCCATCGCGCTGATCCCCTGCTGAATGAGGGACATGATCCAGCCGAGAGAAATGACGGGGAAAGTGAGTGCCGTTATCATGACGTTGAACTGGAGCAGTTGACCGAGGCTCATCGTCCCTCCGATCACCTGCCGCCCCCCGACGAAAATGATGACAAGTTGGGTGAGGGAAAAAACGAAGATGAACGTCGGCCAGAGGAACTCCTGGACTTTTGCCGTGGCCATGTTTCGCTTCAGGAACTCGCGGTTGAGCACCACAAAGCGCTCCTCCTCCCCCCGTTCCATGGTGTGCAGCTTCACCGTAGTGATGCCGGACACGATCTGCCACACCCGGCTGTTGATTTTGCCGGTGGCTTCCTGGACCCGTCGGAACAACGGCTGCAGGTGGGGGAGCACGAGGAAAATCAGCGCGACCACCGCTACGAGAACCGAGGACACGACGACCATGAGCATCGTGTTCAATCGGAACAGCACGGGAAAGAAGAAGGCGAACATGCTGATCGAATTGGGTATGTACATGATACCGGGTCCCAAGAGCGTGCGCACCGCATCGAGGTCGTTGGTCGTGCGGGAGACGAGGTCGCCTGTCTCGTGTGATTGATAGAAGGAATATTCGAGCTCGAGCAGCCTGTCATAGATCCGTTCCCGCAGGTCGTACTCCACGAGCCGTGATGCGCCGATGATCAAACGTCGCATCAGGTACATCGACACGACGGTGATTGCGGCAAAAACGGCCGCGCCCACGAGGAGCGAGACTATCACGGAGGCTCTGTTGGCTCCCCCGATCTCGTCCACGATTTTCTGAAAATACCCGGGGATCCGCATTGCACCGTAATTCTGTACGAGCATGATGGCAAACCCGAATGAGAGCGCGGGTGTATGTCGCTTGACGAACGGCACCAGGGATCCAAGGGTCCGCATGCCCTTGCGTTCATCCACGGCGGATCTCATCGGCGCCTCCGTGCGAAAGAAAATGACATGGTCTTGAAGATAGGAATGTGCGTGTGGCAAGGCAAGCCCGCTGTCTTGCAAATCACGACGAGCGAGCATACCCTCCGTCCATGAGCGGGAAGCCGGAGGCTATGCTTCGAGAGTACTTTTCGTTCGATCGCGATCTGGACAATCTCTTCGCGGAATCGGGGCGCCAGGCCCACGTCGTATGGCGTTTGGACGGCAGCTTCGGCGGTCTGCGCGCCGTATCGAGTGAGATCGTCAATCCGCCCGGCGGCGGAACTGAAGGAATTTGGGCTGAGCCATTGCGGCTTGCCGACTATGTGCACCTGCACGTGTGGGACAAAGACGGCGGTCTGTCCAACGTCGAGCGCGGCGCCAAGCGCTACACGCGCCGGGTGGGA
>Ga0265329_10000999_pt1 | contig 14115 bp, 19 predicted proteins | sample 41627metaG_FD_202091 | JGI IMG/M metagenome (GOLD analysis project Ga0265329, IMG submission 202091) | Rhizosphere microbial communities from Carex aquatilis grown in University of Washington, Seatle, WA, United States - 4-16-27 metaG | ecosystem: Host-associated > Plants > Roots > Rhizosphere...
GTTGCGCGTGGATTTTGTGTGCGCCCATTATTACCAGGCTCACAACCCGGCAGATCCCGCTGGCTGCGCGTCGCAACTGTATAACTTTCTCCAGAACATCTGGAATAAGACTCACCGGCCAATCTGGGTGACCGAATGGAACAACGGCGCTAACTGGACCGACAATAACCCCTGGCCGCCTCCGAGCTACGCCCAACAAAGGGCCTGCATCCAGGCGATGGTGAACATGCTCGAATCCACACCCTTTGTGGAGCGTTATGCGCTGTACAACTGGGTCGAGGATACGCGCTCGTTGGTGACGAGCAGCAACACGGTCACTCTCGCGGGTACGGCCTATTCCAATACGGTTTCCAGCCTCTCCTATTCGCAGGCGATGCCCGACAATGGGACGCGTGGGATTGCGACCTTCCTTTTTGCGACGAATACTTGGGACGGCTCAGGATACCGCAACAATGGCATGGCTGTCGGGGCTCCCGAATACACCACCGGACGCAACAATCAGTCGCACGCCATAGTGCTCGATGGCGCGAATAGCTACGTTCAGCTTCCGGTCAATATCGCCAGAGCTAGCGCCTTTACCTTCGCGGCCTGGGTTTATTGGGACGGCGGCGCGGCATGGCAGCGCATTTTCGATTTTGGAAACGACACTTCGCATTACCTTTTCCTTACACCCAGGTCCGGAACTGGGACGCTGCGTTTTGCCATCAATAACGGCGGCGGCGAGCAAATCATTGAGCGCGTTGGCACTCTGGCCTCCCACTCGTGGCAGCATGTGGCCATCACCCTCAACTGAACTGCCGCCAGGCTTTATGTCAACGGCGTTCTGGTGGCGTCCTCAACCAGCTTTTCCATTGCGCCCTCGGGTTTCGGTCCCGTTAAGAACTATCTTGGAAAAAGCCAGTTCTCTGCTGACCCATTGTTCGGTGGACAATTGGAGGCGGTGGCAATCGCCGATTACGCGATGACACCCGCGCAGGTTTCCCGGCTCTACCAAGTGGCGCAGGATCCGACGAACCTTTCCTACACCTTTGGCACGGGCAGTTTTACTCTTTCCTGGCCGGCGGACCACACGGGTTGGCGACTCCAGGCGAACACCAACTCCATTTTGACGGGCTTTGATGCAAACTGGTCTGACGTGCCCGGCTCAAACGCGACAAACAGCATGATCCTGCCGATGGACTCGCACGAGGGCAGCGTTTTCTATCGGCTCATCTATCCGTGAAACCACACGCGCACCTGCAGAAAGACGTCTGAGACTCATTATGATTGCCTTTGCCTGTGAATCGCAAGGGTGAAGCTGAAGCGGCCCGAACGCGAACCGTCCTTAGTTCGATTTGCGCGGGGGTGGACCAATGCAACTTTATTGCTTCATCGCCGTGATCGATGACCCCCGAGTGGTCGAGAATATCCTTGGCCACTTGAGTGTATGGCAGGACCGGATAGAACTCATGGGCTTCTCCTCTCCGTCTGGGCCAATAGCGTGGTTTCCCATCCGCCGCCGAGGGATTTGTAAAGGGTCACGAGGTTCTCGGTGACGGTGCGCTGGCTGTCCACCAGTCGATCTTCAGCTCCGAAAAGAGAGCGTTCGGAGTCGAGCACGTTGAGGAAATCGCCGAGGCCCTTGGAGTAGAGTTCGTCCGCAATTTCCAGCGCGCGCCGATTGGCGGTTACCGATTCGTTCAATGCCCGGTAGCGGGTCTGCTCGTTGGCGTAGTCGACGAGGGCGTTCTCAACACCGCGGAAGGAGATAAGCACGGTCTGTTCGTAGGTGGCGAGGGCTTGCTCCTGCTGGGCGTCGGCCACTTTGATTTGGGCGCGGATGCGTCCGAAATCCAGCAGGCGCCAGGTGACGGTCGGACCCATGGACCAGTAGCGGCTGCCTCCCGTGAACCAATCGCTGGCGCTCAAGCTCTGCAAGCCGGCGGTGCCACCGAGCGAGAATTTGGGAAAGAGCTCTGCCGTCTGGACGCCGATCTGCGCGGTGGCCGCAGCGAGTTGACGCTCGGCGCGGCGCACGTCAGGTCGCAGTCGAAGCAGCTCTGACGGCAGGCCGACAGGCACGCTGGGGGGTTTGGCGGGAATTGGCTCATATCTGGACAGCTCCGCCAGGAGTGCGCCGGGCTCCTGTCCGAGCAACACGCCAAGTTCATGGATCGCCTGCTTGAGTGTGGTCTGCATTGTTGACCCTGACCACTTCCCCGTCACGCGTTGAGGGACTCATCGCTGCCAGCTGGACGGTCACCCAGAACCGACTAGGCGGACAGCACAGAATAAAAAGGACGGTAAATTGATGCTCCTCCGGAGCGATGGACCACAGGGAGGCATTGGTGCCGGGATTTGGCGGGGCAACGGGTGTGGTGCGCGACCCACAAATCGCTCTCAAACACTTTGTGCCAACATGCGCTCGACATAGTCCCTAACGAACCCGGCAACAAGCGCGGCGAGGGTCACTCCAACGAGAATGACCACTCCCGTCACCAACAAGCTCAGCTTCCGTTCTCCCACACGCCTAAAATGACGGTGGATCCAGAAAGCGCTCAAGCTGACGAGCAGACTGTAGGGGAGAACAACCAGCCAAGTGATTGCGTGCTTCATATGCGGCGCTAAGCGTTCGATGTACCTCCGTGCGTAGACTTACCGATCGGCCATTCCAGCACACATGAGGCCGGGCATCACAACCGTAGAGAACGACAAACCGGTGTTCTTGATTACGCATCAATGCGGGGCCATTTGGGTCCACGCACAATCGCGGATCGAAATGCGGCAGCTTATAGAGTAGCGTTCTGGCCGAGAGGAAACTCAAATTGCGCAACAATTCGTCTTGAACCGGCCTCGCGGAGGACGAACATTGTCCCTCCTCTTACCAGATCGAATTCCGACAAATCTCCTACCTGGGGCAACGTGCGTTGAACTTCATCGAGCTTTTCCTCGTATTCGGTTCGCGTCAAAAGACCCTGGCCGCGAAGCATTAGGAGGTCCGATAGCAACCCGCCCACCTCGTGGTATCGTTTTCTGTCCGGGCCAATGGCTTTCCGTTTTGTGGTCATAGCTTGTGGTTCACAGAATAGGGGCGGACTGTTGTGATTGCACCGCGATCCTGAAACGTCAATGTTACTTTTGTGGCGGATCCGTAGCAGCGCCATGCGGAATCCGACCAAATTGGATGCGGTGGAAGGCAAAGAAGGTTTTCTCACCATCCGACCTTGAATCCATTGCGTTTCAACCGCTTCAGCCTTAGCTCGCGCTCACTGCCACTTGTGACTCTCGGTGCCCGCGAACTTCCTGGTTTAGACTGAGGCAGCCGATTCGGCTGGGGAGATTTCAGGCCGTTGATCCTGTTGGACAGGAACGACCTGGCTAGCGAAAACGTCGGTCGTGGGCGATTCCGTATGGCTCTCGCGAGACGTGCTCTGAAACAAGCTGTCGCGTAGTGAGCAGCGATCTACTCGTGGATTCTTAGGCTATCACAATTCCAACCACATTTACCTTCGTCTGCAAACGGCTAAGATCGGGTAGAGCAGAGGCAGTCGTGATGCCAAATGATGTACCGTTTACCGGTTAGATCGGAATCCGGATTGCCCGGCTCGTTGCCTAGTATTTCTGGAACTCGCGCTTTGAGCATACCGCCGTTGGGACACCTTTCGGCTGCATTCTACACCTCCTGTAGAGGACTAGGCTCCTCTCCACGGACGTGATGACCAGTTTCACGTCAGACATCCCCCACGGCTGACGTTCTTGGAAGCGTACGAAGACCTTAGGTGTTCACCTCGCTGCTGCTGAGCCATTCGTCTCTTCATGGTCCAATCTGGCCGTCTTCGATCTCTGCCTCCGAATTGGGGATTAGGAGGTTGCGAGTTGGCACTTGGTCCTCGACTCGCTCATTTCGAGCAACGACCTGAACCTCGGGATGGGCACACCATTGCTGCCATATCGAAAGCCCACAACAACAAATTGTTTCTGAGCCGAGGTGCCGAACGTAGATAATCGTAACACCTCTCCGCTTGGTGACGATTCGTGTTTTCCATCGGACTCCGTAGGCCCGCTTAACCACGTCACCCGGACGCGGGTCAACTCGTGGGTCACGTTGCACATTATCGTCGGTTGCCATCTATCGTTTTTGCGTCGAGACGATTTCAACTACCAGCAAGGGATGCTCAGGACAGCAAGTGTGTTTTATACAAGCGCCGGATTCATGTCGAGAATCTTATTAACGAAAAACAGACACCATCCCACATCTGCCGCTGGTCTTGAAGGGAACCGCAGCCAGCATTCCTATCCCTTGATCGGCACCGATCCCATATTCGGCTGGTGCTTCAAGAACCGTTCCTTTGTGTGACGGATTTATGCGATGTAACCTATTCGTCACCTAATTGTAACCGTTCCGTTGTTGATTCTCTGCCGATTTCTCCATCGCATAGTGAAGACATGCCGACATTAACGAAGTGCGAGGCGCGTCGCGTGCGAAGGCAGGCTCATCTCAGACTCGCCCTCGGGCAAGTTCAGATGGCAGGATCAATCATCGCGGCGGTCCTTCTCGTTCTGAACGGTGTAAGTCCCCCTGTCATCTGGGTTGTGGTCGTGACCTCCATGATGAGCTTGATAAGTATAGTGCTCTTCCAGATCACTTGGAGGGAGAAGTCTAAAAACCAGAGGAGCAGCGAACCATCCTGATGTCACGCTTCGTACCGGGGCCGACAATCGCCAGTACACCGTCCCGCTTTTTTCCAGGACTAACCGATTCCCAACATCCCCTGCGTGGATTATGTTCCTTGACCATCATCATACCTCACCCGGCAGCGTACTGATGAGTGACACGGCGCACATTATCAAGAAGATAATCCCCACCCCACGGGAAGCGGAGAACCCCACGGGAAGTGGGGATGCTAGCCGGGAGAGGGCTTGATCACCCGCGATATCTAGTTTAGCCGATGTCTTCAAAGCGTAGGGGCCTGAATCGTCGGCTGCCGGCGGTGACCTTTAACCGCAGCGAAATCCGGCGCCCGCGCCGCCAAAAGGAGGCTATCATGTAAACTCCACCGGACGAATCCGATCCGTGACCCCATATCGCTCCGTTGCTGGACGCGACTATGGCCAGGTTGGACGAAACGGATCTCTATGCGATCGCGCCGGACTTTTCTGACGCAAGTGCATGAAGGAAGTCGGCGCCGATTTAGGCGCGAGTGAAAACGCCGACAAGATGCGCCTGAATCGCGCCGTGGAAACATTGCGCGGGTTCTTCACAAAGCGTGGCGTCGTGGTTTCTGGTGTGGTTTTGACGCCGGCAATGCCCGCGAACTCCGTTCAGGCTGCGTCGGCTGTGCTGGCAGAAACCGCCACGGTCACTGCCTTGGCACGAGGTGTGCCGGCTTCTGGTTCAACCTTGACCCTCATCAAAGGAGCATTAAGAGTTATGACGTGGACAAAAATGAAAACATCCGGAGTCGCCGCCGTGCTGCTCGTCGGCGTCGCGACAATGACGCTTGTCGTTCACCACGGAATCTTGAGGCACGACGACTCCATGTGGCCATCTCAAACCGCTCCCCTTCCCCGTCAAGCGCTGCTAGAACTTTCACAAAGTGTGACCGCCGCGGACCACCCGATCCCGGCTCCAACAAGCCCGCTCCGCCCGCGAATGCAATACCTGTGCCGCCGCCCATGAACGTCGCGGCAGTCGTGTCTGCAAAGCCTGCCACGGACCTGCAGACTGAATTGAAAACAGTAGTCACGAGCATGACAACACTGGCTGTACGCGGTGATCATTCCGGCATCGTCCTGATGTACAAGCCGCCGGAGGAATCGGCGCAGGTACCCGAGGAAGAAAAACCGGCCTTTTTGCAACGGATGCAGCAATTAATGCGAAGTCCGCGCAGCCAACAAAAGCTGCACAGCCAGAACGAGACGGTGCAATCCACCCAATGGGAAAACGGTCCGGTCAATGAGATTGGCAACGAAGCCACTTTCGCACTCCCCAATGGTAGTTCTTACGGGGACCACATATTCTTCACAAAAGCAAACGGCGGCTGGTGCATCAAATGACCGCTTCCTCATTCGATCTTGCGCCAAGTTTGCCGGCATTCGCGGCGGTCGCGCTCTCCATTGCGTGGACATTTTCCGCCGCCGCCCAAATTGCACCCGGCCAGACGAACCACAGCCAGACCGCCGAGGCATGTCTAGCCACAGGCGATGAATTCTTTAGAAAAGGCCTGTATAACGCCGCCATCGCCGAGTACACCCGCGCTATCGAGCTGAAGCCGGATTTCGCCGCCGCCTACAACAATCGCGGGTATGCGGCTTACTCGAAGTATGATGGAAGCGACGCCTTACCAGACCTGAATCGTGCGCTTCGGCTTCGCCCAAACTTCCCTCACGCCTACAACACACGCGGCTGTATTCACATGGCCAACGGACGCATAGATGAAGCGATAGCCGATTTCAATCTCGCTATCGAGCTTCAACCTGAATATCCTCGAGCCTTTCGCAATCGCGCATTCGCTCTCATGAAAAAGGGACGCATCAGTGCCGCCTTCTCAGATTTCGAACACGCAGGTGGTCCCCCCAAGCGAATTGTTGCGATCATCGCGAGTGTTCTTATCATCCTTGGTGTTTTGGGAATTGTTTTCGTTCAGGCAATGATGCGCGTAATCCGCCGAGGTCGTTCAAGAACCCATTGAAGGTGGCGCGAGATGAAATCGTAGGAACAACGCGATGAGTCCCACGGCTTAGACAAAAGCTGCACAGAATCACTGAACTCAGTTCGTGGGCGGCTACACTTCTCAATGAGGCTGGATTTGCGCGTTCGACCTCATTGTGGATATTCTCTTCGCGTGAACCCTAACCGACTCAAACCTCTCAGCGTCGCTATCGCCCATGAGGTCATGGAAGAAGGTCTCAGCTTCCTTCAGGTCGGCGACGTGTAGATTGAGGTGAGCGATGACCGTTTGGGGAGGCGCGTTCGCCGGGATTGATTCGCCGTTTGTCGTTGGCGGCAAACGGCCGACGTCGAGTGGCTGCGTGACCATTTGAAACTGGCCATTGCGCATCGGCCACTGGGAACGCCGCCGGTCATAGTACAGTTCCACGCCGTTTCCGTCTGAATCGTCCAGATGGAGTGGCTCGCCGACGACGTAGTCAGACGCGCCGGTGATGGGAGATTCCGCCGCCACGAGTCGCCGAAGCGCGTGCGCCAGATCACGTCGGGTGGGAAAGCAGATCGCGAGATGATACAACCCGGGCGCGCGCGAGGTTCGCCGTGCGCAGGCGCACGCGGCTGACGTGGGTTCCATCGGGCAGGCGGAGAACTGCCGGCGCGCCATGTTGGCGAGCTGCTACTGCGTTCATAGCCGAGGGCTCACGCGGTAGTCGATAATTGTAGGGAAGGCTGGGATATGTATTTTCTTTGCGAGAAATGGCAGTGCCTGGCCACTATCTGGGCATCGGCCCACCACCAGACAACAACCGCCATGACTACGAATTCCACCCGTTTGACGCGCTCACCGAAAGCACGCTGGGGGAGTCCGCTTGCCATTGCGACTGCCGGAACGTTCTTCATATCCTCCGCATTCCCCGTCGTCGCCGCCTTCGTCAAAGACACGCGTACCTGGCCCAGATGGTGGGGCGTGTTGGATGTTGGTCTGGCCTTTTTCCTGGCGGCCCTGGTGCTTGTGGTCATGGCCATCGCCCAAGGGAGGGTTAACCGGCAAGGCGAGGAGGCCAGCTATCGCGCCTATCGCATTTTGATCCATAGCATCATTACGATGCTGGTGGTGTTCTTCCTCGCTGGAGATCGGATCATTTGGCCCAATTGTCTCACCGGCTTCGCGTGGCGTGCCTGGTTGCTCTTGTACAGCCTGCCCGCGTGGTTCACGGCGCTTTCAGCGCCAGAGGATCGAAAATGAAAAACACACGGCTTCGATCACCCCGCCCAGGCTCCGCGGGCCGGGCTATTCGTTGGCCGCTCCGATCAAGAAGGCAAAAACGACCGCACACGTGCCATCAAGTAAATGCCGATGTGAAAGCCGCCGCAAGAAGGTGATGGGTCCTGTATTCGAGGGGACCCCTTCCTCAAAACGAGACCGCCGTCTGGCACTCACCCTGCTCCTCCTGGCGCACCACATGGACCTCGGGGTGGGCACACCACTCATGCCAAATCGCTGGCTCGCAGCAACAGAAAGTCTGGGAGCGAAGCTCGCGGATGTAGGTTATGTTGCCACCACTCCGCTCGACGACGATACGCGTCTTCCGTCGGGTGCCATAGGATCGAATCACGACGTCCCCTGGGCGCTGGTCAAAGCGCGGATCGCGCGGCACATTGCCGTCAGTTGGCATATCTCGGTTTCGAGCAGTCGCAAAACCAAGCGCGATGGAATTCGCCTATTGGCCCCGCAAGCACACCAGCAAGCTCTATCCAGGCGGTCGGACCGTGTCAAGAATGCTTATCCAGCCGCTTTCTCACCCTCACTTCCAGCGGGCACCCGACTGCCTCTCCGACCACTTTGCCCACCTCCGCTAAATCACCGCGGCCTGCGCCCGCCCGCTCCCGGTAGATCAGCCTCGACAGCGACGCCACCAGCACTGGCAGTTCCTTCAGGTAACTGCCACTCCAACCGTTCCTCCCAGACGAGTGTGCGTAAGATCCCAGAGTTATCGGGCGGAGTGGCGTTGCTAAGAGCAAGATACCGTCGAGCACAAAACCATCGCCAAATGATGCCGGTTGGCCTACAGATTAGGTAGACGATTGAACACTCAGTCACATCTTGAGGCGTCGCTCCAGCGAGCGATCAATCTCATCCGAGCCAAGGTCATCGAAATGGCCGACTTGGGAGAACGTGCCCTCACTGCCGCCTTACAGGCGTTGGTCGAACGCAATCGCCAGTTGGCCTACACCGTGATTCTGCGCGACCAATATATCGATGAGCTGGAAATCGAGCTGGACCGGCTTTGCCTGGAGTTTCTGGTACGCCAGCAACCGGTGGCTGGCCCCTTGCGCTTTGTCTTCACCACCACCAAGATCAACAAGGAACTGGAACGTATCGGGGACTACGCCGAAAGCATTGCTAGACAGGCGCTAGTTGTGAGTGGGCTGGAGCCGCAGCCATCCTACGCGCGGTTCATCGAACTGGGCAATCTATCGGTCCACATGCTCCATGACGCGGTCCAGGCGTTCCTGAATCAAGACGCGGATCTTGCTCTGCGAACGGCGGCCATCGAGGAACGCGCCAACGTGCTGCGCAACCTCATTAACGCGGACCTGGCCAGCCTCTCTCAAGCGGGCAAACTCCCCGCGGAAGCGCTGGCACCGTTGATGACCGTCGCCCGGCGATTCGAGCGCGTCACTGACCAGGCCAAGAACCTCTGCGAAGAGGTGCTCTACCTGTGCACCGGAGAGTTCATCCGGCACCCCGGAGCCGAAGCCTTCCGCATCCTCTTTATTGACGGCCGCAACGCCTGCTTGGGCCAGATGGCTGAAGGCATTGGCAATACGCTTGGCGTTCCGCGCTTTGTGTTTAGCAGTGCGGGCATCGCTCCTTGTCCAGTGGACTCACGGGCGGTGGAATTCATGGCCACCAAAGGCATCGACATCTCACGCCATGCCGCCAGGTCGATCGAGCAAGTGCCCAACTGGAAGCACTATCAAGTGCTCATCGCCTTGACCGACGAGGCGCGGGACGCCTTTCCGCCCCCCCCGACCAAGACGATTTGCCTGACCTGGCCCGTGAAAGACCCAACGGAGATCGAAGGTGCCACGGGGGATACGGAGGCCGCTTTTGAATCGGCTTACCAGTTTCTGGATACTCACATCCGAGAACTGGTCCGAGCCATCCTCGACAACCCGGCTTCGGACCGAAAACCATGACCCACCCCATGCGATTCCCAAGCCTCACTCAACCACCCCCGATCGTAGTAGCATCCCTCGCCATCTGCCTGCTCGGGAGCGGCTGCGGCAAAGGCGGAGGCGCCGGTGCCGGCGACACATCTAAGAAAACCACCATTCAGGTCAAGGGATCAGACACGATGGTCAATCTGGCTCAGGCGTGGGCGGGCGGAATCCAAAAAAGCCGCAATGGTGTTCACTATGGGATGGGGAAATCGGCAGAAAATCAATAACGGACAGGTTACAATTGCTTCGTTTGGTCAATGACATTAAGCACCGCACTCGCATTCATATTTTCGGCGGCCGTTTGACCCAGATCGCATTTATGATGCACCGGCTATGCCAATGATTCCAGAACTCCTGACATGGGTGGTGTGGAAAGTGGCCGCTTTTTAAGAATTCCAGCGCAGTGCGCATTGGCCCGCCGGGACCGGTTTTCGGCCTCGTGCGAAAAAGCGGACAGTTTTGGGTCCCCATGTGCATCCATGTCCAGATTTACAAAACGTCGGTAAACACTGGGACATTCCGATCTCCATGTCAGGAGTTCTGGATTCGCTCCTTCTCTAAACCCCTTATTGGCAGGGATTTTACCGCAACAACACGCTGGTAGGGTTCGTATCGAAAACTTGAAGACACGGGAAATCGTCGAGAACCTTTCGGAGGAGCTAGTACGATTTCCTGAGCCCACGATAACTCGTGTGCGTTCCGCTGGGAAACTCCGAAGGCAAGAGCCGCATAACTGGCGCACGCGCGCCGGAAACGGCGCATTATCTGAGGTGGTACAGAACATGTATCTGTCTTCGGTTACGACCAGCACGGATCGCGAGAATACGACTTTTCGAGTTCGCACCAGGTCGTGTCTCAAATGAAACAGATCAGTTCAACTGAAGGGCCCTCTACCAGGAATGGAGGGTGGTCTCGCACTCGCATTCGGGCGATTGCATTGGCACTCCTCGCGGGGGTTGGCATCTGCTTGTGCTACCGCCTGGCCCAACCTTGCATCCCATCCCTGGTCTGGGCAGGTGCGCTGGCATTGGTCTTCACCCCGTTGCAGCGATGGTTTGAGGCCAGGGTGCGACGACCGAATCTGGCGGCGGCATTTTCCCTGGTAATCATTACGCTCCTCGTGGTGGCCCCGGCCACCTGGTTCGCCCAAAAGCTCGCCGAACAAGCCACTTCCGTCCCGGAAAACATCCAAAAACAAATCGCCGCCGGTAAATGGCACATGGCTGGCGCGGAACATCCCCTAATGGCTCGCCTGCTGGCTCGGATTGAGCAGGAGGTTACTTCGCCGGAAAATGCCTCAATGGCCAAGATCTGGCTTAACACCAGCCTCTCCAGGTTGGTGAAGGAATCGGCTATTGTAGCGATTCAGGTCTGCCTCACATTGTATTTCCTGTTCTATTTTCTGCGCGATGGGGTTCGCGTGCTCAAGTCCATCCGTTCGTTCTTGCCCTTGAGCGAAAGCGACACTGACATACTGTTTTCTCGGGTCAAAGACACGATTCATGCGACCCTCTACGGCATGCTCGCCCTCTCGGGGCTCCAGGGTCTCCTAGGCGGGCTGATGTTCTGGTCTCTGGGGATTCCTTCGCCATGGTTCTGGGCGCTAGTGGCGGCGGTATTCGCATTCGTGCCGGTGGTCGATACCTTTGTCCTTTGGCTCCCGGCAGCGCTATATCTCGGATTGGAAGGCAGGTGGGGCGAAGCTCTCGGCGTGGCTGCCCTGGGCAGTGTCCTTGTCCGCGGGATCGAGAATTTCCTTTATCCGGTCCTGGTAAAAGACCGTTTGAGGGTCCCCTCAGTAAGCATCTTCGTCGCCCTCATGGGCGGGTTGCTCCTCTTTGGCTGGAGTGGGCTAGTGCTCGGGCCGGTCATCCTTACGACAACGAGCGCTCTTTTGGAAATGTGTGGAAAGCGATTTGGTGACCCACAACTTGAGACTCCGACCGCAGATCGTCAAAGGAATGCGTCCCCTGGGACCATTGGAGCCGTGCCGGCATCGCCGGGTGACATAGCCGATTCTTCCTTTCAAAGCCCCTTCGGAAAGCCCTCTGGCCAGTAATGGTCTGGGAGGATGGGGGACATATTGCTGGGAAACCCGTTTAATCACGCACGAACCTGTATGCTGCTTACCTCGTCCTTACTTTGCCTACTAAACGTGACCGCCGCAGTCTCACCCGCGCAGCTATAAGCCAGCTCCGTCTTACGGTGTCGTTCTCCTGCGCGCATACATTGCTCGAGCAGCTGCTGTTGCGCTGTGCTTTGCTTAGAATTCTTAAAGGCTCTCACATTTGGCCCGGATGAGGCAAATGACGAACACAGAAGCAGCAAAGCTGAATACGATAACAATCCAGAGTGGAAGCACGCCCAAGTCCAAACCACCGCCACTTCTGCAACCCGGATTAGTGGCGGACAGTGGGTTTGAGTGGTGGTTGAAACGGCAACCGGCATGAATACCTGATGCCGAGTTCACTCGTGTTCCCCAGGTTGCCATCGGAGGCCTCCTGTGAGTCGCATGTCATATCGGAAGCGCAATTCCGTGCGATTGAGCAAGCGATGAATTGCCTTGTTCCTTGAGTCATTCCGTTGGTTCCCAGGCGCAAAAGGAGTGTCGTACCTGCGGATACCCGCGCTTTTGGATATTTGTGTTTGACGCCATCACCCGCCAGTAACGGGTTGAGAATGGTGCGTTGCACAATTCGCTTTCTTTGTATTCACAGGTTCAAGAACCACCTCTGGGTCTTGCGCAAGTGGACCACGAATGATTCAGACCACAGCGTCATGGCCAACCTAATCACCGGCTTGTCTGAACGGGCCGGATGCAACTTTCCGGGCTTTATTTCTGGCTCTGCTCTTCTCCACAGCTTCGGCACGGCTTTCATAATACGCAGAACGCATGGCCACATAAGGATCCAACGTGGCTTTTTTGAAAGACTCATATTCTCCGAGGCCGAGGGAGGCACTATTCAATTCTCTGTACGCGGGGACTCCATAGACTACGCCGACGCCGCCGATGTAAAACCAGGGAGACAACATTCCGTCGGCCCCCAAACCGGCGGTGCCCCGCGTGCTGGACGGACCAAACAGCGGCCAATCGAAGTAGATTCCAGGACCCAGGCCATAAAGCCCGAGTGTCTGATCGAAATTCGCCGGGTGAGCCTCCATCTTCCAGCGCTTGGCCGGATCAAAAAGTCCGCCGGCACCCACTGTCGAGTTGACTAAAAAGCGCCCGGTTTCAATACCTGCCGCTTTGAATTTGCCTTGCAAGAGATTATTGACGAGGTAGATCGGGTACTTGACGTTGCCAAAAAACCGACCCGCGCACCTCCGCGCCGCACGTGGAACGACCTTGTTATAACCCTTGCCGGCTGGTTTCACGATCCACAAATAAAGCTTATCATTGAAATGAAAAAACGTGCGGTTCATCGGTTGCAACGGGTCCTTGATTTTCGGTGGGGCTTTGGCCTGTTGATTTTCGCTGCTAAATGGGTCCCGAAAGGGCTTCTCCTTCTCGTCGGCGGCGGGGCCGGCCGGAGGCGAGTCCTGGCCTGCCGGGTTTCCAACCGCCAAAGTAGGCCAGAGAGAGACCAACAGACATGCAGCGAGGCAAAGCGAGTTCATAGTATAAGGCGGTGTCATACTTTAAGTGCGATGATGAGTTAGGGTGGAATGGAAGCGGCTACGGCGACCGCCTGTGGGATTTTGGCTCGAAGATCAGCTACTAATTTCTCGTAAGACGATTTCGCCAGGATTTCATCGAATTGGTCCCGATAATTCTTCACCAAGCTCACGCCTTCGATCAGTACGTCGTAAATCCGCCAGTCCTTGCCGGATTTGTGCAGCCGGTATTCGACGGGATGAACAATCTGGTCCTTCGTGGTAACCTGGGCTTTCACCGACGCGTAATCATCGATGATCTTTTCTCCGAGGCATTCAACCTTAGCCAGCTCGCCCTGATGAGTCTCGAATTTATCGATGAAGGTTTCCTCGAGGAGTCGACTAAAAAGACTGACGAACTCCGTTTGTTCGGCCCGCGAGCGCTTGGCCCAGTGATGACCCAGGCTGCTGCGGGCGACCATTGCCCAATCCACCCGCTGGTGGAGTTCCTTTCGAATCAACTGCCGCCGCTCGGAGATGTGGGCCTCGTAGTTGAGCGCCGGATCCGCCATCAGGGCGAGGATCTTGTCGGTGGTGGCACGGACCTGGTCCGTTGCTTCATCAGCGCAGGCGCACAAGTTGAC